>OHGW01000016.1_pt1 | contig 89730 bp, 73 predicted proteins | sample 1567821 | NCBI WGS metagenome assembly OHGW01 (sample SAMEA3879572, study PRJEB24766) | human gut metagenome | biome: human-associated habitat; feature: feces | place: USA | collected 1985/1987 | reverse complement strand
TTTCTTTGGCGCTGAGTCGCTTGTCCTCCGTCAGCGGGACAAAGCAAAGGTGCATGTGGGGTGTTTTCTCGTCCATATGCACCACGGCGGAGATGATGGTTCTCGGGTCTTGATGCTCTTGGATAAAGCCCAGCGCCTCCTGAAAATAGGTTTTGACCTCACTTTTCTTCTTGCCCTTGAAAAATTCCGGGCTGGCTGTCACCATCGCCTCCACCACGCGCACGCTGTCCGACCTCGTGCGGCAGCCCGCCTCCGCGATCTGCCTTTCGGACTCCGCGCGGTATTTGCGCTGCGGTGTCACCAGATGGAAGTTGAGGTAACTGCGGGACGTGTCCACGTCAGGATTGCTGGCGTATTTCTCCTTGGTACGCTCGTTGTGGGACTCGATATGCCCGATCTCCGGCCCTTTGTACTTGGCAAAGCGGAGAATGGCGTACTGTGCTTTCATCGGCGCTCCCCTCGCTTCACCCACACGATGTCGCAGTCCAGCACGTCGGCCAGCTCCATAACCTCCTTATAGCGGATGCTCTCCCGCTGCAATTTTGCGGACAGATTGGAAACGCTGTCGCTCCAATCGTATTCATCAGCCAGTCGGTCAACGACCTCCTGCATCGTAAAACCGGCACGAATGATCTGCGATTTGATCTCATTTCTGATGCTCATAAAATCCTCCTGTTTTTTCGTGATGAAAACAGCAAAGCGGGTTTCTGTTTCCGAAAACCTGCTTCGCTGTTTGGCGTAATATTCTGTCTTTCTGAAATCCGCTGGAAAAGCGGCGGTCAATGCCCTCTTTATAAGTGAGGGGTAGTTGAACTTGAAAACATCCATCCCATCCGCCCATCCATCCCGGATGTTTGGGATGGATGGGATGGAGAATTTCGTGTCTGAGCTCATAAAACCGGCGGCGCGACCAGCGCCTCGATGCCCCAGAAGCCGTTGACCCGCTTGCCGAGGGCGTTCTGGATGTGGTTGTCGTGCTCCAGGCCGAACTCATCGGCGTGCTTTTTGAGCGTCATGCTCATCGTCCGCGCGGCGAGCGGCTTGTAGGCGTTGTCGCTGCACCACAGGCAATAGATACCATACAGCGCGGCGGAGGGGATGGCGCTGTCGGCCTTCAGGCGGATGTAGCCCTCAGAGCGCAGGAACAGCAGCACATTGTCGGCCTCGCGGCGCGCGTCCTCGCGGTTTGCCTTCGTCTGACTGCTTTCCGTGAAGCGGAAGTTATTACTTTGCAAGCGCCGCAGCCCTTCGAGACACCAGAGAAAGATGCCCTCGCTCTCATCGCTTGTCCGCCAGAAAGGGATCGTCCTCCCGATCTAACGGCTTTTTCTTCACCGACAGGATGAGCTGCCGCCGGTAAAAGCCGTCCGAGTGGTCATAGAGCGATTCCAGATCGCCGTTGGAAAACGCCAGAAACCGGACGTACATCTTGCCCTTGGTAGCTCTGCTCACCCTTGCGCTCCAAATCCATAGGCATTTCGGCAGTGATGAGGGACTTGAGATAGTGGGTGGATTTCAGCGCTTCCAGCTTCATATCGTCGTCTACCATCAGCAGCTCGTGCTCCAGATCGGCGCGGGCAAAGGGGCTACGCTCCACCTTGGCGATGCTGCCGTTTTTCATGTTGCTGCCCAGCAGCTTCTGCATCACCACGCCGATGCGGCTCTTGCCCTCGCCGCCGTTGCCCTTGAGCAGCATCATGACCTGCCCGCGGTTCGTCGGAATCAGGCAGTAGCCGAGGTATTCCTGTAAGGTCAGAACGTCCTCCGGCTCCAGCAGGTCAGACAAAAACCGCAGCCATGTCTCCGGCCTGAGCGTTTCCAGCAGACTTGTGGCGCGGCGGGCCGTGCCGCTCGTAAAATGCGAGCGCAGCATCTCGTAGATCTGCTTGCGAATGCCTTCTTCGTCGGCAACGCGGCCCTCCACGGTGAAGAAGCTGCCGCCGACGCAGGCCATCGGGTGTTCCGATAGAAAATCCTCGCAGAACAGGACTTCATTGAAGTGCTTGTCCTGCATCCAGCGGGGCGGTTCATTTCGTTCCATGTGATTCCTCCCTGATCTGTCGGTTTCGCGCCTCTATCCACATGAGCCGATCCTCCTTCTGCAAGTCGGCCACCACCTCGGCGCGCTCCTGCGGCGTGCCGCAGGCCAGAATGTCCAGCATATTCCCGATGCGCTCGAGCATATGGCAGGCCTCCGCATAGCGCGGGTCGATGCCGTCCTCCGGTGATTGCGGCGCGCAATTCGTCTTCCAGTCCTGCAAGATGCGCAGGTAGTCCCCCAGCGCGCGGAAGCAGCGCCGCTCGGTTTCCGCCTGCGATGCTCCCCGCTGTAGCCTTGCGAGAATGGACGGCTTCTGCTCGGTGATGCCGAAGTCTGCCGCCAGCTTCTTCACTGCGTCATAGCTGCTCAGGCCGAACAGCCTTGCCGCAAGGTCGATCACATCGCCGCTTGCCCCGCAGCCGAAGCAGTAGAAGTAATCCTCGTTCAGCTTCATGCTGGGCGTGCGGTCGGCGTGGAAGGGGCAGCAGACCATGTTGCCTTGCCCGATTTTCAAGCCGTAGTGTTCGGCAGCCTCTTTTACGGAAACTCCCATCTTGATTTGTGTAAATAAATCCATACCTGTTTCCTCCTGTAAAATAATTGAACTTCGCCGTTCTGCCCGATGCCGTTCCTGCCCGAGTCCTTACCCCGGCGTTGCCTCTTCCTTGGTACGCGGAATGCGATACTTCTCCGGAAGCATATCCTCATCGGACGATCATGAAATTTTCAAGGTGCTGCGTGGTTTACGTCTAAATTTTAGTAAGAAAACAGGCTCTTTCCCGTATATCCAAGAGGTAGGAAAAGTGGGGTAGAAGTTGAAATTTTCCACGCTTTGAGACACAAAACGGAAAGACATGATATAATACAGAAAAATGAAAAAGGAGGCTGCTGTATGCAAGTCAAGCTGACAATCGGAGAGCGGTTGAAAGATTTACGAGTAGAGCGAAAGCTGACGTTGGAGCAGCTTGCCGCCGAGGTGGGTATCTCAAAATCCGCACTCGGCAAATATGAATCGGATAACGGCAAGGACATCAGCCCGTACAGCATTTTGGTGCTGGCTGACTATTACGGTGTTTCCTGCGACTATCTGATGGGGCGGACGGAAACAAAAAATCACCCAAACACAGCTCTGCATGAGCTGCATTTGGGTGATGCTTCGATTGATGTATTAAGAACAGGCAAGTTCAACCACCGGCTGCTGTCGGAGCTGATCTGCCACAAGGATTTCCAGCGGTTTATGCTGGATGCTGAGATTTACGTTGACCGAATCGCAGATATGCGCGTCAACGATATGAACGCCGTGCTGGAAGCCGTCCGGCAGATGGCATTGATGAAAAATGGCGGCGAGGAAAATGACCTGCACCTGCGGACGTTGGAAGTGGCGCAGATTCGGGAAGATAAATATTTTGGAAGCCTGATTGCGGATGACCTGAAAGGCATTCTCCGTGATATTCGGAGTGAACACCGCTCCGACACCATGACGGCAGATGAAACATCCCTCGCCACAACCATGCAGGGTCAGTTGCAGGATGCAATGAACTTTGAGGGAAGCTCGGAAGAAAAGAAAGCAAAAGCATTACTTGCCACATTAGGGATCGATTATGATGCCATTACAATGGAACAGTTTGTCAACTTGATCGAGGTGCTGAAGCTGTCCAAACACCTGAAAACTCCCATCAGCCAGCGTGGGAAAACGACCATGACCCACGGCAAGGGAAAGCGGAAGAAACGCTGAAACAAAGGCAGCGCTGTGGCGGGACGAGGGCTGTATATACCTCTGCTTCCTTCTCCGGACAGTCGGATTTTGCTTCTCAAAAATCCCGCATTTGTGCCGTAACTCACGTCACAAAATCCGCCTGTCCTACTGCCGCAGAAAAGCATTTGCCGCCACACTCTGCCCTGTTGCAGAGCACGCCGTCAACCCCTTTCCCGCGTCAGCCGGAAGCAAAGGTATAACACACTAGACTTTCCTGCGGAAAATCGTGTGCCAACAGGGATGCTCGCACCCCTATTGGAAACCCAAGTGCAAAAAGGAATATTCCCTTTGCAATCCCTCATTTTCCTCGCAGATGCATATACAAACTGCAAAAGCAACAGCTTGAAAATAGAAAAACGCTCAATGTAAATAAAAAGTGGGCAGCCGTTTCAACATCATTGATATAAGATATCCAATCAGCACGAACATCACCATTACGGAGAGATAATCGATCAGAAAGATGAGCACCGGCTCGGTATAATCAAAGAACACGAAATGGCTTTTCAGCAGCAGGTAAAGTCCCACATCCCGGCGAACGAAGGTCACGACTCCGTAGGTAGTGAAAGAATATCCGGCAATTCGGAGCGCCCATGTGCGTATTTTGCTCGGCTGCAAGTGCTTCCGTGCCATGGTCAGAAGCATATTCCAGTGCATTCCCAAATGCAGGCTCATACAGATGAAGCCCCAGTAAGCGCAGAGGATATACACCTGCTGTGCAAGCTCATAGCCACCGTGCTTGGGGAGAAACGCGAACACATGGCGGGACAGCACAATGCCGCTGATCATGGAGCCGACCATGCACAGGAAAATCAGCCCTGCCAGTGCCGTCTGCACGATGCGCAGGGGCGTGTAGCGCCCCCGCAGCACAGCTTGAATCCATCGGCGGTTCAAAACATGGTGTGCCACGAACATAGCGAACACTCCCATACCGATCCACTCGTGGGCTGCCTCACCCACAAGGCCATAGGCCATCAAAAGCAGCATGGACACCGACATGGCCGCATCTACGGCGATTTTTATTTTGAGAATCGGTTTCATGTTCTCATCCTTTGCCGTGAGAGATCACCCAGTTCAAATTGTCCGGGTCGTCAAAGACCACATTAGCTCCACCGTGGTAGTTATAAATGCCCTTTTCGTTGAAGAAGGCGTTGTCCGGCGTTTCGATGCGCAGAACACGGTCGAGGTCGGCATCGCTCCAACCGGCGTTTTCATAGGCTTCGTGGAGATTCTCATAGGCTGAGCGAGCCTTGCCGCTGCCGTAATACTCGTCGCCCTCTGCCATGTAGATGTAGACCGCCACACCGTTCTCCGCAATGGGTGCATAGCTGCCATCCCACTGAGAAGCACCGTGGAGATAGGCGGCGTACAGGTCGGGCCGCATGGCCACCGCACGGGACATGGTCTCGCCGCCTGCGGAATACCCGGCGGCATAGACCCGGCTGGTATCCACAGCAAAACTATTGATAAAGTATTCCGTTAGTTCAATGGCCTGCCGGGCGGATTTTTCACCCCAGTCAGTGAGCTGTGCAGAAACCACGACCATCTCGGTGTCCAGCCTTGTCCATGCGGTAAAGCCACTCCAATTCAGATTGCTGCCGGAAGAATCTTCACCGAACCACATCATGTTATAGCCCGGCATAACGACCATCATCGGAAACTTGCGGCTGCCATCGTAACTGTCCGGCAGATAATAGCTGTAATGGATGTCACCGTCCGCGCCGGAGAAGATTTGCTCTGCAAACAGGCCAGTCTGAACCGGCTCCGATGTGACAGCCGATGCTGTGCTTTCCAACGGTTCTTCCGTCAGTTCGGCACTCGGAGCAGGCGTTATCTCCGGCTGGGTCGGCGCTGCTGTACCGGCTCCGCACCCCGCGAGAGTCAGTATCAACACAAGAGTCACAGCAAGCGAAAGAAATCGATTCACTTCTGCTCGTCCACCGGCGGAACCATTTTCGCATACTTTTTGAGCAGTTCGGGGGTGTTGGTGTAGTAGCGTACATTCTTGTTGAGGGCGGTGACCTGCGCCATTTCATCATCGGTCAAGGCAAAATCAAAGAGGTCAAAGTTGGACTTGATATGCTCCGGATTCTTGGAGCCGGGGATGACGATGTTGCCGCTCTGAATGTGCCAGCGGAGAATGATTTGGGGCGCGGACTTGCCGTACTTCTTGCCAAGCTGAGCGAACAGCGGCTCCTCCAGCAGCGCCTTGTCACCGTGGCCCAGCGGATACCATGCCTGCGGCACGATGCCGTTCTCCTTCAGGAAGGCTTTCAGCTCCGGTTCCTGGTTATAGGGGTGCAGCTCGGTCTGCAAAATCGTGGGTTTTACTTCACAGAGGGAAAGAATCTCCTCAATCTGCTCCTTTTTGAAGTTGGACAGACCGATGGCGCGCACCTTGCCCTCCTTGTACGCCTTCTCCATCTGACGGTAGCCCGCCACATAATTGCCTGCGGGCTGGTGGATCAGCAGCAGGTCGATGTAGGGAGTGTCCAGACGGGCAAGGGTCTTGTCCACCGCGTCGGGCTGCTCATAGAAGCTGGGCCACAGTTTGGTTTCGAGGAAAATCTCCTCCCGCTGCAAGCCGGACTTCTTCATAGCGCGGCCAACGGCCTTTTCGTTTACATAGGCGTTTGCGGTGTCAATGAGGCGATAGCCGTTCTGCAGAGCAGAAACCACCGAGGCTTCCGCTTCATCCGGTGTCAGCAGAAACGTGCCGATACCGGCCATCGGCATTTTTACACCGTTATTCAGGGATGCGTATTTCATAAAAGATTCCTCCTTAAATGTTCTTTCCAAGTTTCGTGGCTTCGTTTTCATTGGTCGCCATGCCGCCGTAGGTCATACCGTAGAGACCGGCGAAGCGCTTCATGGTGTACTCGCCCGCATCCAGCATCCATTTCTCCGGAGCTGCGCCCTGAAACACAAAATACAGTTTGCGTCCGGACAGTTCGCCGTCCTCCACCTTGCCGTAGAAACGATCCAGCACATTGCGGACGCTGCCGCAGATGTTGTGCCAGTAAAGCGGCGAGCCGATGACGATGGTGTCCGCCTGTTTCATCGCGCCGATGACGGTATCCAGTCCGTCGCCGGGGAGGTTCTGGCCGTATGCACCGATGGTGTAGTCCGTAAGGTTCAAAGTCTCATATTCGTGATCTTTCAGCAGCTCTGCCGCCAGTGCGGCGGTGTTCCCGTTTTTGTTGGGGCTGCCGTTGATAAATAAAATGCTCATAGCAATGCTCCTTATTTCAGTTTTTGATATTCTTCTTCACTCACTGGTTCACACCACTGACTGCGGCAGTTTTCTCCAGGTACTTCCACAGCCAGATGGGAAAACCAGCTGTCCGGCGCAGCGCCGTGCCAGTGCTTGACACCGGGCATAATGTTGATCACATCGCCGGGGTGCAGCTCCTGCGGCTCTTTGCCCCATTCCTGATAGTAACCGCGCCCGGCCACGCAGATAAGGACCTGTCCGCCGCCTTTGTCAGCCTCGTGGATATGCCAGTTGTTGCGGCAGCCGGGTTCAAAGGTCACATTGAAGATTTTGACCTGCTCCGTGGAGACTGGCGCAAGATAGCTCCGCCCGCTGAAATACTGTGCAAAGCCGTCATTGGACGCGCCGATGGGGAAGACCATACTGCTCTGGTGCAGCTGCTTTTCATCAGTGTTTTCCGCATCTGCCCAGATGTCCTTTGCCATTCGGAATGCCGCCCAAGCCTTGGGCCAACCCGCATAAAACGCAGCGTGCGTCAGGATTTCCGCAATTTCACTGCGGGTAATTCCGTTTTCCTTGGCCATTTGCAGATGATGTCCGAAAGAGGTATCCGTCAGCCCCTGCGCCATCAGTGCTGTCACGGTGATGAGGGAACGGTCGCGTGCGGAAAGCTCGCTTTCCCGGCTCCAAACCTCACCGAAAAGAACATCATCATTGAGCTGTGCGAACTTCGGCGCAAATTCACCAAGCACATCTCTGCCTGCTGTAATTTTTCTCATAAAGCAACACCCCTTATCTGTGAAAGTTTGTGAAAATCAGTGGTTCCTTCTGAGGCAAGCCGATCTGCTCCTTACCCAACTGAAAGGACTTCATCATAAACGCCATGTTGCGCCCCAGTGTCCGCATGGTCTGCAAGCCCTCAGCATCCTGCGCTACTTCCTCGGCAGATCCGCCGTAGACCATGTTCCAATACTGGCTGGATGCTACCGGCATCCCGGTCATGGTGAAATACTTGTTCAACACATCGAAGGTGGCGGTGTTGCCGCCCCGGCGGCAGGTGACTACCGCCGCCCCCACCTTCATGGTCTTGTCGATGCCGAGGGTGCTGAAAAACAGCCGGTCCATGAAGGAGATGGCTCCGCCTGCGGGGGAGGCAAAGTATACCGGGCAGCCGATGACAAAGGCATCTGCCTCTGCCAGCTTTGGCGCGACTTCATTGACCACATCGTCAAACACGCATTTGCCTGTCTGGGCACATTTGCGGCAGGCAATACAACCGCGAATGTCCTTGTTGCCCACATGGAGCAGCTCCACTTCGATGCCCTCGGCCTCCAGGGTGTTTTTCAGTTCGGTCAGGGCGGTATATGTGCAGCCCCTTGGATGGGGACTACCGTTTACTAACAGTGCTTTCACCAAAATCACTCCTTATGCAAAAATTGTTTCCAGCCATGCGGCGTAGTCCTTAACCCAACCACCATCGGAGCCGAAGCCGTGAGGCCAGCCGTTCAGCACGATGCGCCCGGTGGAAATGCCCATTCCGGAGATTACATCATATTGCTGCTGGAACTGACGATAGAAGGGGTCCTCGGTGCCGTAGACATAGAAGGTCGGCGGCAAATCGCCCTCGGTCAACCAGCTTGCATCCATATTTCCCACGCTGAGGCGGCCATAGAAGGAATAGATCATGCCTGCGGCGGAGGCATAGGCAGGAACGGCGTCCAGCTCGTCCGGCGCATAGGTGCTGTCCAGCGCCGTGCCGATCACATCTTCGTCATAGTGCATCAGAAATTCACCGGCCTGAATGCCGCCCGCCGAAAAGCCCATGACGGCAATATCATCTGGGTCAATACCATAGATCTCCGCATTTTTGCGGACAAAACGGACGGCTCTCGCCACATCCAGCGCACCTTCCTCCTGCGTATAAGGAGACAGGCGGTAATCTACGATGAAGGTCTGAAAGCCCAGCTCTCGCAGTGCTGCGGCGGTGGGCAGCGAATCGGTGTAGTTGCCCCGGAACTGATAAGCGCCGCCCGCCATCAGCACCACCGCACCTTTTGGCTTCACGCCCTCCCGGACGGGGATAGCGGTGACATAGGGGCGGAAGTTCCAGTCATCGAAATATCCGGTCATGTCCTGCGTAAATTTCGTCCTGGCGGGGACATTGCTTTCCTCCCAGAGATAGAGCACTTGAATGTTTGCGGGGTCTGCTGCCGTGTTCAGCACGGTGTTATTGCCTGCCGGTTCCGGCATCTTTTGCAGCATGGCTGTGCGGGAATAATCGGAAATCTTGCCGCTGCCGAAGTTGTATGCATCAGGAAAATCGTCCGGCGTGGCTACGGTGTCCGTCGAAGATCCGTCGCGCAGATCATCGATGGGGGTGGTAGAAGCAGAACTGCTTTCGTTTGGTTTTGTTGTCATAGCATCCTCAATAGCCGCAGCGCCGTTTTCCAGCTCACCGCCGGGAGTCCCGACGGACTCCCGGCCACAGGCGGTCAGCGACACGACCATGAGAATTGCAAGCATTGCGGCGAAAACTTTGTTTCTATGCATTACAGACCCAGTCCATTGACCCAGGACTGTACATCATCACCGGAAACGCCGGAGGAGAACCGCTGGCCTTCCTGCCACTCGCCGGTACCGGCCATGTCGGCCAGCAAACTGCCGCTCTGACCCATACCGGAGGAGGAAGAAGTGGCAAAGGGGATGACGGTCTTGCCGGTGAAATCATTGTTTTTTACAAAGGTGTCCACGGGCCACGCTGCGATACCCCACCAGATGGGATAACCGATGAACACGGTGTCATAGGAATCCCAATCGGGAACTTCAGTGGTGGTCAGGGGCACATCCCGCAGGGACTCGTCATCATGTTCCCGGCTGACGCGGCTGTCGGGGTTCGTCCAGTTCAGGTCCTCGCTGGTGTAGACTTCGGTGGGAACAATCTCAAAGAGGTCGGCACCGGCTGCCTCTGCAATATCCTTGGCCACCCGCTCGGTGTTACCGGAAGCGGAGTAGTAGACCACCAGTGTCTTGCCGGTCTCGGGCTGGGTCTCCGGCTCGGATTCTGCGGGAGCGGTCGAGGAGCTTTCGGGCTGTTCGGTCGGCGCAGAGGTTTCGGGCTGCGTGGTGGAAGATGCAGGCTTGTTGGCAGAGCCGCAGGCGGCAAGGCCAAGTACGAGCACGACGCTCAGCAGTAGTGCAGTCAGTTTTTTCATGATAAAATCATCCTTTCAATTCAATTTTAGTTCTATTTACATTCGCAGAGAATGTCATATATTTCATCGTGGGTCAACTTTTTGCAGCAGCCGGGGGTGAGAACGGTGGAATCCGCGATGGCGCGAAAATCGGTGTCATCGGGGATACCCAACTCTGCAAAGCTGGTCGGCAGACCAATTTCCTTGATGAACGCAGCCAGCGCGTCGATACCGGCAGCAGCCGTCTCCTCAATGCTGCCCTTGGGTGCGACACCCCAGACATTCTGCGCAAACCGTGCAAACCGCGCTGCGCCGGACTTGTAGATATGGCGGTACAGAACAGGGTGGATCACCGCCAGACCTGCACCGTGGTTGCAGTTGGTGTACGCGCCCAACTGGTGCTCCAGCATATGGCACTGGAAGTCCGTGACTTTCCCGATCTTCAGAACGCCGTTCTCTGCCATCGCGGACGCCCACGCCAGCTCACTGCGGGCATCGTAATTCTCCGGGTCGGTCAGCAGAACGCGGATGTTGCGGATGACGCTGCGCATGACGGCTTCGTTAATATCGTCGGACAGGTTGTTTTCATCCGGCTTGCCGAAGTAGGTTTCCATCGCGTGGCTTAGGGTATCAAAGGCACCGGAGATGACCTGCTTCATGGGAACGGACAGGGTATAGCTGGGGTCAAGGAAGGCAAAATCCGCCTGTGCGCCCCAAAGAGCGCCCTTGATTTTCTTTTCCTCGTGGGTGATGACGGCACCGTTATTCATCTCGCTGCCGGTACCGAACACCGTAACGATGGTGCCGAGGGGGATAAACTCCGTTGGGAATGTGTGCTTGGTGTTCTCCAGTTCCCAAATGTCCTCGTCCAGTTTGGCCTGCGCGGAGATGACCTTGCAGCAATCGGACACGCTGCCGCCGCCCACGGCGAGGATGAGGTCAACATGATTTTCCCGCGCCAGCTTTGCGCCCTCCTGCGCCTTGGCATAGGTGGGATTGGGCATGATGCGGTCGAACTCCACGACACGCTTGCCGGCGGCGTTCAGAATGCCCATGATCTCATCATACACGCCATTGCGCTTGATGGAGCCGCCGCCGTAGGTCAGCATGACGGTTTCCCCGTAGTTCACCAGCAGACTGCCGAGGTACTCTTTCACACCGCCCTTGCCGAAATACACCTTGGTCTTGTTTTCAAAAACAAAGTTGTTCATATCAGGAGCTCCTTTCGCTTTTTCTGCCCCTATTATAAGAAAAGCGAGACTTCCTCGGAAGTCTCGCTTTGTTCATCAGTATATACCTTTGGGTTATAATCAGCCGTACAGTTCTTTTCTGACGGCCTTCGCCGCATCCAAAAAGCGCTGTACCGTCGGTGTCGGCTCCGGGGAATGGAGAATGCCATAGGGAATGCTGTAATTCCATTCCACCGGGATTACCTTCAGAAGCGGATGGACAGTTGCCCAACCGGGAATAGCCAGCAAAACGTCATTTGTGTTCTCACAGCGGTTGAACACATCCATGTTGTAAAAGTCAAAATCCACAATGTGAATTTGCGGATGGTGCTGCCAGAGGTCATCTCGGAGTTGATCCACATAATGGCTCCAGCCGCGGTGCATCAGCAGCAGATTCTCCCCATAGAGGTCAGAAACTTGCAGCTTGTCTTTGTCCGCCAGCCGGTGGTGGATGGAGACTGCACAGCAGAAGCGCCCCCGCGTCAGCTCCAACCCGGCACAGCCCCGCAGGTGCAGCATGGTCTCATCAAAAATACCGCCTACTACATCAATGTTCTTTCCGAGATTTGCAAGGATCTCTCTCGCATTTTCCGGGGTGTTCTCAAAGGGGACGATCTGAAATTTGATGTCCGGGTGCAGAGTTTGAACTCTGGACCAGAGCTCCATCAGGAGTTGTGCCGGAGTCATGGGCGAGGAACCGATGCGGATGATATTCTCATCCTCCTGCATGGCGTTTTTTGCCCGAGTCACGGAGTCCCGGCAATACTGGATGATATATTTTGCATCCTGGTACATAGAGCGCCCAGCTTTTGTGAGTTGCAGCCCCCGGTGGCTGCGGTCGAAGAGCTTCACGCCGAGGGCTTCTTCTAAAAGATTGATTTGCTTGATGACAGCCGTGGGCGTGATGAAGCTTTCTTCGGCGGCTTTGTTGAAGCTGCCTGCATCCGCCACACGGAGAAAAGTCTCAAGTTGTGGGTTATACATGAAGCACCTCCTTTATTTTATAGCATTCCAAAATGTTTCAATGCCTCCGTAATGGCTCTTTCCTTTTCCGGTGGGCATTGTGGCTGCCTGGCATCCTCGGATTTCGGTTTATTATAGTTCTCGCGCTCGATAATGCCGTGTTTTTGCTTTACCTGAGCAATATAGAGACTGCTGACCTTCAAACCACTGCGTTCCAGAACATAATCCTTGATTTGCCCATAGGTTGCCCGTCCTCTTTTATCCTGCACCATTTCTTCCACATCCACATCAATGTTGATATGTGTTACCGGGTTTCTCAGAACTAAGAGACATACCGTCTCCACATGATGTGTCATCGGAAACATATCCACGGGCTGAACCGACATCGGGGCATAGCCTGCGGCGGCGAGTATTTTGCAGTCGCGGGCAAGCGTTGCGGGGTTGCAGGAGACATATGCGATGCGTTCGGCTCCGCTGTTTACAATTGCATCAAGAGCGGGTTTTTCCGCTCCGCGGCGCGGCGGATCGAGCAAAATTGCCGAGAATCGTTTGCCTTCCGCAACGAGGCGGGGCAGGGCTGTTTCGGCATTCTCGCAGATGAATTCCGCGTTTTTGATGTTGTTGAGTTTTGCATTCCTACGGGCATCCTTAACGGCGGGCGGAACCGCTTCAATGCCCAGAACGGAGCGGGCGCGTTGAGCCAAAAGCAAGGAAATCGTGCCTATCCCGCAAAAAACATCCGCAACATCATCGTTTGCAGTCAGGTTCAATGCATTTGCGGCGGCAAGGTACAGCTTTTGCGTCTGTTCGGGGTTCACCTGCAAAAAGCTGTGCGCACCGACGTTGAATTTCAATCCGCAAACCGTTTCGGCAAGTTCTGCGCTGCCGAACAGCAGTTCGGTTTTGCTTCCGATACCGGGATCACGCGGGTTGCGGTTGATTCCGTGGATACAGGATGCAAGCGACGGCAGACCGCGTTTCAGCATTGAAACAAGCTCATCCGAATGCGGAAGCGCGCCTGTTGTTACTATCGCAGCCATCGTTCCGCTCTCGGTTCTGCGCACCATAAGCTGCCTCAAAGTCCCGCTTTTTTGTTTTTCATCGAAAGCGCGGATGTCGAACAAATTCGCCCATTCGGCAACGATTCTTTTCGCCGTCATTGCCTCTTCGTTCTGAATCATGCATGTTTCAACGGGCACGAGTTTATGGCTTTTTTGTTCGTAATAGCCCGAAAGAACCTGCCGAAGGTTTTTCTTATTTGTCTTTTCGGCATTTGCAAACTGAAAAACGGCCTTGTTTCTGTAATGTTCGGGCTTGTCCGCGCCGATGCACGGAAGAACTTCAATCCCGCGAAAGCCTCCTATACGCTCCATTGCGCTGCGCACGGTTTCGCGCTTCATGCGGAGCTGCTCCGCATAGCTCATGTGAAGAAGATCACAGCCCCCGCATTCGGCATAATGCGGGCAGGGCGGAATTACCCTTTCTGCCGACGGCCGAAGGATTTTTTGAAGTTTCGCTTCCGCAAACGAGGGTGCGGCTTTTTTTATTTCCGCTTCAACGGTTTCTCCGCAAATTGCGCCCGGCACGAATACAGCCATGCCGTTATGCCTTGCAATCCCCTGCCCCTCCGAACCGTACGCCGTGATTTCAAGCGTCACCGTCGAACCTGCCGACAGCTCCGAACGGTTATCCTCGGCGGTTATGCCGGCATTCATTCGTTTTCTGTTTAAATCCATGAATTTTTCTGTTTGCTTCCTTTTCCGTTCACTGAGCCGCACTCAGAATTTTGCCATAACCGAATTCAGGTCATAAAGTTTATCATCAAAGCAATCCCGCGTTGAAACTGCTTCCGCAAGCGGAACGCTGATAATGCGGTTTTCCCTTATGCCCACGGCGTATCCGAAGTTCTCTCGCAAATCGTTATTTTCCGCCGCTCTGCTTCCCGCACGGTCCGTTCCGCGCATATTCGCCTCGTCCGCAAGCAGTTCAACCGCACGCTGCCCCATTTTAGCGGCAAGCACTCTGTCGAACGCGGACGGGTTGCCGCCGCGCTGGATATAGCCAAGCACCGTCGCCTTTATCTCAACATCGGTGTATTTTCGAACGTATTCGCAGAAATCCTCCGCTTTGCCCGCGCCTTCGGCGATCATAACAATGCTTGTGAGCTGTCCGCGGAGTTTGTTTGCGGCAAGCCGGTTCGCCGCATCCGCCCATGAAAGAGGACGTTCCGGAACGAGAATTATGTCTGCCGCGCCTGCAACACCCGCCCAAAGTGCAATATCTCCGCATCTTCTTCCCATGACCTCGATAACGCCGACCCTGTCATGCGCACGCATCGTGTCGCGAATTTTATAAATCTCGTTCATAACATTGTTCACGGCTGTATCGAACCCAATGGTAAAATCCGTATACCCCATATCGTTATCGATCGTTCCCGGAATGCCGACGACGGGAATGCCGCGCTTGCTGAGATCATCCGCACCTTTAAAGCTGCCGTCTCCGCCGATGACGATAAGCCCTTCAATTTCGTATGCACGCAGAACGGAAATTGCCTTTTCGATTCCGCCCTCCGTTTTAAACTCCTCGCTCCGCGCCGTGCGAAGTATCGTTCCTCCCTTGTGCATTTTGCTTTCAACATCGGCATGGGCAAGGTACCCGACTCTGCCTTCAATAAGGCCTTTGTAGCCGTGGTAAATGCCCATTACCTGCAAATCGATATCCACTCCGGTTTTGAAAACGGCGCGTATCGCCGCATTCATGCCTGGAGTGTCGCCTCCGCTTGTTAAAACTCCGATTCGTTTCATCTTTTGCCCCTTAATTGCTTATTTCGCCTTAATCTCAATATTATTTTTTGCGGACAATTTTTACATTCTCTTCCCCAAGCATGCGCTTCAGTTCAAACAGCAGCTCCTCCGCACAGTTCACGCAGCAGTGGCGCGGCGCAAGCAAAACCTTTCCCGTTGCCGCATTGCGAAACAAAACCTCCGTGTTTCCGGGAAATCTGTGCAGCAGTTCAACAGCCGCATTCCGAAGATGCAGCGCATCGGAAAGAAAATTCAGCGCAAGCCGCTTTTCCCCCGCGTTTTTTGAACCCTTTTGCAGCGGAACAATTTCGTCAATCAATATTGAATTGTCCCTGTCCTCCCGCATGGAGAACCTGCCGCGGACCGCAACGCATTTATCGTTTGCGATAAGGGAAGCATACTTTTGGTAAATGCTCGGGAACGCCGCAATCTCAATGCTTCCGCTCATATCCTCCAGCACCGCATACGCCATCAACCCCGCGCCGGATTTGACCGCACGGGTTCTCAGGGAACCGATGATTCCTCCCGCCGTCACGGTTTGGTTATCATGTATTGCTCCCGAACCGTCCGCCTCCGCAAGCTCGATGCAGGGCGTTAATGCAGAAAGCGCAGCCTCGTATTCCATGAGCGGATGCCCGCTGACATATACGCCGAGAACCTCCTTTTCGGCACGGAGCAGAATATCAAGCTCAAACTCCGTTTTCATATCGGCCTTATCCGCTTCGGAAACCGTGTTCATCATGCTTCCGCCGTCATCCCCGCCGAAATCAAAAAGCGAAAGCTGTCCCGTTTCAAGTCTTTTTCTTTCGGCGGCGGCCGCAGTGAACTCCTGTTCAAAATGAGCCGTCAGATATTTTCTCGAAACGCCGAAACAATCAAAACAGCCAGCCTTTATAAGCCCCTCCAGCAGGCGTTTGTTCAGCCCGTCGGAAGTTCTTCGGAGGAAATTCGAAAAATCCGAAAACGCTCCGCCGCGGCTCCGCTCCTCCAGCACATCGTTCATCGCTCCCTCTCCGACGTTGCGTATCGCGGCAAGGCCGAATCTTACAGCACCGTTTTCAACCGAAAAACGTGCCTCGCTGCGGTTTATATCCGGCGGAAGAATTCTTATTCCGTGCTTGCGGCAATAGTAAATATAGAACGAGACCCTGTCCGCCGCAGTAAGATAGCTGTTGATGAGTGCCGTCATGAATTCCGCAGGGTGCAGGCATTTGAGCAGCGCGGTTCGATAAGCAACCACCGCATAGCACGCCGCATGAGCCTTGTTGAATGCATATGATGCAAAATCCATCATTTCATCAAAAATCTTCTCCGCCGCTTCCTTCGAAACGCCGCGCCGCAGTGCACCGTCAATTTTCACAACGCCGTCTTCCTCAACGCCGTAGATAAAGTTTTTGCGCTCCTGCGCCATAACATCGTGCTTTTTCTTGCTCATTGCGCGGCGGATAAGGTCACTCCTGCCGAGCGAATACCCCGCAAGGTCGCGGACAATCTGCATTACCTGCTCCTGATAGACCATGCAGCCGTAGGTTGCGTTCAAAATCGGCCGCAAAAGCTCCGTTTCGTATTTCACCGCTCCGGGATTCTGTTTGCACTCAATGTAGCGCGGAATCTGATCCATAGGACCCGGGCGATAGAGCGAAATGCCGGCGATAATGTCCTCAAGGCTTGTGGGCTTCATCTGCATCATGAAATGCGTCATTCCGCCCGACTCAAGCTGAAAAACTCCGACGGTGTCGCCCGAACTTATAAGGTCATATACGCATTTGTCGTCGTAATTGCAGTTGTCAAAGTCCGGAGGCGTTCCCCCGGACCGCTTTATGTATTCGCAGCAATAACGAATCACGGTCAGCGTCCGAAGCCCGAGAAAATCCATCTTCAGCATTCCGAGCTCTTCAAGCTCCGTCATTGTGAACTGCGTCGTGACAGCCTCATCATTGCGCTGAAGCGGAACCAGCTCCATCGTCGGAAGGGATGAAATAACAACACCCGCCGCATGAGTTGAAGTGTTTCTGGGAAGTCCCTCAACCTTCATTGCAAGCATCATGAGCCGCTTCACGCTGTCATCCGTTTCGCAAAGGTTCTTAAGCTCCGGAACAAGCTCCGCTGCGCGTGAAAGGGTGATATCCTTTTCCTGCGGGATGAGTTTTGCAATTCTGTCCACATCCTGGTAGGGAATGCGAAGCACCCTGCCGACGTCGCGAACGGCACCGCGTGCCGCCATCGTGCCGAAAGTCACTATCTGCGCAACATGATCGCTGCCGTATTTGTTTTTTACGTATTCAATGACTTCCTGACGCCGTTCGTAACAAAAGTCCACGTCAAAATCCGGCATACTGACGCGTTCGGGGTTCAGGAAACGTTCGAAAATCAGGTTGTAGCGAATCGGGTCTATGTCCGTGATGCCCATTGCATATGCTGCAATGCTTGCCGCGCCGCTGCCGCGTCCGGGTCCCACGGGTATGCCGTGCGTTTTTGCAAAGTGAATAAAGTCCCACACGATAAGGTAATAATCCACAAACCCCATCGAGATTATAACGTTCAGTTCGTATTCAAGCCTTTCGAGATGTTCCTTTGTCGGCTCACCGTAGCGGCGGCGCAGTCCGTCGGTGCAAAGCCGGCGCAGATACTGTTCGTTCGTCATGCCGTCCGGCGCGGTGAAACCGGGCAGATGCCGCTTGCCGAATTCGATCGTCAGGCTGCATTTTTGTGCCGCCTCGGCAGTGTTTCGAACCGCCTCCTCATAGCCGCTCATGCGGCGAAGCATCTCCTCTTCCGATTTGAGATAGAATTCATCCGCCTGCATCCGCATTCGGTTGGTTTCGTCCACAAAATGCCCCGTTTGAATGCAGAGCAGAACATCCTGCGCCTCCGCATCCTCCTTTCGGACATAGTGAATATCGTTTGTTGCAACAGTCTTTATGCCGAGTTCCTTTGCAAGCGCATCCAAACGCGGAAGAACTATAAGCTGCTCCGGGATTCCGTGATTTTGCAGCTCAATGTAAAAATCATCGCCGAACATACCCTGAAGGCGTTTTGCAAGGCGGCGCGCTTCATCGTATCTGTTCATCAGCAGAAGCTGCGGAATATCGCCCGCAAGACATGCCGAAAGGCATACAAGCCCCTCACAATGCTTTTCCAACAAATTATAGTCAATGCGCGGCCGATAATAAAAACCGTCCACAAACGCAATTGAGGACAGTTTGATAAGGTTTTTGTACCCCGTTTCGTTTTTGCATAAAAGCACAAGGTGGCCGTTTTCTCTCGTGCCCTGTTTTTCGTAAATTGAATTCGGCGCAACATAGGTTTCCATGCCGATAACAGGCTTTATCCCCTGTTTCATGCACTCTTTATAAAATGCTATCGCGCCGTACATATTGCCGTGATCCGTTATCGCAAGCGAATCCATGCCCAATTCCTTTGCACGCGAAACAAGCTCGCGTATCCGCGCCGCGCCGTCCAGCAGGCTGTATTCGGTGTGAACATGAAGATGCGTAAAACCCATTTTTTCCTCCTTTGTGCCGATGAACCTTTTCCCCCTGCCGCACTGTTTGCGGAAAACGCGGAAACCGCCCCCACTGAATCAGTCCGGCATTTCCGTCCGTATGTCTTCCGCCATTTCGCACAGTTTTCTGAGGCGATAATTTGCGGCGGATCTTCCGATGCCTATTTCCTCCGCAAGTTCGGACAGCGGCATTTCAAAATTGTTGAGCCTCGCTTCCGCGACAATGCGAAGCGGCGGCGGAAGATTCTCCGCGCCGACAACGCTCAGAACAAGGCGAATATCCTCCGCCTGCTTCATTGCCGTGCGCGTTGCCTTCTCAATGTTTGCATTTATGCAGTTCACGCCCCTGTTCACAGTGTTGTTGAGTTGGCGCACGATTCGCTGTTCGTTAAGCACCATCACTGCATCCGATGCCCCGGCAAGTGCAAGAAAATCCGACAGTGTCTCCGATTCTTTGATGTACAGCACAATGCTGCCCTTGCGTTCGGTGCACTTGATACGAATTCCGAAATCGGAAATCATCCGTTTTGAAAACATTGCAAGCTCGGCATTTTTGAACACAAGCTCACAGTGATATGCTTTTTTGGGTTCCGACACCGAACCGCAGGCAAGGAACAGCCCGCGAATAAATGCGCGCCGCTGCATCTCTGTTTCGATAACACTCTTCGGAACATGCGGCTCATAACTCTTTTCGCCCTCCGCATCAAAGCTCACAAGCCCGGTCGCCGTCAAAAAATCATCAATACCGTTCCCGTGGAGCAGGAGTTCGCAGTATTCCGCATTCAATCGCTCGTGCTTAACGCGGTTCAATTGGCTTTCAAGCCCGAAATACTGTGCCGCCAGCTTGGAAACAAGGCTCAGCGCCGCTTCGCTTTCAAGCACATAGTGCACACCCCAGCGCCGCATCGCCGGCATCAGCTTCAACGCACCGATACTCAGAGTGAATGCGCTTAAAAGCGCGTGCGCATCGGCCTCACGCTTTATTTTTTGCTCCGAAATTTCCTTTTTTACTCCGGCAGAGAACGACGGGCATTCGTGTTCGCTCTGTTCCGCCGTTTTTTTTGCATTTTCGGTTTTAAAACCGCTGCCGTCGATTTTGCTGTTGTGTTTTTTTTCGTTCATTTCAAATGTGCACGTTCGTGCCGCCCTTTGCGCTGCGCTTTTTTATTCGCCGCCGCAATATTTATCTCAATACTGTTCTATTTCGGTTCAAACCGCGTCCTTATATCATCCGCTTCGGAAACAAGATCCCGATGCTCAAGCAGAACGGAGCATTTGTCTTTCATTCTGTCGTGAAGTGCTTCCGCCATCGCAACGGAACGATGCCTGCCGCCCGTGCATCCGAACGCAACCATAAGCCGCCGCTTGCCCTGCTTTATAAACTCCGGAATCACAAGATCCAGCATGTTTTCTATCATATTCAGCTGCCTGCGAACATTTGCATCGGAAAAAATAAATCGGCGAACCTCTTCATCCCTGCCGGATTTGCAGCGCAGCTCTTCAATGTAGAACGGGTTTGCGGTGTAGCGCATATCGAAGATAAAATCCGCATTTTTCGGAATTCCGCGTTTGAAGCCGAAACTTGAAATTATCAGTCTGAGCGGAATATTCTTTCCCCGCATTAAAATATCCTCAACCGTTTTTCGAAGCTCGTTCAGCCGCATGTTCGTCGTGTCAACGATATAATTCGCCTTCTCCTTCAACGGGATTAGAATTTCGCGTTCGGTTTGAATGCCTATGCCGACATCGTCATTCATGGGGTGGCGGCGGCGCGTTTCGCTGTATCGGCGCACAAGCACGCTGTCCTCGCACTCAAGAAACATTATTTCGTACGGACATTCAAGCCGGCGCAGTTCATCATAAGTGTTGAGCGGATTGTAGCCGAACACCGATTCGCGGCTGTCGATAACAAGCGCGACGCGTTCGATGTTGTTTTCGCTGCTGCTGCAAAGCTCAATGTATTGTTTTGCAAGCTGACAGGGCATATTATCCGCGCATACAAAGCCCATATCCTCAAGAATGCCGAGAACTTGAGATTTTCCCGCACCCGAAAGCCCTGTGACGATTAAAATATACATTCTGTTTTCCTCAGTTTTATCCCGATGTATGTTTTCCGTTTTTGTTTATATTGTTGTACTCGAATTTTATTTAATAATTTTGATCTCCGGCTCAAGCAGAACACCGAATTCTTTATATACGCGTTCGCGCACAAGGTCAATCAGGTTAAGCACATCCGCGCATGTTGCTCCGCCGCAATTGACGATGAACCCCGCATGCTTCGGGCTGACTTCCGCTCCGCCGATTTTTGTGCCTTTGAGCCCCGCCTGTTCTATCAACGCACCTGCGAAATGCCCCTCGGGCCGTTTAAAAGTGCTTCCTGCGGAAGGATACTCAAGCGGCTGCTTTTCTTTGCGGCGCATATTGAATTCCTCCATTCTGCGCCGAGCTTCCCCGTCGGCATCAACAGCAAGTTCAAACTCCGCTCCCGCAACAACGGCATTCGGAAAGGCGTAAACAGAGCTTCTGTACCCAAGATCGCCCGCATGAACGATTTTTTTTGCAATGCGTCCGCATTCAACAACGGTGACGCTTTTCAGCACCTGTTTTATCTCCCCGCCGTATGCACCTGCATTCATTGCAACCGCACCGCCGACCGTGCCCGGGATACCCGCTGCCCATTCAAGCCCCGCAAGTCCCTCGGCGACGGCCGCCTTTGCAGCCGTGCAGAGCAGTGCACCCGCTCCGCATTTCAGCCTTGTTCCGTCAAACCCGACGCCCGCCATGCGCGCACCGATTCGGATGAACAGAGCCTCAACTCCGCTGTCGGAAACGAGAAGATTGCTGCCGTTGCCGATAATATACACAGGGTAATCGCAGCTCCGCGCCGCAGAAAGCATTGCGCAAAGCTCGTCCGCATCCTTCGGCTCCGCAAAAAAAGTTACGGGACCTCCGATGCGGAAAGTTGTGAATTCCCGCGCCCGAACATTCCGCCTGAACGGCAGATTTCCGAGAGCCCTTGCAAGCATATCGTTTTTTTCCATTAAAAATCCCGTTTCCTCTCCTCCTGTTTCGGGGATCGCGTTCAAATGCTTCCCGTTCCGGAATGCATGCCGCGGCACAAATCCCCATGTTGTATTTTACAGCAAAAACAGGCGTTTGTAAAGGTTTTTCGTCCTCATCTTTTTTTGAAAACGGCTTAAACGGGCGGGCGTTTGTCAAAAAGCGGCTCTCCGCGCCGCCGTACCGGTAAAAGCGTTCGGGAGGTTCAGGATGCTCTCGCTCAAAAGCCCGTATGCTTCCGTCAAAAAGGACTGTTCAAACTTTTTCTCAGCCGCAGGGTTCATCGGCATAAGTCCCAATGTGCAAAGCTCGCTTTGCCGCGCAGCGGAAAGCATATCTGCAATAAATTCCGAAATGCAGCCCATTTTTTCGCGCTCCGTTTTCGCCGAAATGCCCACAAACTGCACCTCGTCCGTTTCATTGCAAAAGGGCAGCACCTCGAAATACTTTGCCTTGTTTGCGGCAGCAAGTCTTTCCATATCTCCCGCCGCGCGCGCATCACCGATGCAGAAATCCCCCTTGCCCTTTTTAAATTCATCAACGCTGCTCCGTTCAAACTTCCCTGCCTCGATCCCGAATCCGTCGTTTGAACAAGAATCAGCACCGGCTTTGCTTTCGCCGTTCTCCGCAATAGGTTTCAGTATTTCGGTCATTTCCGCCGCAGTAACCCTTTCCGGATAAAACAGCGCAAGCTTGCACCCGGCCGCAAACGGAAGTGCGCGCAGCGTCCGCCCGTCCATGCCGCAGTCAAAGCCCGCCGGCAGCTCCCCGGCCCCGTATCCGTCACCGAAATCCACAGCCGTGCCGTCGATACCGAAAATCTCTGTTCCGTTCATGATTCGAAGCTCCCTGCCGTTCAAAAAACCGGCAGGAAAGCTTATCACGTCCGGAAATTCTCCGTTTTGAAGCTTCGCTTCCGCTTCCGCTTCCGAAATCGATTCAACCTCAAAATAAACACCGAAATGCCGTCGTTCCGCTCTGTCCGCAATTTTTTTGAGCCATGCTCCCACACTGCCCATATACGGCTTGAATCCGACAACATGCCAAACGTTTATAACGCCCGAAAATTCCTCCTCCTCCGGTTCGAGCCATTCGCGATATTGATCCCGTTCAAGCATCTTTCCCGCACATTTCGGCAGATAGATCATAAACAGCAGCACGGCCGCCAGCAGCACAGCCGCAATCGTTTTTTGAAATCCGTTCATGCCGCAGTTTATGCGCCTTTTGCCGCCTGCATTCCGCAAAAATCAAAAACCGCGAGTGTGCGTCATGCGCATTCACGGCAGTATACAACAGTTATTATTCGCTTTTTTGTATTCACAATGCGTTCCCGTCCACCCGCATATCACTCGAAAAAGCCGTTAAACTTCGGAGTGAATTCCGCGCTTGCGGATGAAAGGCTTTGCGTGTAAATGTTTTCGAATCCGAGGGAAAGTGCATAATCAACGGCCCTTTTGTATTCGCGCTTCAGGAGCCTTCTGTTAAGCGGGGGCTGAAGCTCAAACATCGGTGTATACTGGCTCATCAGTGAAATATGTGTTTCGAGAGGAAGATTCTCCCTGATAAAATCCAGCACTCCGCGCGCTTCATCCACCGAACCGGGCAGAACAAGATGGCGAACGATCATTCCGCGCTTTGCAATTCCGTTCTTATCGATCTGCAAAACCCCGCACTGACGCTGCATTTCCCGCACGGCGGCAGCGGCAGCGGAAAAGTAGTCCTCTCTTCGGCTGTATTTTTTTGCGGCGGCGGAGCTTACGTATTTCAAATCCGGAAGATAGATGTCAACAAGCCCCTCCATAAGGCGCAGAGCTTCAACCTTTTCGTAAGCATTCGTGTTGTAAACTATCGGAATGCGCAATCCCCGCATCCGTGCAAGCGGAACGGCTTTTGCAATCATGCGCACATGCGGTGCGGGAGTAACCAAATTGATATTGTTCGAACCGAGTTCCTGCAGGCGCAGCATTATGTCCGCAAGCTCCCCCGCATCCTTCACAACGCCCTTTGCAGATTGGCTGATGTCCATATTCTGGCAAAAAACGCAGCCCATATTGCAGCCCGAAAAGAAGATCGCGCCGCTGCCTTCCGCGCCGGAAATCGGCGGTTCCTCGCAGTAATGCCGCGCCGCTCTTGCAATGAGCGCGGTTTCGTACGGGTTCCTGTTTCCGAGGCTTTCCGCTGCAAATCCGCCCACACCGCATACGCCCGCATGTTCCGCACGGTTAACCCCGCACTCAAGCGGGCAAAGCCTGCATGATTTTCCGCCGTTTGCAAAAAGTCCGCAGGATTCAATGCCCTCTGTCTGCATTTTTGTTTCTTGCGATGAAATATCCGAAATAATCATTTCATTCCGTTCCGACCCCTCCGTCTCAGGCCGTCGGTTCCCCGTCCTCATTTTTATTCTCCGCCTTCTGCAAGGCGCGGTGTTTTTTCGGCGTGCTGCATTTTTCGGCCGTGAAGCGGAACGCAATGATTCCGTTCTCGTACTCGATATCGATTTTTTCGCCCAAAAGGTTAAGCACCTCTGAAACTATCGCAAGACCGAGTCCGGTGCCGTCACCCGTGTGCGCATGATCCGCTTTGTAGAATCGTTCAAACAGATGTTCAAGGTCGGCAGGATCAACTTCCGCGGGATTGCTGACAACAAACTCGTAGCGATTCTTTTCCGCATTTTCGAAAAGGTTCACGCTGACAGTGCAGCCGTCCGTTCCGTGTTTTATCGCATTGTCAACCAATGCTATGAGCACCTGCTCAATGCGGTCGGCATTTGTGTATGCATAGTATTCGCCCTCGGGAGCTTCAAGCCGCACGCTTTTGCCGCGCTGTGCCGCCGCATCGTTCATCCTGTCCGCAACATCGTATGCAATTTCATAAAGTTCAACCCGTCCCTTTGAGAACGCAACGCCGCCGCTCTGAAGCCTTGAAAGTTCGAGCAGGTCGTTGATGAGGTTTGAAAGGCGTATCGATTCGCGCAGGATATAGCCGTAGTAACGTTTTCTGTCTTTTTCATCCTGCACCATTCCGTCGTTAAGCGCATCCGCAAGGCTTCGAATGGATGCAAGCGGCGTGCGCAGCTCATGGCTGACGTTTGCAACATAGTCCTTTCGCGTCTGTTCAAGTCTCTCGCTTTCGGTAACGTCCGTTATCAGCACAACCGCACCGAAAAGCGAACCGTTCTCCTCGTGAATCGGAGTTGCCGCAATGCGGAGCATCCTTTCGCCGATCGTGAAATCACAGTTGCGCACTTCGTCCGTATCAAGAGCTTCTATCGCCACGGCAGCAATTTTCGGATAACCGGCCGCCGCTGCGGGGTGGGTATTTTCCTTCCCGCCCAAAAGCTGCACGGAAGCGGAGTTGTAATGCGTGACAACGCCCGTTTTATCCACGGAAATAATGCCCTCGCCGATGCCGTCAAGCACGGTGCGCAGCCTGTTGCGCTCAACAACAAGGCTGTCAATATTGTTTTGAAGAGCTTCCGCAAGAATATTGAACGATTGCGCAAGGTGACGCGATTCGTTGCTTCCCTCTTCCTTGGCGCGAACGGTCAAGTCTCCCCCCGCCATTTGCAGCGCAACGTTTGAAACGTGCCGAATGGGCTTTGTTACCTTGCTGAATATGATAACTATCGGAATAAGCATCAAAAGTGCAATGCCGAGCATTGCAAGGCCGAGTTCCACCGCAAGCTTTGCAAGCGTGCTTTCAGCCTGTTTTGAACCGACAACAAGTATCACGGAACCGATTATATCACCCGAATCGGAATACACCGGCGTGCCGACAACAATGCCTATATCGGTTGACGGAAGAGCAATTTCTTCTCCCTGAATGACCGTTTGGAAGCAGCGGCGGACGGTTTCAACGCTTTGGTCGTACTCATCCTGTTCTGCCGTTGTAACAACCTCACCGTTAGGTTCGATTATGTAAATTGTTGCATCCGATGCGGAAAATTCGCCGAGATGCAGCATCCTCGCAAGCGTGCGTTTGTCCGTGTTTGATTCATACAGCTTTGTCACACGCTGCGATATTGACTGCGCTTTCGGCTTCAGTTCGTCAATTTTCATTCCGGCGTACATTTCATGCCCGACAACGGAAAAAAGGCACGCAACAAGTATCACGAGCAGCACCGTGATTGCGCACACAATATAAAGAATTATTCTGAACAGGCTTGATCTTTTCATATCTCTCGTTTTCTGCGGGGCCGTGCTGAAACACGCCGCACACGCATTTCGGAAAAAACATCAGCAGGCGAACCCGCAGCGTTTCAGCCTTTCGGGTTCGCCCTGAAGTTCATTTTCATTTTTGCAAAACGGTTCAAAAGGGCAAAATCTGTCCGTTTCATTCCGTCGGCTTTTCTTCAACGAAATCGTATGCCTTCGGCGTTTCGGGCAGTTTTTTGCGTTCCTCGTTGTCCTGTCTGTCATCGGGATCGCCGTATGCCTCAAACCTGTAGCCGACACCGTAAACGGTTTTTATCTCCCATCCGCAATCGTCCGCAGACTGCAGCTTCTGGCGAATGCGCTTAATCTGAGTGTCAACGGCGCGCGTATCGCCGTAGTATTCATAGCCCCATACGATTGAAAGGATCTTTTCGCGCGAAAAAACCTTTCCGGGATGTGAGGCAAGCAGCTGAAGGATCTCGACTTCTTTCGGGGTGAGCGGCAGTCTTTCGCCGTTCAGCCTTACGTCGTAGTTATTTATATTGATTTCAAGGTTTCCGTAATGCAGAATCTTTGCGGGCTCCGTTTCCTGCATTGAATACCTGCGCAGAACGGCCTTGACCCTTGCAACAACTTCACGCGCGCTGAAGGGCTTTACAATGTAATCGTCCGCACCGAGCTCAAGCCCGAGCACGCGGTCGATCTCCTCGGATTTCGCCGTCAGCATTATAATCGGAACACTGCTGTTCTGGCGAATCTCGCGGCAAACGTCCATTCCGCTTTTTTTGGGCATCATGAGATCAAGAATAACAAGGTTCGGCTTTTTGCGGTTGAATTCTTCAATCGCCTGTTCGCCGTCAAATGCCGAAATGCACTCGAACCCCTCGTTTCTGAGGTAGACGCCGAGTGTTTCGTGAATGATATGCTGATCATCGCAAATCAGTATCTGCTGTTTGACTGACATAGTACTTTGTACGCTCCTTTGTTGGTTGGTGCATTTATATTATATTGCCTTTTAAGCAAAGTTTCAAGCACTTTTTTTATTTGACATATCGAGGTGCGCACTTTGTCACAATATTCTTTTTTCGGTCAATCAGCGGCATATTCGCGTCGAATGACAAAATAGGTACATATTCTGTCAGGCAATATACACCGATAGGCAACCAAAATTGCCGCATTCGCGTGTTATAATAGGAGCATGAAAAGAATCGGGCCGGCGAACAGCCCCGCAAGGGTGCTCTGACAGGGATGCGGCGGCGGACTGTTCAACGGGTTTTACCCGCGGAGCAGCATGAACAATGTTTACTCCGAGCTCTTTTCACAGAAACTATCATTATTAATTAAAGGAGTGTAACATCATGGAAGAGAAAAGAAAAATCAGGATGCCCATCGGCGCAGCCGTTGCGTGCCTTCTCATAGTTGCCCTTTTGACCGTCGGTATCGTTGCCGGCGCCAAGTTTATCAACAATTCGCTTTCTGCCTCACAGACCGAAAAGAACGCTTCCGCCCAAGCAACATCGGCACCTTCCGGCTCAAACGGCACCATCGGTTCATCAGGCGACAAGACCGGCGACCTTCCTTCCGACAAGCTTTCTTACGCCGGCAGTTCGGCTCGACCCGATTCGGAATACAAAACCATTGAAAACTGCATGTCCTCCGTTGTCAGCATCGACGTCACGGCGCAGAGCGGGCACAAGAGTGTGCTTGCAGGTTCGGGCTCCGGAGTCATCATTTCGGCGGACGGCTATATCGTGACCTGCAACCATGTTGTTGAGGGCGCACAGAAAATTTTCGTCTACCTTGACAACGGCAATGACTACGAAGCAACCCTTGTCGGCACCGACAGCGTGACCGACCTTGCGGTTATCAAAATCAATGCCTACAATCTCAACTATGCCAAATTCGGCGATTCCTCAACGCTCAGCGTCGGTGAAGACGTGTTTGCAATCGGCAACGCACTCGGCCAGCTTTCCAACACATACACACGCGGTTCCATCAGCGGCCTTGACAGGAGCATTACCATTGACAACGTGACCATGACCCTGCTCCAGACAGATGCCGCAATCAACCAGGGCAACTCCGGCGGCGGACTGTTCCGCGAATCGGACGGCACTCTCATCGGCATTGTGAATGCAAAGAGCAGCGGCAGCGGTATTGAAGGCCTTGGCTTTGCAATTCCCTCCACGCTTGCCCGTGAAGTTATCGGCAACCTTATGGACTACGGCTTTGTTGTCGGCCGTCCCTATCTCGGTGTCTCCACTCAGGATGTTTCCCTCTCCGGTTACGGATTCTTCACCAGTACTTACACCTACCCCTGCATTGTATCCGTTGAAGACGGCAGTGCGGCTCAGCAGGCAGGACTGAAAAAGGATGATGTTATCATGGCTGTCAACGGCGACACGGTCTCAAGCTCCGACGGACTTTACATCGCTGTCAGCAAGTTCAAAGTCGGCGATACCGTAACGCTCACCATTTTGCGCAGCAATTCGCAAATCGATGTTTCCGTAACTCTCGGCCAGCGCAGCACGGCAAAAACCGCCGAATAATGCAGTCGCTGATTATGCTTGAACAACCAAAACGCACCGACGCACATTAAAGCGGGGTGCAATATCGAAACAACCTGCTGCGTGCAGGTTTTCAGATAAATTGTTCCGCCTTTGGGAAAGGATCCTTCCCGAAGGCGGACTTTTTTTGAGCCTTTTTGTCTTTCGTTTAAAAATGCAAAACTTTTGTTTCCTTTTTTCACGAAGCTCCCCGGGTCTGCGTTTTGTGCGCAGAAAGCGAAAAAAACTTAATATTCCCTGAAAAGGGGCTACCATTTCAGCCCCGATGTGCTATAATGTATTTGGTGGAGGAGTTTTATTTTCCGCAAAGCTGCACAAACTGTTCTCCAAGCCGACTTTTCGGGTCCGCAAAACCTTCCGACGTTTGCGGGACGGATGCAGCGGTTCGCGGAGTTCTGTCTGCCCGCGGGGAACTGCCGTGTGGTGTTCTCGCGGGCGAAAAAACCGCAAAATGTTTAAAAACAGTTATAAAATTTATAAAATATTGAAAGGTCGCTCCCCGATGCCGAACCGGTGCGGGCGGGCAGAAAAAAAATATGAAGGACGGATTCATCAAAGTTGCTGCATGTTCACCGAAAGTTGTGCTTGCAGACCCGAAAGCCAACGCCGATGCGATAATTGCCGCGCTGCACCGCGCCGCGGCACACGGGGTTCGGCTTGCCGCATTTCCCGAGCTTGCAATGACGGGCTACACCTGCGGCGACCTTTTCATGCACGAATTGCTTTTGGACAGCGTTGAGACCGAGCTTCTCCGCATCGCACGCGAAACCGCGAACCTTCGGCTTGCTGCCGTCATAGGTGCGCCGATTCGCTGCGCGGACAAGCTTTACAACTGCGCCGTTGTCATATCCCGCGGAGTGATTCTTGCCGTCGTTCCAAAAACGCACATGCCGAATTACGGCGAATTCTATGAGCTGCGGCATTTTGCCGTGCCGTCCCGCACGGAACTCGGCGCCGCCGCACCTTATATTGATTCATTGCAGACTTTTTTCAATCCCGACGGCTGCATCTTCTCATGCACGGATTATCCCGATTTCCGTTTCGGCATTGAAATCTGCGAGGATCTTTGGGTTGCTTCCCCTCCGTCGGATAAACTTGCCGCTGCCGGCGCGCTCGTGATCGTTAACTGCTCCGCCGGAGATGAAATCATCGGCAAGGCGGATTACCGCAAGCGCATCACGGAAGTTCAATCCGCAAAAAACATTTGCGCGTACCTGTATTGCGGCGCGGGTGAGGGTGAATCAACAAGCGATATGGTCTTTTCGGGGCATTGCTTTGCTTACGAAAACGGCACACTGCTTGCCGAAAAAGCACCTTTTGACTATGCGAACGATATGCTTATCACCGAAATTGATTTGGGACGGCTGCTTTACGACAGGCGCCGCGTGAACAGCTTCTGCGCGGGCAATGCTGCCCATTCCGGTCTTTTCGTTGATTTCTCTCTCGGATTCGGTTCATGCGGCCCCGTCCCGCGCGAGGATCTTCCCGAAACGGAACTTACCCGCCGCTTCCCGCGCAATCCCTTTGTTCCGCATGACGAAAACGAATTGAACGCACGCGCAAAAGATATTCTGACGATACAGGCTCTCGGGCTCAAACGCCGGCTTGAACACACTCATTCAATGAGCGCGGTCATCGGCATTTCGGGCGGACTGGATTCCGCACTTGCGCTGCTTGCTGCGGCAAAGGCATGCGACCTTATGGGCATTGACCGCAAATTTGTTCACGCCGTCACCATGCCCTGTTTCGGCACCACCGAACACACGAAACAAAATGCCGTTGCTCTTTGCAACTCCCTCGGTGTAACGCTTCACACGATTCCGATTGCGGATTCGGTGCGTTCGCATTTTCGCGACATCGGGCACGACGAAACCTGTCACAACGTTGTTTACGAAAACGCACAGGCGCGCATGCGCACCCTTGTGCTGATGGATCTTGCAAATGCGCTGAACGGCCTTGTTGTCGGCACGGGCGACCTTTCCGAGCTTGCACTCGGCTGGGCAACCTATAACGGCGACCATATGAGCATGTACGGCGTGAATGCAGGCATTCCCAAAACGCTTATCAAATACGTTGTGCGTTATTATGCGCGGCACTGCGAAAACCCTGCGCTGCACGACACCCTGACCGCAATACTCGAAACCCCGATATCTCCCGAGCTTCTTCCCGCCGATGAAAAGGGCAATATTGCTCAAAAAACAGAAGATCTTGTCGGGCCGTACGAGCTGCATGATTTCTTCCTTTACTATGTGCTGCGTTGGGGCTGCCCGCCTGCAAAGCTTTTCCGCATTGCAAAGCAGGCATTCCGCGAAAGTGAGTTTTCGAATGAAACGATTTTGAAATGGCTCAAAAACTTCTATCGCCGTTTCTTCAATCAGCAATTCAAGCGCAACTGTCTGCCCGACGGGCCGAAAGTCGGTTCCGTCTGCCTTTCCCCGCGCGGGGATTGGCGAATGCCGAGTGACGCCGTTCAAAGGCTTTGGGCGGATGAAATTCAAAAATTGAGCTGAACAAACGCGAATTAAACCGATTAATTCGGAAACGGGGTTTTGGGTGTATTTTTGGTTTTTTGTCAATCGTACCTACCGAGTAATTGAGCAATTGAGGTGTGCAGCATGAGTTACCACGCATTATACAGGCAGTACCGTCCGAGCAGGTTCTGCGAAGTTGTCGGACAGGAGCATATCACCGATGTTCTGCGCAACCAGATCCGCACCGGGCGCATTGCCCACGCTTATCTTTTCAGCGGTTCACGCGGCACGGGCAAAACAAGCACGGCGCGAATACTTGCCCGTGCCGTCAACTGTCTTGACCCGAAGGACGGCGAACCCTGCGGCAAATGCGCTGCCTGCCTTACGGACGTTTCGGAAAGCATAGACATTATCGAAATGGACGCCGCTTCAAATTCCAAAGTTGACGAAATGCGTGCGCTCCTCGAAAAGGCCGAGTTTGCTCCGATTTACCTTAAAACAAAGGTTTATATCATTGACGAAGCGCACATGCTTTCAAAAAGTGCAAACAACGCTCTTCTGAAAACTCTCGAAGAGCCGCCCGCACATGTTGTTTTCATTCTTGCAACGACCGAACCGCAGGCTCTCCCCGCAACGATACTTTCCCGCTGCCAGCGTTTTGATTTTCGCCGCCTTTCGGTTCATAATCTTGCGGCGAACACACGGCGCGTACTTCGTTCCGCAGGGGCTGAAATCGAAGACGAAGCGTTGATGTGCATTGCGCGTGCGGCGGACGGCGGAATGCGCGACTGCCTGAGCATTGCCGACCAGTGTCTGAGCTTCTGCGGCGACGCGGACGGCACGGAGCAAAAACTTATCACTCAACAGGATGTTCTGTCCGTTCTCGGCAGCATGAATGCGGATTTTCTGTTTGATTTTGCGGATTCCGTGCTGCATTCCGACACGGCGGCGGTCATGAAAAACATCGAACAGGTTGTCTCCGGCGGGCGCGACATCGGCGTTTTCGTTCAGGATCTTTCCAACCATTTCCGCTCGCTTCTGCTTGCAAAAGTTTGCGGAAGCTGTGCGGATATTCTTGACTGCACGCAGGACACGATGGAACGCTACCTTGCGCAGGCGGAATCAGCCGGCAAGGCGCGGCTCGAAAGAACGCTTGATGCTCTGATGCAGCTTCAGCCGAACCTTCGCTGGGTCACCATGCCGCGGGTTTTGCTTGAAAGCACGCTTCTTAAAGTCTGCCACCCGGACGAACAAACCGATATGACCGCCCTTATCGACCGTATGGAGGAACTTGAACGCAGGCTCAAAAGCGGCGCATTTGTTTCCGCCGAACCAAAAGCGGCCTCCGATTCGGCTCAAAGTTCGGGCAGCCGTTCGGACAATTCGGGCAATTCGGGCAATAAAGAAGCGGGTTCCGCATCTTCCGAAAATGGAAAAGCAGCAGCCGAACCGGCGCTTCCGACGCCGCCCGTTGTTTCCGACAGTTTCGAAGTGCCCGCCGCAACGCCCGAAGCGGAAGAATTGTTCCGCGCATTCATGGCGGCACTGATGAAAACGGATATGATGCTCGGCATTCAGATTCAGCTTGCGGCAGCGCATTGGCTCGAAAACGAAAATCTTTTTATTTGCTTTGACAAATCAAAGCGTTCCAATTATAATTATGCAAACACACCCGAGGTGAAGGCAAAACTCCGACGCGCGGCGGGCGAAAGCATTGCGCCGCACGGCGTCGAGCTTGTGCTCAAGGACGGAAGCGTCGTTGCAAAAAAGGACGTTCCGACTGAGCTTTTCGGGGTTGAAATCACCGAAGTTTAGCAGAAAAAGTACAGCAGAAAACGTTCTGTATAACGGCATTCGGCGAAAGGTATTATTTTATTTTATATAAAGAGGTTACACAATGCAGATTCAGGCACCGAAGGGAACAAAGGATGTTCTGCCCGGCGAAAGCTATAAGTGGCAGTATATCGAAAAAGAAATGCGCGATCTGTGCCGCCTGTACGGCATTAACGAATTGCGCACGCCGATAATTGAACACACCGAGCTTTTCATGCGCGGCGTCGGCGACACGACGGATATAGTTCAAAAGGAAATGTACACTTTCAAGGATAAGGGCGACCGCTCCATCACCCTCAAGCCCGAGGGCACGGCAGGCATGGTTCGCGCCTTCCTTGAAAACAGGCTCTTCAACGAGGCTCTTCCCCAAAAGATGTATTATCTCAACGCTCCGGTTTTCCGCTATGAAAAGCCGCAGGCGGGAAGGCTTCGCGAACATCATCAGTTCGGCGTTGAGTTTTTCGGTGCGTCCTCCTTTGAAGCCGATGCGGAAATCATCATGCTTGCGCTCTCCCTTCTGAGAAGGTTGGGGCTTGACGAGTTGACGCTGCACCTTAACAGCATCGGCTGCGGAAAATGCCGCCGGGAATACAACAAGGCTCTTTTTGATTATCTGAAATCGCATATCGACGGCATGTGCAAAACCTGTCAGGACAGGCTTGAGCGCAACCCCATGCGCATTCTTGACTGCAAAGAGGAACGCTGCAAGGAAATCTGCCGCAGCGCACCGCGCACGCTTGATTACCTCTGCGATGATTGCCGTGCACATTTCGAGGGACTCAAGCGCTGTCTCGACACCTGCGGCGTGAAATACGTTGTCGATCCGGATATCGTCCGCGGGTTGGACTATTATACCGGCACGGTATTCGAAATTGTCTCCACCCGCATCGGTTCTCAGGGCACCGTATGCGGCGGAGGCAGATACAATAACCTCGTTGAAGAACTCGGAGGGCAATCCCTTCCCGCCGTCGGTTTCGGCATGGGCATGGAACGCTTGCTGATGGTCATGGAAAACGCAAACGCCGTCATTCCCAAGCCCAAGCCCGTGAAGGTCTATTTCGCCGCAATGGGCGAACAACCCCGCCTTGCCGCTTTCGGCCTTGTTCAAAAGCTTCGCGAAAACGGAGTTTTTGCCGAATTCGACCACATGGAGCGCAGCTTTAAGGCGCAATTCAAATACGCAAACAAGATTTTTGCGGAATATGTTGCAATTCTCGGCGATGACGAGCTTGCGGCAGGAGCAGCAAAAATCAAATGCATGGCGGACGGCTTTGAAACCTCCGTCAAGCTTGATGAGCTTGTTGACTATTTTGCGGACTGAAACCCGTTCCGCAATTAAATACGAACAGAGCAAAAGGGAGCTGTGACAGTTCCCTTTTTTGTTGTTTTCTTTCCCGCTTTTAAAGCATGATGCATATCAGCCCGTTGCAGCCTTCGTTTACCATTCTTGTTATCGCGTCGCGCAGCTTCATCTGAACATCCGCAGGCAAGCGCGACACCTTGCCCGCCATGCCGTCCTTAACAAGGTCATAGAGCGATTTTCCGAAGATGTTCGTGCTCCATATCTCATCCGGTTTGTTTTCGAACTTGTCAACAAGGTATTCGATAAGCTCCTCGCTCTGTTCGGCGGTGCCGACAAGCGGGTTGACCTCGCTTTCGATATCAACGCGAATGATATGCAGTCCGGAAGCCTTTGCTTTCAGACGAACACCGAAACGCGAACCATGCTGGACTATCTCCGGCTGATCCAGCTGCATTTCATCTATCTGCGGCGGAACAAGGCCGTAACCCGTTTCCTCCGCCGCCGTGAGTGCGCCCGCAATGCGGTCATATGCCTTTTTTGCCAGAACAAAATCCTTCAGCGAAGCAATAAGCTCGCTTTCGTTTTTAATTTCGCAGCCGCATTCCTCGCTGAGCACACGATAAAACACATCATCATTCGGAACAAGCCGGAACACCGCGCTGCCGCTGCCAAGGCTGATGCGAACCTGCTCAACGGGTTTATAATCCTCCATTCCTCCGAACACCTTTTGAATCAATGCTGCATCCCGCATTTTGTTCAGGTTCGGCATTGCCGCTTTCGCCCTGTCAAGCAAAGCTTTAACAAGGCAATGCTCCGTTCCGAGAGCGCGCATCCATTCGGGCATTTCAATGCAGATGCTGCCGAGAGGGAATTCCTGCAAAACGCCTTCCAGCAATGAGTCAATATCCGAAAGCTCCATTCCGAGAACGTCCAGCGGCTTTACAGGCGCACCGTATTTTTCCGAAAGCTGTGCCGAAAGCTCCGCTGCCGCCTGCCCCGTTGGGTCGGAGCTGTTCAAAATGATGATATAGGGTTTTCCCGTGTTCTGCATTTCGCGCAGCACTGCCTCTTCCGCAGGCGCGTATGCTTCGCGGGAAATTCCCGTGATGCTGCCGTCCGTCAAAATGACGATGCCTATTGTTGAATGTTCCGTGATGACCTTCCGCGTGCCGAGTTCCGCGGCTTCATCAAACGGAATATCGTAATCGAACCACGGTGTTCTTACCATGCGCGGCTGCTCCCCCTCGCTGCTGCCGAGCACACCTTCCACCATATAGCCCACGCAATCCACCATGCGCAGGCGCAGCTCAATGCCATCCTCGCCGATGGTGAGCGCGACCGCCTCGTTCGGAACAAATTTCGGTTGAGTTGTCATAACCGTTTTGCCCGAACCGCTTTGCGGCAATTCGTCCACAATTCGGGCCAGGGCATATTCGTTTTCAATCTTCGGAAGAACCATAAGGTCCATGAACCGTTTGATAAATGTCGATTTGCCCGTTCGAACGGGGCCGACGACGCCGATGTAAATATCCCCTCCGGTACGTTTTTGAATATCCCGATAAATGCCTGTGCTTGCCATAATAACCTCCGATTGCTGTTTTGCCGCTGAATCGGCTTTATCCTTTTGTGAATTGATATGAGCGGCAGCGCGGAAATATTCGCATTTGCGGCTTTTTTGTTTAATTAAAAAGCCCCCTCCGCAAACAGTGCGGTGAGAGCTTTTTGCAGGTATTGAATTTTTCGAATTGCATTTACACTGCCAAAAAAACCGACGCGGCCGTGCCTGTTTAAAGCAGCTTTTGCCCGTTGATAAACAACGCAAAGCTCAACCCGAGTCTGTTCGCGGCACGCATACAGAGCTTCATGCGGGTCATGAATATTTCGAAATAATCCATAATGGAGCAATACTGCGTGTCGATGGTCAGATTCAGCGAAAGAGTCGCCTTGCTGTCATCGATTCGGATATTTGATTCCGTAACGGAGTAATTTACGCGGTCGTGAATATCAAAAGTCGAGATATTGCGATTGCGCACACGGCTTCGGCGAACATCGCATTTATCCGCAAGTATCAGCGCAGCGGCAACAGCGTTTACGGGTACGCCGGTGCCCTCGTCATGGTTGCCGATCGCCGTTACGATAAGAGAAATATCCTCCGCACTCATTCCGCGCTCCTCCAAAAGCCGGAACGCAAGCAGTGCACCGCTTTGTGAATGGTCAACGCGGTTTATAAGGTTACCGATATCGTGCAGATAGCCGGCAATGCGGACAAGCTCCACTTCGTGTTCGGAATAACCGAGTGTTTCAAGGATATGCGCCGCATTTTCGCTCACCATTGTGACATGCGCAAACGAATGCTCCGTGAATCCGAGCGCAAGCAGGGATTCGTCCGCACGAATGATGTAGGTTCGGATTGAGGCATCCTCCCGCAGCTGTTTATATGTTATCGCCGTCATAAAAATCTCCCCCTTATTTTCGGTTGAAAAACGAACCGTCGGAAACTCCCGTTTGCGTTTTTTGCCGCCGGGAGTGTTCCCGATTCCGTTTGCCGCCTCAGCGCACCTTCAGTCCGCTTGCCATATCGCCCATGGTTGTAAGTGCGGAAAGGTTCTCATCCGATGCATCGCTTGCGCAAAGTATCATGCCGTGGCTTTCAATGCCGCAGATGGTCTTCGGCGCAAGATTTGCAGCAACAACCACTGTTTTGCCGATGAGCTGCTCCGGGCTGTACCATTTTTTGATGCCGGAAAGCACAATGCGCTCCTCACCGCCCATTTGCAGCGTGCATTTGAGCAGTTTTTTGGATTTTTTAACTTCTTCGCAGGCAATGACCTTTGCAAGGCGCAGATCAAGTTTTGCAAAGTCGTCATAACTTATCTCCGGCAGCAGCGCGGGTTCGGCGGGCTTTTCCTCGGATTTTACCTCAGATTTTGCCTCCGTGTCCGCGTTCTTCGCTTCGGGCTTTGCCTCCGCCTTCTCCTCCGCTGCCTGCTTTGGCTTCGGAAGCAGTGCCTCAAGCTGTTCAAGCTCCTTTTTGACATCGATTCGCGGGAAGAGCGCCTCTCCCTTTTTAACGATCGTGCCTTCGGGCAGCTTTCCGAATTCCGCAGCGGAATCGAACTCCTTAAGCGTTTCGTCCGCAACGCCGAGCTGTTCAAAAATCTTCGGCGCGGTGCGGGTCAGGAACGGACGCAGGCAAACGGCGACAATGCGCAGGCACTCCGCAAGGTTATAAAGCACGGTTCCGAGCCTGTCACGCTTTGCTTCATCTTTTGCCAGCAGCCACGGTGCGGTAATGTCGATATATTTGTTGCAAAGACGAACAAGTCTGAAAATCTCTGCCAAGGCCTCATTGGGGTGCAGCGCATTCATGCAGGCATCGATTTTTTCCGCAAGCGCGGCCGCTGCGGGAACGATGGTTGAATCCTCTTCCTCAACGGGCGCATCGGGCGCAGGGATAACCCCGCCGAAATACTTCTCAATCATTGCAACCGTGCGTGAAAGCAGATTGCCGAGGTCGTTTGCAAGGTCGCTGTTTATGCGCGTTATCAGCACCTCGTTGTTAAAATTGCCGTCGCTTCCGAACGGGAATTCGCTCAGCAGGAAGTAGCGAATTGCATCCACGCCGTAACGTTCGACAAGCTTGACGGGGTCAACAACGTTGCCGAGGGATTTGCTCATCTTTGTGCCGTCCAAAACAAGCCAGCCGTGGCCGTAAACCTGTTTGGGCAAAGGAAGGCCGAGAGCCATCAGCATGATGGGCCACACAATGGTGTGGAAACGGATTATCTCCTTGCCGACGATGTGAACATCGCAGGGCCAGTATTTTTTGAACATTGAATCATCATCGCTCAAATAACCGAGCTTTGAAAGATAGTTCAGCACGGCATCGAACCAGACATAGATAACATGCCTGTCGTCAAAGCTGACAGGCACACCCCATTTAAAGGTGCTGCGGCTGACGCAGAGATCCTCAAGCCCCGGAAGCAGGAAGTTGTTGAGCATCTCTTTTGCGCGGGAGGCGGGTTGAATAAATTCGGGGTGAGTCTCAATGTATTCAATGAGGCGGGGCGCATATTTGCTGACGTTAAGGAAATAGCTTTCTTCCTCAACCTCTTCAACCTTGCCGCCGCAATCGGGGCACACTCCGCCGCTCTCCTTGAGCTGCGTCTCCGTCCAGAACGCCTCGCAGGGCGTGCAATACATGCCCTTGTAGCTGCTCTTATAAATATCGCCCTGATCATAGAGCTTTTTAAAGACCTTTTGAACGCATTCAACGTGGTAATCATCCGTCGTGCGAACAAAGCCGTCGTTGGAAATATCCATAAGCTGCCAAAGGCTGTGGAACCCCGCAACGATGTTGTCAACATACTGCTGAGGTGTAACTCCCGCTTCCGCTGCCTTGCGTTCAATCTTTTGTCCGTGTTCGTCCGCACCGGTCAAAAAGTAAACATCATAGCCGCGCATTCTCTTATAGCGTGCAAGCGCGTCCGTGTTCACGGTGCAATAGGTGTGTCCGATATGCAGTTTTGCACTCGGATAGTAAATGGGCGTTGTGATGTAATAAGTTTTCTTTTCTTTCATGATTTCCGTCATAAAAACTCTCCTTCGGAAGTATTCCGGATATTTGCGTTTTGAATTTTTTGAAAACAAACTAAAAACGCCCCCATATCCGGTCAAGGGATATAGGGGCGTCCGTCATGCACGATGAACCTTTCCGCCGCAAAAACGGCAGAAACGCTGTTCGGGTATGCGGCGTTGTCGCGGTACCACCCTAATTCCCGACAAAAGGCGTTTGTATGCGCAAACATGCCGTGTCGGCTCATTTCGCGCTGTAACGTGCGCACACGCCGTGTCTTAATGAATTCTGCACGGCTGTATGCAATGCGTGCATATTTCGGTTCGACCTCGGGGGCTCGGGAGCCATGTTCGGGATACCCCGCTCCCGACTTGCACCGAACGCCGGGTCTCTGAAAGCGGAAGCTGTCCGTACTCTTTCCGTCACAGCCCTATGAAATTCGGCAGAGATTAATGCGGAATTAACCGCTGATAAATCCCCGCAGTTTATATTTTAATCATAGTCTGCACGTTTGTCAAGCGGTTGATACGATTTTTCGGCATTTGCTTTTCCTGCTTCAATTATCGGTTGCGCTCGGCATATAAATCCGTCCCTGTTTATCCGCAGTGATTGAAATTGCGGCATAATTATGTTATAATCTCCCGGCACGGGGGATTTCGAACTATGGCTAAACTCTATTTTCGTTACGGCGCAATGAGCTCTTCAAAAACAGCTCAGGCAATAATGGTCAAATACAACTACGGCGAGCGCGGGCAAAAAGCTCTGCTTGCGAAGCCGGCTGTTGATATTCGCGACGGTGCACGCATCGTGCGTTCCCGCTGCGGGCTGACCGACGAATGCATTTTGTTCGATGATATTCCGTGGAACGATGTGCATGATCATGTTTATGACTGCATAATCGTTGACGAAGCGCAGTTTTTGACCCGAGCGCAGGTCATGTTGCTTGTTGAGGCAGTTGACAAATACAATATTCCTGTGATATGCTATGGGTTGAGAACTGATTTTCAGGGCAATTTTTTTGAGGGCAGTCACACTCTCATGGCTCTTGCCGACACGATTGAAGAGATAAAAACAATTTGTTGGTGCGGAAGGAAAGCGATCATGAACGCGCGGCTTGACGGTAAAGGCGGAATTACCAAAGTCGGTGAACAGGTCGTCCTCGGTGCCGACGATAAATATATAGGTCTCTGCCGAAAACATTGGGCAGAGGGCAAAATTAGCAATGATTAATTTTAAATCTAAAAATCGAAGCGATTGCAGCTGTTTTTTCGTTGTGCATATCAAACGCACCGCGAACGGTTTTTTGCAATCTTGAGGAAAGGCTATGAGATTTTATATTGCAACAGGTCTTGTAAATGCCGAGCATGCGCGTAAAGCCGCCGAGGTTTTGCGCCGCAACGGGCATGAACAGACGTACGACTGGACAACCCACGGTGACATTCGTCACGAAGGCGCAGAGCGCATGAGCGAAGTTGCTTTCAACGAACTGCGCGCCGTCCGCGACGCCGAGCTTGTCGTTGCCCTTCTTCCCGGCGGGCAAGGCACACATACCGAACTTGGCGTTGCTCTCGCAACACGCAGCAACAAGCGCATAATACTTTGGAGCGAAACCGGTGATGAATTCGCATTCGACAACCGCACATGCACGTTCTATTTTCACCCTGCGGCGGAACGCGTTGTCTGCCCCTTTGAGGAGCTTCTTGAAATTCTGAACACCGACCGCATTGACTCCGCTTCAAACTTTGCGGATTGATTTTGCGTTTTTACCCGACAAACCGAGATTGACCGGGCTGCTGCAAACGGCTTTTTGCCTGCGGCAGTCCTTTTTCAAAAATTCCGTTACGAATAAAGTTCCAAACAAATTTCTACAGCAGCACCGCAGACAGAGTCCCTTTCCGCAAAAAAAAGATTATTCAGAGCATCCTTTCGTTAATTCGACAGCCGTTTTCTTATTAATTCGGACTTTTGATGATTGAAATTAAACGGATTTCCGTGTATAATATCCTATGAGTTATAATCGACCGGCAGGTGAAGGGGTGTATGCAGCAAAACCGTTTTATCTCAAATCGTGCCTGTCGAAATCAATAACTCTCAATACAAGTGTTTCGTTGAAAGGAGTAAACCATGAACACACCCGCAACCTCGAACAGTGCCGACTATTCCGGCGAACAAATTGCTTATAAAGACAGCACATATGAACTTGTTTCAAAAGTCGCATTTCTTATAGGCGTCCCTCAGCGCATTTTTGAAAATGAGCACGAGGCTCCGCAGCTCGATGTTTTCAACCGTCTTTCGAAAGACAAAAACGCCCGAATCATCCGCAATCTCTGCATCATCCGAACATCCATAGAACGCAATTTTAAAAAAATCAATGATATTATGCGAACGGATTACCGCGGACTTTTGTCCATGCCGGAAATCATCCCTTCCGAATGCATTCAGCAGCTCAGCGAGGACGGAATCTCTTTCATCAAAAAATCCAGCACCAAACTTTGTCATCATATTATTGAAATTAATCGTATTGTCTCCGACAGGATCAATAACTGCAAAAGCCTTTTCCCGATATGGATTAATTGGTCGTATGTCAAAGAGCTGTTTATAATGCCAAACGGATTTGCCGAAGGGGGCACGAGAGATGCCGCGAGCATTTACTATGCAAACCTGCAATGCTATCCGTATCAGATGTATATCAACTGGAAACCGATGGATGAAGGGAACATTCTTTTTAACGATAAAAAATTCGTGACTCTTCTGTATCAATGGCACCACGATGTGTTCACCGAATACAGCCGCGTTTCGGATGCGGGAGCTTTTGTTAAGAATAACATCTATGACTTTATAAACGACAGCCAAAAAACCGTCGTCGTTGTGGACTGCGAAAACTCCGACCCGTACAAGCTGTGCGCCGCCCTGCGAAACCTTGACTATGAAGTCATGCAGAAAATATCAAGAATAATCCTTTTTGACGATGTTCACACCGTGAACGCATGGAAGATTCTTGAATACTCCGTCAAAATCCCTGTGGAACACATAATGACAGAGCGCGTTAAGCAGAACAAATCCCTTGTGGACATTCAGCTGACCGCAAGAGCCTGCCAGGAGCATTATCAAAACCAAGTTGATTCCTTCGTTATTGTTTCAAGCGATTCCGACTACTGGGGGCTTATTTCTTCCCTTTCTGATGCACGGTTCCTTGTTATGATCGAGCGCGAAAAATGCGGGCCGGATATGAAAGCCGCGCTTGCCGATTCCGGAATATTCTACTGTTATCTTGACGATTTCTATTCCGGGAATGCCGAAGATATCAAACTCAACGCGCTCTTTCAGGAAATGTACCGCTGGATCGACGATTCAATCAAACTCAATGTGAACGAAATGCTTGATGCCGCGCTGAGAAACACGCGGCTGGAAATGTCCGCTGCGGAGCGCAAACAATTCTATGAAAAGCATATCCGAAATATGTCCCTTGTTATAGATGACGACGGAAATGTTTCAATAGAGTTGAAGCGCAAATGATTTGATTCGGACGTAAAACGAAAACGCAGCCTCAGCCGCCTTTCAAAAAAGCACGGCCGAGGCTGTTTTGTTCTTATTCGGCTGCCGATGCTGTCAGACATTCGGCTGCCGATGTCAGACATTCAACTGCCGATGTTGTCAAACATTCGGCTGCCGCCGAATGTCAGACATTCAGCTGCCGCCGAATGTCAGGCGGTTTTACCCTTTTTCACAAGAGACCAGATATATCCGCCCATTCCGATTGCAGCAAACAGCCACACTCCGAGAACGTCGGTGATGAAGTATTTCCGAAACTCCGCATCCCGAAGCAGCTCGGGCATTACGGACATGCTTTCGAAGATTGTTAATCCGTAGTTCTTTGACATCACAAAGCTGTAAACAACAAACTCCGCAAGAAGAAGCATCAGGAGCGTTGCAATAACCGAAGTCACAATGGAAGCAACGGATGATTTCACGCCCTTGTTTTTGTTTGCGCCGGAAAAGATTCTGTATCCGAGCATTGCAAGTGCGGCGGTCGCAATGCCGCTTATGGCAGCAATGTAACCGAAAATTGACAGTGCGAATGTCAGCGCACCGCCGGGAATTGCGAAAAGAATCGCGCCCAAAACTCCCATGAATACATTTTCTTTGTATATGACCTGCTTCGGTTCGGGCTGTGCGGCGGTTTTATCATAGTGATTCCACTCGTATTCCGAACCGCCCGCAGGCTCACCGTTCGGTTCGGGTTCTGCGGCAGTAAATTCGTTTTTTGAGTCCTCACCCGCAGGAGCAAACTCATCGTTTTCATTCTGTTCAAAGCTTTTCGGCTGTTTTAATTCTCCGTTAACGGAGTTTTGGTCGTTTTCGTACATTTCTTTCTCCAATATTTTTTTGACCGTGCCGCTGATTCCGCTGCACATTTCGGCGGCAGTGAAGCTGCTCTGTCTGTGTTCAGTATATCAAATTCGGTACAATGTGTCAATATATATAAATTTAATCCTCCGTCCCAACCTTCCGACGAAAAGCCGAAGCGGAGGACTTTTATTTTTTGCTTACTTTCGGTTCATTCAAATTCTGAACTCACCCGATTTGAATTTTACAATCCGAGCGAAAGCGCGAGTATCGCACTCAAAAATCTTTTTGCCATGGTTTTCCCTTTCGAACTTTTTTTGCAGGCAGTCCGATGCTGCCGACATGCATATATTATAGCACATGTTCGGTACATTGTTAAGCCCAAAACGGGAAATATTTGTGAAAAAATTTTTAAACAGATGTGTTAAATTGTTGTGTTTTCATATTGTTTTAAACTTTCATTGTTGCAGTTTTAATGCATTTTTCAAACCGAATTCGGGCATTGCAATTCCCGCCGCCGTCTGATAAACTCATAGATATGACTGCTGTGTATATGCGGACTTAAACCAAAAGAAAGGAAATAATCATCATGAACGATATTATTAACAAATGCTCTCAATCTGTTTTGACAGATGAACAATGCGCTGCGTGCTTTGCGATTGCGGAACGGGTCGTTAATGCGCTGATAAAGCACGGCCTGCATATTTCCTTTGCGGAATCCTGCACGGGCGGGCTTGCCGCCGCACGTATCGTGGACGTGCCGAACGCTTCGTATGTTCTCGATGCCTCATTCGTGACATATGCAAACCAAGCAAAGGTGAAATTCGTGAACGTTGCGGAAGAATCCATTGCGGAACACGGGGTTGTGAGCGAATGTGTCGCACTCTCCATGGCAAAAGGCGCAGCGGCGGCGGCAAATGCCGAAATCGGCGTCGGCATTTCCGGCATTGCAGGGCCTTCCGGCGGCTCACCCGAAAAACCCGTCGGAACCGTCTGCTTCGGCTTTTATTTCGGCGGGAAAGCGGAATGCGGCATTCCGAAGTTTGAAATTTCAAAAACCATGCATTTCGGTGCGGCGGGAAGGCAGGCTGTCCGCAATGCAAGCGTGAATTTTGTTTTTGAAACGCTTGCGGAGCTTCTCCGCGCGGACTGACATTTGCGGACACTTCACAGAAACTGTTGACATTTGCGGTGAAGTTTGTTATATTATGCGTTAATTAATTACTGTCGTGAAATATTTAACTGCGGCAGAACTTTGATTCGGAGGAACCTGCAATGAAAGCCGTTCTCAAAAAAATCTTCCTTTTTCTTGCCGCAACCGCGCTTCTGCTTTATATCAGCGCAGGCACGGCATACCTGACTTACAGCCTCTACCTGAAAGGAAGTCCCCTTTTTTATGCGTCGGAGGCGCTTGAAATAGCCGTTTTTGCCTGCGTTGTTCCGTTTGCGCGAGAAGCGGCTCTCCGGGTGGGGATAAAATCAGCCTTCTTACTGTTCTTACTGTCGGGAGTTTACGCAGTTGCAACAGCCGTCGGAGGCGTTCTTCTGATTGAGCTTCTGCTTCCGGTTCTGAATTGATGCCGCAAGCTGCTTTTTAAATTGTTTGAATCGTTTTGAACGGGGCTGTGTCAAAGCCCATGCGCGGCGAAACGGGTTCGATATTGCTCATCGGCCCGCTCCGCCTTTCTTTTTTCAAATAATTTCATTTTTTTGCCATTTTTTTAAAAAAAGCTGTTGACATTTGCGCTATAATCTGTTATGCTTGGTATATCATATCAAGGAGGCGTTCTATGAAAAAACTGCTTGCTTTTGCTTCCGTGCTGATGCTCTTTCTTTGCTGCTTCAGCATTGCCGCCGTTGCGGATTCGCGGCGGGATGCGCCCGTTTCCGTTTCGCTCGATTTCCCTGCGGAGCAGATAATCGTTCACGACCCGGAGGAAAGCTTAGGCTATGATGCTGCCGACGAATACTGTCTTGCGCATTCATCCGAGGTCACGATCCGCTTCTCCCTGCCCGCCGCCGCGGACCCCGCACGCAGTTTTGTTCAAATCGCCTACGACTTTTATGAACCACATTATTTCACCGACATGCCGACCGAAAACGGCTGCTATGTTTTCACAAGCAGCATAGACACAACGGACACAACGGGCTACCCCTTCAGCGATCTTCAGATTTATATCAATCAGGATTACGCTCCCTACGAACAATGGCCGAATCACCTTGTGAATATCTTTGCCGATGAAGCCAGTCTTAACGAATGGTGTTCGTATTTCGACGGCGTAAGCTGGGAATACCCCGAAGATACGCCCGAAAATCCCACATATGTTCCCGAAGACCCGACCGATGCTCCCGAAGATCCGACCGATGTCCCCGAAAATCCGACCGATGTTCCCGAAAATCCCACGGATGTTCCCGAAGATCCGACAATCGAACCCGCTGCTCCGACAGATGTTCCCTCCCCGTCCGTTCCGTCAACAGGAACAGGTGCAATCATCGCATACGGCATCGCTTCAATCGTTTGCGGTGCGGGAACGGTTCTCTGCGGCAAACGCCGAACAAGAGGCTGATTGTTCCTGCACGACTGCTTTTTCATGGCCTTGAAGTTTTCAGTCCAAGTTCTTATTTTCTCCCTTTCGGAACTCTGCTGTTGCAAATCTTCAAAGGCTTCTGTCTCCTTCACTAAACCCGCAGCACGACTTGACCCGCTGCGGGTTTATTGTTTTTGCGGCGGCTCTGCCCACGCTTCAAATAATCCGTTTTATGCATGTTTTCACAAAAAAACGGATGCAAAGGCTCCTTCCGCCCCGCATCCTCTGACGTATACTTTTTTATTGCTTAATCATTTTTTCAAAATCAAAGCCGCCAAGGCCTCCGTTGCTGCTTTTTGCGCCGCTTGCGGCTCGGCCTGAGCTGCCGCAAACCCGAGAATGATTGGAATTGCCGCTTGCGAAAGCTCCGTTTGCCCTCCGCTGCGCGGCGAAAGGCGAAGTGCGGCAACTTCAAACATCACGCGCCATTCTTCAATTGCGGAGCGGCAGATTTCCGCCGCTCTTCCGCACTCGCAGCAAAGCAGCCCGACCAGAAGCTTCGGAAGCAAGGCATCGTCAAAAAAAGCGGAAACAAATTTTTCGCAAACGCTCTCCGCACTTCCTCCGCGAGCTGCACCGTTCATAAGCTCAAAAACCCCGTCGCCGATGACGGCAACGCAATTCTCTGCGCATGAACATATTAAATCTTCTTTCGTTTTAAAATAATAATGCAGTGTGCCTTTGCTTATTCCGAGTTCGTCTGCAATGTCGCGCAGGCTGACGCTTCCAACCCCGCGCTTTACAAAGAGCTTTGCGGCACAGTTGATGATTTCTCCGCCGGTATCCATGTTCAGCTTTGCACCCATTCCGCAGCCTCCGTTTCGGTTTTAAGTCAGCTTTGTAAAACAGTTTTGATTGAACTGACTCCGCTTCGTTCAAATATTAAATATCAAATATCTGTAAGATAAAAACAAAAATCAGAATTCGATTCCGTTGATTTTTTTTGCCGTTTCAAAAATCAGTATTGACGCCGCAGCGGATGCGTTCAGGCTCTCCGCCCGCCCGAGCATCGGCAGGCGGCAAAGCGAACAAAGCCGCGCAATGCCGTCCGAAACGCCGTTCGCCTCGTTCCCGATAACAATCACGCAATCACGGTTCAGCGTCGGAAGCCGCTCCTCGCCCGCCAAATGTCCGCAAACAAGCGAGAACCCGCTTTCCCGCAGCTTCGGCAGAGTTTCGGAGAGTTCGCATTGAAAAATCCTGAGATGATATGTGCTGCCCATTGCGGCACGCAAAGCCTTTGGGGAAAATGCATCGGTGCTGCCCGTGCCGAGAAGAACCGCCGCCGCACCCATTGCATCGGCCGTGCGGATTATCGTTCCGAGATTGCCGGGGTCCTGCAATGCGTCCAGCGCAGCAATAAGCCCGTGCGGAAAATCCTCCGCGCTTTCGGGAGCAGTCAAATCCGGCGTTCTTACCGCCGCCGCAATCCCCTGCGGAGCGGAAGTGTCGCACACCGTTTCAAGCACGGCGCGGCTCACGGAAAAAAACTCCGCACCGAGTGCCGAAACCCGTGCTTCAAAATCCGTGCGTCCCTGCTCAATAAACAGCGTTTCCGGCACAATGCCCGCCTCCAGCGCATCAAAAACAAGCCGTTCACCCTCGATAAGGTGCTGCCCGCTCTCCCGCCGCGCCGAACGATCCCGCAGGCGGCGCACAGATTTTACAATTTCGTTTTTTGTGCTTGTGATAAGCATCTTCGGCTGCCCTGCTGCAAAAGAGCTTATTCGCCGACCGCCTGCCGTATTGCACGCGCAAGCTGATCGCCGCAGGATGTATTCTTAAATCCGCAGCAAATGCCGGAAAGCCTTTCGATTGCAAACTTCGGATCGGCTCCCTCAAGCAGCGAACCGATGGCCTTGAGGTTGCCGTTGCAGCCGTTCGTGAACACAATATTGTGCAGTTTGCCGTCGATAATGTCAAAATCGATCATCGTGGAACATGTTCCGCCGGTCTTGTAAGTGTAATGCATAAATTTCTCCTTTCAGGGACGGAGCATCACCCTTTTGCAGGTCTCCGCCCGGGGTTCTTTCTTCATTTATATTTTACCATAAAGCAGGGGGCATTGGCAATGCCCAAGAATTTGTCGTCAATTATAATATATTTTGTTGTTTTTTAGCTTGTTTTCTTGTCTTTTGTATTGTATAATTAATTTGGCAAGCGAAATCAACAGTCTCTCTGTCATTTTGAGATTGATTGTAAGATTTTATCATTTGTGATTTCAACATGGCGGATATCGATGCGGACGGAAACATCAGCATTTCCGATGCGACAAGCGTTATGCGCTTTGCAATGCAGGTAAGATAAATTCTCTCCTATCCTGCATCAACGGGCCGGACGGTTTGCAGCAACGCTGCGGCTGTTCGGCTTTGTTTTGTTTGAATTCTGCGCTTGATCGGACAATGATTATATATTTATTTAAAAAGCATTTAATTTTGCCTTCAAATGGAGTATAATTGCAGTTGAAAAGGAAAACTGAGGCAGAGGAGGATTTTTTTTCATGCTTCTTTATGAAAAAGCCGGCAATATCGGCATTCTCACCATCAACCGTCCCGAGGCACTCAATGCGCTGAATTCCGCGCTTCTTGACTGCCTTTATGAAAAAGTGACCGAAATCGCACATGATACGGAGCTTCGCTGCCTTATCGTTACCGGCGCGGGCAAAGCTTTCGTTGCGGGCGCGGATATTTCCGAAATGAAGGATCTTTCCCGTCCCGAAGCGTTCGCTTTCGGTATGCACGGTCACAAGGCATTTTGCGCACTTGAAAACCTTGCTGTTCCCGTCATTGCGGCAGTCAACGGCTATGCACTCGGCGGCGGCTGCGAGCTTTCGCTCTGTGCGGATATTCGCATTGCCTCCGAAAAGGCGAAGTTCGGGCAGCCCGAAGTCGGTCTCGGTATCATTCCCGGTTTCGGCGGAACGCAGAGATTGACCCGCACGGTTAACCGCGCATATGCGGCCGACCTCATCCTTTCCGCACGCACTGTCAGCGCGGCGGAAGCTCTTCAAATGGGGCTTGTGAGCCGAGTCGTTCCCCCCGAGGAGCTGATGAACGAAGCAATGAAGCTTGCCGAAATGATCGCTGCAAACGCACCCATTGCCGTTCGCGCCGCAAAGAAGGCAATGCGCATTCGTTACATGAATTCGCTTGACAACGACCTTGCCGCCGAAGCAGAGCTTTTCGGAAGCTGCTTTGAAACGCAGGATCAGCAAATGGCAATGACGGCATTCGTTTCCAAAACAAAAAAAGACGAATTCACCGGCAAATAACATCAGGGCTTCGGCCCGAAGTTTACCAAACAACTATTTCACCGAAAGGAACTAAGCATTATGAAAAACGTATTCGTTATCGGCGCAGGCACAATGGGCCTTGACATCGCACAGGTTTTCGCAACCGCGGGCTACAACGTTACCGCATACGGCAGAACCGATGCAAGCATCGGCAAATCCTCCGCAAAACTCACAAAGAGCCTTGCAAAGCGCGTTGATCGCGGCAAGATGACGCAGGAAGCAGCGGATGCGATTCTTGCACACATCACCTTTGTTACCGACTATGAGAACCTCAAAACCGCAGATCTCGTGATTGAAGCAATCGTTGAGAATATGGAAATCAAGCATAATCTCTATGCTGCAATCGATGAAATCTGCCCCGAGCACACCATTTTTGCAACCAACACAAGCTCCCTTTCCATCACGGAGCTTGCCGCCTGCACCAAGCGCGCGGACAAGTTCATCGGAATGCACTTCTTCAACCCCGCAACGGTCATGAAGCTTGTTGAGATCATTCGCGGTATGCACACTTCCGACGAAACCTTCGAAACAATCAAAGCTCTCTGCACCGAAATCGGCAAGGAACCCGTTGAAGTGGCCGAAGCTCCCGGTTTTGTTGTTAACCGCATTCTTATCCCCATGATCAACGAGGCTGTCACCATCGTTCAGGAAGGCGTTGCGTCCCCCGCAGACGTTGACACCGCAATGAAGCTCGGCGCAAATCATCCCATGGGACCGCTCGCATTGGGCGACCTTATCGGCCTTGACGTTTGCCTCGCAATCATGGACACCATGTATAACGAAACCCATGATTCCAAATACCGCGCCTGCACTCTGCTGCGCAAAATGGTTCGCGCAGGTCTGCTCGGCAGAAAAACCGGCAAAGGCTTCTTTGAGTATTAATCTTTGTTAACCCGAAGCTCAGTCGGATTTTGCCCGGACATGAATCCGAGCATCTTCCCGAATGAGCCTCACAAACAGATCCGAGAGTTAACGCTGCATCCTGCCGCCTGACTTTTTCGGAAGCAACATAACATAAATTCAGGGCATTGCAGCCGCTCGGCGTTTGCAATGCCCTTTTTGTGATTAAATGTTCTTCTTCGGGGTTGACAAATAATCGTTAATCATTCCCCGACAGTCATATTCTCAAGTATCAGCTCCAACTTACGGCTCTGCTCCGGGGGAAGGCTGCTGCGGCGCGCCTTGAGTGCTTCCGCAAATTGTTTTTCGTTTCGGCCTTCCTCAAACTCAACGGAGGGAAAGCGTTTCAAAAGCAAAACGAATGCCGGCAGCGGAAGCATTTCAACAAGCGCATTCATTTCGGCACTGTCAAGCAAATCATCGCACACAATATCGATTATGTCCGCTGCGGAATGCACTTTTTCCGTGATAAGCGCGAGCTTATCGCCTGCGGTTTGAGCCGCAAGCAGATTTTCGCGAAGCCCTCTGTATTCTGCATCGCTGAGCCTTTCACCGTCCCAAACATTGACTTCACCCATCCGGAACGCTTCCGATACCCGCGGGAAGACGCTGCGTCCGATACTTACATTGTTATGAACCGTTCTTGCAAGAATCGGCATACAGCGAACGATATACAGCCCGACACTTTTCGGCAGTTTCAAAACGGCGTCCAATTTATCCAGCGCATCGATAAGAAATGCAGCAGTTTGCTTCAAGTCGAGTGAAACGAGTTCCGCTTCAAGTGTTTCCGCTTCCTTTGCTGACAGATCCAACCGCTGCGGTTCGCGCCCGAAATGTGCAAGCGCAAGTGCACAAAGCAGAATCGGTTCAAACAGGTTCACCGGGCTGTCGGCATAATCCTTTGCAAGCTCCCGAAGCAGCCCATCGCATTTATCCGACGGGAATAAAAGCAAAAAGGCATTTTCAGCGTCAATATAACGCAAATACCGCTCAACAAATTCGATTCCGCAAAGTTTCGGCCTGCCCGCAAGCGGCGGATAGTCCGCAGTTATGTGAATCTCCCGCGCCGAAAACACGGGCGAATACAGTTTAAAGAACCCGTTTATACCGTCCGAAACCGTTGAAAACCAGAATCTGTTGGGATTTTTGAAAAAGTTACGCAAAATGCGTTTTTGAAGCCCTCTTGCGCGGTTCATACGAAGGTTTGCTTCCGCCATGCCGTCATTATAAAGCTGCACAAGCGCAGTGTTCACAAGCGCTTCCGCCGCCTCTTCCGCACTCGGATACCTTTTCAGGTTCAAACCGATTATATATGTTGCGGAAAGAAGCAGCTTTCTTCCCTCTTCAACGGGCAACGAACTGCTTCTGCCCCCCGTTCACTTATCCGCCAACGTTTTAAGCAGATCCGCAAGCTGCGCCTGCAAGCTTGAAACATCCGTTTCCGAAAGCAGTCCCGCAGCGTTTGCAGCCTGCACAAGTGACGCAAAATAATCCGTCGGATCGGGACGGAAGCCGTCAAGCGCATGTGCCCCGTGCTTCTCCAAGCTCCCGCCCGCCGATGCTGCAAATCCGTCTGATGCCTTCACCGATTCCGTTTCATGGATTTTAACTCCGTGTTCTTCCATTGCTCCCGTCGTTCTCCTTTCAGTCGGCTGTTTATCCCTCAGCTTCTTTTCGGCTGCAAAACACCGCCGCCGTTTTCAGCTCTGTTCATACTGTTCCGCACGGTAAATGAAGCTTTCCAACGGTTCCCCGCTGCGAACATGTTCCGCAAGCATCGGCAGCGCACGTCCCGCAAGCAATTCGAGAGAACCCTTGCAGAACCCATTGAAAGCTTCCTTCATGAAATCAATCAGTTCATCATCTGAAACGATGTCCATCGTTTCATTTTTAAATTCATAAAACAGTCCGGTGACCTCATGCAGAGTCTGCTCATAATCCTCCTGCGAAATCCACGGCGAATCGCAGAATGCTTCCGCAATCCTGCCGAGAACGCCTGCACCGAATTCCATCCTTCCCGTGCGCTGCAATGCAGCATTTCTTGTTGCGATAATCGCTGCCGCCTGCTTCCGGGAAAGAACAAGCCCGTATTTTTGAGCTTTTTCGTTGCTTTTCAGCAGCAGCCCCGTTTCATTTTTCTGCGCCGCGCCGCCCGAAAGCAATGAAAGTGAAAAGACGGCCTCAGCATTTTTGCTGTTGTTTAATTCCATTTGCACCTCCGCAATGCTGTTTGCAAGAATAAATCGTATGTTTCCTGAGTATTTCAATATTTTACGCATCATCCCGGAATTGCTCATTATATCCCTATAAATACTCGCCGTCAAGCTTTCTTTGTGATAATTGCTGATTAATTGTTTTTAACGAAAAAGTTTCCGACCGCAATGCTCCTCTGCCCGGAATCCGAACAATTCAACCCGGGCAAAGTGTTCATGTTTTTTCGGAAACAAAAAATATGGAAATTCAGCGGCATCGGACGGCAAATTTACGGCTGCCGCATATATTGTTTCAAACCATATTGACAACGACTTTCAACAAAGCTATACTGAAAACCGATATTGCGCAATTGCAGTTATCAAATATTTTTCCGTTCACACCCTGAATCCCCTGTTTCGGGAGCGGCACGGAGTGCGGTTTTCCCGTGATGGGAATTTTTCCGTATCTACGGCAAAAATCGTCTCAGTTGCGCATATCGCAGCCACGGGTTGACAAATTGCCCGCCTCCCTTTATTGCCCGCAACGGCAAAAAAGCGTATCATTACGGCAGTAAACCCGCCCGCGAACAGGCGGCGGAAAAAGTTAAACGGAAGGGAACGGTCACAGCAATGATACTTGCAGACAAAATCATCAATCTTCGTAAAAAGGCGGGCTGGTCACAGGAGGACCTTGCGGAAAAGCTCGGAGTTTCGCGCCAATCCGTTTCAAAATGGGAGGGCGCACAGTCCGTACCCGATATGGACAAAGTTCTTCGGCTGAGCCGCATTTTCGGGGTTTCAACCGATTACCTTCTTAAAGATGAAATCGAGGAATGCGAACCTTCCTTTCAATCCTCCGACGACAGTGCCGAGCCTCCGCTTCGCACCGTCACAATGGAACAGGCCTCTGCCTATCTTGAGCTTCGCCGTGTTTCCGCGCCGCGAATTGCGCTTGCAGCTTTTCTTTGCGTTATTTCGCCCGCAGCTTTGATTTTTCTTGCCGCAATGAGCGACAGTCGTGTTATTAATATCAGCGAAAACCTTGCCTGCGGCATCGGTCTTTGTGCCTTGATTCAGCTTGCCGCAATCGGCGTCCTGCTTTTTATTTCAGCCGGCGCAAAGGCAAAGGAATATGAATTTCTTGAAAAAGAACCGTTTGAAACGGAATACGGCGTGGCCGGTATGCTGCGCGAACGCAAAGCTGCATTTGCGCGCACCTCCTCAAGGCTCAATATCATCGGAACCATGCTCTGCATACTTTCGGTGATTCCGATTTTTGTTTCCGTCTGCTTTGAAAATGCGGATTTTGCTCCCGCTGCGGCGGTAAGTCTTACGCTTGTTATTGCGGGCATCGGCAGTGCCGCATTCGTGCTTGGAGGAACATATAATTCGGCCGTTGACAAGCTTCTCGAAGAGGGCGACTACAGCCGCGTAAAGAAGGAAAAGAGCGGATTCGTAAGCCGCATATCTTCCTGCTATTGGCTGATCGTGACCGCGGTTTATCTGCTTATAACATTCGGCATCAAGGGCGGCAATCCCAAAACATCATGGGTCATCTGGCCCGTTGCGGGCGTTATCTTTGCCGCACTTTCGGCTTTTTTGAATGCGCTTCCCGCTGCATCTTCAAAACACGGCAAGAAGTAAAACGGAGGAAATGTTAATGAGCAACACACAATATGACAATCTGTGCGGTGAACACTTCGCTTCGACCGAGCGCGAGATCATCCGCATTGACGGACTGAATAAAGCTTTCGGAGAGATAAAGGCCGTTCGAGACCTTTCGTTCCGTGTATGCCGAGGTGAACTTTTTGCCTTTCTCGGTGTTAACGGAGCGGGCAAATCCACAACCATCTCCATAATCTCGGGGCAGCTCCGACGTGACGGCGGCAGCGTCACGATTTTGGGCATGGATGCGGAGCGGGATTTTGAGCACGTTTCCCGAAAACTCGGCGTTGTTTTTCAAAATTCCGTGCTGGATCAGGCATTGACCGTTCGGGAAAACCTCCGCAGTCGAGCCGCACTATACGGCATCAACGGAAAAGCGTTCAAAAAAAGACTTTCGGAGCTGTCGGAACTTCTCGATTTCGGTGATCTTCTGAACCGAACCGTCGGCAAGCTCTCCGGCGGGCAGCGGCGGCGAATTGACATTGCGCGTGCGCTTTTGCACGAACCCGAGATTCTTATTCTTGACGAGCCCACGACCGGACTGGACCCGCAGACGCGCCTCCTTCTTTGGAGCGTTGTTATGCAGCTTCGTGCCGAACACGGACTTACGGTGTTTCTGACCACTCACTATATGGAAGAAGCCGCCGATGCAGACTACGTTGTAATATTGGATTCCGGCAGCATTGCTGCTGAAGGCACACCGCTGGAGCTGAAAAACAGGTTCACAGGTGATTTCATAACGCTTTACGGCGTCACGCCCGAAAAAGCCGCCGCTCTCGGTGAATACAGAGTTGAATCCACACGCGACGGCATTCGCATTGCCGTAAAAAACACGGCGGAAGCAACGCAGTTGATTTTGAAACATCCCGAACTGTTCACCGATTACGAAATAAAAAAAGGCGGAATGGACGATGTGTTCCTTGCCGCAACGGGCAAAAAGCTTTCCGGAGGTGTTGAATCATGACAGGCTGCTACAATCTTTTTATTCGCAATTGCAAACTTTTTTTCAAGGATAAAGGCATGTTCTTTGCCTCGCTGATAACGCCTGTTATCCTTTTGGTGCTTTATGCCGCATTTCTTGCAAATGTGTATCGCGACAGCTTTATTTCCGCTCTTCCGGAGGGTTTCCCCGCTGCGGAAAAGCTCATCGACGGCATTGTCGGCGGGCAGTTGGTTTCATCCCTGCTTGCGGTAAGCTGCATCACGGTATCATTTTGCTGCAACATGACCATGGTTTTGGACAAGGTCACGGGTGCAAGACGGGATCTCACCGTTTCCCCCGTCAAAAAGTCCACGCTTGCGCTGAGCTATTATCTTGCAACTTTTGCTTCAACGCTGCTTGTCTGCCTTATTGCGGCAGGTGCGGGATTTATCTATCTTGCAAAGGTCGGCTGGTATCTTTCCTTTGCCGACGTGATGCTGCTGTTTGCGGACATTGTTCTGCTTGTGCTTTTCGGCACTGCACTTTCAAGCATTGTGAACCGTTTTCTGACGACTCAGGGGCAGGTTTCCGCTGTCGGCACGATCGTCAGCTCGGGTTACGGTTTCATCTGCGGCGCATATATGCCGATCGCACAATTCAGCACCGGCTTGCAGCACATCCTTATGTTTCTGCCCGGAACATACGGAACAAGCCTTATTCGCAATCATGCCCTCCGCGGTGCGTTCTCCGCGGCAGAGGATGCGGGTCTTGCTCCCGAAGTTATTGACGTAATTAAGAAATCCGTCGATTGCAGGCTCAGCTTTTTCGGAACGGATGTAAGCCTTCCGGCAATGTTCGCCGTCCTTTGCGGGGGAACGGTTCTGCTCGTCGCGCTGTTTGTTCTGCTGAATATACTATGCGGTGTGAACCGGCGAAAAAAATATTCGCAATGAGCAAGCACCGGTTATTGCACTGAAATTATAAAACAGATTTTTTCGAATTTTTCATCCAACCTCCGGCGCGATGCGCACGGATAATGCAGCGGCGGTCATCGCGAACGGTGAGCAACAAACGGAAACGCCCCGACCGAACAGCTTTTGCGGAACCGGCTATCTTTAAACTGTGTTATCCTAAAAAACCGACACAATATTTAATGTGTCATTTCATGTGTTTTTATAAGGAAGGAAAATATGCTTAATATCAAACACTTAACAAAAACTTACGGCAGCAAAAAGGCGGTTGACGACCTTTCTCTGCACATTGCACCGGGTGAGATTTACGGCTTTATCGGCCATAACGGCGCAGGCAAAACAACAACGCTCAAAAGCTGCGTCGGAATCCTTCAATTTGATGCAGGCGAAATACTTGTGAACGGCACTTCCGTTCGGAAGGACCCCCTGACCTGCAAAAAACTCATCGCCTATATTCCGGACAATCCCGACATGTATGAGTTTATGACAGGCATCAAATATCTCAACTTCATCGCGGATATTTTCGGCATCGGAGCGGAGGAGCGGGTACAGCGCATCAATAAATATGCGGACATGTTTGAGCTCACCGCCTCGCTTGCGCAGCCTGTTTCATCCTATTCCCACGGCATGAAACAAAAACTTGCCGTTATCGCAGCTTGGATTCACTCTCCGAAGCTTATCATTATGGACGAGCCTTTTGTCGGGCTCGATCCCAAAGCAGCGCATACTTTGAAAGGACTGATGCGGGAAGTCTGCAATGACGGCGGTGCGATCTTCTTTTCGACCCATGTGCTTGAAGTTGCGGAAAAGCTTTGTGATAAGGTTGCGATCATCAAAGGCGGCAGGCTCATCCGTTCCGGAACCATGGACGAGGTCAAAGGCGACGAAAGTCTTGAATCCGTTTTTCTCGAGCTTGAAGCCGAATAAACTTCGGAGGCGCACTTATGCTTAAAATTCTTCTTAAACGGCAGCTCTATGAACTCAACCGAAGCTTTTTCTATGACCCCAAAAAGGGCAAAAGCCGTTCAAAGTTCGCATCCGCCGCGTTCATCGTGCTGTATGCCCTTCTTATGGTCTGCGTGCTGGGCGGAATGTTCGCATTTTGTGCTTATCAGCTTGCAAATCCGCTCCGTGCCGCCGGGTTCGACTGGCTCTATTTTGCATTGTTCGGCATAATCGGGCTGATGTTCGGCGTTTTCGGCAGTGTGTTCAACACCTATGCCGCGCTCTACAAAGCAAACGACAACGACCTTTTGCTCTCCCTTCCCGTGCCCGTCGGAAGCATTCTGCTTTCTCGGCTGTTGGGCGTCTACCTTATGGGACTGATGTTCTCGGCGGTTGTGTTCGTTCCGGCAGCGATAGTTTACCTCTGCATTGATTTCTCCGTCGGCACGCTTTTGGGCTGCATTCTCGGAATGCTGTCAATCTCCGTCTTTGTTTTTGTTCTGTCCTGCGCATTGGGTTGGGTGGTTGCAAAAATCGCCTCCAAGCTGAAACGGAAAAGCTTCCTCACGGTCATAATATCGCTTGTGTTTATCGGCGGGTATTATTATGTTGTAAACAATATCACGACCCTTTTAATGCAGTTTACGCAATATGCCGGCGCAATAGGGGCAGGCGTCAAAAACTTTGCTTACCCTGTTTACCTTTTCGGGCGGATGTCGGCGGGAAACCTTGTTTCCGCTCCGCTGCCCGTATTCGGCACAGCCGCGCTTGCATCGCTTACATTTTATGTTATGTCGAAGAGTTTTTTAAAGCTTGCAACCGCTTCTTCCGACACCGTAACCGCAAAGTATAATCGCAATGCACGACAAAAGGCAAGCGGCGTTTTTTCCGCTTTGCTCAAACGCGAGTTTAGCCGATTCACCGCAAGCCCTGCATATATGCTCAATTGCGGTTTTGGCGTTATAATCATGCCCATTGCAGGCATTCTGCTTCTCATCAGGGGTGCAGCTCTTCGTTCAATGCTGTTTGAGCTTTTCGACAGCAACACGGGAACGATTGCGATACTTGCTGCCGCTGTCGTCTGCCTTGTGTCCACAATGAACGATATGACTGCGCCGTCCGTCTCTTTGGAAGGAAAAACTCTTTGGATTCTGCGTTCAATGCCCGTAACCACGCAGCAGATCCTCCGTGCAAAGCTTGCAATGCAGCTCCTGCTGTCCGGAATTTCGGTGCTTTTCGCCGCGATCTGCATATGCATCGCATTTGCCGTGCCGATAGGTTCAACGATTGCGGTAATCCTTGCATGTCTTTCCCTCGTTGTCCTTCTTGCCGAATTCGGATTGTTCCTTGATCTCAAAAAGCCGAATTTGAATTGGACGACCGAAATCACGCCCATAAAACAGAGTGCAAGCGTGATGTTCGCTCTTTTCGGCGGGTGGCTGTACGTATTGCTGTTCGGGGCCGGTTGGTTTCTCGGCGCACATGCACTCGGAGCGGAGCTTTACCTCATGCTGTTTTTTGCACTGAACATGATTCTTTCTGCGGTACTGCGTTCGTGGCTAATGCGCAGCGGAACCGATATTTTTGAGAGTTTGTAAATTTATTATTCAACTTCATATCGAATTATTTCAAAAGGGCATCTCCAAACCTGTCGGAGATGCCCTTCATCATTTCATAAACCGACGTAAACGGAATCAATTTCCCGGGAAATAATTATTCCGTCCGACCTAATCGGCTCAATTTCCCGGGAAATAAAGTCAAAAATTCTTCGGTTCCTTGGTGAATATTTCGACTTAATCCGAATATTTCTGTTCGAGGTGTTTATTAAACAGATAGGATTCATAGTCACCGATGGAAAATGCACGTTCCGAGGCTGCATCGCCGTACCGTTCCGCAAGCTCCGCAAACGTGATTTTTCTTGCTTCGCGCTGTGCAAAAGTGTCTTCTTCGTTAATTCGGCGCATTATTTCCTCAATACCGTCGATTTTCAGGTTTCCGATTCTCCATTCAGGAGACATATGCGTGTAATTATACCAAATGTCAAAATTATTCGTAATATTGAGAACAATGAAATCTCCGTTGGAATAATCCGGATTCTTGCTGCACTTCAGCAGGCTTTCAACACATTCCGCTTCGGTGCGCAATTCTTCATACTGCCAATAGTACGGCACAAGGCATTGCGGGATGTCACTCTTGATGATGCGAATCGGATAGAGCTTGCGATTTTCACCGTCGCAGCTTCCCGCATGAACAAAGAATTTAAAATTCTGCCCGATCTGCCGGCAGCGTTCGGCAAGTTTCAGCTTTTCGGCAAGTTTCGGAAGTTCCGCAACTTCATCCTTGTTCTCTGCATTTATAAACGCCTGCCACCGCGGTGCAATGCCGTTTTGCAGCAGAATTTCCGTCGCTTTCAGCAATTCCGAATACGCACCTTTTCGGCCGATATATCTATCCGTCGTTTCCTCTCCGCCGAAGAATGTGAGCTGAACGACTTTTACGCCGACTTCACGGAGGAACTTTGCATACTCCCCGTCTCTGACGAGCCGCCAAAAACTTGCAAGCTCAAACCTTTGCGGTTCGCAATTAACGCTCAACGCCTTGTCGCGTTCCCAGCGCGCTCTGTATTCCCCGCAAAAATCCGGTTCGCGAAGCCAGCTGTAATATTCAATTTGTTCAAAGTGCGGGCGAAAGCTGTTCACAAGCATTTCGTCTGCACCGTTTTCCGGCGGAATATTCGGCAATCGGCCGAGCCAGCAATGCCTGCATCGGTTCGGACATCCGTACATGTCAACCACCAAAGCAAGCTTTCTGCTTTTTTCAATGTTAATACTCATACAATTGGTACTCCCGTTAAAATATCGGCACCCGCCGAACAACAGCGAGTGCCGCATTTTTCTGCTTTATTCAGTTAATAAAGTACTTTCACAGCCGAGTTATTTATTCCTGCTCGGCAAGCGAACCCGCAACGCGGACGCCGGGAAGCATAACCGCAAACGGTCCGCTGTAGTTCTTGCTGTCGTAGCGTTCGGTTGTGAACTTCATCCCGCCGCTGCACGCATTGATGCTGCCGTTTACCGAACCGCCGGTCACGATGCGAATGCGTTCCCCGTCGAAAAGATACGCAAGGCGAATTTCTCCGCCGAAATGTCCGGACATTGTGTCCATCTGGAAATCCGAGAATGTAACGGCGTAAAGATAAGGTTCTTTTTTCATTTCTTCAAACGAAACACTGCCGTTTTCGCAGCTGTATGCGGAATAATCGCCCGTGGGCTCAATGCCGAGATAATAACTCATTCTTGCGCCGCCATGCAAAGTTTCAACCTTGCCGTCGGCAATCACGGAGCGATCCTTCATGGGAATCGCTTCACTGCTGAAGGGAACCTTTGCGCGAAGGGTCATGTTGAGCCTTTCACCGTCTTTCATCTCGGGCTGGACATCCGTTCCGACCTTCCATGTTGAATACCCGGGATAGACCATTCCCGCACTGCTGCGCGCAATGTAATAGGAAAGCACTTCCGCCGCATTTTCGCCCGAGAGAATCAGGTTGTAAGTTCCGCTCGGCAGTTCCGCACGGGCAATTGCCCTGTCCGCCACCTCGCGGAGCGCGGTTGTGACCTTTTCGCGCAGCGCATCGCAATTCAGATTGTCGTAGCCGAATGCATGATAAACTTCAACATCCTCGGGTTCCTTGCACTGAACGACGAATTCGCCGTCAACATCGTTTTTATAATAGCAAACGTCCGTTCCGTTATCGCCGAGGATGCGGGTTTTGACCTGCTTTGAGAAAATCTCCGCTGAGTTCACGAATGCACGCGGGTCGTTATCCGCCGCAAACAATGCCGCAGCAAAACGCTTTGCCGCCTCTTCAGCCGAAACCTCCGCAAGGCTGCCCGCGGCCGCAATGGGTTCACAAGCCTGTTTTTCAGGCAGTTCATAATACGGGTTGCCCGCAAAAGACGCCGCATGCTTCGCTTCCTTAAGAAGGGTCAGAACTTCCTGCTCCGACTGGGACGGCACAATGGTGACCTGTGACCTGCCGCGCATCGGCTTGCCGTCCTTTTCGTAATCGCAGAATACTTCAACGTTGTATTTATGGGTATCCCTGATGCGGCGCATATCCTGCCTGCGGCGAATAAAGAAAACTTCCGCAGTGTGTTCTTTTTTTTCGTTAATGCGCCACGTTTTGATTTCAGCTTCTTTTAATGCGTTTTTAATAATATCTATCATAATAAAAGCATCCTTTCGAATCAAAATTCTTTCCGAACTTCATCAGCCCAGACGAATCGTCGCCTTGATGTAGGGACCGCCGTCCGAAACTTTGACCCATTCTTTGTAGCCCTTGCCGCATGCTCCGGAGCCGCCGAGTTCGATATTGTCGCTCATCATCGTGATGGACTTGAGCAGGTCGGGAACATAGCCCGTCAGCACGACAGGGGAAAAGATCCTGCCTGTCAGCTTGCCGTCCTTGATTTCCCTTGCAAAGTTGACCATGCACTGAATGCCCCAGTTTTTGGGGTCTTCCATGCCGGAGCTGGGTTCTTCAAGCAGCATTCCGTATTTTACGGAAGCGATCATGTCTTCAACTTTATCGCTGCCGGGTTCGAAATAGGTGTTCGTCATGCGCGTATACGCCTTGCGCTCATAGCTCTCGCGCCTGCCGTTGCCGGTGGGTACGGTGCCAAGGAACATTGCGGACTGCGCATCGCTGATGCCTGCTTTAAGAATGCCCTTGTCAATGATAACAGTGTCGTGGGACAGGGTGCCTTCATCATCAAAGAAATAGGTTGCAACCTCGCGCTGAGCGCAGCCGTCGTGCATGGTAACGAGCGGGGATGCTACCTGCTTGCCGATATAGGACTGTGCAAGAGCTCTGTCCTTAACGAACATATCCATTTCAACGCCGTGACCGAACGCTTCATGAACGATCATGCCCGTGACTTCGGGTGTGCAGATGCATTCATAAGTGCCGGGTTCCATGGGTTCGGCGTTCAAAAGATCCGTAACGGTCTTTACGCACTGCGGAATTGCAGACTCCATTTTATCAAGCAGCTCCGCACCGCCGAGGTTGGAGAATCCGCGGAAGCTCTGCTTGATTTCCTCACCCTTTGCCGCAACAAGAGCCATGATGCCCGTTGAATAGAGCACGGACTGTTCAAGCTCACGGTTTGCGGAAAGGAAGAGCTTGTGATATTCCTGATAGTTGAAGCCCGTTATTGCGTCAAGAATGCGTTCATCGGCTTTAACAGCCTTTTCGCGCAGCGCGGTCACGGTTTCAATCAACTTTTCGTCGCCGACCTCGCGGGGATGAATTTCGTAATCCGTTGCCTCGCAAAGCGTGCAGGGCTCATCGCTGATGCATTTGTACTCCGCTTCTTCGGTTCCTTCGGGAATGAAGTTTGCGGGATTCATGAGCTGCTGCTCGATTTCTCTTTCAATTTCGGGCAGGTTTTCTGCCGTGATTTCGTTTGTGCTGTATTCGGCATAGCCTTTGCCGTCATAGACCTTCACGATCATGCCCTTGCCGCCGAATGCGTTTGTTGCGGAAATTGCAACGCCGCTCCGCGATGCACGATAACCTTTTTCATAATTATCGGTGATGAGCACGGATGCATATTGGTATTTTTCGTTCAGCTTTGCAAGAAGCTGCTTCGCAAGCGGCTTCTTTTGCGCAATGTATTCGCTGTGTGTAACTTTTTGCATATTAAAAATACTGTCTCCTTTCGAGCGTTGTCTTTAATCTATATTATACCCCCGCCGGACATAATGTCAAGCGAATACGGAGCAATGTTGCGAAATTGACACACTGCGGCATCAAGGTGCGCGGCCCGTCCGTTCTCTTTTTTAAAACGCTCTTATTAATTTGCTTTTTTGCGAAAAAAAGCTTATAATATCGTAAACGGAATCCGCATCCGCACGGTATGCGGCGGAGTGAATTTAACTTTAAAAAGCAATAATTAATACAAATTCGGAGGGTACACTCATGCAGTATGTAACACTCGGCAAAACCGGGCTTAAGATTTCCCGCGTCGGTTTCGGCGGCATCCCCATTCAGCGCATCGATGCGGAAAAGGCAAAGCCGCTTATCGACGCCCTTATTGAATGCGGAATAAACTATATCGACACGGCACGCGGCTACACCGTCAGCGAAGAATACATCGGCGGCGCAATCGACGGACGGCGTGACAAATTCGTTCTTGCAACAAAGAGCATGGCACGCACACGCGAAGCAATGGAGGCAGACATTGAAACAAGCCTCCGCAACCTCCGCACCGACTATATCGACCTGTATCAGGTACACAACCCCAGCATGGAACAGCTTGACACCGTAATCGGTGCGGGCGGCGCACTGGAGGCACTTTTTGCGGCGCGCGATGCGGGCAAAATCGGGCATATCGGCATCACCGCACACTCGCTGACGGTTTTCGAACGTGCGCTTGAGCTTGACTGGGTTGAAACGATCATGTTCCCTTATAACATTGTTGAAAGCCAGTGCGAACCCCTGCTGCAAAAATGCCGAGACAGGAATATCGGGTTTATCGCAATGAAACCCATGGCGGGCGGTGCAATTGAAGACGGACGCATTGCAATGCGTTATCTTGCCGCAAACGAGCTTGTAACAGTCGCCATCCCCGGCATGTACTGCGCAGAGGAAGTTCAAACAAATTCCGCCGCCGGTTCCGACACTTCGCCCCTTACCGATGAGGAAAATGCCGAGATCGCAAAAATCCGTTCCGAACTGACGGGCAATTTCTGCCGCCGCTGCAACTATTGCGCCCCCTGCACCGTCGGCATCAGCATCCCGAATGTGTTCCTTTTTGCAGGCTATCTCGAACGCTACGGGCTTGCCGATTGGGCAAAAGGACGCTATAAAACCCTCCCCGTAAAAGCAAGCGCATGTATCGGCTGCGGCAAATGCGAACCCCGCTGTCCCTACGGACTGCCGATAAGAAGCATGCTTAAAAAATGCGCAGAGGAGTTTGGGGAATAAACAGCATTTAACCCTTGGGCGGATTGTGTACACTGCATGTACGCAGTCCGTCCGCACTCATTGATTCGTTAACGATTCAAAGCACTGTCAGGAGTATACCATGAAAGAAATAGCAATTATTTTTATTACAGTCATCGTTGTTCTTTTCGCCGCAGCAGGCTGTATCAATCTTTATAAGAAAAAGAAATACGAAAAAACTTTATATTTTGCTCAAACAGGGAATCCATTCAACAAAGTAATGCAAGATATAGGGCTTATCGGAGAGTACTTTACGTATCAATGCCTTGCTCCGCTCAACGGCTACAAAAAATTTATCTTTAACTGCTATCTTCCTAAGGCCGACGGAGAAACGACCGAAGTTGATGTCATTCTTCTTCACGAATCCGGAATCTATGTTTTTGAATCAAAAAATTACAGCGGTTGGATATTCGGGAACGAGTCGCAGACCTTTTGGACCCAAACTCTGCCCTCCGGGAAGGGTAAATCTCAAAAGTCGCGTTTTTTTAACCCGATAATGCAAAACGCAGGGCATATCAAGCAGCTCAAAGCTTTTCTTGCTTCTGACAACCTTCCTATATACTCATACGTTTTATTCAGTGATCGTTGTGAATTGAAGAATGTCAAGCTTGAAAAAACGCACACCGTCGTCATCCACCGCGCCGATGTGCTTTCACGAATTCAGAAAAACTATGCGGAAAAGGGAAATCAGCTTTCCGTTGAACAGATCGATGCAATTTTCGAAAAGCTTGCCCCGTTAGCTTCTGTCGATGAATCCGTAAAACAACAGCATATAAAAAACATTAACGAGAAGTATAAACAATCCGCAAAAGCAAAACCCGTTGAACCCGCCGCCGTTGACGATCCGAACCAAGTCAACAATGATGTTTCTTAATTATTAAGAGTTTTTAAAAAAACTGTTGACAAATGCTCCGAAGTGTGATAAACTTATCAAGCCTTAGGGGTATGATGTAATGGTAACATAGCGGTCTCCAAAACCGTTCTTCTGAGTTCGAGCCTTAGTACCCCTGCCAAAGAAAAGTCCGAGCGATTTCGCCCGGACTTTTTTGCTGTCGAAAATCAAAAAGCCGCAATCAGCCCGAATCCCGTGCAACGGTGTTCCCCCAAAATTACGCAGGCGCACTTGAACTCCGGCAGAAAAACGGAGGGTTGATTATTCCGTGGGTAGCAGAAACATCGGAAGAATGTGCGGCGCCGTTAAGGCTCTTTTCGGCGAAAATGCGGACGAATGAATACCTGTTTGCATAAGTTTTTGATTTTTCAGCAGGAAAATTCAAAAAGTTGTTGACATTCTGCGAGATATTTGGCATAATTGACTTTGGCGCAATGTTCGCCGCATTATTTTTCTTTGGAGAAACAAAAAATGAAACGAATCGTTATTGCACTGGGCGGCAACGCATTGCAGGAAGCAGGCAAGCCCGCAACCGCAGAATCCCAGCTTGAAGTTGTTGAAAAAACTTCCGAATACATCGCAGACATCATCGAAAGCGGCTATGATGTCGTTCTTGCGCACGGCAACGGCCCGCAGGTCGGCAGGATCGTGCTCCAGAACGAATATGCTTCCGCCGTCACCCCCGCAATGCCCTTTGACGTTTGCGGTGCAATGAGCCAGGGCTACATTGGCTACCACATGCAGCAAGGGCTTGAGAAAGTCCTCCGCGCCCGCAAAAACGGAAAGCGCGTTGTGACTGTTGTTACGCAGGTTGTTGTTGATAAGGATGACCCGAAGTTCAAAGCACCCTCAAAACCCATCGGCCCCTTCTATACCGAAGACGAAGCCCGCAAGCTTGAAGCCGAAAAAGGCTACACCATGAAGGAAGATGCCGGCAGGGGTTGGCGCAGGGTTGTTGCTTCCCCCATGCCCGTTGAAATCGTTGAGCTTGACGCCGTGAAATGCCTTATGAACGGCGGCTTCATCGCCATCACCGTCGGCGGCGGCGGAATCCCCGTAATCAAGGACGAAAACGGCAACTATATCGGCACGGCAGCCGTTATCGACAAGGATCTTGCATCAGAACGCCTCGCAGAGGACATCGATGCCGATGCACTCGTTATCCTGACCGCTGTTGAACAGGTTTGCATCAATTTCGGCAAACCCGAACAAAAATCCCTCGCAACCATGACCGTTGAAGAGGCTCGCCGCTATATGGCTGAAGGGCATTTCGCACCCGGCTCCATGCTGCCCAAGGTTGAAGCTGCCGTCAAGTTCGTTGAAAGCAAGCCCGGCAGGAAGGCCATCATCACTTCCCTCGACAAGGCGGTTGAAGCTCTTGAGGGCAAGGCAGGCACTACCGTTTGCTGATGCTTGACAAAATATAAAACATTTCGATAACAGTCCGTAATCAAAATGTTTTCTGCTGTTTATCGCAGCATAATCCGCAAACATGCCCCTGAAAGATCGATTCTTTCGGGGGCATGTTTGCTTGTTTTAACTTCTGCTCACGGTCAATTTCCGTCAGTTTATTATCGGTTGGTTTTAAACATCGTTTCTGTTTTTCCCCCCCGCATACATGCTTTCGTTCAAAAAAGATGCGCTTCCGAAATAATTTTTTCCGCAACCGTGATATCGGCGGGACAAAGCTCGAAGTCTGCAAGTTCCGACGGGTAAACAAAACGAATTTCTTTATGTTCAATGCAGCGCGGGTCGCTGCCGATGATCGCTGTTCGGAACACTGTGAGCTGAATTTCAATATCCGGATATGAATGCAAAACGCGCATAAATTCGCCATTTACACAAAGATCGACGTCCAATTCTTCGCGGCATTCACGCAGCACGGCCTGTTCCGGAGTTTCCCCGGGTTCGATTTTTCCGCCCGGAAATTCCCATTTCAGCGCACGGGTTTTGTTTTCCGCACGCCGACAGATGAGAATTTTACCATCCTTTTCAATGATTGCAGCAACAACTTCAATCCGCTTTGATTCGTTGCTGTCGCTTTTTGAAGTTGAAACGGGTTCGTGCTTCGCACCCTTGCGGCGCAAATTCAGCCGCAGCGTTTTAAGATGCGCCTTCTGTTCCGCCGTTATGCGAAAACTCTCAACCGCCTTCTGAATCGTTTTGTTGTGCACCCACGGGGAAAGCCTGTGTTCTTCAACAAAGGGAACGGTCGAATCGTATTGCTTTGCAAGCGCAGTTGCAAAATACCATGCCTGCATCATATTCACATAGTATTCTTCCGAACATACGGAGGCGGCAAGGGCATTGATTTCGGAAGCAAACTCTTTTTCAAGGTAAAAACACATCAGCATCCGCAGCCCGAAACGCACCGTGTAAGGATGTGCCGATTGCAGCCATTTTTTGATTATCGGCAAAAGCTCCCCGGTATGCTTTGCAAAAACGCGCGGAGTCATGCTGTCGCAAACAGCCCAGTTGGTTACATACGGGAGGAACGCTTCAATCTTTTTTACGGCGGAATCGAAATCACCTATGCTCTCCGCAATGTATGCATGAACAAGGTTCTGTTCGTGATATTCATGCGGCAGTGCGGAAAGAAATTCGTCAATTCCCGCATTTTTCCCGAACCGTTTTGCAATGCGGCGGAGCTGCGGCGTGCGCACGCCGATAATGCTTTCCCGCGGAACGTTCGGAATCAGCTTTGCCGTAAAATCCGCATATTCTTCATCGCGCGCGGCAAATATCGCATTCAGCATTTCTTTTTCAACTTCAACGGACATTTCAGGCTCCTTTGTTATTCATCGTTTCATCAATTTTTTATAAACATTGATGTTCTCATCAATATGTTTTGTTTAAAAGAATTCGACGCACCCGAACCGAGTGCGCCGAACACAGTTTCAAAGCCGTGAATCTCGGCTGCCGATTAATTCAGCCGCCGAACTCAGCCGTTAAGTATTGCGCGGCGAAGAATTGCAAGCGCGTCAACCGTGTCAACAACACCGTTGCCGTCCATATCCGCACGCTCTGCCTGTTCGGGCGTGAGTGCGGCAATACCCATTGCCCCGCGCAGTGCAAGCAGTGCATCCGCAGTTTCGACAACGCCGTTGCCGTCAACATCGCCTGCCGTACCGGGCTGGGAATTGTAATCGGTGATCTCAACATCGACCGCACCGAGTTCACCGTAACGATAAACCGTGAACACATAGCTCTTGCCTGCTTCAAAAACATAGTTGTCATTTCTGCCGTGCGCCGTGCCTATATCGCTGACAAGGCCGATCTGAGGGCCGTCATCATGCCAATAACGCGGGTTTGCAATGCACCAGTCGTATGTGCCTGCGGGAATGCTTACGGTGACGCTTTCGCCGTTGAAAACGATATCCGTTTCGGTCATGAAGTTGCCGTCCGCATTCTCGGGGAGCTTATACTCAAAGCGTGAATAAAGCTCTTCCGCGCCTTCTGCGCCGTAAGCCAGGACATCACCCGTTTCGGGAATGCCGACGCCGTATTCCACAGCATCGGCATCAAGCAGCATCTGGAAGCCGGAACCGTCAAGATACACTTCGTCAATAACGCGGAGCGTTACGGAAGCTTTGGTGATATCGAAATAATTTGCAGTCACAATGATGTTTGCGTTGACTGCCGCACCGTTGTAATCCCAACCCGTGAAGGCATAGCCCTCGTGTGCGGGAACGGTGGGGAAGTCAGCCGCAGTGAGTACGCTGCCCTTGTCAACGGTTGCCGTCGAAATCGTTTCACTCGACAATCCGTCAACAAAAGTTACGGTGCATTCATCGCCGATAACGGAACCGACGGGAAGGTTATTTGCAATATAAAGACCGCAAACGAGCACCGCCGAACCGTTTATCATGCCGAGGTCCGTTGCCGCGCCGGTTGCCGTGTCAATAACGGCAAGGCCGCCGTTACCGTAATCGGAGAACCTTGCCCAGAAGAGCTGGTTCGTGTTGTGATCATATGCCATGGACTGGAAGCGTTTGTGACCGAAACCCGTGCTGCCGATAAGCGTGCCGACACCTGTTTGCAGGTCGATGCTGTACAGTTTGCTTGCATTTGAGTAGCTTTCGGTAAGAACATATGCCGTGCCGTCGGTTGAAATCGCAAGCGTCATGGGTGTTTCGCTGCCGCACACAATCTGTGCAATTTCCGTGACCGCACCGGTTGAAATATCAACGGTGTAAAGGAATTTGCCGGAAGCGGCACCCGTGCCGATTGCGTACATTTTCTGTGCGCTGTGGTCATATGCCATATCGCGAATCGTAACATCGCCCGTGTTCATCGCAGGGTAGGTAACTTCACCCGTTTCGGTGTTAATGATGAAATAATCCTTTGTCATATAGCCGTAAACATAGCCGCCTGCAAACTCGGCAGCGGTGACATTTGCAGTCATTGTATAGGGCAGCTCGGAAGCGGCAGCGGGATCCGCATCGATGAAGCTGTACCATTTTGAGGAGAAGAAGCCGTTCAGCGTTACAGCCGCAGGCCCCTGTTCAACGGTGACCGCACACTCGGCGGTGATTCCGCCGTCAACGGTGGCTGCGGTTATAACGGTCTGTCCGACGGAAACGCCGGTCACGAGTCCGTTTGCATCAACGACCGCAATGCTTTCATCCGCGGAAGCAAAGGTAACTTCCTTGTTGTATGCATTCTCGGGAAGAACCGTCCAGTTGAGCTGTGCGCGGCGCTGAGTCTGCACCGTCAGGCTCGGAGTCAGTTCAAGGCTTTCGGGCGCAGCAGGAGCGCCGACATAAACATTGTCAAGGTAGGCGGTGTCGTCATGGCTGTTGGAACTGCTGTCCTTCTGATAGCTCCAGCTGAGAACATGCTCGCCGGCGGTGAGTGCATAGCTTACATTCGTCCAGTCAATTTCGCCGGAGAAGAAAGTCCAGGGGCTTGAAGCAACGGGGTTGCCATCGACAGCGAAAACGAGTTTGTCGTAACGTGCTTCGCTGCTGACTTTATAATCAAAGGAAACGATGTTGCCCTCTTCCGCTGTGACTGTTGCCGTGACGGTGGATTCGGAACTGCTGACTTGGAAGTTGGTGCTTTTTGCCCAACCGTTCGCACCGTCAACAGTCCAAGGATACTCGCCCTCCGTAACGAACTGAATGTTTCCGTCGGGAACGTTCAGTGCTGCATCCAGTGCTGCATCGCGAACGCTCAGTGCAAGCGCAGGTGTGCAGGCAAGTGCCAGCAGCATGATAACCGCCGTCATTGCCGCAATAAATCTTTTCATATGGTTCTCCTTTCGTGCCGAGGAAAGTCTTTGCGGAATCACATCGTGTTTTGATGTATTCCGCAAGTGATATTATACATATATCATGAAGGATTTTCAAGTTTTCTTTAAATGTTTTTTATCGGTTTAATCCGCTGTTCGGCCGTGCATTCGAGTGTTTTGCCCGAATTTATCGGTATGATGCAAATTTTTCTTGTTCGGGTATTGAATCTTTTCTTCAAAAATGTTACCATATTGCTTGAAAACAGAGGCATCCCCGCCGCCTTTGCCCGTTGACGGGAACGAGCGGCGCAAAGTTGCTCTCGGGTGAACGGTGATTAAACCGCGCTTTGTGCAAAATGTTCCGAATGTTTTGCGCAAAGCCCTTAAACCGGCGTTTACCCAATCAAAAAACGGAGGATAAATTGTTTCTATGGAAAGAAAGAATGCTTGGAAAACCTATTCCGAAGAAGATATTTCAAAGCTCAACGCAATCTCCGCCGAATACGTCAAGTTCCTTGACAACGGCAAAACCGAGCGCGAATGCGTTGCACAGACTGTTGAAATGGCAAAAGCAAAGGGTTATCGCAGCCTTAACACCGTCATTGCAAACGGCGAAAAGCTCAACCCCGGCGACTGCGTCTATTCCGACTTCATGGGCAAAGCGCTCATGCTTTTCAAAATCGGCAAACAGCCCATTTTCAAGGGTCTGAACATCGTCGGTGCTCATATTGACTCCCCCCGCATTGACCTTAAGCAGAATCCCCTCTATGAGGACACCGATTTTGCATATCTCGACACGCATTACTACGGCGGCATCAAAAAGTATCAGTGGGTTGCAATGCCCCTTGCAATGCACGGCGTTGTTGCAAAGAAGGACGGCACGCTTGTTAACATCGTTATCGGTGAAGATCCCTCCGATCCCGTCATCGGCATTTCCGACCTGCTTCCTCACCTCAGCCGCGATCAGATGAGCAAAAAGGGTTCCGTTGTTATCGAAGGCGAAGAGCTGAACATCATCATCGGCAGCAAACCCCTCAACGATGAAGAAAAAGAGCCCGTCAAAGCTGCTGTTCTTGCTCTGCTCAAAGAAAAATACGATATCGAAGAAGAGGACTTCCTCTCCGCCGAACTGGAAGTTGTTCCCGCCGGTGCAGCACGCGATTTCGGTCTTGACCGCAGCATGATCATAGGTTACGGCCACGATGACCGCGTTTGCGCATATGCTTCCGTCAATGCGATCCTCAGCATTGACGAAACGCCCGAATACACCTGCTGCTGCCTGCTTGCCGACAAGGAAGAAATCGGCTCCGTCGGCGCAACCGGTATGTACGGCAAGTATTTCGAAAACGCTGTTGCAGAGCTTGTAAACGCAACAGGCGAATATTCCGACCTGCTCGTTCGCCGCGCACTCACCGCCTGCCGTATGCTCAGCTGCGATGTCAGCGCGGGCTATGACCCCAATTTTGCAGGCGTATTTGAACGCAAGAATTCGGCATACCTCGGCAGGGGCGTTTGCTTCAATAAGTACACCGGTTCCGGCGGCAAGGGCGGTTCCAACGACGCCAACGCCGAATACATGGGCAAGCTTCGCAGGCTGATGGATGACGCAAACGTCAACTTCCAGACTGCCGAACTCGGCAAAGTCGATCAGGGCGGCGGCGGCACCATCGCTTACATCTGCGCCAATTACGGCATGGAAGTCATCGACAGCGGCGTTGCAGTGCTGTCCATGCATGCTCCGTGGGAAATCATCTCCAAGGCCGACCTGTACGAAGCAGTTAAGGCTTACCATGCCTTTATGTTGAAGGCATAAAGTGGATTTATCACGAAGAGATAAATCTTTATGCTGAAAGCATAAAACGGATTTTTTCCGAAAGAACAAATCTTTATAGCGAACAAAAACAGGGCTTAGCTGCGAATGAAACGGCAAAGCCCTGTTTTTTGTTGAAATTATTTATGTCTTAATCGGAATTTTCGCCTTTGTTCTCTTCAAAAACAACGGTAATCTTTGTTCCCTTTCCCAATTCACTCGAAATTGAGATTTGAGCTCCGTGACGCAGTGCAATATGTTTGACGATTGCAAGACCGAGTCCCGTTCCGCCCGTGCGCTTGCTGCGCCCCTTATCAACGCGGAAAAAGCGTTCAAAAACGCGGTCAAGCTTATCCTCCGGTATGCCTATGCCCGTGTCCTCAACGGAAATTGCGGGCCGTCCCTCGCTGCCGAAAACAGTTACCGAAACCTTTCCGTTCCGTTTATTGTACCGAATTGCATTATCGCACAAGTTATAAATTAATTCCTCAAGCTGGCTGCGGCATCCGAACGTTTGAAAATGCTCACCCTCAACGGAAATCACAATTCCATATTTTTCCGCTCCGGGAGCAAGGCTGTTTTCGGTCGCATGTGCCAAGTCAAGCAAATCAACGTTTTCAAAATCATCACGTCCCTCAATGTAATCCAGTTCGCTGAGCTGAATTATGTCCGCAATCAACGACAGCAGACGGGAGGATTCCGAATGAATACGCCGCGCAAAATTCTGAACATCCTCTTCCTTTGCAATGCCGGTGGCAATCATTTCGGCGTAGCCGGAAATGCTTGTGAGCGGGGTTTTCAGCTCGTGCGAAACATTTGCCGTGAATTCCTGCCGCATCTGTTCCATGTTGTTTTTTGCTGCCTGACGCTGCTTCAGGGTTTCAACAAAGGGCTTCAGCTCGTCAAACGGAACCGCAAACTCGCTGCCGTCCGCATGTTCCGCAATGCCCTGAAGCGGAGTGATAAGCGTTTTCGTAATGCGTTTTGAAAGATTTATTGCAAACAACGCTGCGCCGACGGCAAGCGCAAGCAGTGAAGCACCCGCGAAAAGGAAGTGTTTTGCTGCGGAATCGCCGCCGTGTACGGACAAAAGCAAATAGTCACCGTTGTTAAGCCTTGTTATCGTGCAGAAATTCAAATTTAAAAAAGAGCCGTTCCGTTTGCAAAGCAGGGCTGCTGTTTGACCCTTTTTCTCATCAAGCTTCATCCTCAAACGTTCAATGGTTTTGCCTGTGAAACAGCAAAGCGCAGAATTGCTGCCGCTTTTTAAATCGTCAATCGAAACGCTCTCCGCATTTCCCGCCGCATTCACCGCTTTAACCCGCTGCAAATCTTCCGAAACAAGCGCAATGCAGCCCTTTTGAGCAAATGCCCTTAACCGATGAATTTCTCCGGTTGAATCATAGATTTCCTTTGCGGAACATGCAAGCGTTTCCGCGCCTGCTTCCCGCTCCGATAATGCGGATGCAGCACCGAAAATGCTTCCGGCTGCAAATGCCGACAAAAGCACAATAAGAATAAACGGTATACATTGATTGTAGATTTTCTTTGTCATTGCATTTCTATTTTGTATCCGACATTTCGAACAGTTTTTATCAGATCTCCGCATGAACCGAGCTTTTGCCGAAGTGTTTTGACGTGAACGTCCACTGTTCGGCTTTCACCCGCAAAATCGGTTCCCCAAACAAGAACCATCAGCTTTTCGCGGCTCAGTACCATTCCGCAGTTGGAAACCAGAGCTTTAAGCAGCTCATATTCGGTATATGTCAGTACGCATTGCCGTCCTTCAGCGCACACAAGCCTTCGCCCGTCATCCAACGAAATGCCGCCGACACTGTAATTATTCGGAGCCGCTCCGTCTGTTCTGCGTAAAACGGCTTTGACCCTTGAAATCAATTCCGAAACCCCGAAAGGTTTTGTTATGTAATCATCGGCTCCGCTGTCCAGCCCGCGTACCGCATCCGCTTCGCCTGACTTTGCACTCACAATTATTATCGGAATCTTTCTTGTTTCGGCGGAATCCCTCAGTCGGCGCAAAATTGTCAATCCGTCCTCGCCCGGCAGCATGAGATCCAATATCACAAGCGTGGGAAGGCGCCTTGCAACAGCTGAAAAAAAGCTTTCGGAATCTTCAAAAAGCTCCGTACCGAAACCGCTGTTTTTCAAGGCATAGCATTCCATTTGCCCTATATTCTCATCATCTTCAACGATATATATCATCCGTTCCTCTTTCCGTCCGACTTTGCGGAAACACTGTTTCACGTTAAATTATAGCCTTTTAACAACATTTTTGCAAGGCGTCCGAAGCAAGATTCCCCTTAAAACGCAAACACGCCCGCAGAGTTTTCGCTGCGGGCGTGTTGTCAAATGCTAATCCTTGAAATCCGTTTCCCGTTTCCTTCAAGGCGTATTTTTCAAAGCATACTTTTCTCTGTATTCGTTATAGCTTTTCACAAACTCTTCATTGTTTGTGTTTTTGAGATTATGCAGATACGCATGTGCATCCATCATGCCCTCAACAAGCTCCAGTTTGCAAACGGCAATATTCGAACAGTGATCGCTTATTCGCTCGAAATTTGCAAGAATATCATTCAAAACAAATCCCAGCTCAATGGTGCATTCGCCGTCCTTAAGCCGCTTGATATGCGCGGCGCGAATGTTTGTGTTAAGCTCGTCAACAACCTCTTCAAGCGGCTCAACACGCCTTGCGGCATCCGCAGAATCGGAAACGAACCCCCCGATTGCTATGCCGACGATCTCATCGATCGCGCCCGTCATAACCTTAAGCTCCGCCTGCGCTGCGGGAGAAAAATTCAATTTCTTTTCCGCCATTTCGCGTGCACTCTGAGCAATGTTCAGCGCATGGTCGCTTATGCGTTCAAAATCCGTTATTGAATGCAGAATTTTTGTAACATCGCGGCTGTCCGCATCCGAAAGCTCCTGCATAGAAACTTTTACAAGGTATGTGCCGATTTCATCTTCGTAATTATCGGCCTCTTTTTCAAGCTTTGCAACCTCATTATAGCCTTTTTCGCTGTAATTCCCGAGCAGCGCAATTGCAGCCTGAACGCTTTTCCGCACAAGCTTCGCCATATCCGCCGCAAGTACACGCGTTTGTTCAACCGCAATTGCGGGTGTTGCAAGCAGCCTTTCGTCAAGCATGACCGGCTGCGGATCATCCTTTGAATCGGGAATGGACAGCACCGCAAGCCTTTCAAGCTGTTTTCCGAACGGCAGCAGCATCAGCGTGTAAATCACGCTGAACAGCGTGTGCACAATCGCAATCTGAAACGTGTCGATTGTTTTATCCATAAAGTCGAACTTCAGGAATGCGTTCAGCGTGTAGAAAACAATCGTGCAGATAATTGTTCCGATTACATTAAAGTACAGATGAATAAACGATGCTCTTCTTGCGTTTTTGGTTGTTCCGATCGCGGCAATCATTGCGGTTATGCATGTGCCGATATGCTGACCCATGATTATCGGTATCGCACTGCCGAATGTGACCGCACCGGTTGCGGAAAGAGCCTGCAAAATGCCTACCGAGGCGGAAGAGCTTTGAATTATTGCCGTCAAAATGCAGCCGACAATTATCGAAAGAATCGGATTTTTTCCGAAAATCACGAATAGATTTGTGAATTCGGGCACATTTTTGAGCGGTTCAACGCTTTCGCTCATTATATTCATGCCGAACATCAGCACGGCAAAGCCGATCATGACCGAACCGATGTTGCGTCTGCGTTCGCGCTTTGAAAACATTTGAAGTGCAACGCCTATGATGGCAAGAATCGGCGTGAAGCTCATCGGATTCAGAAGCTGAACAAAAAAGCTGCTGCCGCTTATGCCGTTAAGGCTGAGAATCCATGCCGTGACGGTCGTTCCGATGTTTGCACCCATAATAACGCCGACAGCCTGCCCAAGCTGCATAAGTCCCGAGTTTACAAAGCCGACAACCATTACCGTTGTTGCCGCAGATGATTGGATGACTGCCGTGACGGCAACGCCGAGCAGCAGTCCCTTTATTGTGCTGTTGGTAAGTTTTGACAGTATGCTTTTGAGCTGGCTTCCCGCTGCTTTTTCAAGGGATTTGCCCAAAACATCCATTCCGTAAAGGAACAGAGCAATGCCGCCAACCAAAGACAGCACGTCAAAAAATGTCATACATTCCTCCGAATCAGCACGCCGTGCCGTTTCCCCGCGGCATCGGCGGCAATATTTGCGTCGTTATATCCTGCCCCGCGCTTTTGCGCAAAATGGGACAAATAACATGTTACAACCGCATTTGCGCCGAGTCAACTGGGTAAATGTAAAGAATTTGTAAAATTATTTTGATATTGTTTAATATTTTTGCTGTTTGAATGTTTATTTTTGCTGCACTTCAGGCATAAGCATTGCCAAGTCTGTGAATTTTTTTGTTTGACCAAATCCGACACAGCTCATTTACCGCACCGTTTGGAACAATGCGAGCGATTTTTATATTAATTTCAAATCCGCTTTTTCGACTGTCCCGACCTTCCAGCTTCGTTCTTCCTTTTTGGTTTTCGCATTGCTTTTTATTGAATCGACACAAAAACCACATATATACTCGGCTTTTTTTGCAGCGCAGGGTCGTTTTTTTATACATTTTGGATTTCAAAACGGTTGAAACAATTAAAAAAAGTGCGCAATTTCAATTTCTTTTGCGGAACGGATACAAAATTGCACAAGTCATATTCTTTTTTAACGCAAAAGAATACAAACTTTTTGGTTGAAATGTGCGTTTTTCTGCGGTATAATTCAACCATAACAAAAAAACACCGAGGAGGACATGACAATGTCAGAATACAGGGTTATCATCGCGGACGGGAACGCTCAGTTCCGTCACACAACCGCGGAATTCTTCCGAACGGACAAAGAAATTATCCGCGTTGAAGAAGCGACGGACGGGCAGGCCGCTCTTGAAAAGATGCGTGAAGAACATTTTGACGTTCTTATCACGGAATTGGTAATGCCGAAACTGGACGGGCTGGATCTTTTGGATCAGCTTCGTATTGAGTCGGCGCACCGACCATCGGTAATCATCGTTGTTTCGTACATGCGGAATGACAACCTGCTTCAGCGTTCATTCGCCAAAGGTGCCGGCTATGTCATGCTTAAGCCGGTGGAACCTGAATTCCTGTATCGCAGGATGCGCGATTTGCTTGAAACCTGTGTCAATGAGCGCGACATCGGTTTTGCACCGCCTTCCGCAGTCAAAAGCCTTGATGAAAAAATCACCTCCGTTTTCCTCTCCGTCGGCATTCCCGCTCATATTAAGGGATACCATTTTCTCCGCGAAGCTATTCGCATGGTCTATTATAAACCAGAGCTTATCAGCAAAATCACAAAGGAGCTTTACCCCGGCATTGCAAAACGGTTCAACACGACCCCGAGCAAAGTCGAACGCGCAATACGTCACGCAATTGAGGTAAGCTGGACACGCGGCAAGATCGAAAACATCAACAAACTCTTCGGATTTAACGTCTACGGCAAAAACGATAAGCCCACCAACGGAGAATTTGTTGCACTTGTTGCGGACAAGCTGATAATTGAGGACGGACGCGACACGGTGCTTGCCCACGCTGCCGCCGAATGACTCCCGCTGCAAAAATAACCAAAGTCCGCTGAAGCAGCGGCGCAGGGCATCGCGCCCGACAGGGCAGACTTTTCCGATGTTTATTAACCTGTTCCCCCCACTCCTTGCGGCGACCGTGTTAACCTCCGACCGCGGTTCGCCGCATTTTTGCTGCTCCGGTTTGTCTGCCGTTTGATATATGTTCTATTCGTGTTTATATATGTTGAAATTAATTTACAGCATATGCGCCTCTTGACAAATGTCAAGTGCGTTTCACAATATAATTTGTTCATATTTCAAATTGAGTCACACCTGTTATCAACATAAAAAACTGCCTGTTCAGCCCCAAAAGCGGATAACCTTGTGGATAATGTGAATAACTTCCCGTTTTTTTGCATGGATAACCTACAAGTATTTCATATAGGCATGTGTAAATTCTTTCCGCGTCTGCATCCAATTCATAAAAAAATAAGCATTGTGTCGAACGAGTGTTTTCCCCTCCCGTTTGCAAAGCAGGCCGCACTCTTGTTTCGACTTTCTTTCCCAATCACGGCATATCTGCGTAAAACAGCGAGTATTCTTTTATAAAAGCAGCAAAAAACACATGAAAGGTGAACGACATGGAATTGTTATGGAATGATCTCAGCGTGCTCCGACTGATTCACAGGAGCACGGAACAGGTTGAAGTTGCCGGCAGCATCCCGCCGCCCGGCGGATGCCGCGCAGCGGAATTGCTTGACTGTTCCGCCGAAGTTGAAATTTCAAACTGCAAAACGGAAACCGGGAAGCTGAATTTTGAAGGTCGACTCTGCATCACAATTGCCGCAGCGGACGAAACAGGCGACACATTTGCCTTTGTCGGCGAAATACCGTTTTCCCACTGCACGGAGAATGCGGATTTTGCCGCCGGAATGCTTTCAAATGCACTCCCCGCCGTGGCTGTGCTGGATATGCGGCTTGCAGCGGACGGTGCGGCAGCTTTCAGCGCAAATGTGAACATTGACTTCATAGTTACATCGGCGGCACCCGTTCGCGTTTTATCCGGAGTTTCGGGAGTGGTCGATATGGAAATCAAATCAATGCAGTGCAGAACGGCGCGTCGAGTTGAAATCGGAAGCGAAACAATACGTTTTTCGGAAGAGTTGAGCAGCGAAGGTGCGGACAGCGTGCTTTCATTCTCGGCGCAAATCTCCGTGCGCGACACGGCCATTGAAAACGGCGGCACATCCGTCAGCGGCATAATAACACTGAATGCGCTGCTGAAAACTTCCGACGGCGAATTGATGCAGCTGACTCGCGGCGTTCCGTTCCGCGAAAGCCTTTCGGCCGCAGTCGGTGCGGATGAGATTTATACCGTTGCGGAGCTTAAAAACGTCAGCCTGCGCGCACTCGGCACGGAGTTTTCCCTTTTGGCATTCGATGCGGATATTGACTTCCGCATTTTCGGCATTCGCCGCTCCGTTATTGACATTCCGACGGACGCTTATTCGCCGTCACTGAATTTCAGCTGCATGTACGAAAAAATGACCGTTGCAAACGCCTGCGGCGGCTCGTTTGCGCAGCATTCGCTGCGCGAAAATCTGTCCGTTCCGGACGGAATGGCAGATATTTTTGCCGCATTGAACGCGGCGGCGCGCCCGATCGCAACAAATGTTTCAATTGAAGACTCAACAATGACCGTTGAGGGACTGCTGTTCACGCGCATCATATATCGCAGCAGCAGCAACAGGATCTACAGTTTCAGCGATGATGTTCCCTTCGTGCTTCGCATGGCCGCACCTTCGGAAGCAAACTTTGCTCAACTTCGACTGAACGCCTCGGCAAGCATATCCGGCGGCAGCGGGCGCACGGCACAGGTTTCCTACAATCTCGATGTTTCGGCAGAATATTTCAGCGAATCCGCCGTTTCAGCCGTTGCAGGCGTTGCGGAAACCGATAATTCCAACGACGCCGGCGGAAAAAGCACGGGCATTATTCTTTGCAATGCATGTGCGGGTGAGGATGCTTTTGACATCGGAAAACGTTTCGGTGTTCCGTCGCAGCGTGTACGCGAACTGAATCCGGACTCCGCAGAACCTTTTAAGGACGGCGACAAGCTGCTTCTGTTCGTTTAGAAGCGGTCCCGACAGCACAATATATTCATTTTGTCCGTGCAGAAAACAAAAACGGCAGGACGTTCCGCCATCATGCGATTCATCCTGCCGTTCGTCAATAAGCCTGTAAGCCGATAGATGATCCGTGCTTATTTATTCAGTTTTTTGGAAAGCCGTTCGAATTCGTCAACATTGTGCCTGTAGGAAAGCATGCTGTTTTCCCAGAATTTCTTATCCGTAAGGTCAATTCCGGCAACTTTTGCGGTATCCTCAACGGTGCATACCGGGGTTGCATAGAGCAGCTTGCGGTAAACGGGAACAAATGCCGCGCCCTCCTGCATGTACTTTTCATAAAGTCCCCTTGCAAACAGTCCGCCGAAAGCATACGGGAAATTATAGAACGAGAGGGTACTGTAATAATGCCCTTTGCAGAGCCACATGTACGGATGCAGCGTTTCGGGTTCAAGTCCGTTGCCGTATGCCCTGCGCTGGGCATCAAGCATCAGTTCGCAAAGCCTGTCCGCGGGCATGAAATCATTTTCACGGTTTTCGAAAACGGAAGTTTCGAACAGATAGCGTGAGTAAATATCGCACATTATCTGAGCGGCGTCCTGAAGCTGGCTTTCGATAAGGAAGAGTTTCTCCTCATCGGTTTCCGCTGCTTCAATGGCGGCGTTCATGATAACATTCTCGTTGAACGTGGATGCCGTTTCCGCGACGGGCATTGAATAATCGTTGTTCAGCGGACGGTGCCCGGCGATGTTGAGATTATGGAACGCATGACCGAGTTCATGTGCCAGCGTTACGATGTCGGAGAACGAGCCGTCAAAATTCGTCAGCACACGGCTCTGGTTGTGTCCGTCCAGATTTGCGCAGAATGCGCCGCCGACCTTTCCCTCGCGGGGATAGAAATCGATCCATGCCTCATCAAACGCACGCTCAACCATATTTGCAAGGTCATTATCAAAGCCGCGGAAGATTTTCAGCAGATATGCCTTTGCCTCCTCAACGGTATATTTCTTGGTGTTTGTACCCATGGGCGCAAACATATCGTACCACGGAATCCCGTTTTTATGACCCAGGACTTCGCCCTTGAGCCTCAGGTAGCGGCGGAAAATATCCAAATGTTCGTCCATTGCCGCCATGAGCGCATCAAGGGTTTTGCGCGTCATGCGGGAATTGTACAGAGTTTGTGCCAAAGGCGACTCAAACCCGCGCAGACGTGCGTTGTTGATAACTTCAAGTTTGATGCTGTTGAGCGAAAATGCAACAGAATCCCGAATTTTCTCATAGCAGGCAAGTTCCGCCTCGTATGCTTCCTTTCGAACCGCCGGGTCAGCGGAATACGCAAGGTTGCGCACGGAAGAAAGGGTAAGTTTTTCGCCGCGGAAATCCGCAGTCACGGATGACGTCAGATAGCTGTGCAGATCGCTCCATGCGCTTGCCCCGCTGATGTTGTAAAGTGCGGCGACTTCTTCGCATTCATCGCTCATGGTATGTTTTTGATCCGCACGGATGTTTTTAAGCAGGAATTCGTATTCCTTCAGCACGGGATCGGACTCGATAAGCTCATCAAGGTTCGGAATTTCGGAAATGAACTTTTTGATTATCGTTTCCGCCTTTGTTGTTGCACTCATCTTTGCCATGAGCCTGCCGCTGATGCTTGCCGCCTCGGTGTCCTTTGTGTTCACGGAGGAACGCAGCATGGCATATGAATACATGTCCGTTAAAAGCTGCATTGAGCTTTCGCTGCCGGCAATATAGGTCTTCAGGGCGTCGAGCGGCTGCATGTCGGAAATCTTGGCTGCAAACTCGTTTGTTTTTGCAATCATTTCGTCGTATTTTGCAAGATCCGCAGCGAACTTCGGGTCGTCAAAGCCTTTATAGAGTTCATCCAATGACCATTCTGAATTCATTTTTTTCTCCTTGTTTTCTTCTGTTTTGTTAATGGGGCGCGGTGTCCGCATTTATATCGAACTCCGCGTGTGCTGTTTGAATTTGCGGGTTTGTTTACGATTTATTCCGCCAACTCCGAAAGCACCGACTGTTTTATTCCTCGCAGGCAAGCGCGATTATTGCATCCGCTATCATATGAGCGTTGAACATCAGCTCGTCAATGCCGATGAATTCATTGGGCATATGCACGGGGCCCGAAATTCCGGGCTGTTCGCTGCCGAACGCAACCGCATTGGGGAATGCGCGCGCATAAGTTCCGCCGCCGATTGCAAGGGGTTCCTTATATTCGCCCGTCCTGTCGGCATAAACCTTCAAAAGTTTGCTCACAAGCTCGCTGTCGGCAGGGATATAATGGCCGTCCTGCTGCTTTTCATGCGTGCAGACGGGGTTGAACTCCGCAAGTGCCGCCTTGAGTTTTGAACGGACTTCGTTAACGTCAAGGGAGATGGGATAGCGGAAATCGATTGAAATTTCGAATCCGTCGTCGTCCCAAGCGATAACGCCCGGATTCATGCTCAGCCTGCCGCTTGCGTCGGAAACATCCAGACCGATGCTTTCGCCGTGCATGTCAAATCCGAACCTGTTGTGAAGAATGTCGATAACGCGTTTGTCCTCGCCCGTGAGCGGGAGTTCCGCAAGCATTGCAAAAGCTGCCTGCATTGCATTTTTGCCGAGTTCGGGCATTGAACCGTGTGCATCAAGGCCGATAACGGTGATTTCCGTGCCATTTGCAAGTGCTTCAAGCTCAACGCCGAAGCCCTTTGCAAGAATGCCGCTGACGTGCTTTTCAACCTCCGTAATTTCAACCGGAACAAACGCCTTCACCTTGCCGCAGACAACGTTTGCGCGCGTGCCGCCGTTAATGCGGATATTTGTTTTTGCATTGCAGCGCATCGTGGCATGATAAATGCCTTTTTCGGAATTAACAACGGGATAATCCGCATCGGGTGAGAAAGTCAGCGTCGGAATCTCCGCAACCTTGCGATAGTGATCCATGCAGCCCCAGCCCGTTTCTTCATTCGTGCCGAGAATGATTCGGACACGGCGGCGCATGGGAATGCCGGCTGCCTTGATTGCGGCAAGTGCATAAATCGCACACACGGCGGGACCTTTGTCGTCCATTGTGCCTCGGCCGTAAATCCTGCCGTCCGCAATTTCCGCAGCATAAGGCGGATGAATCCAGCCTTCGCCCTCGGGAACAACGTCAACATGCGCAACAACGCCGAGCATCTCTTCTCCGCAGCCGTAGTCTATGCAGCCCGCGTAACCGTCAAGATTCGTGGTTTCAAAGCCAAATGATTTACCGAGATTCAATGCATTTTCAAGCGCGCCGCGAACCGCCTCTCCGAAGGGTGCTCCGGGACCTGCCGCAGGGGCTTCAACACTCGGAAAACGGACGATTTCCTGAACGGAGCGAACAAGCGCATCCTTATTGTTATCGATAAACTGCTCCACCGCGGGGTAACGAACCTTTGTATTGCTCATTTATTTTCTCCTTTTCAGCAGGAAGCTCACCGTCGTTTTCGGCCGTGCCGCCGCACCGGGTACCGTGTTTCATTTCCCGCAAGGGTTGCAGATTCCGAAAAGCAGAGCCGCACGGGTGATTCTTCCTTATTTTCTCAAATAATATTATACATCCCCGAAAAGATACTTGCAAGCTTTTCGAATACATGTTATGCTTTTATCACAGCAGATTCCGCTTTTTGCGGTACGCTGCCGGAAGCACCGGAAATAAAAGCGTTAAATTAATAAATTAAACAGAAAGGTCTTTTACCATGAATTATAACATTATCGGCGAACCCTTCCCCGCAGTTGTCTGCACGCTCAACGCAGATGAAAGCATGATAACCGAACGCGGCAGCATGTGCTGGATGAGCCCGAATATGAAAATGGAAACCACTTCCAACGGGGGCATCGGCAAAGTTTTCGGCAGGATGTTTTCCGGCGAGTCTATGTTCCAAAATCGCTACACGGCCGTCGGCGGCACGGGCACCATCGCATTCGCGTCAAGCTTCCCCGGCTCGGTGCGCTGCTTTGACATCACACCCAACAACCCGCTCATCGTTCAAAAGAGCGGCTTCCTTGCAAGCGAAAGCACGGTTGAGCTCTCCGTCCATTTTCAAAAGCGTTTCGGCGCAGGGCTGTTCGGCGGTGAGGGCTTCATAATGCAGAAACTCAGCGGTTTCGGCAAAGCTTTCATAGAAATTGACGGCCATGCGGTTGAATACGACCTCCGACCCGGGCAGTCCATCGTTGTAGACACCGGCTATCTTGCCGCAATGAGTGCGAGCTGCACAATGGATATTCAAACCGTCCGCGGAGTCAAAAATGTGCTCTTCGGCGGAGAAGGCTTTTTCAACACCGTTGTGACGGGACCGGGCAAGGTTCTGCTTCAAACCATGCCCATTAATGCCGTTGCGGGCTCCATTGCGCCGTATATTCCTTCCGGCGGCAAAAACTGACGGGCAGCGTCGGACAGCTCCGTTTGTTTTTGCGAAAGGGCAGGAACCTGCCCGGACTTTTGACCGCAAAAGCAAATTGTTCGCCGTTCCGATTCAAAAATTGAATTTGTATTTTAAAATTCGGAATCGGATATTTCGCAATGCGTTTTCGCATTTTCTTTCCGCTTGGAATAATGCTCCGCATTTTCGGCAAGAATATGATTCGGCAGGCAGCGAATTGCTGCCCGCTCATCTTGCCGTAAAACGGCATTTTCGGAGGAAAGAATGAATCATTCACGAAAATTTCGAAAGCTTATTGCAGCAGTCCTTTCAGTGCTTTGCATAGTTCTCTGCTGCACCGCATGCGGCGGCAACAGCAATAAGCCCACGCCGCGTCCGCAGAACACCGCAACCGCGCCCGGCACGACGGAGCTGAACACAACTCCCGCCGCAACGGATGCCCGCACGACCGACGGCATGAACACGGCCGAACCCGGCACCGATTCACCCGCAGGAACCGATGCACCCGACAGTGAAAAGCCCACCGAGGACGGCAGCGGGCAGATTGCCGATTTTCGGGAAGGCAAAGTTGTCAAACCCGAGGACGTTCCGGAAATTCGTTCCGCAGTCGAAAAAGAATATCCCGGTTATACGATTCAGTCCGTGACCCATGCACTGCTGTCCGACAGGCAGGCCTATAAAGTCACTCTTCAGGGCAGCGGCGACCTTGCGAAGGTTATATACATGCTTGCCGACGGCACGATAGTTGTTCCCAAAATGCAGGATTGAACGGCACTGCTGATTCCCGATTGAGCAACGCCCCCCGCTTGCTGCGGGATTCGGCAGGCTGCGGCGGAAATACACCGGGCGCAGCGAAAAAAATGTTTTCGGGCAGTTTTGATTGAACAAACTCCGGCTAAAGAATATTTAAATGTAATATTCAAAAACTCCGACTGCGTTTGCCGATGCATGTTTTCGGCCTTGCGCGTTCGGAGTTCTTTTGTTTTGATTCAGTCACTGTTCACTTGTAATTTCGCTTGCCGCTTCAGTCGGTGTTCGATGACGCGATTCGTCATTTTCGGCGGCATCGCAAACTATACCCGTCAAAGATTCATCGAAACATCTTTTATATCGCAATCGAGAAGCAGGGTACACAGTCGTTGACGATACGGAAAATTTGTTTGAAAGTTCCTGCCCGTATGTAGGTTTATCCTTTATGCTGCAAAGCATCTCAAGCCGTGTTTGATCCCCGAGGGACTTTATCTGACGAATGAGGCTGCCCATGTCTATCGATACGCTCTCCTGCCGCAGGTTCTTCATCGGTATTCCAAGGTAAATTATAAGCAGCTCCGGTACACTTCTCACTATGCGGCATTAACGTGTCAGCCGCTTCCCTCTTTCGAGAACTTCCTGACTTCTGCCAAGAGCTGTCCGAGCTGATGCTGCTTTCTGCGGCAAGACAGCAAATCGGAGCTGAATCTTCGTATTCTAAGGTCAAAACGAAAATGCGCGGCCCTTGCGAGCCGCGCACGATATTCGTTTCATGAATAATGTTTATGCCGCCAAACGGATAAACTTATGCATTCAGAGCCTTGTTTGCAACCTGAACGAGCTGGTTGAATGCGTTCATGTCGCTGATTGCGAGGTCGGCGAGAACCTTACGGTTCACATCAACACCGGCAACCTTGAGGCCGTGGATGAGGTTGGAATAGTTGGTTCCGCAGATCCTTGCGCCCGCATTGATACGAGCGATCCAAAGCTTGCGGTACTCCCTCTTTTTGAGCTTACGGCCGACATAGGCATAAGCCATGGACTTCATGACCTGCTGGCTTGCCGCACGATAGAGTTTGCTCTTTGCTCCGTAGTAGCCCTTGGAGAGTTTAAAAACTTTACGACGCTTTTTAACTGCGTTTACTGCTCTTTTAATCCTTGCCATTGTGAATAATCCTCCTTATCTCTTGTAGGGGATCAGCTTGCTAATCTTGGAAACTTCTTCCTCAGCGATGTAGCCGATCTTGCGAAGGTTGCGGGTGCGCTTCGTAGTTTTCTTGGTAAGGATATGGCTCTTATAAGCCTTGCCCCTTTTGATTTTGCCGCTCTTGGTGAAGCTGAAACGCTTTGCGGCGCCCCTATGGGTCTTAATTTTCGGCATGGGAATTCCTCCTAAAAAATAATCAGTTCTTTGCTGCGGGTTTGGGAGCCAAAATCATTGCCATGTTGCGCCCTTCCTGCTTTGCCGGGCGTTCTATCACGGCATAATCCCGAACCATCTCATAGAATGCGTTCATAACATCGAGACCGACGCTGCCGTGGCTTATCTGTCTGCCGCGGAAGCGGATGGAAGCCTTGACCTTATTTCCGCTCTTCAGGAACTTGACACACGCCTTGGCCTTGACCTCCATGTCGTGCGTATCGATAGTTGAAGAGAGACGGATCTCCTTTGTTTCGACAACGGTTTGATTTCTGCGCTGTTCCTTTTCGCGCTTGATCTGCTCAAAACGAGCCTTGCCGTAATCCATGATTTTGCAGACGGGCGGGTTTGCGTTGGGAACTATCTTAACAAGATCGAGTTCCTTTTCGTCTGCGATTCTCAACGCATGTTCAATCTTGACAATACCAAGCTGTTCGCCTTTTTCGTCGATGAGTCGAACCTCTTTGTCACGGATCTCCTCATTGATCAACAATTCCTGAGTTGCTATGGGTTTCACCACCTTGAAAGAATTATTCAAACAAAAAACGCGCTGCCTAAGCACCGCGCACGCACAAATAAAATGTATTTGTTGCCGTTACTCTGCCTGCATAAATACCTGCGGCAAGTGAGAAGCGGGCGGCTTCTGCTTGAACATTAATATTATACGCAATTTTCAGCCGATGTCAACACTTTTTTTCGATTTCGGTTCAATATATTTCACACGGTTCAAGTAGCAGTCGATGTCGGCTCTGCATCGCCGCAAGCCGAAATCGGGAGCACGGAGTCCGAATTCGGAATTTGAATGAAGGCAAGCTGAATCGTTTCATCAACAACATAAACCGTCAGCACCTGTTCATCACCAAGATTGGCAAGCAGAACGTAAACATCCCCTGTTTTGTCAATGTCGGCATCAAATCCGCATTCGCGGGAAACATCCGCAGCGCGGGTCATATCCGTGTCACCGACAAGTGCGCGAATTGAGGTGTTTTTGGCGAAATTGTGTTTATAAAGCTCATCCGCCTCGATATTGCAGCCGTGTTGGGCAAGGCTGCGCACAATGCCGCCCGAAAAACTGTTTTTTTCGAGGAAAAACCGCCAGGCAAGTGCAATGATAAGCAGTGCGGCAGCAATAACAAGCAGCGTCCGCGCCGTTTTCGGTTCGATTTTTTGGTGACCGTCCGGTACATTTCCGGGACTTTTTCTTAAATGGTTCTTCATCCCCGCAAATATCTCCAATCAGTTAAGTTAAATCAGAAGAGTTTTACAGCAGGCAAAAATCTTTGTGCAAGCGCAACCGCTGCGATAAATGCCGCAAAGATAATGACCGCAGCAAGGTCGCCCATATGAAATTTGAGCACGCGCATCCGCGTCCGCCCTTCGCCGCCGTGATAACAACGGCTTTCCATTGCCATTGCAAGTTCATCGGCACGGCGAAATGAGTTGACAAACAGCGGTATCAAAATCGGCAGCATTGACTTTGCACGTTTAAAAACATTGCCGCTTTCAAAATCTGCACCGCGCGCAAGCTGCGCCTTTGTGATTTTATCCGCCTCCTCAATAAGCGTCGGAATAAAGCGCAGCGCAACCGTCATCATCATTGCAAGTTCATGTGCGGGAAACTTGATAATTTTGAGCGGTGAAAGCAGTTTTTCAAGCCCGTCCGTAAGTGCGATGGGCGTTGTTGTAAGCGTCAGAAGACTCGTGCCGCAAACAAGCGTTGCAAGGCGCAGGACGACAAAAACAGCATTTGTCAGGCCGTCCGCATATATATGAATGATCCACCAATCAACAATCGTCTTCCCTGTTTTGATAAGAAACAGGTTCATAACAAACATCAGCGGCAGCAGCAGCCGCATGGGCTTAAGAGCTTTCAGCATATAGTTCGCAGGAACTTTTGCAAGCACCGTTATAAGCACCGTGAACAGGATCACAGGTATAAACATTTCAATTCGTTTAACTATAAACACCGCAACGATATATGCAATCATCAGCAAAATCTTTGTTCGCGGATCAAGCCTGTGAACGACGGAATTGCCGGGAATGTATTGCCCCAAAGTAATATCTTTAAGCATTATGCAATACCTCTTTCAGCCACTTTTCGAACTTTTCGTTTGTGTACAGTCCATCCGGAATTTTACAGCCCATACCGCGGAGTTTTTCAACAAGCTGCGCGGTTGCCGGCGTGTCAAGGCCGATTGAAGCAAGCTCCGCCGTGCGGGAGAAAATCTCCGTCGGCGTACCGACCGCGTATACTTTGCCGTTATTCAACACCGCAATGCGCTCAGCGGAGCGGGCAACATCCTCCATTGAGTGACTGACCATTATCACGGAGCAGCCCAATTCTGCGCGCAAACCCTCGATAGTTTTCATAACTTCCCTGCGGCCGCTGGGATCAAGCCCCGCCATAGGTTCATCCATAACCAAGTATTTTGGGCGCATCGCAATAATGCCCGCCAGTGCGGCACGGCGTTTTTTCCCGCCCGAAAGCTCAAAGGGCGATTTTTCCGCATCCTGCTTTGTATCAAGCCCCACAAGCTCCATTGCCTCATATGCACGAGTGCGTATTTCCTCTTCCGGAAGTTTTAAGTTTTTTAAGCCGAAGCAAATATCATCATAAACCGTGCTGTCAAAAAGCTGATAGTCCGGATACTGAAAAACCATGCCGACAAGTTTTCTTCCTGCGGCTCGCTGTTTTTTTTCGTTCATGTCAAAGCCGTCAACAATAACTCTTCCGCTTGTGGGCTGAATCAGACCGTTCAGCTGCTGAATAAGCGTTGATTTGCCGCTGCCGGTGTGCCCGATGATGCCGAAAAACTCGCCGTCTTCAACGGTAAGGTTAATATCGTACAGCGCGGTGAACTGAGTTACGCTGCCGGGCATATATGTATGGGTCAGATTTTCAATAATAATGGGCATAATTCGTTTGCCATCTCCTCAATGGTCATTGCATTGCAGGGCTTAATGATGCCGCTTGCCGCAAGGTCATCGCGCAGCTCAACCATCGGCGGAACGTCCAGATTTATTTTTCGCAATTCCGTACCACGCCTGAACACCTCCGCCGGTGTGCCCTCAAACGCAACAAGGCCTTCATTCATCACAATCACGCGGTCCGCAATCACTGCCTCCTCCATGTATTGTGTTATCATAATCACCGTAATACCCTTTTTGCGGTTTAAGTCTTTAACAATTCGAAGGATATCCTTCCGTCCGAGCGGGTCAAGCATCGCCGTTGCTTCATCAAGAACGAGTACCTGCGGCTCAATTGCAAGCATTCCCGCAATTGCAATGCGCTGTTTCTGCCCGCCCGAAAGCATATGCGGCGCGGATTTTGCGTAATCAAGCATGTCCACAGCCTCAAGCGCATCGTGAACGCGGCGTAGGATTTCTTCCGTGGGTACGCCAAGATTTTCCGGACCGAATCCGACATCCTCTTCAACCACTGTCGTCACAATCTGATTATCGGGATTTTGAAAAACCATGCCGACTTTTTTGCGTATGTCAAGCGTTTTTGACTCATCCGCCGTGTCCATTCCGAACACAGTCACGCTGCCGGACGACGGAAGCTGCAATGCATTGAGCATTTTTGCAAGGGTTGATTTACCGCTGCCGTTGTGCCCGACAATTGCAACAAATTCACCGTCCGCAATGCTTATGCTGACCCCGCGGAGAGCCTCCGTTTCGGAGTTCTCGTATGAATATTTAACGTCATTTATTTTAATCATCAGTTATTCCGTATCAACGCCGCCGAACTGCGGCTGTTCTTAACGATTCATTATACTATGCACCGCATTTCATAGCAAGTATATAAGAATTTGAAGTTTTTACCCATTATTTTTGAGAATTTTCGCACTCTGCCCCTCCGCAGCGCACGAACCCCGCAGGGCTTGCGCTCTGCGGGGTCCGCCGCCCGACAAAGTCGGGGTGAATCAATTCAGTTTGCTGCAATGCCGGCCTTTCGGCCGCACTGCACCGAGGTTAGGCTCAGTCTTCTTCCTTCTTGCGGAAGATAACAACGCCTGCGCTCGCAACGAT
>OHGW01000013.1_pt1 | contig 104674 bp, 99 predicted proteins | sample 1567821 | NCBI WGS metagenome assembly OHGW01 (sample SAMEA3879572, study PRJEB24766) | human gut metagenome | biome: human-associated habitat; feature: feces | place: USA | collected 1985/1987 | reverse complement strand
AATTGTCTGCTGCTGGACGACGGGGAAACTTGCGTTTGTGTGCAGAGTATCAGCTATTCGCTGCTATGCCGCTATTTCCGCGAAGCGGTATTACCCGCCGACAGGCAGCTTTGCGAACAGATCACCCGCAGCGGGGAAACCGATTTGAAGCGTTGCGCGGTATGCGGCAGCACGTTTGCGGCGGGCAGCAACCGGGCGAAATACTGCCCCGATTGCGCGGCAAAGATACGCCGCAGACAGAAAGCCCAAAGCGAGAGAAACAGGCGTTTACGGATAAAAACAACTACATAGCAAGCACAGCAAACGAGTACCCGTTTGCGAGAAATGCCCGCGCTTCCCATAGAGAGCGCGGGCATTTTGCTTGTTGGGATAGTCCCAAACCCTTAAAAATCGAGAAAGGACGTGATGAAACAATATGCCGTATTCTTCATACGACCATGACAAATTGGAAACCGCCGAAACCATGCGGATAGAACGCCGGATATATTTTGAAGCAAAGGACGGGGATATTGCCCCCTATGTTTCCTTGCCGCCGGAGCAGCTACACGCCATGCGCGAGGAAAGCGCGGCAGCGGAACAGGCGATTTTTAACGATCTCTCAAGCCGCGCCGCCGCATGGGAGGAACAGGCGGGCAAAACGCTTTTGCTTGACAAAGCGATTGAATACACAAGGACAACCGTTGTGCAGCACACCGCTAACGAGTGGCAGACCACCGAGCATAACCGCCATATTCGCAGCAACCGGGTATATCAGATGAATTACTACATTTACGAGAATACCCGCTACGACAAAGAAGCGCAGAAATCTATCCCGTATTCATGGACGCTTACATGGAGCGTGCGCACCAACAGCCCAAGCAGAACCCAAGCGAAGATTGCCGGACAAGATAGAAAGGTTTTCACCGACAAGGCAGCTATGGAAAAGTATCTGAATGGGCGTATCAAAGCGTATGACCGCTTGTTTACGGAAATCTCCCCGCCTATCCCGCAGGAGTACGCCGACTATTTCAAAGTAAACGGTATGCTCATGCCGGACTACACCATAGAGGGCGAAGAACCCCCGCAGCAGCAGCAACAGGCGGCAGCTATCCCCGAAACTACCGGGCAGGAAAAGGAGCGTGAACACATGAGCGAACAGTTTTCTATTATGATTGGCAACCGCAGCCGTTTTGAAGCGGGCGACCCAAGCGGCTATTGGCTGGATATGCCCGCCACAAAGGAGCAGCTTCACGAAGCCATGCAGAGCGTCGGCATTACCGCCGATAACCCGCAGGATTTTTCCATTCGCGGCTTTTCCGACGACCCGGAGAAACATATTGCCTTGCCTTATGAAATGGTATGCGCCGCCGACGTGGACGAACTCAATTTTCTTGCGGCGCGGCTCGAACAGCTTGACCCCGCCGAGGTTGGCAAGCTGAACGCAGCTTTGCAGCAGAAAAACGGGCTTGCAAATATTGGACAGGTAATTGACTTCACCTACAACGTGGATTTTTACGTCCATATCCCCGAAGTACATAACTACCACGATTTGGGCGACTATTACTTAAATCAATCCGGCATGGTACAAATGCCCGAAGAATGGAAAGGCGGCATTGACCTTTCTACTTTTGGCAGGAACGCTGCCGCGCAGGAAAAAGGCGCGTTTACCGAGTACGGCTATATCGTGGAAAGCGGCGACGAGTGGGAGCGTCAGTTTGAGGGGCGCGAAGTGCCGGAAGAATACCGCATTATGAGTTACCCGCAGCCGGAGCGCGGCGAACAGGACAAAGCCTATATGGACGCAGCCGAAACGCAGCAAGCAGACGCACAGGCCGCAGAGCCGCAGCAGCCCCGCCCCGTCGTCCCCATTATCCTTACTTCCGAAAAGCCCGCCGAAAAGGTAAAGGAGATCACCGCGCGTTTGGAACAGGGCGTACAGGCGATTTTTGACAGCGACCGCTACAAAGAGTTTCTAACCGCTATGTCAAAGTTCCATGATTATAGTTTGAATAACACTATCCTAATTGCTATGCAGGGCGGCAATTTGGTAATGGGCTTCCGTCAATGGGAAAAGGAGTTTGACCGCCATGTAAAGAAAGGCGAGAAAGGCATTAAAATCTTTGCCCCCGCGCCCTACAAGGTGAAAAAGCTGGTTGATAAAATCGACCCCGAAACGAGAAAGCCCATGCTTGACCGCGAGGGAAAAGTGGTAAAGGAAGAAAAGGAAATCACCGTCCCCGCCTTTAAGGTTATAACCGTCTTTGATATTTCGCAGACCGAGGGCAAGGAGTTTCCCGACCTTTCCGTTAAACCGCTGCTTGCCGATGTGGAGCAGTACGAGGATTTTTTCGCCGCCCTTGAAAAAGCGTCCCCCGTCCCGATTGCATTTGAGCAGATCACAAACGGCGCAAATGGGTATTTCAGTTTGACCGACAAGCGTATTGCAATCAAAGAGGGCGTGAGTGAATTACAGGCGGTAAAGACCGCCATTCACGAAATCGCCCATGCGAAGCTGCACGACGTAGACTTAAACGCCCCGCCGGAGCAGCAAAACCGCGTTGACCGCCATACCTGCGAGGTAGAAGCGGAAAGCGTCGCTTATACGGTTTGCCAGCATTTCGGCCTTGATACTTCCGATTACTCTTTCGGCTATGTGGCTGGTTGGAGCAGCGGCAAGGAAATGACCGAGTTAAAAGCGTCCCTTGAAACAATACAGACCACCGCAAAGGAACTCATTACCGAGATTGAGGGGCATTTTACCGAGTTGCAGCAGCAGCGGCAAGCCGAGCAGGAGCAGGGCGATACCTTTTCCATTTATCAGTTAAAGCGCGGGGACGAAACAAGGGACTTGCGCTTTGAGCCTTATGACCGTCTGCAAGCGGCTGGACTTACCATTGACCGGGTAAATTATGAACTCGTCTATACTGCACCGCTTACAAAGGATATGACGCTGGGCGACATTTGGGAAAGGTTTAATATCGACCACCCCGCCGACTTTAAGGGGCATAGCCTTTCCGTTTCCGACATTGTTGTGCTTCATCAGAACGACGAGGACACCGCCCACTATGTAGACAGTATCGGTTTTCAGCAAGTGCCGGAGTTTTTGCAGGAGCAGCAGACCCCCGTATTTGACAAGCTGCCGCCCGAACAGCAGCAAGCCTTGTCCGACACCGTACAAGACACTTTGCAAATGCTGGTTGACGCAGACAAGCGGATTTATGGCGACGTTACGGGCAAGACCCTTGAAGCAATCGCGGCGCAAGGATATTCCTACAAGGACGGGCAGCTTGAAAAGCAGCAGCCGGAAGCGACCCCCGACAGCCTTTTGACGGGTGAAACCGTTAGAACGCCGAGGGGCAATTTTCATATTACCGATATGAGCCGTGAACAGATCGAAGCGGCGGGATTTGGTTTTCACCATGCGTCGGAGGACGGGAAGTATCTCATTATGGGGAATGGCACACAGGCTTATGCCATAGCCGCCGAGCAGCCGCAGCGGGATAATCCCTTAAAGCACGTCGAGGACACCATAGAGCAGAACGACAACAATTTTGACGGGCTTATCAACAATACGCCGCAAACGCCCACCGTTGCAGATTTTGAGCAGCGGGCAAAGGCGGGGGAAGCGATTTCCGTTACCGACCTTGCAAAAGCGGTAAAAGCCGAGAAACGGGAACAGCCGCAGAAAAAACCGTCCATTTTGAAGAAGCTGGACGAATACAAGAAACAGGCGGCGCAGCAGCCGAAAGATAAACAGAAAGAGCATAAAAAGGATTTGGAGGTTTGATAGCATGAATACCCGCTTTACCATTGAGGAAGAAAACATTGTTGCGATCTACGCCGAGGACAGCCGGGAAACAACGCTTGAAAATATCCTTGCCGCCATGCCCTACATGGACGAGGATATGCGCCAGCTTGCCGCCGCAGCGGTGAACAAGCTGCAAGCCATGACGGACAGCGAGTTTTCCGAAAGGGAGTTTATCTTGACCGACGAGGAATAGCCCATAGAGAACAGGGGCGCGGTTGCCGATTTCCGGCACCGCGCCCCTGTTCTTTTTTTGTCCTTGCGTGGACAATTAGAAAGCCGTTTTTGCGGGTTTGAATATACTTTATCGTCTATGTCGTTTTCATGCGCTGGAAGCCGCAGAAACACAGGCGTTTTCAGCCCTTAACATTCCACTTGCCACCCCATGTTTTGCGCCTTATCGCTCCTGCTCCCGCGCCCTGCTTTGGGACGGGTAAAGAATACTATCGACGTTCTTTTTGACAACGCCGTATTCCTGCATTTGCTTCTTGGCTTGCCGATAATCTTCATACAATTTGGTTTTCCTGTCGTTTAAGCTTCTATACTCCTTGCGCAGCGCGGCGAGATCGGGCAGCTTCTTTATCTGCATTTCCTTTAATGCCCTTGCCGCAGCTTCAAACAGGATAATTTCGCTTTCATGCCCCCGCAGATACTTTTCCTTGTCCGGCGATTTTCGGTATTCATCGTAAATCGGTTTTAACTGTCGGTATGTGGTGGTGTGCTTGATAAGCAGCGACAAATCAGACATACGCTGTTCCACTTCCTTAACCGCCTTTGCCGCCGCGTCATGGGCGGTCATAATATCCGCAATTTTGCTTTCAAGGTCGCTATAATATTCAATCTTGTTTTCGGTCAAGAAGTTCATGCTTTTCGCAGCCTGTTTCAGATTATGGATTTTCGCCCACCGTTCATAGCCCGCCGATTGTTGGGCTTTGATACTGTTTTCAAGATCGACGACAAGCCGGATTTTCTTATCTTCCCGCAGCGTTTTTGTTTTGGCAACATACACGCCCTTGATACGCTCCTTTATCGCTTCTTCCGTATAGGCCGCGCCGAGCGTCTTTGTGCGGGTAAACCGTTCCTGTCCGGCAGCGCGAAAGGAAATGTATTTGCCCTGTTTGATTTCATACCCCATTTCCTGCAAGCGGCGCAGCAGTTCGTCAAAATCTTTCACTTGGGGAATGAGAGTATCTATCGCCGTTTTCAGCTTTGCTTTGTAGCTTGTCCCTTGCTTTTCGGCGGTGTATTCTGCATAGCTTTTTCCCTTGTCCTGTCCCGGTACGACGACGGATAGCCCATGCTCTTTACATATCCTGTCGCTGGTGCGCCGGATAAAGTGATAGCTTTGCTTGTTGGAATGGTACTTTTTGTAGTCAACGAAGCTAACCGCGTTGAAAATCAAGTGATTATGCAGATGGTCTTTATCGACGTGAGTTGTCAAAACAAACTCATACTTGCCGCCTAATACCGCCCCGGCAAGTTCCATGCCGATTTTGTGCGCTTCTTCCGGTGTGGTTTCTCCCACCGCAAAGGATTGTATCAAGTGCCGCCCTAAATGTGTGCCGCGATCTCCGGCAGCTTCCCGCGTCCATGCAAACTCAATATCGGCGGTTTCCAGCCCGCAGCCGAAAGAGGACGCAAGCAGCTTCCCGTCTGTCTTTTCGGGATTTAAGATATAGTCTATCGCAGCCTTTAAGGTTGATTTAATAGGGTGCGTCTTTGTAACCGCCATATCTCGTCCACCGCCTTTTTAATGTCCTCTATATCCTGCCTGTAAACCGTCCCCGTCGCATTGGCGCGTTTTGCAATTTGGTTGATGTTCCGGCTCACCGCTTGCAGTTCCCGGATATATGCTTTTGTGTCGCTTCGGTCAACGACAAGAATATACCCGTCTATCGCCATTTTACGGAAGTATGCCCCATACTGCTTTATGGGAAGCTGCTTCATCTTCTCGTCGATCAGCCGCTTTTCTTCTTCCGTAACGTAAAACTTCATCTGTATATTTCTCTTTCGGTTTTCCATTTCCGCACCGCCTTTCGGTATAAGGGTTTGGGATTATCCCAACAAGCATTTTCCGCAAACGGGTACTCGTTTGCTGTGCTTGCTATCTACTCCATACCCCCACCGAAAGGCGGTATTTGTTGCGCGTTCCTTTGATTTTGGACGCAAAAAAAGATTGCAGCCGCCATGCGCTGCAATCTCCCGATTTCTCATATTGTGAGGTTAATCCTCTGCTTTTTCGACTTCCGTTATCTCCCTTGCTGTTGCGGTTACAATCCGTATGCCTTTATCGCTCATACCGTCCAGCAGCGCGTCAAGCTGCCGCCGCCCGGTGGATTTCTCCGCATTGCTGTTCGGGAAGAAAAATTGATCTACCGAAATATGATACCGGGTTACAAGGTCATAGAATACCTGTAAACTCGGCTGTTGTCCCTTGTTCTCGATATTCGCAAGGTAGCGCGGGGAAATATATAACTCGTCGCTTACCTTTTTGCGGCTCTCGCCGTATTCATTTCTCGCGGCTTTTATAGCTGCCCCGAAAGCCTTAAAGTCGTACAATGGTACGGGTCTTTTTGCCATTTTCATTCACCCTGTTACATTTTACAGTTCACCTTTCTTTTTGGATATGTCCACACAATTCATATCATTAGGTTAAATACTTCCTGTTGTGTATTGACAGTAGACTGATTTTCTGATAAAATAAAATTTATGTAAAAGGAGGCGGCGTTTATGTTGCATAGCATGCGTATTAGATAAGCATTGAAAAAAAGGATTTTCCTCTTTTCTGCCCTAAATGCAAATTGACGCATATCATTGATGTAGAAAAATTAGAGATTGTAATCAAAAATACAGAAAAACAAACTTTTATTATTTAGAAGAAAGGATATAAAAATGAAACGTTTACCTAAATATACGCCTGCGGAAGTACGGAATGATCCATACGGATTTACTTACAAAGAAATGTCGGAAGTTATTGGCGAGAATGAAGCAAAAGCCTTATATGAAGAATTATATAAGCAATTACCACGCAAAAAAAATCTATCAATGTTGGTAAAAAATATTTGCAAAAGCAGTGATACTGAAAAGTATGTTTACGAACTGAAAGACAACAAATACATTGAAACGGTTTTTATCAAGCGGCGAGATGGTGGAACTGTTTGCGTGAGCACACAAGTCGGTTGTCCTGTTGGTTGTATTTTTTGTGAGTCCGGGCGAAATGGCTTTGTTCGTAATCTAACATCGTCAGAAATCGTACAACAGATTATATTGTTGCGTCGAAAAGTAAACCGTATCGTTTTTATGGGTATGGGAGAGCCTTTATTCAATTATGACAACTTGATAAAAGCAATCCATATTCTCCGAGATAGATATGGGCTCAACTTTCCAACCGACGGCATTACCATATCAACAGTTGGTCCGGTCGATCAATTAAAAAAATTGCGCGAGGAACATCTTAAAATTCAGTTGACAATATCTTTACACGCAGCAACACAATCTGCAAGAAATCGTATTATTCCTCACATGCGCATATATGCTATTGAAGATGTTGTTAAGCAAGCCTTATCCTATTCTGAAAGGCATAATCGCAAAATTGTCTTTGCGTATTTGCTTTTACCGGGTATAAATGACCGGCCCTCAGATGTAAGACAACTTGCAAAATGGTTTCGGGGCAAAAAAGTTATGATTAACGTGTTACAATACAACCCAACAAGCAATTCAAGAATTAAAGCACCACAGAAACGGGAAATAGTTGCATTCAAACATCAATTAGAGCAAGCAGGACTTGAAGTTACTATGAGAGTTTCTCATGGCAGAGAGATTAACGCGGCTTGTGGACAGTTAGCTAACACATATAATAAATTCAAAAAAAAATGATTAAAAGTGCCAGACGCATAGACGCAGAGCCGATAACGCATTAGGTCAAAAAACCTATGTGTTATCGGCTTTTTTATTTAATATTGCGCAAAAGCCGCTGTTCCCTATTATAGAATGGATTGCGGGTAGTGTATTAAAGTCGCCCTTTTTTAAGGATACGGCGGTATCGGGGAGGTATCGCCGTGTCCATTTTTATTTACTGTAACCCGCCTAATGCTTTGCGGTCAAAAAAAGCTATGCTCCGCAAGCGGGATATTCCGGCTATGAATGTGAACTGTCAATACATTTAGCTACTGCTTACATTTCCTTTGCGCCCGTCCGCGTCTTGCGGACGGGCGCATTTTGCTTTTTTCAACTTTTTTCTGAAAAGCGCACTCAAGAGCCATCTCCCGAACGGGTACGGAGCGAAAGGGGCAGAGAGGACAAGCCCTTAACTCCCGTCCTCTACTCCACGCGGGAAGGAGGTGAACTCTATGGAGCTATCTTCTTCCGACAAGGAAAGAATACAACATCAGTACGACGCATTAGCAAAGAAAACTTTGGTCGGCGAAGCGAAAAGCCACCGCCGCACTCTTGCGAAACGCGCAGCACGCGAAGTTACTTTTTCGGATTTGAGCGAAAGCGAACTCGCGCAGCTTTTCACAACGGACGAATACGAAAGCGATTATTTCCGTTTTCAAGTGTCCGGCTTTGATGTACTCGTCAAAAATGAACTGCTTGCCGAAGCCCTTAACGCTTTGCCCGAAAGGAAACGCGACATTATCCTTTTGTCCTACTTCTTGGATATGAGCGACGCGGAAATTGGCGAACTGCTGAATGTTGTACGCACGACGGTTTTCCGGCACAGGAAATCCGCGCTTGCGAAAATCAAACAGTATTTGGAGGGAAAAGCAGATGATGAATACCGTTAGGAAGTCTGAAAATCTGTTGCCGTTCCCTGTCATTTCCGCAGCGGCAAACGGCGACACAACCGCCATGTGCGCGATCTTGAAGCACTACGAGGGTTACATAGCGAAACTTTGTACCCGCACGCTGAAAGACGACGCGGGCAATACCTATTCCTATGTGGACGAGGAAATGCGTAACAGGCTGCAAGTGCGCCTTATTACCCGCACCCTTGCTTTTCATGTAGGATAATCTTTTAGCCCATGCGGGGAGCGTGTCCCCTTTCCACGCTTCCCGTTATGGGCTATTTGTCGTTCCGCAAAAGCATATCCGCTGTTGATGTGCTTTTGCAGGCCGACAAAGCCTATTGTTCTTTGACAAAGAAAGCGGCCTTTGGTGCGCAGCATAACAGGCAAACGGGTACATTCCGTCTGTACCGAGCCAGTCGGCGGGTACGCCATGACAGCTTTTCCCCGTAGGGGAAAAGCCGAGCGAGAACTACCGCGCCGTAAAACAGGTTTAGCAGCTTGTGGGCGACGACATACAAGGCGGCACAATGATACTCCCGCGTTGAACACCCTCAAAGTATTGCGCGGCGCACCCATAAGCATGGGCCGGGGTGAAACTCCCGTGAGGTTGCAGCTAACAACCGCCCGTTTTTGCCTTTTGACGAATATAGTTTATCCATACAGGAAAAGGAGGTTTTTCTAATGGATAAAAAACAGACAATTACAACCGAACGCAAAATAGGGAAAATCACCTATCTTGTTCAAGCGTTGCCGAGTGAAAAGGCAACCGATACAATCCATAAAAAGATTGAGAAACTCATTGTAAAGGATTTGCAGAAAAAGCCCGGAAATCCGGGATTTTTAGCGTCCGAGTAGTGCATTAGGCGGCGGGATATGGTATAATGATAGCAACACATTATACCTGTTTATTCGGCTGTCGGAAAGGAGGACTAATGTTACAGTCGAATAAAATCACCGCCCTTTACTGCCGTTTAAGTCAAGAGGATATGCAAGCCGGAGAAAGCGGAAGCATACAGCACCAAAAAATGATACTTCAACGCTATGCGGACGAACACCATTTTTTGAACACAAAGTTTTTTGTGGACGACGGATTTTCCGGCGTGAGTTTTGAGCGCGAGGGGCTGCAAGCGATGTTGCAGGAAGTGGAAGCCGGACGAGTGGCGACGGTCATTACCAAAGACCTTTCCCGTCTTGGCAGAAACTATCTGAAAACGGGCGAACTCATAGAGATTGTATTTCCCGAAAACGGAGTACGCTATATCGCGATCAACGACGGAGTTGACACAGCGCGGGAGGATAACGAGTTTACCCCCTTGCGGAACTGGTTTAACGAGTTTTACGCCCGCGACACAAGCAAGAAAATCCGCGCAGTTAAACAGGCACAGGCGCAAAAAGGCGAGCGCGTCAACGGGGAATATCCATACGGCTATATCCCAGACCCGAACAACCGCCACCACCTTATACCCGACCCGGAAACCGCGCCGATTGTCAAACAGGTTTTCGCTATGTTTGTTAGCGGTGTGCGTATGTGCGAAATCCAAAAATGGCTTGCGGAAAACAAAGTCTTGACGATTGGAGCGTTGCGCTATCAGCGTACAGGACAGGCGCGGTATCAGCGTGCAATGATCGCCCCCTATACTTGGCCGGACAAAACGCTCTATGACATATTAGCAAGGCAGGAATATTTAGGGCATACCATAACCGCGAAAACTCACAAGGTATCCTACAAGTCGAAAAAGACCCGGAAGAACGAAGAAGAACAACGCTATTTCTTCCCAAACACCCATGAGCCGCTTGTTGACGAGGAAACCTTTGAACTTGCGCAAAAGCGGATTGCTACCCGCCACCGCCCGACAAAAGCAGCGGAGATTGATATTTTTTCCGGCTTGCTGTTTTGCGCTGGTTGCAGACATAAGATGTATTACCAACAGGGCGTAAATATCGAGCCGCGCAAGTTTTCCTATTCTTGCGGCGCATGGCGCAACAGGGCAAGGACAGGCAGCGAGTGTACCTCTCATTATATCCGCAAAAACGTACTTCTTGATTTAGTGCTGGAAGATATGCGGCGGGTTTTGCGGTATGTTAAGGAACACGAACAGGACTTTATCTGTAAAGCTACCGAGTACGGCGACATGGAAGCGAGAAAGGCATTAGCGCAGCAGCAAAAGGAACTTTTCAAAGCACAGGCGCGTATGACCGAACTTGACACGCTTTTCCGCAAGCTGTATGAGGACAACGCATTAGGCAGACTGACAGATGAACGGTTTGTGTTTCTAACTTCCGGCTATGAGGACGAAAAGAAATCCCTTGCCGCAAGGATAGACGAGTTACAACAGCAGATCGCAACCGTTACCGAGCGAAAAAGGGATATATCAAGGTTTATTCAGATTGTCGGGAAATACAGCGACATACAGGAATTGACCTATGAAAACGTCCATGAGTTTATCGACCGTATTTTGATACATGAATTAGACCGGGAAACCAACACCCGGAAAATCGAAATCCATTACAGCTTTGTCGGACAGGTTGATACCGAGCAGGAGCCGACGCAAGTTGTCAACCATGACCGCCGCAACATGGTAGATGTAAAAAGTATCGCTATCTAACCTCAGCAAAAAGCCGACCCGAACGCACTGGGGGTGTACCTTATCGGCAGCGACGGCAAACATTACTGTGCGGGTGATTACACCAAAAAATTTACGATTCAAAGCGTTGTGAAGCCGATTCTGCTTTTGCTTGCGTTAATGGACAACGGCATTGAACAGGTTCGCTCACGCATCGGCGTTGAAGCAACGGGCAAGCCCTTCGATGCAATAAATGTTTCGGCGCAGTCCCTTTTGAGCGAGCATCTGAATCCAATGGTCAACATGGGTGCGATCGCCCTCTGTCCGATGATACGCGGAAATGACTACAACGAGCGTTTCGAGCGTCTTCTTGACCTGACGCGCCGCCTTGCGGACAATCCCGATATCGCACTTAACGAAAGCGTCTATCTTTCCGAAAAGCGGACGGGCAACAAAAACCGTGCGCTTGCATACATGCTCAAATCCCAAGGTATGATAGCCGATGACGTTGAAGATGTTCTTGATTGTTATTTCAAGGCCTGCTCAATCTCTGTCGACTGCCGCGACCTTGCAAAAATCGGCTGGGTGCTTGCCTCCCACGGAAAACCCCTCAAGCGGCTGTTTCCGTATGAATATGCACGCTATGTGAATGCGGTGCTCATGACCTGCGGCATGTATGACGGTTCCGGCGAGTTTGCCGTGCGCGTCGGCGTTCCTGCCAAAAGCGGCGTCGGCGGCGGAATAATGGCGGTTGTGCCGACAAGAATGGGCATCGGGATTTTTTCTCCCGCACTGGACGAAAAAGGCAACGGTTATGCCGGAATAATGCTGCTTCAAAAGCTTTCGGAGCAATTGTTCCTGAGCATCTTCTGATTTTCCCCCGTTTTTTGACACGACTCCAAAATAATTCTTTGATTTGATTTTTAAATCGGGCAATGTCCTGCATTTGCCGAAAAAGCGGAACACGGAGTTTTCTCCCCCTGTTCCGCTTTTGTTTTTAAGCACATATTATTCAAAAATTCGCTTCACCTTCGGAAACAGCGGTTCAAACACAAAGAACCTGTCAAGAATTTTTCCGAAAAGCCCGATAAGCGCGCCGTTGACGGCCGTCATGATTATCGTTCCGACGCCTATGCCGCGGAATCTGCCGAAAAAAGCAAGCGTCAGCACGCATGCGGCTGCAAGGCAGCAAAAATCAAAACATGTTTTGAATTTCGGCAGCGCAATGTTGAACCTGCGGCTCAGCATTTTAACAAAAAAATCATACACCTGCGGATAAAGGTAGACTTTGTAGAACGAAGCGATCGAAAATGAACAGAGCAGCACGCCGCCCGCAAACAGAAGCAGGCGCACAGGCAGAGCAAAACTTCCCGGTGCTGTCACTGCGGGATTGAATGCCGGCACAACGCTGCGCCATGCGTCAAGCACAAAGCCGTAGATCACGCACGTCACGAACGAAAACAGGTACACCGGCTTTACGCGGCGCATCAAAATGCAGAAAACCGCAAACAGCAGTGCCTGAATAATGTATTCCGCCCTTCCGAAAGTCAGGAACGGAAATTTAAGGCTGAGAATATACGCCGGAGCAACGATCATCGAAACGCCGAAATCCGCCGCCGCCGTCATTGCAACGGCAAGTGAAAGCATCACAAGCGCGGCAAGGTAAACCGGCTCCTCATAAAGCCGTATTCTCCCCGCCGCCGGTTCAGAACTTTTTTCAATTGAATTTTTCAAAAAATACCTCCGCATCCGCCTGCATGTGCAAACGCCGAGCCCGTCGGCATTTGCCGAAAGGTATTATAAGAATATCGGCGGAACTTGTCAATCGGAAAACGGAATAAACGAATTAAACCGTCTGTGTGCTGCTGTCAGTTCTCCAAGCTCCGCATAAGCCCGGGCAATGCCTTCTCGAACTTGACCCCGTATCTGTGCCCGCTGTCCCCGACGGTTGCTTTTATTGATGCAACCGTGAAATCAACCGCAAGCTTCATTGCCGCCGCAATATCTTTGCCGAGAACAAGTGCACCGAACAGAACGGCCGCAAAAACATCGCCCGTTCCGTGGAACGAATCTGGAATGTTCTCCGAATAATATGAGCGGAATTCGCCGTCAACACTGTCATATGCCATGACGCCCTGATGCGCGCTGTCCAAAGAAACGCCCGTGATCAGCGCACGGCGCGGCCCGAGAGCGCAGAGTCCGCGCAGCATTCCGCGAATGTACTCCTCATCGTATCCGCTCTGTTTGTATTCCGCGTTTAGCAGCATCGATGCTTCCGTTATGTTCGGCACAACTATATCAGCCTCACGGCAAAGCTCACGCATCGAGTCAACAAATGCGCTGTCGAATCCGCTGTAAAGCACGCCGTTATCTGCCATTGCGGGATCTATAAAGACCAATGCCCCTTCACGACGGTTTTGCGCGATAAAGTCCGAAACAACATCAACCTGATGACAGCTGCCCAGATAGCCCGTGTAGATTCCGTCAAAGGTGATTCCGCAGGTTTTCCAATGGTCGGAGATTTTCTGAATGTCCTCCGTGAGATCGCGGAAAGTGTAGCCTGTAAACCCGCCGGTGTGTGTTGACAATACCGCCGTCGGAATGATCGAGCAGCTTATCCCCATTGCCGAAATGACCGGCAAAGCGACCGTAAGCGAACATTTGCCGAAACATGAAATATCTTGCAGAGTAACAACTTTTTTATCCATAATGCATACCTCCTGAGTATGCACCAATCGTACTCCCGCGGCCGCATTCTGTCAATCGTCAAAATGTTGTCACATTGTGTTTAGATTTATTCCATGTTATTTTTCTTTACATATCGAAAGGGATTCTTGCTCCGCGCCCTGCCCGAAAAAGTGCCGTTTGAAGCGTGTTTTCCGCAAAAACCGCACAAGCTTCGGTTTGTGTTTTGTAAAGATAAATTACTCAAGGAAATTCTTAAAGTTTCCCCGCTTCCGACAGTGCCGTTGCCATGATTCCGACATTATCGTTATAAATCCTTCCGAATTGGCTGAGCGGCAGGGGATTCGTGCCGCGTCCGGCTTCAACAGTGTATCCCGGGCGATTATAAAACAGGATGAACCAATCCTTGTACCCTGCAAAGCCGCTCTCCGTCGGCACTTCGTCCAGTTTATAGCCGCTGACGGCAGCAAGCGCACGCCCGATATCATAGCCGTTCGGCGGTTCAATATCAAGGTATTTCCAATAAATCACCTCGCCCTGCGTATGATAGGCAAGGATAAGCCGAAACTCATGATCGGCGGTGAAATCAAACACGGCGCGGCTCTCCGGCGCGGAAAGAGGCTCAGCGCCGACAAAATCGCGCGGTGCGGGCGAAACCCAGCCTTGAGCATATTTCGTTTCCTTTGCCGTATCCCAGCCCGCCGGGTAGTTAAGGTTCAGATCCGTACCTTCAATATTCGCCTTCCACCCGCTCGGGAAAGGCACCGCAGGGTATTGCCGCGCAATGCGCTTCACGGACTGCCAAAGCGGCGTTGTTTCATCCAATGCACCGTTAACAAGATCCACGCCGTCCGGATTGACAAGCGGGGCGATGAAAAGCCGCGTTTTTGCAAAAAGTTCACGCGCATCCCTTCCGAAAATGCTGCTCCCGTTGATATATGCTTTCAGATAGTTTTCTGCAAATTTCAGCACAAGCGGAGTTGTTATCCACTCGTTCGCATGGTGTGACGCATTGAAAAACGCCTCAGCCGAGCCCGCACCGATTGAAACTGCGCGAAGCGGCCTGCCCATGACGGATTTTCCGTATGTTTCCGTTCCGATAAAAGGATAGCGCAGCTTCAACCCTTCAAGCACAAGTTCATTCAGCTTGGAGGTCCACCGAACATCGGACGGCACAAGGTCAAAGCCGTACGGAATATAAATTTCCGTTCCCGGAACCAATTTCTCCGGATTCAATGCAGGATTCGCCGCCGCAATTGCGGCAATCGTTGTTCCGTAATGCTTTGCAAGGCGGTAAAACGTGTCTCCGCTGCGAATTTTTGTTGCAAACCCGCCGAGAAGGAAGGGGAGCAGAGCCTTTTTCGTGTCCCTGCCGACAATGCCGTCCGCCGCAAGCCCGAATGCAGCCTGAAACCTGCGCACCGCGTTCTGCGTGTCCGCACCGAAAATACCGTCAATTCCGTACGGTGAATTATAATATCCGCTGCGCGTAAGCGCAAGCTGCAAAAGCTCAACATCCGTGCCTCGACTGCCGTATTTCAAATTATCCATTCGCTTTTTGTCCTTTCAAGCTGCGTATTTCGGAATGCGCGAAGCAGTTGACAGAATGCCCCGCGCATATCCGCTGCCGCTGCTTAATTGTATGCACGAAAGGAAGAAGTATGAATGCAAGGGTGGGCTGCGGTGACAGATCCTCTTCAATGCGATTCCTTCTGTTGATTCAAAAACGGGAATGCGAAACAATTCCGCATTCCCGACCCGTGATTCAAGTATTTGATTATTTATCCGTTCCGATCAGGAACTCCGTGATTCCGTTCAGCCAATCGCCCTCATATATCTCGATAAGCCCTGCATCGGAAGCGGCGGCAAGTTTGGGATTGATGGGCAGGCGTGCGGCGGCGGGGATATTGAACCTGTGCGCCGTTTCGTCAATATGACTTCTGCCGAAAATCTCGCTGCGTTCACCGCAATGCGGGCACTCGTAATAGGACATGTTTTCAACGATGCCGAGCACGGGAATATTCATCATGCGCGCCATGTTCACGGCCTTTTCAACTATCATGGAAACGAGATCCTGCGGAGAGGTAACAACAACGATGCCTGCAATCGGCAGGGACTGGAACACCGTCAGGGGAACATCGCCCGTTCCCGGAGGCATGTCAACAAACATGAAATCGACATCGCGCCAGATGACATCCGTGTAGAACTGTTTGACCGTTCCCGCAATAACCGGGCCGCGCCAAACCACTGGGTCGGTATCGTTTTCCAGCAGGAGGTTGATGCTCATAATATCAATGCCCGTTTTGCTTTTGCAGGGGAGAATGCCGTCCTCGTTTCCGAGAGCCTTTTCATGTATGCCGAAAAGCTTGGGGATGGAGGGGCCGGTAATATCCGCATCAAGAATCGCGCTGTGCTTTCCCGCACGGTTCATGTTTACCGCAAGCAGGGAAGTGACGAGGGATTTGCCGACGCCGCCCTTGCCGCTGACAACGGCAATGACCTTTTTGATATTGCTCAGCGGATGTGCATTCACTTTAAAATCCTGCTGCTTTTGCGCACTGCTGCGGGAAGCGCAATCCACCCCGCAGGTTTCGCAATTGTGGGTACACTGTTCGCTCATTAATTGACCTTTCTCCCGCCCGCGAAGGAGCAGCCGCAGAGCGGGAATCGAATTATCTTTGCTCATTGCTATTATAACCCGAAATGCGGCTCAATACAAGGGGAACACGTGCGATATACATTCTTATTCGTCTTTTTTCATCAATCCGCAAAGCGCATCAAGGAAGCAGTCCGTACGCTCCTTGTTGAGCGAATAATACACTCTGCGGCCGATATCCGCGCTTTTAACAAGGTTTGCGCCGAGCAGAACGCTTAGGTGCTGCGAAACGGTGCAGGGTGCAAGCCCGAGATACTTTGCAAGTTCGCCCACATATGCCGAACCTTCAAGCAGCCGCAGAACGATTTTGAAGCGATTCTGTTCGCCCAAGATATCCATTATCCGTGCAACTTCGGAAACCGAGTTTTCCGCGCTTTCCGAATTGCGGCGGAAAGTGCCGAAAAGCGTGCCGATAATCGCAATCAGCCGCGAGCTGCCCGCCTCCGGTGCATCCGTGCCTATGTATGCATTTGCAAACCCGATAACGGAGGGGCAGATCAGGCACTCGTCAATCGGAGAAGCGTCGTATTTCATTTCACTGAGCAAAAGAGCCTTTTCATTGCCGTCGATCGGGAAAAACTCCGCAAAATCGCAGATAAGCGGCTGCCAGAGTTCGCGCTGACGCTCAAATTCGTCCGCAACGGGGCAAAGCACTTCCCGCAGCATTTGAGCATACCTTTGCGGGTCAAGCGCAGCATCTATGAGTGCGTTTTTTGTTTTTTGCGGAAGCGCGCTTCCGTTCACTGCGCGAAACACCTCTGCCGCATCAACCTTTTCGCCGTCCGCAAATGCCTTTTCCTGCATCTGCCCGGCAACGGCGCGGAAAATCAGACCGGGGACTTCATCAAGACTGTTTTCAATGCTTTCGAAAACCTTTTCGCGGTCGCTTTCAAGAAAAACCGTCATGCTCCGTGTGAAAAACCCTGCTATGGTTTCCGACTGGTGCATATCCCGTGCTCTGCCGCGCGGGGTGAACATGCTGAACAAAGCTGTAATTTTTTCAGGCTCCGCCGTCACGGACGCGGCAAGCCGCCGGTACAGCTCCGACAGTATCCTGTATCTTTTGCCGTACTCCTCTGCTTTTGATATGTGTTTTATATACATCGCTTCAAAGAATTCTTCAATTGAAAAATCATTCGCAATGCCGGTTAAAAAGCTGAACGCCTCATACAGCGGCAGCGGCTCATATGTTATCATTTTTACCTCCGTTTGCAATTTTCGGTTTAATAATATCACAACTTTTGCAAAAAAGCTATTGACACGGACGCCGTTTTAAGTTATATTTTATTTACGGCAACGAATCAACATATTTATACATGCAAACATGTTAATTCACCCGGCAAGCCTCAAGACCCCCCAATCCGACCGGGATGCCGCAGCAACAAATCCCGCCGCGGTTCGGCAAACAAGAGTCCGCCTGCGGCGGGAGGATCCCGCCCACGCCCGTATGCGCCGGTGCAGAATGCCGTAATTGCGGGCAAGAAAATATATTTTTGGAGGAAAAAGATGAAAAAATCGAAGTTTAAGCTCTTTGCCGCCCTTCTGCTTGCTGCGGCAATGACTGTGCTGTCCCTGTCCGGTGCTGCACCCGTGCTTGCGGATGAAACGGCTGCAATTCTTGCGAATGCCGCAAAATCTCCCGCCGCGCATACCGTACCCGAGGGTTATGACCAAAACGACTTTAACAAGGTTCGCACCTTCCTTGAACAAACCGATTCAAACGGCATTCGCAACGGTGAAAAGCTCAATCCCGACGGTTACGATCCTGACGACCCCGAAAGTTGGGGCGCACTGTTCGTTGATGAATGGGGCTTTGAGCACGAAGCGTATTTCGATTGGGAAGAAGTGGACGGAATCAACCGCATGTTTGCGATCAACCTCACCTATATAAGGGATTTTGCAGGTCCCTTTGACATGAGCGGGCTTGACGCGCTTTCAACCCTTGATGTTGACGGCGGCAATTTCACCACGGCGGATCTTTCCAATTGCTATGAAATGACTCATTGCTACTTTGCAAACAGCACTTTAAGTTCCGTTAATTTTTTCAACTGCGCAAACGTTACGGAACTGTATCTTCAAGATAACGAGCTTACCGAAGTGCTGAATCTCGGCGACTGCACCTCCCTCCTCTTCCTTGATATACTCATGAACAACGACCTTGAGGAAATTGATCTGAGCGGGTGTGAAAGAATTATTGAACACCTTGACTTTTCGCAAACAAAAATCAGCGACATAAACGAAACCGAAATGTTCGCCCTTTGCGAATTCAGCTGCGAAAGCTCAGGCATTACGGAGCTCGATCTGCGCAACTGCAATTATCTGAACTATGTGAACTGCAATTTCTGCGATATGGACTTCCTTTATCTGCCCGAGCTGCCGAACAACCTTGCGGTCAACTGCATGGAGACCGGGCTTACGGGGCTGAACTATGAGAATTGCGGCGGAATCTATGATCTTTCCATCTCCGGCAACCCCGGCTTGACCGGCAAGCTCAACCTTGCCTCAAACCCCTACCTTATGAACGTTTCCGCCGATAACTGCGGCTTTACCGAAATTGATGCGGCCGGCTGCGAAGCATTGGAAGGGCTGGATATTTCCGGCAACAATATTTCCGGCGTTCTCGATCTTTCGGACTGCAAACAGTTGCTTCAGCTTTACACGACCGGCAACAAATTTACCGAAATTCGCTGGCACCACAACAGCGAGTGGTACGGACAGTTCAATATTGACCTTGAAGCACAGCCCGGCGGTTATGTGAACTGCTCCATGCGGCTTGAGAATGATTTCGCCGTGAATTATTTTGAGGCGAACGCAAAACCCGGCTTCCGTTTCAACGGCTGGTACAGCAACGGCAGTCTCGTTTCCGAAACGCCCGAATATAGTTATGATATGTTCGTTTCCTATGAACTGACCGCCGGGTTTGAACCGGTATTCTATGATGTGAACGGTGACGGACTTGCGAATACCGAGGACGCCATTCATATTGCGCGTCACGCATTGCAGCTTGAAACCATTCCCGCCGAATATCTTCCGAATGCCGATCTTGACGGCGACGGAAGAATTACCATTGCAGATGCGATCATCGCCCTCAGGCTCACGCTCGGCATTGCATAAGCTCAGTATATGAGCGCGATCGATAACTTACGGGATGAACGGTGCGGACAAAATCCGTGCCGTTCATTTTATTTGCTTGCTTTTATCCCGGATTTATGATAGCATTTTCCGCAAGGCGTACTGTCAGCAGGTCTGCATTATGCCGAAATAAAAATCAATTACGGAAATGTACTTATGGAAATAAACACTGAATTGAACCCCACGCCGCATTCCGAGCGGAATCACGGCATTGAGCTTCTGCGGATTTTTGCAATGCTGCTTGCGGCGGTGCTGCATATTTTAAAAAAAGGCGGTGTTATCACTGCCTCCGAAGGGAACCTTGCTGCATATTCGACAGTTTGGCTGCTGGAAGCCGCCGCATACTGCGCCGTGAATTGTTATGCGCTCATCAGCGGCTATGTCGGTTATTCGGACAGGCCGAAGCCTCTGCGTCTTGCCCGCTGCATTGAACTTTGGCTTCAGGTTGTTTTTTATTCGGTGATAATTACAACGGTTTATTGCATTGCGGGCGTCGGTTCCGTCGGCGTTTCGGATTTTGCGGACGCATTTCTGCCCGTGACTTCAAAACAGTATTGGTATTTCACGGCATATATCGGCATGTTTTTCTTCATTCCGCTGCTGAATGCGCTTGTTCGCAGGCTGAATCGCCGCACACTTGTTTCGCTCTGCATTATGCTTATTGCGGTTTTCAGTTTGTATGATACATTTGCTTCCTTTTGGAAAAAAGATCCCCTTGCGCTTGTCGGGGGGCACTCCCCGCTTTGGCTCGGTGTGCTGTATATCTTCGGTGCGGCAATGAAGAAACTTCGCGTTCCCGAAAGCATGTCGTCAAAAAAAGCTCTTTTGATTTACGCCTCCGCTGCCGTGTTCACCGCACTTTTTAAAATCACAGGCGACAGGCTGCTCCGCTTTGTTCCGGGAAGTCTTTTCGTGCGGGACACCTCCCCGACGGTGCTGCTCTGCGCCGCTGCGCTGTCAGTCGCTTTTGCCCGTTTTAAGCCCGGCCGCAAGCTCACCGAATTTGCCGTTTTGTTTGCACCCGCCGCATTCGGCGTTTACCTGCTGCATGTTTCGCCGCTCGTGTTCGAACACGTTATCGGCAATCGTTTTGCTTTTATCGGGCGGCTTCCGTTCCCGCTTATCCCGTTCGCCGTGCTTGCCTCGGCAGGAGTTATCTTGGCTGTCGGACTTGCGGCGGACAAAGTGCGCATATTGCTGTTCAAAGCCTTGGGTGTTCCGAAGATGTGCCGAAAAGCCGAAAACTCCATACGCAGGCTGTGGATGCATGTTGTTGATGCTGCTGCAAACAGGGAATAATCAAACAGCGGCCTGATTGACTTTGCGCACGGGCAAAATATGATTTCTGCGTTTTTGCTCACTCGATATGTACCGTTATGTTGACTATAACAGCAAGCGGCTGCCCGCAACGGGCAGCCGCTTGCCTTATCAGGGAAAAATTACCTGCGCTAAACAGGCAAACTACCTGAGATTATTCAATAACGCTGGAAACAACGCCGGAAGCAACGGTCCTGCCGCCTTCACGGATAGCGAAGCGAAGACCTGCATCCATTGCGATGGGAGTGATGAGTTCGATTTCCATGCGAATGTTGTCGCCGGGCATAACCATTTCAACACCCTCGGGGAGCTTGATAACACCGGTAACGTCGGTGGTCCTGAAATAGAACTGGGGACGATAGCCGGAGAAGAAGGGGGTATGACGGCCGCCTTCTTCCTTGGTCAGAACGTAAACCTCGGAATTGAAGTGAGTGTGGGGGTGGATGGAACCGGGCTTTGCCAGAACCTGACCACGCTCAACCTCGGACCTCTGGATACCACGGAGAAGAGCACCGATGTTGTCGCCTGCGATCGCCTGATCGAGGAGCTTACGGAACATTTCAACGCCGGTAACAACGGTCTGCTTGGTTTCGCGGAGACCGACGATCTGAACGGGATCGTTTACCTTTACAACACCGCGCTCAACACGACCGGTTGCAACGGTGCCGCGGCCGGTGATGGTGAATACGTCCTCAACGGGCATAAGGAAGGGCTTGTCGGAAGCACGCTCGGGCTCGGGAATGTACTGGTCAACAGCATCCATAAGCTCGAAAATGCACTGGCACTCGGGGGTTTCCTTTGCGACCTTGCCTGCCGTGAGTGCTTCGAGAGCACGCAGAGCGGAACCCCTGATGATGGGGATCTCGTCGCCGGGGAAGTCGTAGCTGGAGAGCAGCTCACGGATTTCCATTTCAACAAGCTCAAGGAGCTCTTCGTCGTCAACCTGGTCAACCTTGTTCATGAAAACAACGATGTAGGGAACACCGACCTGACGAGCGAGCAGGATGTGCTCACGGGTCTGGGGCATGGGGCCGTCCGCTGCGGAAACAACGAGGATCGCGCCGTCCATCTGTGCTGCACCGGTGATCATGTTCTTAACATAGTCAGCGTGGCCGGGGCAGTCAACGTGTGCATAGTGACGGTGATCGGTCTCGTATTCAACGTGAGCGGTGTTGATGGTTATACCACGGGCTTTCTCTTCGGGAGCCTTGTCGATTTCATCGTAACGCATTGCTGCAGCCTGGCCCTGCTGAGAGAGAGCCATGGTGATTGCAGCGGTGAGGGTGGTCTTGCCATGGTCAACGTGACCGATGGTGCCGATGTTTACATGGGGTTTGGTTCTTTCGAACTTCTGCTTTGCCATTGTGAATTCCTCCTGATGGATTTAATAGTTTATTCTCTCAAATAATTATATCCCAATTGCATCGCTTTTGCAATAAGGGGATGTCGGTGTATCACGGTGCTCCGACAGATATATTCTCGCAAAGTCGGGATTTTTCGGCGAGACCGGCAGAATAAGCCCTTTTGCCGCTGTCGGAAGCTCCGATGTTACTGGTAGATAATGCCAAGGATTTTGTCAACAAGGTTCTTGGCAACCTCTTCATAGTGGTCGAAATGCATTGTGAAGCTTCCGCGGCCCTGCGTTCTTGAACGCAGATCCGTTGCATAGCCGAACATTTCGCTGAGGGGACAAAGCGCATTGATGCACTGCTGACCTCCCGCGCGCATTTCAACCCCGTCGATTCTGCCGCGCCGCGCCGTGATGTTGCCCATGACATCGCCCAAGAACTCATCCGGAACGACAATTTCGCACTTCATGAACGGTTCAAGCAGCACGGAGCCGCCTTTTTCACACGCTTCGCGGAACGCGAGACTTCCCGCAATTTTGTATGCAAGTTCGCATGATTCAAGCTCGTTCACGCTGCCGTCAACAAGCTTTGCGGAAAAATCAACGACTTCGTATCCGCCAAGCGAACCGCTGCGCGATGCCTCGCGAATGCCTTCTTCAACAGCCTTAACGTATTCAGGCGGAAGCACGGAAGGCGGAACGGCGTTTTCGAACACAAACCCGCTGCCGGGCGCGCCGGGCGCAAACTCAACGGCACAGTGGCCGTAAACACCCTTGCCCGCATTCTGTCGGATGTAGCTGCCGACGGTGCGAACGGTTTTTGTGATGCTTTCGCGATATGCAACCTGCGGTTTGCCCACACGGCACTCGACTTTGAACTCACGAATGAGTCTGTCAACGATTATGTCAAGATGCAGCTCGCCCATGCCCGCAAGGATCGTCTGCCCTGTTTCCTCGTCCGAATAGGAACGGAAAGTGGGATCCTCCTCTGCAAGCTTTGCAAGCGCATCGCTGAGTTTTTGCTGACCTGCCTTTGTTTTTGATTCGATGGCGATACGAATCACCGGCTCCGGAAAATCCATTGATTCCATGAGCAGCGGTTTGCCTTCGCTGCAAAGCGTTTCGCCCGTGACCGTCTCGCGAAGTCCGACAAATGCGGCAATATCGCCGGCATAGACTTCGTCAAGCTCGGTGCGGCTGTCCGCGTGCATGAGCAAAAGCTTTGTGACACGTTCGCGCTTGCCCTTGTTTGCATTGTACACAACGGAACCCACTTTGAGCGAACCCGCATAAACTCTGCAAAATGCAAGCTTGCCGACGAATGAATCGGTAACGATTTTGAACGCCAGCGCAGCGAACGGTGCGGAATCATCCGCCGTGACCTCGATCGTTTTTTTGCCGTCCCTGCTCGTTGCCTCAATGGGAGGAAGATCCAAGGGACTCGGCAGATAATCAACGATCGCGTCCATAAGGGGCTGAACGCCCTTGTTGCGATAAGATGAACCGCAGCAGGTCGGAACGGCGTTGTTGTTGATGGTTGCGGATCTTATGGCACTGCGAAGCAGATCCTCGGGGATGGGCTCACCCGCAAGGTAAAGCTCCATCAGTTCGTCGCTTTCATCGGCAACGGCTTCTATCAAAGCGGTGCGGTATTGCTCCGCTTTTTCAAGATACTCCGAAGGGATCGGCTCATTGCGAATGTCAAACCCGTCATCGTCGTAATAGACCTCTGCACACATGCGCACAAGGTCGATAACGCCGCGGAAATCTGCTTCACTGCCGATAGGAAGCTGCAGCGCGACGGGGTTTGCTCCCAAACGCTCGCGCATCATGTCCATGACGTTAAAGAAATCAGCACCGACGATGTCCATTTTGTTGACATAGGCAATGCGGGGAACATGGTAGCGTTCCGCCTGATGCCAAACAGTCTCGCTCTGGGACTCAACGCCGCCCTTTGCACAGAATACCGCAACCGCACCGTCAAGCACGCGCAGGGAGCGTTCGACTTCAACAGTGAAATCAACATGCCCCGGTGTGTCAATGATGTTTATGCGGCAATCGTGCCAATAGGTGGTTGTTGCGGCGGAGGTGATGGTGATGCCGCGTTCGCGCTCCTGTTCCATGTAGTCCATGGTGGCTGCGCCCTCGTGAACTTCGCCCGCGCGGTGAATTTTGCCCGTATAGAGCAGAATGCGCTCGGTCGTTGTTGTTTTGCCCGCGTCAATATGAGCCATGATGCCGATGTTGCGCGTCATCTCAAGGGGTGTTTTGCGAGGCATTGCCGAATCCTCCTTTCCGCATTGTTGAAAATTTCCGAAATAAGTTTATGCAGTTTTTGGATTTTTAAACGAAATCCGAAAAACGACAGCGGCTTTAATGTTTCCGAAAACGGAAAATCAGAACCTGAAGTGTGCGAAAGCCTTGTTCGCTTCTGCCATCTTGTGAACATCCTCTTTCTTTTTGAAAGCGGAGCCCTGCTGATTGCAGGCATCAAGAATTTCGCCGGCGAGCCTTTCCTGCATGGTGCGCTCGCTCCTTGCGCGTGCATAAAGCACGATCCAGCGCAGACCGAGAGTCTGGCGGCGTTCCGCACGGATTTCGAGGGGAACCTGATAGGTGGAACCGCCGATACGGCGAGCCTTGACTTCCAGAACGGGCATGACGTTGTTCATTGCTTCCTGGAATACTTCAAGAGGCTCACGACCGGTCTTTTCACGAATGATATCGAAAGCACCGTAGCAGGCCTTCTGAGCCGTGCCGCGTTTGCCGTCGAGCATAACCTGGTTGATGAGCTTGGTTACGAGCTTGCCGCCGTAAATAGGATCATCAAGAACTTCCCTCTTGGGAACAAAACCTCTCCTGGGCATAGTTTACCTCCTTACTTCTTGGGACGCTTCGCGCCGTAACGGCTGCGAGCCTGCATACGCTTTGCAACGCCTGCGGTATCGAGTGCACCGCGGATGATGTGGTAGCGAACACCGGGAAGATCCTTAACCCTGCCGCCCCTGATAAGAACGACGGAGTGCTCCTGAAGGTTGTGACCGATGCCGGGGATGTAAGCGGTACCCTCGAGACCGTCGGTAAGGCGGATACGGGCAATCTTACGGAGTGCGGAGTTCGGCTTTTTGGGAGTCATGGTACGAACAGCGGTGCAAACGCCGCGGCGCTGAGGGCACTGCTTCAGAATCGGGGAATTGGACTTGTATTCGACCTTTTCCCTGCTCTTTCTGACCAACTGGTTAATAGTGGGCATGAAAGTTTCTCCTTAACTAAAATAAAATTTTTATTTTTATATAAAGAAAACCCCTTGCAACCCCTTGAAAGGAGTATTTTCCATACAAAAATCGCATAGTATGTCAGTTTAAAAACACACTGAGCGTATTATATCATTCATTCAAGGCATTGTCAAGTATATTTGCCCTTTTTTATTGAAAATTTTTGAAAAAATCGGTTTCTTCAAATTATATCATTCCGAAATTCGGCTTCGGGCATAAAAATCGACTCGACAAACTTCTGCAACGCAGCGTCTGCGAGTCGATTGTGTTCCGTTACTCTTTCGGCGACGGCATCATTCTTCGGAACAATGCAGCAAGGCGCTCTGCCGCCGATTCACACTTATTCTATTTTATGATAAACTCATATCCTGCGCCGATCGGTTCCGGATCCTGTGTTGAGTTTTCATCCGTCTGTTGCAGCGAAAACGTCGCCTGAGCAGCCGCTATTATCACCGTTTCTCCCTGCGGCGTCACAGCGTAAAATGCTCTGTCAATATCCGGCCCCTCAACAATCGTGCCGTTCGGGAAGGGGTGGATATTCTGAAACGCCTTTCGAATTTCATCTTCAATATTCAGGCTGTCGAATCTTGCGCTGTCCGCCTCCATCTTATCAAAAGAATCCAAATCCCCAAGGCTGAACGAAACAAGCATACCCCTTGAGTTGACGCGAACGGCGACATATGCCCTTGTTTCAATGCCGTTCAGTTTCCTGCAAAAAAAGTACTGATAAAGATCCAATGCCGCGCCGCTCTCGTCTCCAAGAGGCACAACGCTCACCGTGGGCTCACCGCATTCTTCAAGGTTCACGAAGTTTGCGGCGCATTCCCTTGCAACCTCTTCGGCGCGTTCCCGCGCATTTCTCAACTCCGATGCCGCACTTTCTTTTTTATAGAAAGACTCTGTTTGGAAATTGATTCCAACAAGTTTCCCGTTTTCGGAATTAATCCCGAATTCATAACAGTTATCCCCCGTATAGTAATGCGTGATATATGAATTTCCCATTCTATACTCCGAGTCTCTGTATGTCCCTGTGTAAGTTTCTCCGCCATAGGTCACGGAAGCTTTTGACGGCGCATCGGATGCTTTAAAGCTTGACCCGCCCCATTGCGACATCAGCTCGCCCTCATAAACGGCTGTATCCGCGCTGTCCTTGCTTTGCAGTCCACCGTTTGCGGAGCTGAAAAGATAACATTTCGGCTGCGTTTTTTCCAAGTCTTGCGGTTGATTCACCGCTTGTTTTTCACTGCCTCCGGTGCAGGCAAAGGTGTTCAACACCAAAAGTGCGGCCAAAAGAATCATTGCGATTTTTTTCATATTCTTTCCTTCCTTTCTTACCAGTTCAGTGTTAATGTGCCGTCTCCGCCGATAACGGCAAGTTGACTCATATTAAGCAGCATATCCGAGCAATCAATGCTCCTCGCTGCATAATACACATTTTTCCCGGATTGCATTGTTGTTTGTGCAAACCTATCGGCAAATTTATTACAATTTTATACATCGGAATATAGAAATTTATAAAAACGCGTCTTGTTCCATAGGCGTCATCACAACCTGTACGGAGGTAGTTGTTCGTGTAATAGTTTGCGCTCGGGTATTCCTTTGATATATACGCATCTTCGGAAAAGACGACGCATTCATGCAAGCCATCCGTCCGGAGATATGTTTCTGTGTTCGTGCCTCTCAACTCGCAAAGCTCCCGAACTATACCCGGCTCTGCAGGTTTCTCACCTGAAACACTCATCGGAATAAGCAACAACTGGAGCAACATTATCAATATCAAAAGATAAGATAAAGTTCTTTTTAACTTTCGCACAAGTTACCTCCTTTGATGCTGCATATTAAAATTTAAGTACACTGCATAGGGCCGAACTTTTGTTCTTTTATATACTGTGTATCTTATGCTGATATTATACAGGATTTCAATATCGCTGTCAACGGTATTCCCAATGTTTTTTCGAAAAAAACACGCATTTTCGAACGACTTTCATTCAAACATATTTAATTCGCAAAATCGTCACTTTCCCGACACACAACAACAAAAGGCTCAATATCAACCCTCGGAAGAAAGAATCCGCCGTTGATATTGAGCCTTGCCTGTTTCCGGAACGTTGAGTACGTCTCGGTGATTAAGTTTTATTTCTTTTTGGAAGTTTCGGAACGAATATCGTCAAGCAGCTCCCTCTGCCCTCTTCCGGTCAGAATGCCGCTTTCAAGGGGTTTGTCGGTGAAGGTATATCGAATGCCGTTTTCACTCCCGTGAACAGGGAACCAACCCAGCTTTGTGAGCGCAGAAAGCTTTGCAATGCGGGAAGCACGGGTATTCATTCTGCGTTCAACACGCTTGGTGTAAGAGATCCGAAGCAAACTTTCGGCGATGATACCGATAAAAACAAACATCAGGAAAAACAGGAAGGGGATCGCTGCGCCGAACCGCGCAAGAGCTGCGCGAACAGGTTCGATTATCGTCAGCACAAGCCCCGCTGCCGCGAACACAACGCCGACAATTATCGGTACAAAATATGACTGCATGAGCAGACTGCGGCATTTGCGGCAGGCAGGAAGCTGCACGGGTATGAGCATGGCTGTGCTGCGCTTGTATTTTTTATTGCTTTTTTCATCCAAGTAGTCAACCGTCGGATGATCGTGCCCCATGCTGAGCTGCGCAAAAAATTCGGGCTTGCCCTTTTCGTTGCCCTTGCAAAGCATACATTCGGGTTCATCAAGGAAACTTTCAATGCCGTCCTCCGGCAGAGCAGCGGCAATATAGCCTATATCCTCAATAAGAGCCTCCTGCTGCTCCGAATCAAGCTTTGAAGCGAAGCAGTCCGCACAGTTTTTCATGTTCAGCGCGGCGCAGTAGGGTGTGCCGTGAAGCTTGCACTCGGTTTTTGTATATGATTCAGCCATTTTTAAGCTTCCTTTCGAATAAACTTTTCCGAGTACATTCTACCGCTTTTTTCCCTGCACGTCAAGCCCGCTCGGAGCGATTTAAAAGGAGTTTTCAACTGTTTGGTCTGCTGATATGCGAACGCAATGTGCTTCGAATAATTCCGGGCATTGCTTACGAATTTCGAAATCGCTCGGGCATTGCACGCGGCAAATGCAAACACGGCAGCCCTTGGCAGAAGTTTTCTGCCGTTTATCGGGTTGCCGTGTTTTTAAACTGTAAAGTTATTCCGAATTAAGCTGCTGCACGAGTGGTCGGCTGCGGTGCTTATTCGGCATTGCCCGCTGCTGCCGTGCTATCGGACTCGGGCTTTACCTCAACTTCGACATTGCGATAACGTTTCATGCCGACGCCTGCGGGTATGAGCTTGCCGATGATGACATTCTCCTTCAGGCCGACCAACGGGTCAACCTTGCCCTTGATTGCAGCTTCGGTAAGCACGCGGGTCGTCTCCTGGAAGCTTGCAGCGGAGAGGAATGAGTCGGTTGCAAGCGATGCTTTGGTGATGCCGAGCAGCTTACGCTTTGCGGTTGCGGGAACGCCGCCCACCGCAACAACGCTGTCGTTCGTCTGTTCGAACTTGAAGATATCGATAAGCTCGCCGGGCAGCAGATCCGTGTCGCCCGAATCTTCGACCTGAACCTTGCGGAGCATCTGGCGAATGATAACTTCGATGTGCTTATCGGAAATTTCAACGCCCTGGCTGCGGTAAACAGCCTGAACTTCGCGGAGCATATAAGCCTGAACGCCCTTGACGCCCTTGATTTTGAGGATATCATGCGGGTTGATTGAACCTTCGGTCAAAGTGTCGCCCGCTTCAACGAAATCGCCGGTTTCAACCTTGCGCTTTGAGCCGAACGGAATGAGATACTTCTCGATTTCGCCGTCCTCGCCGGAAATAATTGCTTCGGTCTTTTTGCCGTCCGTCTTGATTTCCACCGAGCCGGAGAGTTCCGTGATAACCGCAAGACCCTTGGGCTTGCGTGCCTCGAAAATTTCCTCAACACGGGGAAGACCCTGAGTGATATCGTCGGCGGTTGCAACGCCGCCGGTGTGGAATGTACGCATGGTGAGCTGCGTACCGGGTTCGCCGATCGCCTGTGCTGCAATGATGCCGACGGCTTCGCCGATGGTAACGGGCTGTCCCGTTGCGCAGTTGCGGCCGTAGCACTTTGCGCAGACGCCGTGTTCGCTGCGGCAGGTGAAGACCGTGCGGCACTTGACGCCGGTGATGCCTGCTTTAACGATGCGGTCACGAATATCGAACGTTATCATTTCGTTTTTGCCGACGATGAGCTCATTCGTTTCGGGATCGCGAACCTCCGCTGCGGTGAACCTGCCGAGAATACGGTCGCCGAGGGGTTCAAGGGGACGGTCGCCGTCGCCGATGGTTTCAAGAATCATGCCGTCAATCGCCATGCCGCGTTCCGCAAAGCAGTCCTCTTCACGAACGATGACGTTGTGAGAAACGTCAACAAGACGTCTTGTGAGGTAACCGGAGTCCGCGGTGCGGAGTGCGGTATCGGCAAGACCTTTGCGCGCACCATGGGAACTGATGAAGAACTCAAGAACGGAGAGACCTTCACGGAAGTTTGCACGAATCGGAACCTCGATGATCTGTCCGCGCGGGTCCGCCATGAGGCCGCGCATACCGGCGAGCTGACGAATCTGGTTGGTTGAACCGCGCGCACCGGAGTTTGCCATCATGAAGATGGGGTTAATCGGGCTGAGTCGCTTCATCAATGCGTCGGTAACAAGGCTTTCCGTTTCCTTCCAAACTTCGATGACCTTCTTGCGGCGGTTTTCTGCGGAAAGCAGACCCATGCGGTAAAGGTTGTCAATCTGTCCGCACTGTTCATCGGCGGCTTCAAGGAAATTGTGCTTTTCCTCTGGAACGGTGATATCGCAGAAGCCGACAGTGACGCCGCCGCGGGTGGAGTATTTGTAGCCGAGAGCCTTTATGCTGTCCGCAACTTCGCTTGTGACCGTGGGGCCGTGTTTGCGGAAGCAGTGGTCGATAATGTTGCCGAGATCCTTCTTTACAACAAGTTTATCAACCTCAAGCTTGAACATATCGTCCAGAGTCTCGCGCTTTACATAACCGAGATCCTGCGGTATTGCGTGGTTGAAGATGACCCTGCCGATTGAGGTGGATACGATCCTGCGGTAAATCTTGCCTTCAAACTCGCGTTCAAGGCGAATCTTTGCAAGCGCATGGAGCGAAAGCTCGCCCGTTTGATACGCCATGATCGCCTCGTTTTCGCTTGAGAACGCCTTTCCCTCGCCGTTGAACATGCGGATAAGGCGGGAATCGTCAAGATATTCGCGGAGGGCTTCCTCGTCAACCGCGGGAACCTCGCGGATTGCCCTTGCAACAAGATCCTCGATTATTGTCTTGCTGCGCAGCGCATATACCCTGTGAATGACCTCATCGGTGACGTATTCATCAACAAAGCTGTTGTCCTTTATGATAGCCTTGAGCGTTGTGCGGATTTCGGAATCGTACAGCTCATCGCAGCGCATCGTGAGGTAGTAGCAGCCCATAACCATATCCTGTGAGGGGCTGACCACGGGCTTGCCGTCCTGCGGCTTGAGGATGTTGTTTGCCGCAAGCATAAGGAAGCGGGCTTCAGCCTGAGCTTCGACCGAAAGGGGCACATGAACCGCCATCTGGTCGCCGTCAAAGTCCGCATTGTATGCGGTGCAGACAAGGGGATGAAGCTTTATCGCCCTGCCTTCAACCAAAACGGGTTCAAATGCCTGAATGCCGAGTCTGTGCAGCGTGGGTGCACGGTTGAGAAGAACGGGATGATCCTTGATAACATCTTCGAGAACATCCCAAACCTCGGGCTTCACGCGCTCAACCATACGCTTTGCGGACTTGATATTGTGGGCATAGCCAAGCTCATTGAGCTTTTTCATGACAAAGGGCTTGAACAGCTCCAATGCCATCTCTTTGGGAAGACCGCACTGATACATCTTGAGTTCGGGACCCACAACGATAACGGAACGGCCGGAATAGTCAACACGTTTGCCGAGCAGGTTTTGGCGGAAACGTCCCTGTTTGCCGCGCAGCATGTCGGAAAGGGACTTCAGCGGGCGGTTGCCGGGACCCGTTACCGGGCGCCCGCGCCTGCCGTTGTCGATAAGTGCATCCACAGCTTCCTGAAGCATGCGCTTTTCGTTGCGAACAATGATGTCCGGTGCGCGCAGCTCAAGCAGCCTTTTAAGGCGGTTGTTGCGGTTGATGACCCTTCGGTAAAGGTCGTTAAGGTCGCTTGTCGCAAACCTTCCGCCGTCCAGCTGAACCATGGGGCGGATTTCCGGCGGAATAACCGGAACAACATCCATTATGATCCATTCGGGCTTGTTTCCGCTCTTTATGAAAGCTTCGATGACCTCAAGGCGTTTAATCGCATTCACGCGCTTCTGTCCGCCGGAATTTGCGATTTCTTCACGAAGCTCTTTTTCGGTTTTTTCAAGATCGAGCTGCTGCAAAAGCTCCTTTATGGCCTCTGCACCCATGCCCGCTTTGAAGCTCTTTGCGCCGTAATCACGCTGCGCCTGACGGTATTCAACATCGGTGAGCAGCTGCTTGTATTCAAGCGGGGTGTCACCGGGATCGGTAACGACGAATGCGACGAAGTAAAGTACCTTTTCAAGATTGCGGGGGGACATGTCCAGCAGCATTTTCATGCGGCACGGTATGCCTTTGAAGTACCAGATATGGGATACGGGAGCCGCAAGTTCGATATGGCCCATGCGCTCTCTGCGCACCTTTGCTCTCGTAACTTCAACACCGCACTTTTCGCAGACAACGCCCTTGTAGCGCACCCGCTTATATCGTCCGCAGTGGCATTCCCAGTCCTTCGTCGGTCCGAAAATACGTTCGCAGAAGAGGCCGTCCGCCTCGGGTTTAAGGCTCCTGTAGTTTATGGTTTCGGGTTTTTTAACTTCACCGTGGGACCATTCTCTGATCTTTTCGGGGGATGCAAGACCGATTCGGATTGCATCGAAATTTGTCAGTTCAAACAAGTTCTTATCTCCCTTCCGACTTTACTTTATTCCTCGTAGTTACCGTCGGCGTCCTCGAAGGTGAAGCCGTCGAATTCATCATGCTCGTCTTCCTCATAGCTGTCGTCGTCATCCTCACCGTCGTCGTCGCCGAAGTTAAAGTCATCGACATCATCGTCTCCGAGCATGCCGCCGGGTGCATCTTCATAACCGGCAATATTGACGCCCAACTCTCTTACATCGTCATCGTCCGTAAGCTCTCCGATAACGATTTCTTCATTATTTTCGGACAGAACCTTGATATCAAGACCAAGGGACTGCAATTCTTTGATAAGAACCTTGAAGCTCTCGGGAACGCCGGGCTCGGGAACGTTTTCGCCGTTGACAATGGCTTCGTAGGTTTTTACGCGGCCCACGACGTCATCGCTCTTGACGGTCAGGATCTCCTGAAGGGTGTTTGCCGCACCGTATGCTTCAAGTGCCCAGACTTCCATTTCGCCGAAACGCTGTCCGCCGAACTGCGCCTTGCCGCCGAGAGGCTGCTGAGTGACCAGTGAGTACGGACCCGTGCTTCTTGCGTGGATCTTGTCGTCAACAAGGTGGTGCAGCTTAAGGTAGTACATATATCCGACGGAAACACGGTTCTCAAAGGGTTCACCGCTGCGGCCGTCGTAAAGTACGGTCTTTCCGTCCTCGTGTTTGTATGCCTCACGGAATTTTTCGCCGACAACGGGGTCGGAGTCCGCAAGTTCAATCAGCTTCAGCACATCGCCCGCAGTCATTTTCATAAGATCCTGCATGGGCTTGTTGGACTTGTTTGACATTGCAAGCAGCATTTTGATATCGTCCTCGCCCGCACCGTCAAGAACGGGAGTTGCGACCTTCATGTTAAGTCCCTTTGCGGCCTTGCCGAGATGCAGCTCGAGAATCTGGCCGATGTTCATACGCGACGGAACGCCCATCGGGTTCAGAACTATCTGAAGCGGAGTGCCGTCGGGCAGGAAGGGCATATCCTCTTCGGGAAGGATTCTTGAAATAACACCCTTGTTGCCGTGGCGGCCCGCCATCTTGTCGCCGACGGAGATTTTGCGCTTCTGTGCAATATAAACGCGGACAAGTTCATGAACGCCGGGGGAGAGTTCGTCCTTGTTTTCGCGGCTGAAAATGCGAACGTCAACAACAACGCCGCCCTCGCCGTGCGGAACGCGCAGGGAGGTGTCGCGAACCTCGCGCGCCTTTTCGCCGAAAATTGCCCTGAGCAGGCGTTCCTCGGCGGTGAGCTCCGTCTCGCCCTTGGGCGTGACTTTGCCGACAAGGATGTCGCCGGAATGAACCTCCGCACCGATTCGGATGATGCCGCGTTCGTCAAGATCCTTCAGTGCCTCTTCGCCGACGTTGGGGATATCGCGCGTGATCTCTTCCGCACCGAGCTGCTTTGTGTCGCGTGCCTCGGTTTCGTGTTCTTCGATATGGAGTGACGTGTAAACATCGTCGCGAACGAGCTGTTCGCTGATGAGAACTGCGTCCTCGTAGTTGTAGCCCTCCCAAGTCATGAACCCGATGAGAATGTTCTTGCCGAGAGCAATTTCGCCGTCCTTGGTGGATGCGCCGTCTGCAATGACCGCACCTTTTTCAAGATGTTCGCCGACGTCAACAACGGGGCGCTGGTTGATGCAGGTGCCCTGGTTGGAGCGTTTGAACTTGATGAGGCGATAGGTATGCAGGCTTCTGTCGGAATCGGATTCAACAACGACTTTATCTGCCGAAACATGGCGAACAACGCCCGCTTCTTCGTTAAGAACAAGAACGCCGCTGTCGTATGCCGCCTTGTATTCCATTCCCGTGCCGACAGCCGGGGATTCGGTCACAAGCAGAGGGACCGCCTGACGCTGCATGTTGGAGCCCATCAGTGCGCGGTTTGCGTCGTCGTTTTCGAGGAAGGGGATCATTGCCGTTGCAACCGAAACGAGCTGCTTTGCGGAAACGTCCATATAGTCGATATCGGTGCTGCGCACCTCGATGATCTGATCCAGCCTGCGTGCAACGACACGCTCCTTTTCGAACCAAACTCTGCCGTCCTCGCCGCGGACGGTGGGTTCGTTTGCCTGGGCAATGATTTTGCCGTTTTCCTCGGTTGCGGTGAGGTAAACGATCTCGTCAAGGATGCAGTGGTTCTCCTTGTCGATTTTGCGGTAGGGAGCTTCGATGAAGCCGTATTTATTTATTCTTGCATAGGTTGCAAGGGAGTTGATAAGGCCGATGTTAGGGCCTTCGGGCGTCTCGATAGGGCACATTCTGCCGTAATGAGAATAGTGAACGTCGCGAACTTCGAACGTTGCACGGTCGCGGTTCAAACCGCCGGGGCCGAGAGCGGAAAGCCTGCGCTTATGGGTCAGCTCCGCAAGCGGGTTCGTCTGATCCATGAACTGGGACAGCTGGGACGAACCGAAAAACTCTTTGACGGCCGCCGTTACCGGGCGAATATTGATAAGGTTTATCGGCATTGTGCTTTCAACATCCTGAATGGACATGCGCTCGCGAACAACGCGTTCAAGCCTTGTGAAGCCGACGCGGATCTGGTTCTGGAGCAGCTCGCCGACGGAACGAATGCGGCGGTTGCCGAGGTGGTCGATATCGTCGCAGAAGCCGATGCCGTAGGGCAGACCCATAAGGTAACTCACGGAGGCGATCATATCCGCGGGCAGGATATGCCTCGGGCTGAGTTCAAGCACATTGTCGTGCAGAAGTTTTTTGAATTCGTCGTCGGAAAGAGCCTCTTTTTGAGCCAGCATATCCATCAGCACGGGGTAGTAAACATGTTCGTTGATGCCGACTTCCAGGGGATCAAAGTCGAGATAGCATGCCGCATCGACAAATTGGTTGCCGACAACGCGGATGCGTTTTTCGTTCACGGCGACATACACGCCGAGAACACCCGCGTTCTCGATTCGGAACGCAAGCTCACGGTCGATAAGCTGACCTTCTTCCGCAAGGATCTCTCCCGTGCGGGGGTCAACAACGGTTTCGGCGGCGGTTTTGCCTTCAAGGCGCGCACCAATGCCGAGTTTATAGTTGAATTTGTATCTGCCGACGCGGGCAAGATCGTAGCGCTTGTCAAAGAACAGCGCGGTCATAAGGTTGCGCGCACTCTCTTCGGTGGGCGGTTCGCCCGGACGCTGGCGTTTATATATTTCGATAAGACCCTCAACCGTGTCGTGAGTGGGGTCCTTTTCAAGGGTGTTTTTAAGGCGTTCTTCCTCGCCGAGCAGCTCAAGGATCTGCGCATCGGAGCTGTAACCGAGAGCGCGCAGGAGGGTGGTGACGTGGAGCTTGCGCTGACGGTCGATTTTTGTGTAAAGAATTTCGTTGCTGTCGGTTTCGTATTCAAGCCATGCGCCTCTGTTGGGGATGACCTGAGAATTGAAAAGCCTTCTGCCGACTTTGTCAACGGTTTCGGTATAATATGCGCCGGGCGAGCGAACGAGCTGGCTGACAATGACGCGTTCCGCTCCGTTGATGACGAACGTGCCCTGTTCCGTCATGAGCGGGAAATCGCCCATGAAGACTTCCTGCTGCTTCACGGAACCGGTTTCGGTATTGATAAGCCGCGCGATAACATACAGCGGCGCGCAATAGTTAACATCGCGTTCCTTGCATTCCGCAACGCTGCGCTTGGGTTTTGATTCGTCGATTTTGTAGCCGACAAATTCAAGCACCAACCGCTCCGAAAAGTCCTTAATGGGAGAGATGTCGTCAAGAACTTCGCCCAGACCCTTTTCGATGAATTGACGATATGAATCCTTTTGAACCTCAATAAGGTCGGGCATATCGAGAATTTCGTTGATGCGGGAGAAGCTCATGCGTGTTTTCTTGCCCACGTTTACTTTATGCAACATTGTTTCACCCCTAACCTCTGCGGCTCTCCGCAGAAAACTTGATTGTGTCGTGTCTTACGCATTGTTCGCATTTTCGGAATGCCGCATTGAGTGCGGCCGAAGCCCCGCCTGCGGTATTCGCTGCCTGCGCGTTCCTTGGGCTGCCGTTCCGCGCAAAAAATGCGGGATCCACAGCGTTAAACGATGCTTTCGCACATGACGGCGGCGAAAAATTCGTATTTTACCCATAATAATGCAGTATCACAGTTTAACAGGTTGTTGTCAAGATGTCAACCCCGAAATGCGCGGTTTTTCAAATATATTTATATTTAATCAAGCATATGTTGACGTTGTGCATTCGGTTTGTGTATTAAGTTTTGAAAACACTGCGTTTGTTCGTTCCGATGCGAAAACGGCATAAAAAAACGGCTCAATGCCGATGGTTCGTGTTCCGAACCGCCCGCATTGAGCCGCTCCGCATTTACGGAATCACTGCTTCACATATTTTTCCGAAATGTATGCATACAGGGATTTTTCCCCGACGTTCGCCGGCTTGCTTTTTTGCAAAAAGCGGATAAGCAGGGCAGTGAGCATCCACCCGAGCATTGTGCCCGCAAGGTTGCAGATTATATCCGCCGTATCGATATACCTGAACGAAAACCCCTGTATCGCCGCAATTGCCAATTGCAGCAATTCTGTCGCCGTTCCGAAAGCCGCACCCGCAGCCAACGCGTTTTTCCACGTTGTTTTCTTTCTTATCAACGTGATTAAAACTCCGAACGGAACTGTCATTGCAACATTCCGAATATCATCCGCCGTTATCCCGTCTTTGAACGGAACAAGCACTATGCAGTCGGTAATCTTCCACCCTTCTTCCGCAAATATTGCTCTGATTGTCGGGCTGAACCGTATCGGAAAAACGGTTATCGATGCAGCGCACATCAGGTATACGGTAAACGCCGCTCCGAAAACATATTTCCAAATACTTCCCTTCTTAACGGCAAACGCCGTCAGCCATATTGCCGCAGATAATATCAATATTATAATAAAATCAATAAGGTTCATGTCCGCAAAATCAGTATGTCACGGTGATTTCTCCGTCCCCGGTGTGTTTCCGGTAATCCGAAACAGCCGTTTTCCCGAAACGAGCAATGTCCGCGAACAGTTTTTTAAATTTTAATTCAGTTTCCCATTGCAACCCTTGCCGCAAGCAGTGCATCGGGAATGCCTATGCTTCCGTTTCTGTCCGCATCAGCAAGCCTGAGGGGAAGCTCTCCGCCGAGTTCCATTGCGCAGCGCATGATGAGCAGTGCGTCCGCCATATTTATCGCTCCGTCCTCATTAACGTCACCCGCAAAGCAGGCGGCTGCGCGGATTCCGTCCGAAAGCTGCATTTCCCTTTCGGTTGAAAGAAGCTGACCGTCCGCATACCAGCCGAGGAAGCCGTCGTTTTCGATCAGGTTCCCGTTTTCGTCGTATCGAACGCCCTGCGCGATCAGTGCATAGCTTCCGTCCCTGCCGTAAAGTCCCGCGCCGCCGTTTCCGAGCGTGTTCAGCATGACCGGAGCGGAAAAGCTCTTGGGCTGAACGGCAACATTCCCGCTGTGATATGTGCGAAGGTCGATGATGTTCAGGTTCGGGCAATTCAGCGCGGAAATGTCAAAGCATTCATTCTGATCGCCGAATTCAAGGCACTCAAGGTTTGCGCAGCCGTCAAGGTTCACCGCCGTAATATGCGTTTGACCCGGCACCGGGGAGTAAACATTCGTTACCGATGTTCCGGACAAATCGAAAACGCCGCAGAAGCGGGGGCGAAAATCCCAAACCGGGGAAGTGCGCAAAATGCTTCCCATTGCATCGGGGTTAAAGTCGAACCAACGGATGACACCGTCCTCAATACCGACACAGGGACTTTCCGAAAAGTTGCTGACAGTGTAGCTTCCGTACACCCCGCCCGCATAATCCGGATGATCGAAGTTATGCCTTCCGTCACCTGCCGACTGGGCAAAAAAAGCCTCCAGCTTTTCCGCATCAACGGAGCTCAGCTCCGTATCCGCCGCCGCAATGTTCGGGAAAACGCAGGCGAAAAGCATAATTGCACATATCGCCGCAGAGAACAGATGCTTAAGAGTTTTTTTCATGTTTTTCTCCCTTCCGAACCGAATCTCATGCAAAATGCATTAATTTTTTCGTTCATGTACATTATATCATTTTTTCGTGAGGGTGCAACAGTTAAATCAAATATATTTTTTGTAATCGTTTTCGAATCGCAGAAGCCGCCTCACCTGAATGGAAAGTGGGGAGGGGAACGCAAAGAGGGGGTGTGGAAGGTGGATGGAAGAGTGTTGAAGGGGCGCCGCCGTTGAGCAGTTGACCACTCGCGGCATGCTATCAATCCCCGCAATGGGGGGCAATAGTGAAAGCTACAAAGCACTGATGAACCTAATGGCGTTTCAATCCCCGCAATGGGGGGCAATAGCATTTTGAAGATGCAAAGGTTAACGCAAAGGGCTATCAATCCCCGCAATGGGGGGCAATAGTATGTTGCGGCTGACACGATAGGCAAAGCAAAAGTATCAATCCCCGCAATGGGGCGTACGCAAGAATTACAACTTAATGTCAACAAACCAAATATTTGACTTAATTCAAAGTTATTTTTATTTATATTAATGCTTTATTTGTATTTCTTATTTTAGTTACATTGTGCGCATAAGCTGTTATTGTATGTAAATTAAGTGACTGATAAAGGATAAAAAAGGATGCTATAGCTAACAATATAGCCTACAGCATCCCACCGTGCGTACGGGCAAGCTGTTCCGCTGCTGTGCAGCTGGTTCCCCGTTTTCGCACTTGACTTTTGTCTCCTGCCCTGATATAATCAAGGGGCGATACAGGCAGGTTAATCGCCCCTGTGTTGCTTGGACCCGGCAGTGTTTACATTAGGGTATGTGCACTGCCGATTTTTTTACTGCGTGATATAACGTATGCAGTCGATGATATCTTGGGCATCAAAGTCCCGAGCACTCATCCACTCGATGAGTCTTGCGATCAATCGCTTCATCTTCATGCTCCTCTCCTCCTCCTGCCAGATTGTGCTTTCCTGAGCACAAATTAATTATACAACAATTGGTTAATTTTGTCAAGCGTTTAATTAATGAATTCTAAATATATTTATTAATTTCAGAGCCTTGCTGCCGGCACAACGGCTACAAAAAAGCACCTGCCTTTCGGCAGGTGCTTTCCGGAGCAGGACTCCGACGATTTTTCGCCCGATTTAATCAAGCGAATTTTCGTTTTCGTTTAAATCCACACACCTCGTGCCGAAGTTGAAAAAAGATCTTTATTAGGATCACCCCCGCAAATGCGGGGAAAGTCAACTTGTCGCACGTGGTGGACTTGACCGGGTCATTGCTGACCACGCATATATGATACCATCGTGCCGGCTGTGCGTCAATACATTTTTATGTACAGGCGGAATATATTAATTCACCGGGCTGTTTTGGTTGGGGTTTAACGTGTTTATGGCATCCAGCACGGCAGACTCGTCGGGGTGGATATATCTTTGGGTTGTCGTTATCGTCGCGTGGCGCATGATGCGCTGGATGACACTTGGGGCTATCCTTGCGCCGACAGCGCAGGCTGTAGCCGTAGTATGACGGCATGAGTACGGCGTAAGCCTTCGGCATCCGCATCTTGCGATGCAAGCGTAGTATGCCTTGTAAAACGCTTCTTTTTTGCCTGCGCACGTACCGCACAGCATGGGCGAGTCGCCCGCATAGTCTATCAGCGCCTGCACGACGGGCATCAAAAAGTCAGCTATAACGATGGGTTTTTCTTTGCGTTCGCTCGTTTTTAGGCCTGCACCGATGATCTGATGACTGTCAAGATGTACCATATCTTTACGGCAGTATATCAGCTCGCCGGGCATCATGCCCGTGTAAATCATCAGCAAGATATATCCTGCCCATGTGTCGCCTGCATCGTATCCCCGCCATATAGCACAGATTTCCTCATCTGTAAACGGAGTTCTTTCTTTTTCATTTCGCGGCGGTAGTGTGATGAATGCCGCCAAATCCCTCTCTGCCCACCCTTGCACAAGGGCAATTTTGTACATATGTCTTAAGATAACTTTTATGTCTCGCGCGCAGTAAAACGTCAAGCCGTCCACCAGCCCTTGCAGGTCTGCTATGGTCACGGCATCGATGCGCGTATAGATCATATCGCCGAGCCGCTTTAGGGCAGTGCGATAGCCGCACTGCTTTGATGCGCTGAGCTGCCTAAATTTTGTCTTTTCGTATTGCTCCCACAAATCGCCAAAAGTTACATGCTTTTTGGGCATGGCTGCATTCGCTAATTGCTGGCAAAATTCCAAAGCTTCACGCTTTGTTTTAAATCCGCCTTTAGTGCGGCGGACCTGCTGCACACGGCCCGTATCCGGATCGCGCTTGATGCCGACGGTCACCTGCGCCGTCCACGTGCTGCCGCGCTTGTACGCCGTGCCGGTGCCGTTGGGACGCGTGCGGGGGCGCGTTTTTTTTGACGCGGACTGGTCCGCGCCGCAGGCTATGCAGTATCGGCCATCAGGCACATCTTTTTTGCACTTTTTGCAAATCATAACTTTTTACCCCCAAAAACATTTTATATCTTTTTTTTGCTTTTTGCAACTGCAAATTCGCACCGTATATTACCACATGACATTCAGTGCTTCCGCGTGTATAATCACCCGCGGAGGTGATATATATAGACTATGCAGATTATAGACAATCCCGCGATATGACATGGCGGCTGCTGCTAAAGCACAACGTCACTGCCCTGCCCGTCAGGGTCGGTGCGATATGCCGCGCCGAGGGGCTGACAGTCATCAGCTATCACGATGCGGATCCGCTGATCCGGCAGTACGGGCTGACCGAGCACGCGGCCGAAAACGATGGCTTTACTTTGGGTAAAATCATATTTTATGATAATACCCGCTGCACGCCGGAGCGGCAGCGGTTTACCATCGCGCACGAGCTGGGACACATCATGCTGCATCATAGCGGCAAACTTAAAAATCGCGAGCCCGCCGACGGTGATGCGGCGGTCGAGCAGGCAGCAAACGTCTTCGCTTCGCGCTTGCTTGCGCCTGCGTGCGTGCTTTGGGGCTGTGGTGTGCATACCCCTGAGCAGATCGCGGAGCTGTGCAGCATCAGTCTTCCGGCAGCACGCTTTCGTGCTGCCCGCATGGCGGAGCTGTATGATCGCGAGCAGGATTTTTTGATGACCCGCGGGCGGAGCTGTTTTTTGCTGTCGCCGCTGGAGCGGCAGGTATATGAGGCCTTCGCCGACTATATCGCGGCGCATCGGCGCGGTCGCTGACACGGTCCGCAGCATCTGCACAAAAAGCGTCCCGGAGCACATCCGGGACGCAGTAACAGCATTTAATCGGCATCGGCCTCTGCTTCCGCCGTGAATATATTCGCAACCGCACTATACAGCTGCCGATCGTCAAAATCGTTGGAGTGCACACGCACTATGACGCGCACATCGGGCATCAGAGGCAGGATCTCCGGCAGGTCATCCCTGCCGATGTTGCCGATGCAGCCGTACTGTGTGACGACATGCAGTGCCGGCTGCCCCTGATAGCTGTACCTGCGCAGTGCGCCGGGGACATATCGGCTGTCAGGATCATCATCCAGCACACCGCCGCCCTCGAAGGCTTCGCGAAGCACCGCCTGCCGGTGCGGTGCTTTCGGATCGTCATTGGGAAACGACACGCCGACAACTTTAACAGCAAAAGCAAAACCGAAGCGCTCATCCGGATCGAGGATCTCGTCCTCACGCAGCGGCGCATCGGATTTCTGACTGCCGTCCGAGGCGGCTGCGGCTGCTATGATGATGCCCAAAAGCGCGAGCAGTCCGACCAGCCAAAAAGCCGTTTTTGACATCATGACACCCACGACGATGACGACCACCGCCGCAAGACCGCCGAAAATAAGCAAAGCTTTTTTGCTGTCGTTCATATATTTCTCCTTTTTATAAATCGTCAGTGTTTCCGCCGTCCGCGAGAACCTGAGCGATTTTTTCGATTGCCGCTATCCTGTCCGATGACATTTTTAACTTTGTTGTTTTCCCATCTCTGTGAAAAACAATCATATCATCAACGGTGACATCCGCTGTCTGTCCGTCCGTCTCGCGCGGCGGCGTTACTATATCCGTCTCTCCGCGCAGATACTCGGGCGTGGTACCCAGATCGGCCGCGATTGTTTGTAGGTATTCTTCGGGCATTGTTAAACCCTTGTTTTTCACTTCGTTTAAGTAATTTCCTGCTCTGCCGATAAGTTTGCAGATATAAACAAGAGTTTTCCCTTGTTGTTTTGTCAAATTTATTATTCGTGTCGTGTCCATTTTTGCCTCCAAAATATATTATAGGAATCGCTATAAAAACGCTTGCATTATAGGGAATCCTATAGTATAATAACGATGTCAGATTTTGACAGGCAAAACGCCCGACAAAATTTATACGGTGTGGCAACCTTATTATACCAGTCCGGCGCGATAATGTCAAGAATTGACAATATAAAAATAAAGGGAAAAGGAGAAAAAATGACAGGAACTGAGATAAAAATGAAACTCGTCGAGCAGACGCTGTCCACGGCATGGCTGCGCCGTCGGCTGGAGGATGCCGGCGAGCCCGTGCCGCATACGGTACTGTGCAACATCCTGCGCGGCAGTCGGACAGGCCCGCAGCCGGACCGTGTACTTGCAAAAAGTGAGCAAATCCTCAATGATTACATTTCGAAAATCGGAGGTGACACGCAGTGACAGCCGCATCGCAGCTCGACGTCATAAAAAATGATGACAGAATTTTTGTCACTGTAGCGGATATCGCGCCGATCCTTAAGGCCGATCCGCTCTACCTGCGCGAGACAGCGCGGCAAGCGCCGGAGGCTCTGGGTTTTCCGGTCTGCGTTGTCGGCAGACGCGTAAAAATCCCGCGCGTGCCTTTCTTGCGTTTTTGCGGGGTTGACGACTAAAAAAATGTGCCCTGCGCCGTGTTTATTACACACGTTCAGATGTTCGGAACCTCCTCCTTATCCGTGCCGCCATGCGTGGCGGTACGGCGCAGGGCATACCCACAAATAAATAAAAACAAGAGGTAAAACATGAAAAAAATTACATCGATTCCGTGCTGTGCATGCTGCACAGACAAATGCACTCAGCATCCTATACGGGTGCTGATCGTGGAGCCGCACCTCCGTCCGTACGGTGCGACCATCTGCCCGAGCCTACGGTCTATGCAGGACATCGTCGGAGGCTGCATCCAGGTGGCGCATGATGGGCTTTGGCGGGACGGAGCAGTGATAGTATGCAACGAAGAGGGCAAGCTTGCCGGATTGCCTGAAAATCGCGCTTTGCGCGACAGCGAAGCCAAGGTGCAAGATGTCGTACACGGTACGTTTATGGTCGTCGGCACTGCCGGCGAGGATTTTACAAGCTTGACCCCGCAGCAGTTCGCATGCTGGACCTACAGATTTTTGTATTGCGAGCAGATGATATATTTTGACAATGAAATCGTCGCGGTACCTATCGCCGACGGGAGCGCGGAAGCAGAGGATGAAAAGGATGAAAAGTATGAGTAAATGCAATATATATGCCCGCATAGCGACGCGGACGCTGGTTGATGCAGCGCGATACTGCTACTCCGCCGGAGGCGGATCCTGCGAGGGATGCCCGCTCTGCGACATTTTTCCGGGCTGCATCGAGCACGATCTTGCGATCGAGCTTGCTGACCGCATTGAAGCCCTTTTGAGGTGCGACAAAAAAAGCGCAGACCCGGAGCCTGGAGCCTGAAAATGAAAATGTTTGAAATTTTTTTGGGGTCCATTGGGTTTTTATTCGTTTTTTATCAGACTGTGGACTTTATCGTTTGCGACTCTACGGGCGACGAGCCTGAGCAGTGGGAATGTTGGGCGCTTACGATAAGCCTTTTCATTCTTATCATCTGTGCAGTAGTATTAATCATCAGGTAATATAAGGAGGCACAAAATGAATTATTTTGGACTATTTTTTAGCTTTTTTCTGCCCGGCCTCATCATCGGGATGTGGCTCGGCATGGGCGTGGAAGAAACACGGAGGAAGACAAAATGAAAAGTGAATGGAGGGTTACATGCAACTACATTTGCGGAGGTCTCGTTTACAACGTATACAGGCTGCGGGATCTCGATGAAATTGACCACAGCGGCAACCGTGAGTGCGTTGATGACAGGATACTACGCGCGCTCGAGCGTCTGATGCAGCGTAAGCTTGACACTGCAACCCCGATAGACATGGTGGCCGCAGCCGACCTGCTGAACGTTGTCAACGAGGTTTTGAAAAATGAGTAGTTCCGGCGGAGCGCACTCAAAAACAAAAAGTCGCACTACGCTTTGTTGGAACTGCCAGCGGGCAGCCGGACCTGTCACGCAGCGGTGCGAGTGGAGCAAAATCTTCCGACCGGTGCCGGGGTGGATCGCGCTCCCTGCGCCCGTGACTGTGGGTACCGGCGGCGGAAAGCACACGGAGATGAGCTACCACGTGATACGCTGCCCGCAGTTTGTGCCGGATGAGCGCATCAAGAGATGCCCGCAAGCGCAGCGGCATGGCTGCATCGAGGGTGCAACACGACTTTGTGATTCATGCAGATACTACACAACGAACAAAAGCAATTATTAATTTGCTATCGCTGCCGCATAGCGGCAGATAGATAGATTCCCGGTGCGGCAGGTGTTGGCGCACAAAAAAAGACGAAAGGATAACCTTACGGTCATCGCCGCATCGGGACTACATAAGGCAAAAGGAGGACATTATGGCATCAAAAGTGCGGGCTGCATCGTCAGTCATCAGGGACAGCAACTATGTGGTCATCCAGGGGTGGATGCTCACGCGGCTGGGGCTTAAAGGCAACGAGCTGATGATATATGCCGTGATATACGGGTTCACACAAAACGGTGAAACAGAATTCATCGGAAGTATGAAATATTTGGCGGACTGGACTAACTCGACGGTCGAATCCGTGCGAAAGTGTATAAAATCACTCATTGATAAAGGATATATCGTAAAAACATTGGACGGCAGCGGGGTGAACGCTTATAAAGCCGTCCTTTCGGCAATTTATCCACATGTGGATAAAACTGCGGATAACTTCGGCAACGATGCCGAAAGACCTATACAACAAAGTTGTATGCCCATACAACAAAGTTGTATCGACCATGCAACAAAGTTGCATGACCCATGCAACAAAGTTGTATCGACTATACAACAAAGTTGCATCAATAATTATATTAACAACATAGATAATAAAGATACACATACACATACACATACACCGCCATGCGGCGGCGAGAGCGCGGACGCCGCGTTCGAACGACTCTGGGAGTTATACCCGAGGGCACGGCGGCAGGGCAAGCAGACCGCAAAGCGGGCTTACATGGCGGCACTTAAGCGCGGCGTGCCGGCGGAGCGCATCGAGGCGGGACTGCGCCGGTATGCAGACTATGTCACGCAGGCGCAAGTCGAAGACCGCTACGTCATGCAGGCTGCGACCTTTTTCCGCGGCGCACGGTGGGACGATGAGTACAGCACCACAGCGCCGAGGCAGCAGTCACAACGGGCGCAGCGAGCAAATCCCGCGTTAAATTACAGACAGCGCACATACACGGCTGACCAGCTGCGTGCTATGGGCGTGGATCTCGGTGATGACATGTACGATGACTGATGGGGGAGGGATGACGATGACGGCAAAAGATTATCTTAGACGCATCCGGCAGCTGGATGACGCTGCATCGGCCGCACAGCTGGAGCTGGAGCGCATCGAAAGCACCGTGACACGCGTCACGGCGTGCCACAAACGTTTTTTTGCGGGCAGGGGTACAGATGATACCGACCGCATGGCAAACGCCGTAGAGAGGCTACAGCGCGCCCGTGAGAGGTGCAATCAAGCGATAGATGACTATGTGGACTATCGCGACCACTGCCGCGAGCTGATGGACATGCTGCAAAGCCCGCTGCACCGTGCAGTGCTGATAGGGCGATACATCGCCTACCAGCCGCTGGACAAGCTCGCGGAGACATTGCACTACTCGACGCGGCAGATTGCCTATATCCATGGCGGAGCGTTGACGGAGTTTGCAAAAATCATCACGGACGATTAAGGACTGCATGTTTTTGCATGTTTTTGCAGTTTGTAGTGTGGTATAATGCTACTGTGGGAATTTGCAAAGAGATTTTCATGGTTACCTCCTTTTTCGGCGCGGACGGGCAGGCATGTGCTGTATGTACTGCTGCCCGTCTGCTGCATCGATGGGCGGTGTGCCGGACTAAAATTGCCGGCGGTTGAGGATGGCGGGCAAAAAAAGTTGTGTCCCATAATTAAATCGCAATAAAAGCAAAACGAAAGGAAAGAAAAATGGTGAATCAAAGTCGTTCAAGATCCGCTCTCTTTTGGATCGGTCTGATATCTGCGGTGTACACCGCATTTGTCAGCGCCGGTGTTGCTGCCGGCGTTGCCATGCCGTGGTATATCGGCGCCGTCGGCGTTGCACTGTCTGCCGTGCTGACATACTGCAACGGCAACAATCCGTCCATCGCAGACAGGTACTAAAAACATCTCCCGCAGGCCTCTGTCGGCGCTTCGCCGTCATGCACACTTGCGGGCGGTCTGCTTAAATTTTAAAATGCGAAAGACATGCAGATATTGCGGCGGCACACATGCAACCGGCGAGACCTGCCCGCAAAAACCTATGGCGCAAAAATATGTGCGCAAAAAAATCCGCCGAGATGTGGATGCTTTCCGCAGCACGGCGGCCTGGACGGCAAAATCCGCTGAGATACGCATGCGGGATCTGTACTGCTGCCGCCTGTGTCTTGCCGAGGGCAGGATCACTATGCGCGACCTTGGTGTCCATCACATAGTCCCACTCATGGCGGATTTTGACAAAAGGCTGGACAACGACAACCTTATCACGCTTTGCGCATCACATCATCGACAGGCGGATGCGGGACGGATCCCGCGCGCGGAGCTTGCAGCACTGGCAGCACAGCCTGCAATGCTCGGACAAACGCAGTATCCCCCCCGGGGGTAAGGCGATCCGCACACGCAAAAAGGCAAGACCGCCGTGCAACCCCGCTGCACACAAAATCCCCGAAATCGAATTTTAACCCGCCCCGCGAAACCGAGGCAGAAAGGATGACTGCATGGCACGACCGGCAAAAGCTGTCAGCACGCTGAGCAAAAAGCTGTCAAAAGAGGACGCGGCTGCACGCGAAGCGGCGGAAGCAAAAATCAGCACCGGCGAACCGCCGACCCCGCCCGACTACCTGACCGACGCCCAGCGGGAAATTTTTGAGACCGTCTGCACCGATCTGAAAGAAAGCAGCATCCTGTGCAGCATAGATAATTACGTACTGGCGAATTTTGCAATCGCGGTTGACCGCCTGCAAAACATCGAAAGGTCTATAAACGCGACGCCGGGAAAAATGCTTGAAAAATCGGTCATGGCAGCAAAGGACCGATACACAAAGGATTTTTTCCGCGGGTGCAGCGAGCTGTGCCTGAGCCCGCAAAGCAGGGCAAAAATGGCGCTTGCGAACGCAAACGCAGAGAAAGAAAAAAGCAATCCGCTGTTGAAAATCATCGAAGGGCTGAATGATGACGGTGAAGACCAGCAAGAGCTATGAGCGGGCCCGCGGCTACTGCAAAGCCGTCGTGGGCGGAAAACTGGAAGCGCCGAAGTACGTGAAATTGCAGTGTGAGGATTTTTTGAAGGTATGCAGCGGAGAATCCGAAAAGTACATGATAGACATGCGGCGCGGCCGCGTTATCGACCAGCTGACAAAGCTGATGATAATGCCGAAAGGGCTTGCCGCAGGCAAAAGCGTATATGAGTGCACCGCTGATTTTCAGTGGTTTTTTTATTTTACACCACTATGTGTTGTTTACAAAAATGAGCGACTGCGCAGGCGGTATGAGAGCGTGATATTGGAGATAGCCCGTAAAAACGGCAAAACCTTTATGATAGCTGTCGTTTTCATTCTGCTGTTTTTCCTCGAGCCGCGCTTTTCGCGCTTTTTTTCGGTGGCACCAGACGGGAAACTGTCGAAAGAGCTGCACGGCTCAATCCGCGAGATCGTGCGGGCAAGCCCCGCACTTCGCGATGCGTTTAAGCTCAAGAGAGACGAAATCGTCTGCCCGGTGACGGATAATGTTTACACTCCGCTTGCGTACTCGAACGACCGTTTGGACGGCAAACTGCCGAACGTTTTTTTGATTGATGAGGCGGGTGCGCTGCCATCGACATATGCCATCGAGGCTATGCGATCCGGTCAGCTGACAATCCGCAACAAACTCGGCTGCGTAATATCCACAAAATATCCGCGCGAAGAGAATCCGTTTGAAGAGGAAGTCGCGTATGCAAAGCGCGTGCTTGACGGCACCGAAAAGGACGAAACGCTGTTTGCTTTGCTGTTTGAGCCTGACAGCCCGAAAGGCTGGGAGACTGACACGGCTATACTAAAGCAAGCTAATCCGCTGAGTTTGACAGTGCCGGAGGTGTATGATGACCTGCTAAAAAAACGGCGCAGGGCGATAACCATGCGGTCCGCACGGGAAAATTTTTTGTGCAAGCATTGCAACATCCTGTATCAGGGCAGCGCAACCGAAACCTATGTAGCGATAGATGACCTTCGGCGCGGCCGTGTGGACGCTATCGACTGGCAGGGACGGCGCACTTTTCTCGGCATCGATCTTGCGATGACGGAAGATAATTGCGCGGCGGTTTTTATCAGCGAGAGTGCGGACGGCGGCCTTGACGTGCTGCCAATCGGCTACCTGCCGGAGGATCGCATCGCCGAAAAGTCGGCCGCCGAAAAGCTGGACTACCAGCGGCTGATCGAAGAAGGCTGCTGCTATCCATGCGGCGACCGAATCATAAACTACAACTTTATTGAGGAACATATTCGGAAAACGGCGCGAGAGCGGGAGATGGACATAGTCGGGTTCGGGTTTGACCGTTGGAATTGTATATCGACGGCGAATAAGTTTGAAAACCCGACCGACGGCTATGAGCCGTGGATCGGCACCATAGTCGAGCAAAAAAGTTATGTGCTGTCTCCGGCAGTCAAATACGTTGCCGAGTTGGTTGCGGAAGGCAAACTGCATTTTGCAGATAACAGAATGTTTGTAATTAATTTTGCAAATGCACGATGCACGTACGACACAAACCTAAACCGTTACATTTCGAAGAAGAAATCAAACGGAAAGATAGACATGGTGGCCGCGCTTTTAAACGCGGTTTTTGTATATCTGCAAGATAAAAATGAAAACGAGACGTGGGGAGCGCAGATATGAAAAAAGGCGCTAAATTTAATCCGCTGCGATTTTTGCGGGTGAAAGCCGAAAGGCGTGAGCTGTCGCCGGATCTGGATGATGTGCTTGCATCCGCACTTTTGCGCGGTGACAGGATCACGGAGGCGACAGCCCGCGGAGTGCCCGCACTGTATGCGGGGGTCAGCTTTATCGCCGGCATGGTGTCCACACTGCCGGTGCGGCTGTACTCGGAGGCGGACGGCAAAACTAAGCCGCTGACAGATCCGCGCACGGCACTGATAAACGACGACACGGGCGACCTGCTGGACGGTGTGCAGCTAAAGGCTGCGCTGGTCACGGACTACCTACTAAACGGCCGCGCCTACGCCTATGTAAGCTGGCGGCGCAACAAGGTTGAAAGCATACATTACGTCAAGCAATCTGAGGTCGGCTATCAAAAAAATGCCGACCCGATTTTTAAGACCGCAACCTACTATATCGGCGGGCGGCAAATTGAGGGCGAGTACCTTGTCCGCCTGCTGAAAGATACGCGGGACGGCGTGACGGGTGCCGGCATAGTGGACAGCTGCAACGCCTGTTTAACCATCGCCGCCGACCTGCTTAAGTATGAGGGTGTCCTGGCTAAAACGGGCGGCACTAAAAAAGGCTTCCTGAAATCGCAAAAAAGGCTTGATAAAGACGCGCTTGATGCAGTCAAAAAAGCATGGGCAAAGCTGTGGGGATCGCCTAACTGCGACGCGATGGTCCTAAACGACGGCATGGATTTTATGGAGGCATCCGGCACGTCTGTGGAGCAGCAGTTGGATGAGCGCAAGCGTAACAATTATGCTGAAATCAGCAAATTGTTAAACTTGCCTGCATCCGTGCTGGACGGGACCGCAACCGAGGCAGTGTTTAGACAGGTTGTCAAGACAGCGGTTACACCTATAGTCGCCGCGCTCGAAACAGCCCTAAACCGTGCACTTTTGCTGGAAAGCGAAAAAGGCAAAAAATACTTTTCGTTTGACATGAACGAATTGCTGCGCGGCGACATGAAAACGCGTTTTGAGGCATATAGCACCGCGATACAGAGTGGATTTATGACGCAGGATGAGGTGCGCTACCGTGAGGACCTGCCCGAACTGGGATTTAATCTTATTCGTCTTAATTTGGGCGACGTTTACTACAACTCCGAAACGGATGAAATCTATACACCTAACACAGGCGAAACGATGAAGATAAAGCGAGGCGATGAGCAAAATTGAAAAAACCAATCACAACCGAAATCCGAGATGACGGCAGCGTCATCATCAGCGGATACGTTAACGCAGTCGAGCGCGACAGCCGACTGCTGCATGATGCAAGGCATGGCGATTTTTATGAGCGCGTTGCAGAGGGTGCCTTCGGTGCAGCGCTCCGCCGCGCTGAAAACGAAATCGAGCTAAAGCTTAATCACGATCGCGTCATCGGCAAACGCGGAGAAAATCTTGTGCTTGATGAGGACAGCATCGGCCTGCGTGCATCGGCAGCGGTCACGGATCCCGAGACCGTCGAAGCCGCCCGCGCGGGAAGGCTGACCGGATGGAGCTTCCGCTTTTACGTCCGCGCCGACGAGTGGACGGTAGAGGACGGCGTCAATCACCGCCGCCTGACGGATATCGACATAGACGAGGTATCAATCCTGACTAAAATGCCGGCATACAAAGCGACCACCGTGGACGTCCGCGCCGCATCCGGGGAGATCCGCGCTGCCGAGGTGCGCTGCACAGTCGCACTGGACAGGCTGTCCACGCTGATAAAACAAATCGAGATAATAAAACTGAAAGGGAAATGAAATGAACGGAAACCTGAAAAAGATGCGCGAAAAGCGCAACGAAATAATCGCCGCGATGGAGGCTGTGGTAAATGCCGCCGCGGCGGAAGAGCGCAGCCTGACCGATGACGAGATCACTGCGTACAACGGCCACCGCGATGAGCTGACCCGCATCGATGCAACTATAGCAGCAATCGAAAATGTGCGCAGCGCGGAGCGCGAGGAAGAGCATCCGCCCAAAGACGGCGAAAAATTGACGCCCGAAGAGAGAAGTTTTGTGAGCTATCTGCGCGGTGAGATCCGTGTAGACGTCAACACCACAAAAACCAACGCGGGCGCGGTAATCCCCACTACCGTGGCCGATCGCATCGTCGAGTACGTCAAAAACGTATCCCCCATCGCAGAGTATGCGACACGATATGAGGGAATCGGCAAAATCACCATCGCCTATGAGGACAGCGCAAACACACTGGAAGCATCCTATGTGGAAGATCTTGAAAGCGCAGATGCGACCGCGCAGAAGCTGGTGAGCGTAACTCTTGATGGCTACAAGATCCGCGTGCCCGTAAAGGTGTCGCAGCAGCTGCTGGATAACAGCCAGGTCGATCTTATCGCATATCTGGTGCGCCGCATCGGCGATGCGCTTGCGGCAAAAATCGAAAAAGAATTTTTGATCGGCACAAGCGGCAAAGTCGCAGGCCTTGCCGGAGGCGTCAAACAGACTGTGACCGCTGCAAGTGCGACAGCCGTCACCACCGACGAGCTGATCGACGTGCAGGATGCTGTCCCCGATATCTATCAGGCTAACAGCATCTGGATAATGCATCCCAAAACGCGTACGGCAATCCGCAAACTTAAGGACGGCGAAAACCGCTACTTGCTTAATCTTGACCTTAACACAAAATGGGGGTACAGCCTTCTGGGCAAGCCTGTCTATGCGTCCGATGCCATGCCCGAGCCTGCGGCGGGGGCAAAAACGATTTTTTACGGTGACATGTCCGGACTTGCCTGCATCATTCGCGGTTTGCGCGTGCGAGTACTGAACGAGCGTTTTGCGGATGTTGACGCTGTTGGAATTTTCGGTTTTGCCGAAATTGACGCAAAGGTCGAAAACACACAGAAAATATCTGTTCTCACAATGAAGTCCGCTACCTGAGGCTGAGCCGAGTGAAACTGAGCGAGCTGACCGAGAGGGATGTCGGGATCTACTGCCGCATCGAGGGAGAGGATGCGGCATTGGTCCCGGCGTACATAGACGCGGCAAAATCTTTCATCCTCCGACAGACCGGACTGTCGGAGGATGAAGCGGACGAGCGGCCGGAGCTGACAATCGCAGCCTTGGCACTAATCGGAGATTTTTATGAAAAACGCACTATGAGTGATGACACCGCGACCGAAAATCGCACAGTAGCGGCTATCATCGGGATGCACTGCCGGCATCTGGTCGCCGGAGACGGAGGCGAGGGATGAACCCGGGGAAAATGGACAAATGGTTGACGGTGACGGTGTATGATGCAACCGCCGGAGTGTACAAAAAAGTGCGCAATGCTTACGGCGCATATCAGTATAAATCGCGGGTTGTACTGTCGCCGCACTCGGCTGCACTGCCCGGTGCGGAAATCATCACGCGCAGGATCGGGACCGTGCGCGGCAGCGGCTTGACCATCGGCGGCAAAGATTATATCGTTGCGGATGTGGACGATACGGACCGAGGCAATCTGACTCTGACCGCGGCCGCCGTCCGGCTGCTGCCCTGCGAGGGCACGCGCACGGAGTCCGTCACCGGCACGCTTAATCGTGCCGAAAACAAAAAATCAGCACTGCCCGATTTTGTGGCAGTGCTGAGCGAAAAATACATCGTGCATGACCAGCAGGCAGCAAACGCCGAGCTTCGGACCGAGCAGGTGCTGATCACGGCAAAAGCGGTGGATCTGCGCAGCGGGGATGATGTCACGGTGGACGGCATCGCCTACACCGTGATGACCGCGCACACGGCGGATGATGGGCTGAATGAATATATAGTTTTACGCGTGGAGGATGCGTGATGGCGGTAGAGATCCGAGCAGTGTCCGAGCAGATGGAAGCTGCGCTGAAAAGAGTGCCTGCACTGAGGCGGAAAGTTGTCGAGAGCGTGACGCAAAAAGTAAAGGCACGGCTGGATACAGAAATCGCATCCCGCGTCCGCGACACACACGGCAAAATCCGAGGATGGCAGGAAATCCGCATCGGCAGCAAAGCGGGGTATGGCGTAATCGCGCCTGTCAGGGACGGCAGCGGCAGGGACAGCCCCGGCGCAATCACGCGATACCTGGAGGTCGGTCACCGCATCCGCAAGCCGAAAAAAGCGGGCACAAAAGGCTATCGACCGCGCATCCGCGTTGCTGCCGTTGCAGGGCGGTTTTTTTATAAATCGGCCGACGCGCAAAAGGAAGGCATAATAAATGCCGAACTGAAAAAGCTTGAAAAAGAGCTTGCGGAAAATCTGGATCTGGAAGGAAAAAACTGATGATAAGCGACAGCGATATGCTTGACGGCATCAATGCCGTGCTTGCAAAAACCTTTACAGACTATCGAGTGTACGTCAATTTGCAAAAAGAGGATTATGAGCGGCCGTCCGTGACGATCCTGTCCGGCAGCAAAAAAATGCAGCGAGAGACCCCTCACATCATCGCCCGCGAGGAAGAGTATGAGATCATAATAAAAATCCCGACTGACAGTGCGGGCATAGCACCGCTGACCGATATGCAGACAGTGCAGCACAAAGCGGCGGCCGCCTTCGCACTGCCGGTTGCGGTTGCGGACAGGATGCTTTTGCCGCAGGTCACGCTGGTGCCGATAGAGGACAATGCTTTCGCTGAAATACGTTTGAATTTCGTTTTTTATGATTCGCCCGTTGAGACCGCGCCGGCGGAAGACATGGAGCAGATAAACACCGCAGTTGCGGTAAAAATTAAAAACAAGGAGACTGTAAATGGCAATCCCGACTTTAAATATTACATTTAAGCAAGCAGCAAAAAAGACCGCTGCAAAGTTAACCCGCGGCACAGTCGCGGTTATCGTAAAAGATACTGCGCAAGCCCTTGCGGGTACGGTGGCGGAGGTATCCACGGTCGATGATATCCCTGCCGCACTGTCAGCGGACAACAAAAAATACATCGAGCGTGCGCTTATCGGCGGCGACCAAAAACCTAAGCGCGTGTACGTCGCTGTCATGGGCAGCGACGGCACCTATGCCGCGACACTGGCAGCACTGGCAAAGTACAACTGGGACTGGCTGGCGGCGGACCCCGAGTGCAGCGCATCCGATGCAGCGACTATCGCGACATGGATCGCAGCGCAGCGCGGCAAGGGCGCGGTGTATAAAGCCGTGCTGCCGAATAAAGCAGCAAACGCTGCGGCGATCGTAAACTTTACCGCATCCGATATCACGGCGGAGGGCAGCACAGTGACGACAGCCGCTTTTTGCAGCCGCATCGCCGGACTGATAGCCGGTACGGGCATCGCGCAGAGTATCACATACTATGTGCTGCCCGATGTGACGGACTGCGAGAGACTGACAGCCGACGAAATGAGCGCAGCTGTCGCTGCCGGTAAGCTCATCCTGATGCACGACGGCGAAAAAGTAAAAATCGTGAGCGGCGTGACCAGTCTTGTGCCTACCGGCGGAAAAAGCGATCCCCTGCAAAAAATCAAGACGGTCGAGGTTATAGACGCTATCAGGCGCGACATCACCCTGCTGGTGCAGGATGGGTATATCGGCAAACTGCCAAATACATATGACAACAAGTGCGTTCTGATCACAGCTATCCGCGACTACCTGCGCACACTTGAGGCGGAGGATGTGCTGGCCGAGGGCAGCACGGTCGAGATCGATGTAGCAGCGCAGCGAGACTGGCTTAAATCCGCCGGCGTGGACGTGAGCGACATGGACGATGATGCGGTTAAGACTGCCAACACCGGAACGCATGTATTTCTCGCCGTAAACATCAGCATTTATGACGTGATCGAGACAATCAACATCGAAATCACATACACGATGGAGGCATAAACGATGACAAAAGCAAAGTTTGACGCAAAACGCGTCATGAACGGCACGTGGGGCGAGCTGTGGATAGACGGCATCCTCGCTGCCGAGGTGTACAAAGTGCAGGCAAAAGAGTCATACAGCCGCGAAAACGTACCGATTTGCGGGTCTCTTACGGATGGCAAAAAGCTTACAAAGATAGAGCGCACAGGGTCCATCGGTATGCACCATGTCAATACCCGCATGGCGGGACTGATAGCAAATCGTATCCGCGCAGGCGAGGACCCTGCCTATACGCTGATATCAAAAATCGACGATCCCGACGCACTCGGCGCAGAACGCGTCGCCTTTACGGGGGTGCGCTTTGATGACCTGACGCTTGCCGACTGGGAGGCGGGGGTGCTCGGGAAAATTGAATCCCCGTTCTCTTTTGAAGATTACGAAATTCTTGATTCTGTGAGGTAAAAAATGAAAGAATCGAAAATCAACATTGTAGACCTTTTGCTGGCGCAGGATGCATCAAAGATCCGCGACCTGCCTACTGCGCAGATACGCATCACCCGCCTGTCAGACATCATCGGCGCGGATTTTTGCCTTGAGATCCGTGCACTGACCGGCGCGGAAATCGAGTCCATGCCCGACGGCATGGAGGGTATCGACCGAAAAATCCTGACGGCCGTTAAAAATTTTGATTTTACCGACGCGCAGCTGCGCGGAAAATTTACGCCCGACGGGCGCTGCACGCCGCTGACGCCCACCGAGCTGATAGATGTATTGCTGCTGCCGGGCGAAAAAATCCAGATAGTGCGCAAGATCAACGATCTAAGCGGCTACACCGATGACGCGGTCGAGGTAATCAAAAAAAACTGAAAACGGACCCGGAGCTGCTGCTTATGTATATCCTTTTTAGGGACAAGGGCATCTGCCCCGGGGACTACTATAAAAAATCAATGGGAGAAAAACTCTTGCTGGCGGCTTTTGTGCAGCAGATGTATGACGACAGGGAGAACTAAAAAATGTCAAAAACTGCTGAAACGTTATTTGTATTGCGTGACAACTACAGCGGCACGCTAAAAAACATCGCGCAGATACAAAAAAGCTTTACGAAAGACTTAGACGGTCTGCAAAAATCGCTGAAAGAATTGAATCGCGGTCGCGCTGAAATAAAAGTCGATGCGGACAAAGCGAAGCGCGAGCTTAAGGCTGCGCAAAAAGCCTACACCGACTACGGCGATGCAGCATCAAAAGCGGCGGCGCAGCAGGCACAGGTCCGATGGGACGATGCGCAGCAGCAGCTAAAAGCCTATGATAGGCAGATCCGCGAGACCACCAAAGCGATGGAGGATCTGACAGGTGCGCAGTCAAAAGCTACTGCGTCAGCGGCAGCGTCCGAGTCGGCCGCACCGTCCGCTCCGGCGGGCGGGGTTGAATCGGTTGCAACGGCGGTTTTAGGATCACAGCTGGCGGCGCAGCTGGGCACATCGGTCGCATCGGCCCTCGGCGTTGGTATATCCTCCGCTTTTGGCGACAGCGTCGGGGCATCCGTGTCCACCATCGGCGGAGCCCTGGCATCGGGCGCGGCAGGCGGTGCTGCACTTGGCAGCATCATCCCCGGACTGGGCACGGCCGTCGGTGCCGGCATCGGCGCGGCTGTCGGCCTGATATCCGGTGCGATACAGGACGCAGCACAAAAAAAGCAGGATCGCGACCAGTATTTTAAGGATGATGTAAAAAACATATACGATGAGGTAATCACTATCCGTCAAAGCATGGTGAGCACCGGCGCGGAGATAGCCGCAGAGCGCGAGACCACGCAGATGGCTTTTGCAAATCTGCTTAAAGGCGAAGCCGCAAATGCGCCCGTATATGCCTACAGCGCAGCACGGGACGGCGGCAGCCTTGCATATCTGCTACAGCAGACGCAGGTCGGCGCGGGCATGGACCGCAACGCATATGCCGCTGACTTTTTGACGAAACTCAACGAGTTTTCCCGCAACACTCCGTTTGAGTATGACGAGCTTGCATCTATCAGTAAAACGCTGCTGACATATGGTTATAATTCAAGCAACATGTTTGATATGTTGACCAAAATCGGCGATGCCGGCAGTGCACTGGGATGGGATTCATCCTCCAAAACCGCCGTTGCGACATATATCGGCCGCATGAACTTGACCGACAAAGTCACGATGGAATATATAAACCCTCTAATTGAGCGCGGCATTGATGCAATCGGATATATCACCGAAAGTCTGAAAACTGACAGCGGCAAAGCCGTCACCGAGCAGGATGTCATGCAGATGATAAGCCGCGGCGAGCTGAGCGGCAAAGCCGTGGCGCAGACGCTGATCGAGTACATGGGCAGCGATTTTGCGGGGTCGATGGAAGAAATGCAAAACTCTTACGCAGGGCTTGAATCGACGATTGCCGGCTGGGAAGCCGACATGCAGGCAGCCTTCGGCGAAAAGTTTAACGAAAAATGCAAAGAGCAGATGCATGAGCAGATTGACTGGTACGAGGAAAACGGTGATGCGCTGAAAGAAATGTACGGCAAGGTCGGTGAGTACGAGGCTAACCTTATCGGCGAAAAAGAGCGCACCATGCGCGAGAGCATGGACGAGCTGCTGGAAAAGGCGGGAGAGATCCCGACAGGCGAGCAGATGAGTGATGAGCTTTATGCGGCTTTAGTCGATGCGCAGGTCAAGTACAACCAAAGTGACGCATATAACGATTACTTTGACAGTCAGCTATCTTTGATACAAACCACCCGCGATAAACTTGTATCCGAAGGGACGTATCGTAACTTTGGATATGAGATGGCGCAAGAGTTTACAAAAGGTTATAATGCCGCACTGTCGGCGAACATGGGCATCGGCGACGCCGAGCCGAACGCAGCCCCAAGCGCGACGCCCGAACCGATAGTATCCCCGGGTCCGCTGCCGCCGCCCGCTTTTGCGTACGGTATCCGGTCCGTGCCGTATGATGATTTTGCGGCGCGACTGCATCAGGGCGAGCGCGTGCTGACAGCAGCGCAGGCACGGTCCGCGGACATGGCGGCATCCCCGCAAGTGACTATTACAGGCAATACTTTTGTAGTGCGCGAGGAAAGCGACATAGACGCTATCGCGCTTGCACTTTATGAGCGTTTTGCGACGGCAAGCGCAGTTTACACAGGATAGTAACTATGAGACGTATTTTCAGCATCTTGCACGAAGGCACTGAGTATCGCCTGCCGGTGACCCCGGCATCCATCCGGCTGGACACCGGCATAAAAATCGACACCGCCGCTGTATACGGACTGGGCGATATAAATCTTGCCGGTGACCGCACGGCGGCAGCCGTCAGTATCAGCTCTTTTTTCCCGGCGAAGGCCTACGATTTTTGCATAGGTCAGCATCGGGATCCGTATGACTGGGTAAAGCTTTTTAAAAAAATAATCAAAAAGAAAAAGCCCGTACGTTTGATAATTTCCGACACAGCGATAAATATCCGTGTGCTGATAAAATCAATCGAGTACGGCGAAGATCCGGGCACCAATGATGTTAATTACGCATTGACGCTTGTTGAGTATCGCCGCGGCATGGCGGCAGAACCGCGGCCGCAGGAGGATACGCCGTACACGCCGGAGACCTACACTGTCGTATACGGCGATACGCTGTGGTCAATCGCCCGCCGTTTTTACGGCAACGGAAAATTTTACAAAAAAATTGCGGCCGCAAACGGCATCCAAGACCCAAACATTTTGACTGTCGGGCAGGTGCTGCGACTGCCCAAGGATTAAAGCATGTTGGTATTTTATGACAATAAAAATATTTCAAACTTTGTGCAAAAGGCCGTTGCGTCCGGGAGCAAATCGTCGTGCGCCCGCACGCTGAGGCTGTCGATCGTCCAAAGCGCGACAGACAGCAGCCTGCCGCAACTCGAAATATCGACAGGTAAAAAATTGCAGTTTGCGGCGGACGGCATGGATTTTTTCGGGGTTGTGTCGAGTGTCACACGATCCACCGCGAGCAGCACGATAGACGTCACGGCGCAGGATTTTGGACTGTACATAAAGCGCAACACTGTGACGCACAAAATCAACGGCATGACGCCCGCTGCTGCCGCAAGGGCACTGTGCAAAGGCCGCGGGATCACCATAGGCTACATGGCGGACTGCAACGGCTTCACCTTTCGCCGAAACTTTTCAAATACATCGTTATATAGTGCAACCATGACCGGCTACACGCTGGCTGCCGAAAAGACCGGGCAGGCGTATCAAATGCTTTTTGCCGGTGCGCTGATGACTGTCGTGCAGCGCGGCGAAATCATCGGCGGGACAATCCGACCGAAAGAAAACCTGCTGACGGCTACATACTCCGAAAACATTGAAAATGTCGTAAACAAGGTTTACATGTATGACAGCGACGGTCGCAGCGCCGGCACCGTGACAGGCGATACGTCCATCGGCATCATGGGACAGGCTATGACGATAACCGCCCAACGCGGCAGGGATGCCGCCGAAAAAATCATCCGTGATAAAAAAATCGCAAGATCCGGCACGGTCGATATACTCGGCAACGTCGAGTGCGTCACCGGAAACGCAGTTTTTGTTTACGAACCGTATACGGGGCTATACGGAAAATTTTTTATCGATGCGGATACGCACACATGGGCAAACGGCAAGTATACAACAAGCGTAACACTTAACTTTGAAAATTTGATGGACGAACAGCAAGCGGGATCCGAAATCCAAAAAAGCAGCCGTAAAAAGCAGCAAAAAGCCGCCGAAAATCAAGCGGCGCAGGAAAGCAGCGAAAGCGGCGTGCCGGGCATGTATCATGTCGGACCCAACGGCGAGATCATCTACACATACCCGCCGCGACCGTAAAGGAGAAATTACAACGTGTTTCCTTATGATGAAATAATTGCGCAATTTGCAAAATGTATACAAAAAGATAACAGCGACAGCACCGTGCGCATGGCGATCGGCACGGTGCAGGCCGAAGATCCGCTGACCGTCCGAGCAGATGGGCTGGAGCTGGATGAGGCGGATCTGCGCATAGTTGCACCGCCGTACAAATCCATCGAGGCTGACAGCCTGACTTTCGGGCAGGGCGATACGGTCCTGCTGCTGACTCCGGACGGACAAACCTACTACGTCGCCGGAAAGGTACGGGACGGGCATGTCTGATAATATCTACCCTTTTTTACATAATGTGCAACATGCTGAAACGCCGACGGATGAGCTGCCGCTGTATGTGGATGTCAAATGGGACGATGCGCGGTGCTGCGCCGTACTCGGGGATGACGGCGATCCAATCCTCTGCGCCGGTGCGGATGCACTGCACGGATGGATCATGCGTGCGCTTTTGACCGACCGCTACGCGGACGAGCACTATTCGGCGGCCTTCGGCTCTGAGCTGCGCCGCCTTATCGGGCGGACATGGCAGCCGTCTACCCGCATGGCAGAGGCCCGCCGCTGCATCGAGGACTGCCTGCTGCAAAATCCGTATATCAAAAGTGTAACTGTGGATGACGCGAGCCTGCGCGGCAACGCACTGCACATCGCGTGCAGCGTACAAACAGTTTATGGCAATTTAACGGAGGAAATCGATGTTTGAAAACAAAACGTTTGAATCAATAAAGCAAAGCATAATCGATAAGCTGACAGGCACGGCAGCCACCATCGAGGGCAGCTACACCGGCGACATCATCGCCGGAGCGGCGCTCGAAATCGGAAAACTGTATGCCTATATCAACACGCTTAAATCCGCTATGTTCCCGACCGCCGACAGCGGGGAATATTTAGAAATGCGCTGCGCCGACTACGGCATCACAAGAAAACCTGCATCGAGGGCTGTCATCACAGTCACGCTCTCGGCGGCATCGGCAGTGACGCTGCCAAAGGGCACGCTCTTGCAGTCGCAAAGCGCGGGTTTAAATTTCGGCTTGACGGCCAATGTATCGCTCAAAGCCGGCGAGAAGACGACCGCCCAGGCGGAGTGCACCACGGCGGGCGCGGTTACGCTGCCCGCCAACGACCTGCTTCCGGCGGCGGTAATAAAAAACCTGACGGTCACAAACTCAAAAACTTCCGCCGGCGCGGATGCCGAAACCGATGCCGAGCTGTACAGGCGGCTGCAACTCCGCCTGCGGTATGCTCCGGGCTGCGGCACGGCAGCGGACTACCGCCGATGGGCTTTAGAGGTGCCCGGCTGCGGCTACGCAAAAGCAAGCACAAATGCCGCAGGGCAAATCGACGTTGTTGTCGCAACGCCGACTTTCGGCGCGATGGACAATGCCACACATCAAAGTATAGCCGATAATATTAGCGCAAAACGGCCGCTGGGCGCATCGGTGCGAGTCTTTGCTGCACTAAATGTCCCCAAAACGCTGACTGCAACGGTTGATCTGTATGACGGATACACGATAGATATAGTGACGGCGGCATTTAATGACAGCTTGAAAAAACACATTGCCGAAATTGCATTTGACGGTGAAACCGATAAGCTTACAATTGCACGTATAACCTATTTTTTGATGGCTACACCGGGCATAAAAGATGCTACCGCCGTCAAAATCAACGGCAGTACGGCAGACCTTGACATATCATCATCCATACCAACTTTTACAGTGACGCTGACGGCCACGGACAAGGACGCAGGGAGTAAAGCATGAGCAATCCTACCGCCAAACGCAAAAAATTTTATTGTGCGGCCGTCTACACATCGGATGCATATGCGCTGGACGTGACAGACGCAATCGCAGCGGCGGGCACCGAGCCCGCATGGCAAGATGTTGAAATTTTTAAAAAACAGCTTTTTGCAAAATCAGTCAATGCAGACGGCTATGCACTGTGGGCGGAGTATATCGGCACACCTAACACCGTCATGCCCGCCAACGGGGACGTATCCGCGCTGACCGACAAACTGCAAAGCACTGGCGATTTTACGCGTGCCGCCATCGATGCCCTGATAGTCGCAATCATGGGTAAGGCAAAATACACGCTGACGGAAAATGTCAATGCGTTAACAATCGTTTTTCCGGCAGGCACCGACACGGTCGGTATTGCAAAGCTGCGCAGTGCAGTCAACCGTATCAGACCGCTGCATGTCACTGTGGACATACATGCGGATACCAATGACAAACCGATAACGTAAACCGAAAGGAAATAATTTTATGCCGACTATAGACATCATCATCCGCAACAAAACCGCAAGCGCGGTCAACCCGCCCTGCATCGTGTGCGGCAACAGTGACTACAACGTAAAATTTAATTTTGATGAAGAATGGCAAGCTCACAACAACAAAATCGGCGTTTTTGCATATAACCGATGTGGCGAATGGCAAAGCGAAAAAGTCCTTTTTGAGGGCGATACCTGCCCGGTGCCGGCGCTGCATGGTGTGCGCAGCGTGTGGATCGGCGTGACAGCCGGAGACGTCCGGACATCCACCCCGGCGGACGTGCCCTGCCGCATGGGCGCAACGGATTTTTCGGGCGCATCCGAAAAGCCGTCAGCCGATATATGGGGACAAATCCTTGATAAGCTTGATACGGTCGGGACGGTGCAACGCATAAACACTGTAATTTCTTATGATGTTGACCGCGGCGACTACGTTTCATCGGTCGATTTTGCAACCCTGCTCGCGGCGGCGCAACAGCCCGAAAAATATATAGTCACTGCGGCGAGACGGGAGGGCGGCGTGGAGAGAGAGTATGCGCTCAAGGAGATAAAACAGAACGCAGATTTTACTTTTTTGTGTTTCTTCTGCTCAATACCTCAGTACAGCGGTTCCGAAATGAGTGCACCACTCGTAAAATATATTCTAATATCGTCAACGGAACATGTTTCTTTTTTTGAAACAGACATTTCGGTTTTGGCGGTCTCCGAAGCCGGTGCTTTGCATCGAGCGTCCATGGATCCTTTTACTGCCAACAGCTTGGGGAAGAACGCAGTGAATTTCGGGCGGGAAGCCGGTGCTACAGGGGTTATGTCATTTGCGACAGAGTACGGGTTATATCATCCACGCTATGGATGGAGCTATAACTCAAATGTCGCAAGTGGTAATTTTTCAGCAGCCTTCGGCAGCAACACAAAAGCAACGCAAGAAGCGCAGTTTGTCTGTGGAAAACAAAACGAAGAAGATGTCGCAGGGGTCTATCAATTTATAATTGGAATTGGCGGGAAAAACGGTTTTGCAGTAACAACTCGCGGCGAAATCGTGATGCCTGATCCGAACGCATCGTCTACAACGTACATGAAAGCACGGCTTAATTCTGACGGAACGATTACGCTGTCGCCTGTTGCGAACGAAGCGACATCATATACCACAGAATGCACAGCAAATCGCGTTACTGATATAACGCCCGACTCGACTGATAAACAATATCCCACCGCGAAAGCCGTGTATGACGCACTTCAGTCTCTGCCGGCATCCACGGCGGAGACATGGACCACAGTCGCGGAGACCACCACCACGGAGGTTACATCCACTATATATCTTACTTTCCCGGCGTGCCGAAAAGTGCGGATACTGATAGATACGCTTGGCGGGGTTACGTCCGGACAGGTGCAGGTCATCCTAAATGCCGGGCAGGATCCGCACATCGGCGAGGCGCGTGCTGCCATCGCAAAAACGAGTTTTAGTACATCGTCGAGGTACATAGCCGGGGTCGTGCAAGTCGATGCGGACTGGTGCATCGGCGGTATGCAGTACGGATATGCCGCTATCGGAGCACGTGCCGACGGCGCACAAAAAGACCTTATGCAGCCGCCTGTCAGCATGATGTGGGCAAATGCCACAGCATATACAACCGCAAAAAAGACTTACAAAGAGACAGGGATAACTGAGGTTTGTATCAAAGGTGTATCTCTACCGACGGACGCGGGCTTTGATGTCGGCGCACATATCATCGTGGAGGGAATAGCAAAATGACAAATTTAAAGGTGATTGATTTTATCAAATGGGCGTTGACCCATGCAAAAAGTGTACCAACTGGCGCCGCCATGCCTCTGCCGATTGATGCATGCTGCGCGGATCCGTGGCACTATCTTTTTGGCAGCGTCCGCGTGCAGACAACCCCCGCAACGCTCTCCCGCTATCGGCAGGCATACGTCAACCGCGGCTGGGCGGGTGCGGATTTTGATGCAGCGGTTGCGGGCTGGCGCAGCACCGACTATGCGACCGATTGTCAGGGGCTACTGGATTCATACCTGACATATGTCTGCAACGACAAAACGGACATTAACGCAGATATGAATTACCGTTTGTGGTGCAACGCAAAGGGTCCTATCGATGATATCACCCGCGATTACGTCATCGGCGAGGCTGTTTTTGTCAGCAATAAAAACGGTAAAATGACGCATGTAGGCTGGATCTGCGGTTTTGACAGCGACGGCACGCCGCTGGTGATTGAGGCACGCGGTCTGCGCTACGGTGTGGTAGTCACACGGCTGGATACGCGCCCGTGGACACATCGCGGGATTATGGCCCAAAAATTCAAATATTCGGAGGAAATCGAAATGGAAAAGATAAAATTCGAGGTAGCGAGCCCTATGCACACTGGCGCGGCATACAAAGCAATGCAGACAGCACTTAGTGCAGCAGGCTATACAGACGGTGACGGCAAGACTCTGATGGCAGACGGCAAGTGGGGTACGAAATCACAAACGGCATTTACCGCTATGATTGCTGACTACAGCACACATTCACCGGCTGGTGCTGACCCTATAACAGCAGATGATGCTGCAACCGTGCTGATGCACGGTATCCGCATTACCATCACAAAGGACGGTGCCAACCAGTGACTGCAAGTCTGTGGATAACACTGATTAGTGCCGTGCTTGGCAGCGGAGCACTAACCGCCGTTGTAACAGCGGCACTGACCGCACACCGTGAACGCAAAAAAGCAGCAGCGCAGGTATCAGCTGCCGAAGCCCGCGCTGCATCTGCCGAACGGCAGGCACTGATGATGTTGACACTTGACAGCCTACAGGCACGGTGCCGCGCTATCATAGCTAAGGGCAGCCGCACGCAGACGGACACGCAGCAAATAATCATACAGCATGATATCTACAAAGCCTTGAATGGTGACGGCTGGGCGGATGCGCTCTTCACGTCCGCCATGGAACTGCCCATAGTATGATATAGTTATGATGCGGAAGAACCGCAGAAAGGATAAAACAATGACCGTAAAAACAAGACTCTGGCTCAAAGCCGCCGGCATCCGTGCCGTTAAAACAATCGCTCAGACTGCCGTTGCAACTATCGGCACGTCAGCTGTACTCGGTGATGTTAATTGGATTGCAGTAGCATCTGCTTCCGTGCTTGCCGGTATCCTCTCTCTGCTCACCAGCGTTGCAGGCCTGCCGGAGATTCGACAAGCAGAGGACTAAGCACCCACAAATTCATCCCGCGCCCGCAAATTATTGAACATTAATTTGCGGGCGCATTTTTCATTTTAAACTTCATACATTCAGTTTAATATATTTTGCTTTTAAACAAAAAACGACTGACTTTTGCTCAACTACATGTTAAAATGTAATCACGGTGAGGAAATACCGCAATGCTCGGTACTGTATAATAATTCTAGAAAGGGGTATGTGGAATAGTGAAAAATAGACGCGCCAATGCGGTATTGTTCGGATTTGATTTTCAGCGAAATGCCGCTATTATTCTTATGCTGGAGAACATCAAGGACTTGCGTTCTGTTCGCCTTGAGGGCAACGAGGAAGATATTGAACTGACTATGGAGAACGGTCAAAAAATTCTCGCTCAAGCAAAGGCTGTTGAAAAGAGTAGTTCCGATTTTTCTCATGTGCGTGAAAACCTAAAAAAGGCACTGACATCGCTTTCGGAGGGCGCACAGAAAACAGATGCGCAGCAGTTAATTTTTATCACCAACTCTCCTAACCCATTCAATGATGCAGACTCAAAAGTCGTTTTCGGTGGATATTCTACCCGAAGATTTTTTTCCAATTTGCCGCCCTCAGCGCAGGAAATAGTACGAAAATATTTAGTTGGTATAGAGCATCCGCTCGATTTGCAAAAATTTACAGTCCGTGTATTCCCGTTCGAAACTGATGATGAGACGGAGCGCTATAAAGCTGTTACACAAGTTGTAAACGATTTTATCGGCGATCTTAAAATTAATACTGTACCGTCTGGACTTGGCAGGCATTTGCTTCAAGTATGGCAAGATGATATATTGATTAATGGTTCGAAAAGGGATGCGTCTATTCAATTAAACAAAAAAGATATTATATGGCCTATCTTAGTATATCTGACTGATATTAATCAGTGCGATGAAGATTTCTTAAATCAGTTTGAACTTGGGGTTTGTGACGAGGTCGTTCGTCTGTATGGCAGTACCATTGACTCCTGCTGTGAACGTATCGAGTTTTTTACGAGGATTCTCTATGATTACACGAAATTTCCCAGCACCAAAAAGCAACGTGAAAAGCATCAAGACTTCATTAACCTTTTTTGGGAGAAATACAAACCAGAATTTTCATCAGACAGTATTGATAATGAGACTCTTGAAGCGCTTACAAAAATAGTCTTGTATAATGTGATTAGACGTAGAATTGCCATTGAAAATGTCCGACAGGGGGTGAACCTGTGATTATTCAATCTATTCGAATAAAAGAAGGATTTGCAGAGCGCACTTTTAATTTCACGGATGGCGTAAATCTTGTTTTTAGCAAGGAAAACAGTAAGGGGAAAACAACCTTGTTACGCTTCCTGTTATACTCCTTGGGGTACAACGTACCCAATACCAGAAAAATTAGATTTGACCATTGCGAGGTCGTTTCACGGGTTCTGGTGGACAATGTTGGCGAACTCACCTTGTCCCGCTATTCCAATGACTTTATCGAAGCAACTGTCGCTGACGAAAAGAAAACGTACATACTTCCCGATCAGTTGCGCGAATTGCATAAGATATTATTTAGAACAGAAAATGCGGATGTGCTGAATAATATCCTTGGGGCAATTTATACCGACCAAGAAAAAGGCTGGACACTCCTCAATCGTGGTACTGTTATTGGGAGTATCAGATTTAACATTGAAGAATTGATTCGTGGCCTTTCCGGCTGTGATTGCAGTGACTTGATTCGTAAAAAAGCACGGCTTTCTAAGGAACGCTCAAAATACCGTCAGTTGGCCAGCGTTGCCAAATATCGCGAGGAAATTGTAGCTGAAAGTGGCACTCTTGTATCGGACGCTTATTCTGTAGAGTCAGATGCTGTTATAGCGCAGTTGCTGATGCAACAAAAGGCACTTCAAGGTGAATTGAAGAGAATCGACAAAAGCCTCTCGGACAACAGGCGTGTGCGTCAGTATGTTGCTGAAATGAAATTGATTGTTCAGTTGCCAGACGGAAAGATATTTCCCGTTACGGCCGATAGCATCGTCGGATTAGTTGATTCAATAGATTTTCTGATTGCTAAACGTAAAATCGTCTCTGCCGATTTACGTTCTGTTATGCACGAGTTGGCGAGTGTTCAAAAAGAGCGGGAAAATGAAACGGAGCAGCTATCATTCTTTCAGTCTGAGAGGATGATTGACATTTTCGATAGGCGGATAGCCTCTGTTCCCATTGATGCAGGCGCCATCTATAAGGAAATAAAGAACTTGGAGAAGGAGCTAAAATTCGTTGATGGAGAAATATCCAGAAAAACCAAGTCGGATACTGGCGCGGTAATGTCTATTTACCAAAACATGGTTAAGTACGCTACTGAACTTGGCGTAGGGAACAGTGAATCTATTGCTTCGTCATACCTATTTACTTCTAATTTGAAGGAGCTGTCTGGTGCGGTGCTGCACAAAACAGTCTTTGCTTTCAGGTTAGCGTATATTACTGAAATTGAAAAACGCTTGAGTATTAAACTGCCGATCATTCTGGATTCCCCCAGTGGCAAGGAAGTGGATCAGGCAAATATTCAACTGATGATAAATATATTAAAAAGAGACTTCTCTGGTAATCAGATCATTATCGCCTCCATCTTTAAGTATGATTTTGAATCTTTGAATGTGATAGAAATTCAAAATCGGCTGATTGAGGGCTGATTTTTTAATAGATAAAGGGAATTTGAGCAACTATCGCATTAGTGAAGTGCCTCCCGTCAAGTAGACGGTGAAAAAGATTTTATCTGGAATACACGGCGATCATTTGCAGTGTGGAGCGTTCCGTCACCGCTTTGCCAGAAGTCGTTATTCCAAGAAAAGGCTGTATGTAATTCTACTGGGCCGGTTGGTGGAACTCCTCCTGGAACGGAGTGTTCCACTGGGGACATCCATAAAAATCAATCTCTTTATTTTGACAACGGGGGGCAAAAAATCACAGGCAGCCTTTGATGCTATGATCGCGGACTATGCTGCGCCCGCCATGGACGGACCCGCACCGATCGAGGCAGCGGATGCGGCTACCGTACTGATGCACGGCGTCAGGATCACGATCTCGCGGGATGGGACGGGGTGATGCCTGATGCCGCAGACCGTCAGCATCATCATCGCGCTTATCGGCGCAGCGGGGACGGTGTACGGCATCGTGACCGCCGCCATGCAGATGCGACGCGCTGCCCGCAAGGATGACACAGCCGGAGGGCATACCACCGGCACAATCTGCACCGAGCTTGGATATATAAAAGCAAACACCGATGAAATCAAGGCTGAGCAGCGAGAGCAGCGAAAAACCAACACCGAGGTAGTATCCCGCCTGACGGCGGTGGAAGCATCTGCAAAGCAAGCCCATCAACGCATCAACGGGCTTGAAAATCGAATAAAATGAAATATATGTGCCTAACTTGCCGGCAGCTTGCCGGTAACTTGCCGGTAAATAAAAAATGCCCTGCCGTGCTCAAAGCGCATGGCAGGGCATTTGCCGTCAAAAAAATCAAAAATCATCCGATGGAGAGACGCCTTTTGTAGCACTTTATCCTCTCGGCTCCGATGAGCTCGCGCAAGCCCATCTCCTCGAGCGACGCTTTGAGTCCGTCACTCGCGTTATCACTCGCAAGCGCAATGCAAAATACGTTACGTAATGCCGCCATTATTTGATCATCGTCACAGTTTGCCCCGCAAGGCAGAACACAATTATCGAAATCATCCAAAACCGCACCCTCAAGATTCGCTCCTCGCAGGTCGGCGTTTTTAAGGTCTGCACCTCTCAGGTCTGCACCTCTCAGGTCTGCACCTCTCAGGTCTGCCCATCCGAGATGCGCATTTTTAAGATCTGCGCCTCGCATGTCGGCGTCTGTCAAGTCGGCGCACGGGAGGCTGGCCTCGCTCAAATTCGCACCGCAAAGAATAACCCCCCGCAAAGAAGTTTCAGGAGCAAATTTTCTCCCCGCGAAATTCATTCCGCTGCAATCTTTCAGCATGAAGGCTGTCAAGAATTCATCCACTTCTGCATTTTCATATTCGAGCTTGTGTTTTCTATTCAGTTGTTCCGTAAGAGTTGCTTCAAACTCTTGCGCCGTCATTGTTTCTTTCTTCAGCATAATTTTGCCTTTCTGGTTTTCGGGATTTTCCTTTCCCTTTCGATACCTTATTATACAGCGTTTCCTTGATAATGTCAAGCGTTTAATTGATAGATTCCAGATATATTATCGCCGAATGGTTCAACTAAGGTTACATTTTCGTTCCGTCAGGAAACTCGAAAGCCGCCGGGACGAACCGGCACCCGAGCACCTCCGCGATCGCTGCGAGTTCCGCATCGCTAAAAGTGCTTCTTTTTAACTTCAAATTGAAGTTCGCCGCAGTCGTCCCGAGCTTTTCGGCAACTTTGCGCTGACTTAATCCCGCATAGGCAATGGCGGCCCGTATCTGAGCCTCTTTTCTTTCATCTTTCATTACAATCCGTCCTTTCATGGCGGAGCGGTTGCCCGCCCCGCAGCTTTTTGTTTATCTTATCGCTTATTTCGCTTTGATGATTTTTTTGAAATCATCGGTTACGTCCGCATATTTATAGCCGTCGATAACGCCGCCTATCTCAGCAGCTACGCTATGTCTATAAATTTCGCGGGTCACCGGGTTAAGCCAGTATACATATCCGCGGTAGGTTATTTTCTTGCCTTCGGCCAGCTCTGCGATCCGGTTTTCAAGATATTTCATGTTATTTGCCTTTCTGGTTTTTTGGGTTTTCCTTCCCTTTGATGCTTATAATTATACAGTATTCGCACAATAATGTCAAGCGTTTATTTAATGTTTTTAAAGTATATTTTTAATTTCTGAGCATTGCTGCGATAGTGCAGCACAAGTGCGGATCCGCGCTGCGATATCGCAGCGCAAGCGCATTTAAAAGCGACTAACATAGGATAAAAAAAGATTGGGTAGCTTACATTTAGCCTACACAATCCTCAAAATTTATATTAAATTAAAGGACTTTATACACCCCGCGATGGGGGCAATAGTTAACGGCACTGCCAAGGAGTAAAAATGAACTATATCAATCCCCGCGATGGGGGCAATAGACCAAGATTATGTTGGTCGATTCCATTATAACCGCAAGCGACAGTTGTGTCAAGCGCGGCCGCATTTAACTTGCACAAACCGCACATCACTCAAAGAAAGAACGTGCCTAATTCCTAATTCCTCATTCCTCATTCTAAAAGGAGCGCCCGGGGAAAGGGCGGGCGAACCGCCCCTTCCCGTCGGGCAGGAGGTTTATAAAGAAAATCCTGTCGGATTTTCCGCTCTGTTAATGCACCGATTCATCCTGTTTTGAAAGGAAGAAATTCGGTGTTTTCCCGAACCGTGTTTACAGTCCGAGAGAGATCCTCATTGTAACGAGAGCATCGTTAAGGGTGATGACGCCGTCCGAACCGTAAACATCGGCAAGAATCATCTGCGCCGGGGTCAGCTCCGCAACACCGATTGCATTGCGTGCAATGAGGAGTGCATCGGCGATTTGGATCTCGCCGTCCATATCAACGTCGCCGAGAGCAGCATACTGCGCGGTGACGGTAATATCATGCTGAACGTTTGCAAAATCAACATCCCAACCGATGAACATCAGCATCGTGGGCTGATGGGGCTGGTTCTCGGGAACGGGTGCAGCGGGAGTTGTTCCTGCGGGAACGGCCACTTCGGTGCTCGTCCATTCACCGTTTACCATATAGTTGAAGGTGACGGTGACGTTTGAGGGCTGAGTGGGATCGTCCCAGGAGGGAACGGTGTAGCCGCCGCAAACCTGTGCCGCATCCTGAATATCGCCGATCGAAACGCTTTCGCCTGTTTCAAGGTTAACTTCGCGCAGGCCGTTTGCATCGTCTTTCCAATAAGCCGCCCAGAACATTATGCCGTTGTCATGGTCATAAACAAGGGACTGACAGAATCCGACGCCGGGGCAGCCGGTGAAGCCGATTTCGGTAACCTGTGCGGTTTCAAGGTTTACCTCGTACAGAAGGCCGGAGGTTGCGGTGATGCCGTATGCCCTGCCCTCGGTGGTGATTGCGAATGTCCACAGGGGATCGCGATCCACGGTGTCGGGCTGTCCGATAACGGCTGCGGCACCGGTCTGCATGTTGATTTCGTAAAGATCCCAACGGCTCTGCTGAGTGTAACCGACTGCATAGATCTTGCCGTTCGCATAGTTGTATGCCATTGCGGTGATCATTGCGGTGCCGGTCTGTCCGATGATTGTGCGCTGAGTTGAGCCGGGCGTGCTTGTGAAGAAATTGTTCCCACTGTCGATGCCGTATACAACGCCGTGCGCATAAGTCATTGCGTAAGTGTCAGCGGGGAATGCACCAAGCTGCTGAACGTGGGCGGAATCATCCGTAAAGAAGGAGATCAGGTTCGTTGTTTGAGTCTGGTAAGCATAAATCTTCGTATGCGGAACGGGCGCAATAACCGTTACGGTGCAGGTATCGGTATGACCCTGTGCCGTTGTTGCGGTGATGACTGCGGTGCCCTCGTTAACGCCGCGAACAACGCCGTTTGCATCAACGGAAGCAATGCTTGCGTCGGAGCTTGTAAGTGTCACGGACTGATCGAAAGCATAGTAGGGAGCAACCGTCCAGTTGAGCTGAGCGGTGAGACCCTTGCGGACGGTCACGGCATCGGGTGCGAACTCAACGCTTTCATCCGGAAGGGGTGCGCCGGCGTAAACATTTTTAACATAGCCGCGATCCTGACCTTCGGTCCACATGGTCTCCTTGTGATAAGTCCAGCTGAAGGTGTATTCACCCGCTGCTTCGGCAACATAGTTATAGGGCACAAAATCGGTGCTTTGTCCGGAGATTGCAGCAACTTCGGTGCCGTTCACGGAGAAGGTGAGGCGTTCGAAATCTTCACGGCAGCTGACAGCCCAGTCAAAGCGCATTACATCGCCCGCATTGAGCTGAACGGTGGTGGAAACGGTGCTTGTCGTGCCGACATGATCCTGGTTGCCGCTTGCGCCGCAGAGTTCATCGTTGAACACAACGGGAACCCAGGGATATTCGCCTTCGGTCACGAAATGATGCCTGTTTTCAACAAGGTTCATCGCTTCGTCAAGGGTTGCCTGCGGTTCTTCGCCGCCGCCCATATCGATAAAGCACATGCCGTTTACGTAAGTGCCGTAATCTTCGCCGATAAAGCCGCGGTATTCGCCTTCACCGGTCACGGGGTCGATTGCGAAAAGCTTGCCCCAGAAGCCGACACTGGAAGTATCGTCGCCGTTCTGCATGTTGGTGTAGCAAATGTAGCACTTGCCGTCCTCGCGGTTGTAAACCATGGAGGAGGACCAGCCCTGAAGCCCGTCGGAATGGGCAAGCTGAGTGGTGCTGCCGTCCGCCGCAATGCGAACGTAGTTGCGGGTGTTGAAGTCAAGGCTCAGGAATTCGCCGTTGCCGACATAGGTGACGGGGGCAATGCAAACAACGTTTGCGGGCGTGATTGCGGAGCCGAGAGAACCGTCCTTACGGAGCTCACGGATCTGAAGGTTGCCGTTGACAATGTAGAAAGTGTCGTGTTCCCAGTCATAGGTCATTGAATTCGCAGTGTCGGAAATGCTGCCGATAAGTGTGGATTCAAAGGTTTCGGGGTTTACGGAATAGAAATTGTTGTCAATATCCAAACCGTAAATAAGTTCGCCGTCATATGCAGCTTCATAGAATTCAACGCCGCCGCGGGAAAGCTCGGTGAAGCTGCCTGCGGGATCCTCGGTGTTGAAAGTTACCCATGCCGCATAGGGCAGGTAGCTGCCGTCCGACGTGTACTTGTTGCGGGCATATGCCAGAATCGTCTGACCGCCGCGCGATGCAGCCTTTGTTGAATCATCGGACTTTTTGTCGATATTCAGCGGCATTCCCGAATAGTTTCCGCCGAGAGACTTTGCGGGATAGTCATCATTTCCGCAATAGCGGGTCGTTTCGCTGCTGTCGGTTGCTGCACCTTCAGCCGCTGCGGTCAAGGGATTAAATGCCGCACAGGTAAGGAGCATTGCAATTGCGAGCATTGCTGCAAGCAGCTTCTTCATTGTTTTCATACTCTTCCTCCATGTTTGTTGTTGCAGGGCGTAAGCTTTGTTCGGTGAAAATGTACGGAAACAACCTTCCGCCTCTGTATATTCAGTATCATAGCACGAAAATCGCCTGTAGTCAATAGTCATCGCATACTTTGTTCCATAAATATGTTAAACATTGCCTTTTGCTATTGACAACCGGCAAAAAAAATTGCATACTAATAATCGTCCGTTGGTTTCGTTTTTTCGCAAAGCAGGCAGACGGTCAATGTTTTTTGCCGAACGGCAGCAGGTTGTTCGTTTTTTTTCGATAATATTCAATAATGATTCAAAGTTGCTGTCCGACGAACGATCCGGCAAACGCACGGAAAAATCTGCCGTTTTCCGAAACGTGTCTGCCGAAAGCACGGCTGCTCAGTGATCCTTTGACAGATAAGATCGACAAGTCGGGAGGTTTTTGTTATGAACGCTTATGCCGTCGTGAATCCGCTGCTTGAGGCAATCTATTATTTTAAAATGAAAGCAAACGGTGAAACCCAGGCTCAGGTGCTTGACCGTGTGCTGAAAAAGCGCATCACCACTGCGGGCGAGGTAACCGATTTTTTCGGGCCCGCATTTGAGCTTGAAAAACTTCTTGATGAGGGCATTGTTCTGCCCGAACGAATTTCGGAGTTTTTCGGCTATTTTAAATTCACGGACGGGAGCGACGCCACGAGCACCTGCCCTGCAATACTCGTCTTCTTGAACTCGTTCCGCCGAAGTTTCACAAGTTTGGATGAAGTAAAATCCGCCATGCTTGCCCAAACGGATGAGCAAAGGCTCTCCGGCATCATGAAAGAGCTTACCACATTCAATGTTTCGCTGAATGATTTCGAACCGACTCTCGACGGGCTGCTTGAACTTCTCGAACAGCTTCCGCTGACGGAGGAATCCCGTTGGCGAATAATAAAGATTTATAAACATTACAACGAATATGTCTGCGATATTTGCGAAACCGTCCGCCCCGCCGTAAAGCTGATTGCGGACAATTCCGCGGTTTATTCGGATGTTCTTCGGAATTTCAGCCGCGATTATGCGGATATTACCGATATTCTAAAGTATATTTGCGGCAGATTTCATATTGACTTCATAACAGGCCGAGGCGTTGTTTATCCGCTGATAATCGGCAACGGGAACTTCTTCACCGTTGCCGACCCCGCCGATTCGGAATTTATGGCATATTACGTCGGCGTCGGCGTCCGTCCGATGATGCACGTTCCCTATCGCGAAAGGCTTTCCATCGACTGCGACGAGATTCTGCGCACGCTTGCCGACAAAAACCGCATGAAAATAATGCAGCAGCTGAGTGCGGGAAAATCCTACGGGCAGGAGCTTGCCGACATGCTCGGACTTTCACCCAACACCGTATCGCACCACATGAACAAACTGCAAAAAAGCGGGCTCACGACCTCAACACTTGAGGGCTGCAAGGTCTATTACAAAACAAATGAAGAAGTTGTGGATGAATTCATCCGCCGTCTTGCGGAAAAGTTGAAAACAAAGGACGGACAGTGAGCGGTCCCCGCGGAGCGTATGCGGCGCGGATCAAAATTTTTTCGGAGAATAATTATTAATGAAAGCATTTGCTGTTATAAATCCAATACTCGAAGCAATAAAGTATTTTTACTTGAAAGCGAACAACACCTGCATCCGGCAGAAAATCGATAATATCATTCGAAACCGCGAAGTGACGGCGGAACAGGCAGAGGCGATAATGCACCCCGCAATGGTGTTGGAAAGATTTCTCGACGAAAACATTGTTATGCCGTCATGCGCAGAAGAGCTTTTCGGCGATATTCCGTGCATCGAAGGCGCGGACAGCCTTAACACATGCATCGCCGCTCTTCTGACCGACAGGGCATTGAGAAGCGAGATACGAAATATTGACGAGGCTGAGCAATTGCTGCTCTCGCAGACACAGCCGCAGGCAATCAGCAACATAACAATGAACCTGACTTCGGCCAATATCCATGCCGCTGCGGAAGCCCATTCCTACAACGGCCTGCTTTCCGTGCTGGAGGGTCTGCCGCTCACAAACGATTCTCGGTGGAAGATTCTTTTCGTTCTTCAACACTATGAGCAATATGTGCGCCTGATTTGCAACTCTCTGCGTTCCGCAGTCGGGCTTATTGAAGCAAACCCGCAGCTTTATGCATATGCGCTGAAGGATTTTGAACATGATTACTCCGATATTTCGGATATAATCGAAGTGATTGAGGACGAAAACGGCGTTGACACCGACTCAAAAGACGGAAGGGTTTATCCGACCGTTATCGGGAGCAACAGTTTCACCGTTCACACGGGCGAATCCGACGGCACCCGCACCGTTTATTATGTCGGGCTCGGTGTTCGTGCCATCGGCAGGCTTCCGCTGCGCGGCATCGAAAAAATGGATTACGACGAAGCGTTTCGAATCCTTGCGGACAAAAACCGAATGAAAATCATGCAGCTGCTTTGCGGCGAACAGGCTTACGGGCTTGAGCTTGCGGAAAAACTGAAGCTTTCACCGAACACGATTTCACATCACATGAGCAAGCTGCAAAAATGCGGATTGGTTATTTCGTCCTTTGAGGGCAACCGGGTTTATTACAGGGCAAACAAAGCGGCGGTTGATGAGTTCATCCGTATGCTTTCGAAAAAACTTCGTGTGAAATAATTCCCTGTTCGGTTCGGCAGCGGAATCAAATCATATGAATTTTGCAATAAACTCGGCAAACTGCGGAATCGCTTCCGCCTTGCGGTAACGCGAACAATCGGGCGTTCTGTCCACAAGTCCCTTGTTAAACAGCTCGCGCCGCAAAGTCGCCGGGTCGTGAAAACAGTTCCAATCATCAAGAATGTCATTGATTTCGGGTTCCGTATAATCACGGTACGGTTCAATTTTTCCCGCAAGGTAATAAAGAGCCGAAAGCTTTTTTTGTTTTTTGCGGGAATCGCCGTCAGCCGAAGATTCTCATCAAGGAACGGTTTCAAATCCGGCAAAATGTTATCTTCATATTGAACTGCCATTTTCATCTCCCTCTGTTTGCCGCTTTTGCTGCCGTGTTTTGCAAATCGCGGCGCAAACCGCGTCCCGACGGCTCCAAAACACGTACCGAAAGCGCACAAACATTTCAAAAGTTGCGAAAGCACGGCAAACATGATAAAATAGGTGCAGGGAAATCATCGACAGCTGCCGAAGCAATTCACGGACGTTTGCAAAGGCTGCCGCCGATTCCGCAATACGACATAAAAAGGAAAAATGGAATACTATGAACAACGGCAGGAAAACAATTATCAAGATCCAGGCGATTCTCTTTGCAGTTCTTTTTGCAACCTTTGCTTTTGCCGGCTGTAAAAACAACGACAACAACAAAGCGGATGAAAACGGATTCACGGCCGAACAGCGCACCGTGCTGTGTGATGCGGCAAGGGCATTCTATTTGTTGGACTTTGACTACAACTCAAAGGATAACGCAATATCCTTCCGTCAGCTTGAGGAGTTTGCCTTCTATATTTATGCCTACGGCGACAGTCTTGAAACAACCACTGCCGACAACAGCGGCTATCGCTCCGTTGACGGTCAAAAAGTTGACGATATCGTAAAAATGCTTTTCGGAGTCAAGCTCGGAACGCGTTCTTCCCGCCCGTCAACAAAGCTCAATTTCTACTACCGTGACGGTAAATATTATTTCATGGTCGGCAAAGACCTTGACATTGCGGCTGAAATCATCGGCGTTGAATCGGACGATGAGGGCAATCGGGTCGTTACGGTTCAGCTCACCGAAAACGGTGCTTACGCCGGAAAAATCGAGCTTACGGCTGCAAGTGCGGACAGCGAAAACAGCATGCGGATAACCGCATGCAAATCCTACAGAGCCAAATGAGCTTTCCGCGCCGCACGGCGGAACGGAATTTAACGGCCTTACCGAAATTTTACCAAATATAACCAACGACTGTATAACTAACGACTGATAATCTACGAAAGAGGCACTGAAATGGGAAAGATGAGAATGCTGTCCAACGTCATCAATCATGCATCAAACCAAGTGGAGGGTTTTTGCTTCATTAAAAGCCTTCAGCTTAAGGTGAACGTGAAAGGTGCGGAATATCTTGATATTATGCTTGCGGATGCGGACGGGGAAATCAACGCAAAGCTTTGGGACTATCAAAGCGCCGTCCACGGAATGTATTCCGCCGGAGAGGTCATCAAGGTTCGCGGAACAATAAACCTGTATAAAGACACGGAACAGCTCAAAATCGACCGAATCCGCCACATAACGGAAGCCGATCATGTTGATATGTCCTCAATCGTTGCTTCCGCACCGATAGACGGCGAAAAAATATTTGACAACTTGTTCGAATTTGCGGGTAGTTTTGCCGATGCCGACATTGCAAAGCTCACGCAGTATCTTCTTACGGAGAACCGCGAACGTATGCTGTACTATCCCGCCGCGCTGAAGCTGCATCATGCACACAGGGGCGGACTTATGTACCACACTTCAACCATGCTCGACACGGCAAAGCAGGTCGTTTCGGTTTACGGCGCAATTTATCCGGAGCTTTGCAGCGACCTTGTTTACGCAGGCGTCATTTTGCATGACATTGCAAAAACACAGGAGCTTGAAGTCGGCACCGTCGGGCTTGCAACGGCGTACACAACGGAGGGGCAGCTTCTCGGACATATTTCAATGGGCATGGCAATGATAAACAATGCGGCAAAAAAGCTCAATATCCCGCGGGAAACCGCAATGCTGCTCGAACATATCATGCTTTCGCACCACGGTGTTCCCGAATACGGTTCCCCGCAGATGCCGATGTTCCCCGAGGCTGAGATCGTTTCCGCAATCGACACGCTTGACGCGCGGCTGTTCGAAATGTTTGACGCCCTTTCGGCGGTGAACACCGGAGAATTCACGGACAGGCAGTGGGCGCTTGACAACAGGCGGCTTTACCGCCACGGGCACAAGTTCTCCAAGGAATCCGGCGGATTCCAAAGCGGCGCAGGCACGGCCGACGGGCAGCCCGCGGCAGCGGCCGAGGATGACAGCCTTGCAGCAAAACTGAGCAGCCTTGCGGGCAAATTCAACTCGATGAAATCATGACCGAAATTCGGGCATTCAGAATAAAGGCAATCAACCGAAAAGAAAACGAAAGGAAGCTTTTGCCTTTGCAAAAGCCACGGCAATAATTATGAAAATTATCACAACAGGTGTTGCGGGAACGATGGAATCAAGCGATATTATCGTTCGAATCGAGCCGAAGGAAACGAGCGGAATCGAACTGTCTCTCGAGAGCGATGTTAAACAGCAATACGGCGACAGGATCGAGCAGGTCATCCGTGAAACTCTTGCCGCAATGGGCGTTGAAAGCGCATACGTAAGCGCAGTTGACAAGGGCGCATTGGATTGCACCGTTGAAGCGCGCACGCAGGCAGCGGCTTACCGTGCGGCAAACAGCACCGATTATAAATTTACGGAATAAGCGCATTGCGCATTTGGTTTTCAAAACATTATCCGAGCGGCGGAAAGGAGCATTACCGTGAGTTTTTCGATGATGACAATACCGAACATAAGCGGAACAAGGCTTGAAAGCCTTTGTGAATTTCTTTCTGCCGCAGGGCTTACCTATGAAGGCGGAGCCGAATACACCGTGCTGCTTCTTGACGATGAGACCGATGCCGTAGTCGGCACCGGCTCACTCTGCGGCAGCGTGCTGAAATACATTGCCGTGTCCGAAGCCATGCAGGGCGAAGGGGGCGCGGCAAGCATAGTTTCCGAACTTGTGCGCCATGCATACACATGCGGACGGCGAAAACTCTTCCTTTTCACAAAGCCGCAGAACGAATACCTGTTCCGCAGCCTTGGCTTTTTCCGCCTTGCAGCGACCGACGGCGCGATTTATATGGAAAACAGCCGAAGCGGGTTGAAGAACTACCTTGACTCACTTGAAAAAGGGCGGGGGGTTCAGGGTGCGATCGTTGCCAACTGCAACCCCTTCACCCTCGGGCACAAATATCTGATGGAAACGGCGGCGGCGCAGGTTGATTCCCTTCACGTTTTCATCCTCAGCGAAAACAGCTCGGAAAATGCGGAATTCTCCGCCGAAGCAAGGTTCGAACTTGTCAAAAAAGGCACTAAACACATAAAGAATCTTCTCCTGCACCGGAGCGGGGACTATATCATTTCGCACTCAACCTTCCCGACGTACTTTATAAAAGACAAAGCCGATGCCGGGCGCATCAATGCCGATCTTGATCTGACGCTTTTCGGCTCCGCAATTGCTCCCGCTCTCGGCATAACAAAGCGTTTTGTCGGCACGGAGCCGTTTTGCGCCGTGACACGCGCATATAACGAACGCATGAAACAGATTCTGCCGAAATACGGAGTCGAAGTCATTGAAATACCCCGAATCGGCGGAATCAGCGCAAGCCTTGTTCGAAAGGCAATGGCCGAGGGCAATTTGGAGCTTGTGTCAAAAATCGTGCCGGAAACAACCATGGAATACATAAGAGCCGAGAATTAGGAGCCGGAAATCAGAAGTCATCGGAAGTCAGAAATTCTGCCCGAATGCACGTTTCGGCCGCCGATACCGAACCCGCGGTTTCCGATTTTCGTCTTCCCGTTCCAAACCAATGAAAAGGGCGGTATTTTTTATATGAACCTGAAAAAAATCCGAAACATACTGTGCATTGCCGTTTTGCTCATCGCAGCGGCGGGCACATTTGTGTTGTTTGCTTATCCGCGGTTTGTTGAACCCGTTGTGAAATACAATGAAGCACAGTCCCTTTATGAAAGCGGGGATTATTTGCGTGCGGCGATGCAGTTTTCCGCATTGGGCGGAAAGCGTGATTCGGCGCAGAAAGCGGCTGATGCGTGGTGTTCTGCCGGTGAAGCTGCGCTTGCACGCGGAGATGCCGAAACGGCATATGCCTGTTTCAAAAGCGCGGGAATGCCCGAAGCGGAGCAGCTCAGGCAGGACGAGTGTTTTTTTGAACTGGGGAAAAATGCGTATGCGGCGGGCGACTACAACCGTGCGGAAATCTGCTTTGACAGCATAACGGACAAAGCAGGTTTTGCGGCGCGAACCGATGAAGTTCGCATTGCAGCGGCGGAAAGTTTTCTGAGCGCGGGTGAAATGCCGCAGGCAATGCGCTGTTTTTCGCTCTGTTCCGATGAATCAAAGTCAAACATATGCCAAATTTATATAACTCAGGGCGAAAACCTCCTTCAAAATTTCGAAATTGAATCGGCATACAAATGTTTCAACGGCGCAAAAAACAATTGTTCGGACGATGCGCTTGCCGACTTGCTGCAAAAGATAAATTCCGCGTGGGAAAGCGCGGGGCAGCGGGCAATGGAAGCGGGCAAATACGAGATTGCAACCGAATGCTATTCAATGAGCGACGGTTTTTCGCCGGATGAAGTTATTGCCGAGCGTGATGCGGCGCGATATGAAAAGGCGGTTGAAGCGTATCAAAGGAACAATTATCTCGAGGCTTTGACCCTGCTCAATTCCGTGTCCGAAGGCTATGAACAATCGGCGGATATGATTGCGGAAATCCTGAAGATGCTGCAAAGCACCCCTGCGGCGGGCGGCAAGGATTTTTATGCGCTGCGGAATCTTGACGGAACCGTTTCGCTCACGGGTTCCGGCTGGAAAGGTGAAACGGTCTCGTGGAGCGGGATACGTTCGATCGCTGTCGGAAGGGAAAACTTCATTCTCGGGCTGCGGGCGAACGGCACCGTTGCGGCTGCCGGGAAATCTTCCTATGACCGCACCGGCGTTGATTCGTGGACAAATATCGTTCAGGTCGCCTGCGGACTGAACCACTCGCTCGGGCTGCGAAGCGACGGAACGGTTGTCGGCTGCGGCTGGAACTATTACGGGCAGCGCATAACGGAAACTTGGGCGGGCGTGGTTTACATTGCAGCCGGGAACAACACGAGCTACGGGGTTCTGAGCTCCGGACGCGTCATTGCGATCGGTGATAACAGCAGCGGGCAATGCAATGTTTCCGAATGGCGCGGCGTCGCCGCCGTCAGCGCGGGTTATATGCACGCCGTGGGGCTTAAAAGCGACGGAACCGCGCTTGCGTGCGGTGCGAACAACTCCGGGCAGTGCAATGTTTCCGAATGGGAAGATTTGACAATGATTGCAGCCGGTGCATATCACACCGTCGGGCTTAAGAGCGACGGAACACTTGTTGCCTGCGGCAGCAACACTTTCGGCGAATGCAATGTTTCCGGTTTTCACAATGTTGCAGCCGTTTCTGCGGGCGAAAGGTTCACGCTTATCACCTTTAAAGACGGCTCAAGCACCGTTGTCGGTAACTTCGATGCAGGCCAAAGCAATCCGTAAGCAGCAATGAGCAGAGAGAATCAAATGAACAATGTCGGCGTTTTTGAAATGGCGGAACGGCGCGAAAAGCGTGCGGCGGAGCAGCGGGATATGCTTGCCCGCTGCGGGCTGCCCCTTGTTTGCATAAACATGAATATTGCCGGCCCCATCAAGCGCGGTGCGCTCATCGATTGGGCGTTCTTCCGCGCGCTGAACGCCGCCGCAAACAGTTTTAAGGGCAAAATACGCGGGTTCGCCTTCACGAACGAAAAAACCGGAATTGAGGCGATGCTTGCGGTTGACGCGGCGGCAGAAAGCCTGAAAAAACAAGCGGAAAGCATTGAAAAGGAATTTCCCGAAGGGCGGCTGTTTGATATCGATGTCATCGGCACGGACGGGCTGAAGCTCTCCCGCAATGTGCCGCGAAAATGCTTAATCTGCGGACAGCCCGCTGCGGCATGTGCGCGCAGCAGAACGCATTCGGCGGAGGAGCTCCGAAAGGCGACAGCGGAACTTCTGAAAAAGGCGGCAGCGCAGCATTATTCCGAACTTGCGGCGCAGGCACTTATCCGCGAGGTTCACACAACGCCGAAACCCGGACTTGTTGACGAAAACAACAGCGGCGCAAACGACGATATGGATGCCGCACTGTTTGAGCTCAGCACGGAAGCTGTCCAACCTTTTTTTGCGCAGATGGCAAAAATTGCGCTTGACGCCGTTTGCACTGCGGCTTCCGGGTTCTCCGGCGATTTTTCCGGCGGTGCAGCGTTCGGCAAAAACATTCTTCCGAACGATGCGGTATCCCGCCTTAAGCAAACAGGCATTCTTGCCGAAAAAGCAATGCTCGCGGCAACCGGCGGGGTAAATACACATCGCGGTGCAATATTCTCTATCGGGCTTTCGGTGTGCGCGGCTGCGCTTTCGGCAGCGGGTGCGGAAGGGCATTTGCCTTTGCGGGAAAATTCCGGCGAGCGCATTGCAAAGCTTGCGGGAAAACTTGCCGAAGCATTTGATTACGAACGCAATTCGGGTTCCAACGGCGCAATTGTGCGGCGCAAATACGGCGTCGGCGGCGCGATCGAGCAGGCAAAAGCGGGGTTTCCGCTTGCAATTGTTGCAAAATCCCTGCACGAAGAGTATAATATCGAATCAAACGGACAGGGTTCTGTCGATTCGTGGGCATTTGCTCTTCTGGGCATCATGGCCGAGCTGGAGGATAACAACGCGCTCAAGCGCGGCGGCAATGCGGGCGCACGGTTTGTTAAACAGCGTGCCGCGTTCCTGCTTTCAAAGCGAACAATGCTGACGGAGGCGGAGCTTCTTGATTTTGACGATGAGCTTATTCGGCGCGGCATAAGCTGCGGCGGCGCGGCGGACATGCTTGCCGCTGCAATTTTCCTTTCCCTTGCGGATGAGGAACAGCGAGGTTTCGCTGAACTTTCAAAAACAACATTATAAACAACGAAAGCGTATAATTGCATGGATGCAAGACCAATCGGCATTTTTGATTCGGGCATGGGCGGCGTGAGTCTGCTGCGTGACGCAAGGATGCTTTTACCGACGGAAAATTTTATATACTACGGGGACAACCTTAACGCTCCCTACGGCGACAGAACAGAGGAAGAGATTCTTGCCCTGACCGAGAATTCCGCTGATTTTCTGCTGCAATTGGGCGTTAAAGCGCTTGTTATCGCCTGCAACACGGCAACGAGTGCCTCCATAAACATTCTCAGAAAAAAACTTGACGTTCCCGTCATAAGCGTTGAACCCGCAATAAAGCCCGCCTGCGAAATTCCCGGGGACGGCAAAATCTTCATGCTTGCCACCGCCGCAACAACGCGGCTTGCAAGGTATCGGGCCCTTCAGGAACGAATGCCCGACCCGCAGCGCGTGCTGAATTTCGGCATAAGCGGCATTGTTGCGCGAATTGAAAGCGGAACCGTTGCCGATGATGCATTTGACGACATTTTTGACGCATATCTTGCACCGTATCACGGCATGAAAGCGGACGGCATTGTTCTCGGCTGTACTCACTACATTTTTATTGCCCGCGCCGTTGAAAGATATTTCAAAAAACACTTCTGCGGGGAATGCCGCCTGTTTGACGGCAATTCGGCAACCGTTCGGCAGCTCGGAAGGGTGCTTGAACAAAGCAATCTCGGCAATTTCACGGGCTGCGGCAAAGTCGCATTCCACACAAGCGGGAATTCGGAAAAGCTGAAACCCGTGTTCGATATGCTGCTTGATATGCCGATTTACAAACAGGGAGAAGAATAGAACGCTTTCTTCCGTTAAACAAAACCGTTCAAACACAACATTAATGCCCTCGGCACGGGTTTTGCCGAGGGCTTTTTCAAATTCCGCACGACCGGCGGCGCAGTCTTCAAATTCTTTCCTTAAACCGATTTCTCTTTAAATCAGTTTTTTCATGCAGTGAATTGCCGAACCCGCATTTGCTTACAGTTCCGCCGTCACAATGAACCCGCCGTCATTCGAACCGGAAATAAAATAACTCCCGCACTGTGCGGGCACGGGAATATTCACGCTTTCCGTGCCTGCGTTTTCGTCCGTCGGAACAAAGTATATGACGTATCCGGAATCGGGAAGAGCGGAAAACTCCGCCGAACCGAGATCCTCGGGCTTTGCGGCGGAAAGACTCGGAACATGCAGCAATTTCGTCTCCCAGGTGAAGCCGCGGAGATATTCGATGTACTCCTCGAATGTTATGCCGAGAGCGCGGACCGCTGCCGCGTTTTCCTTACCGACATAGCGAAAATGCCACGGTTCATATGCAACATGCGTTATGTTCTCCTTTTCCGGCGGATAGCGAAGGATGAAACCGTAATCCGCACAATGCACCTTCAGCCATTCAAACTGCGGGTGATTCGGAAGCGTCACGCGTTCGCCGTCCTTTGACATTGACGAAAGGTCGGCCGCAAGCCCCGTGTGGTGTTCGCTCGTTCCGGGGGCGGCAACATAGGCATCCGCCGCTGCCTGACCGTAGGCCGCAACATAATCATCGTAAACCCCCTGTTGATATTCAAGAGTTCGATACGCGCTTGTGAGCAGCAGCCTGTCGCCGCCCGTCTGCTCCGAAAAAGCTTCCGCAAGTGCGGAGAGCGCGGAAAGTGCAGGTTGAGCAAGACTTAAATCATTGCGTTCGGTCAAAAGCGAACCTGCGGCGGTTACCGGAACAACATCGGTTGAATCCGCAGCGGGGAAATCATGCTCAAAATTTACGAGTGCAAGCTGACCCTCCGCCGCATCGGAAACGCTTACGGAAACGAAAGTATACGGTGCGGGAGTTGCCGTCGGGAGCGGAGCTGACGTTGGCCCCGGAGTTGCCGTCGTGAGTGAAGCTGACGTCGGCACGAATGTGTTCTGCGGCGGGGGAGTGCGCTGCGCCGAACATGCGGGAAACCCCGCCTTGCAGCACAACGCGGCCGAAACGGCGATTATAACGGCGCAAATTACAAGAACCGCTGCAATTGCCGTTTTTCTTTCGGAGGGCGCGTGACCCCTGCGGCGGCGAACTCTGATTGAAGGTGCCGAAGACAAATGTTTTTTCATGTTGTTATTTCCTGTTCAATATTTTTCGTGCAAAGTATAATATTTAAACGAACACCGAATAAACCCATGCGGGCGTCACTGCGCGCCTTTGAAGTAGTTTTCCGCTTCCTCTGCGGAAACAAGCGTTATTTTTGCATCCTGCACGCGGAAGATTTTGTCGCAAAGGGCAAGTATGCTCGGGCGGTGAGTTGCAACAATGCAGGTCTTTTTTGCTCCGCAGCTGCGGTTGAAGCTGCTTCCTTTTGCAATTATATTGCGGATTATCAGCTGCTCCGTCTCAATATCCAGTCCGCTGGTTGCCTCATCAAGCAGCAGTATCGGTGCATCGCGCAGAATTGCTCTTGCAATGGCAAGCCGCTGCGCCTGTCCCTCGCTTATGCCGTGTCCCTTTTCCCCGATGCAGGCATCTATGCCCCCCATTCTTGTTACAAAGCGGAGCGCACATGCGGCATCCAGTGCAGCCGTCAATTCCTCGTCGGATGCTTCCGGGCGGACAATGCGAAGATTTTCCGCAATCGTTCCCGAAAAAACCGTGTTGCCCTGCGGAACATAGGAAAACAGCCTGCGATGTTCAGCCGAAACGGTGTGAGCCCTGCCGCTGTCATCCACAAGCTCCGCAAGCCCGCCTTCAGGTCGAATAAGCCCGAGAATCAGCCGAAGCAGCGTTGTTTTTCCCTGTCCGCTTGCGCCGATAACGGCTATTATCTCGCCCGGTTCCGCCGAAAAAGAGCTGCGCGTCAGCACGGGTTTGACAGCCGCATCATCGGAGTAACGAAAATCTATGTTCGTCAGGCGAAGGCTGAGCGGGCGGGAGGCAAGTTCCGCAGCCTGTTCGGGAGTTTCGGCCTGCGGCTCCGGCGGAAGATCCGAAAGCTCGCGGACGCGGTGCGCGGAAACGGCACTGTTCAAAAGCTGCGGAACAAGCTTTATGAATGAAGAAAAACCCGCCGTGATACGCGCTCTCTGCTGAAGGAAGAATGTCATCGTTCCATATGATATTGCGCCGTGCCAAATAAGGCTCAGACAGTATCCGAAGGTTGCAAACGAAACGATATATGATGAAACGGTGAGCAGGATGTTTGCGCGGATAAGGAAAAGGTTGTTGTCAAGGCTTGCCGTTTTGCACTCCTCCTGCTTGCATCGGAATCGCTCGCCGTAGGCTTCCGCCGCGCCGAGACTCTTGACCGTGTCGTAATTGCAGAAAGTCTCCGTTTCAAAGCTCATGAGCGCGCTTTCCTTTTCAAGCACAAGGCGGTGAAAAAGGCGGGATTTTTTCATTAACCCGCGGCTGACGACAACAAGAAACGGCGCGCTGAGCAAAGCAATAAATGCCATGGGCACGTTGTAAAACAGAATCGTGACGAACGAAGATGCGAAAGAAAAGCCCGTTACAATGACGGAGGGAATCCAGCTTATTGCAATTGAAGCCGCCGTTTGCGTGTCCCCGTTTAAGCGGTTCAGAATGTCGCCGCTCTGAAATTTTTTAACGCCCTGCCAGTCCGCCCGCATAAGTTTGTCGAAAAGTTCCGCCCGCATATCGTTGTTCACCCGAAGAGCAATTTTTGCGGAAACACGCGACTGAAGGCTTGAAAACACAAGCCCCGCAACCGCACTTGCCGCAACAGCAGCGATAAGCAGCCAGAGTGAGCCGATTTTTCTGTTTATAACAATGTCTATTGCGTACTTGCTGATGATTGCGGAAACAAGGCTCAGTGATGCACTGAGCACGCCGAACAGTATCTGAACAACAACAAACCATTTGTATTTTTTTGTGTAACCGAAAATCCAGCGCATATCCGAAAGGAACTCCTCTGCCGAGCCGTCCCGGAAACTGCCGAAAATACGTTTTACAATGCCTGCCGGACCGCGTCCGCCGCTTTTTTGTTCGGTCTTTTCCAATGTGTTCACCCTGTTGAATCGAGAATCAGTGTCCGCAGCGGCATGTGCTGCTCGGGCGCACACCTCTGCATTATGGATTATAACAAAAAACGGGTGAAATAACAATACGCTGAAAAACATTCAAACTTTTTGCAAAATGCGAAAAAAGCAGCGATAAACCGCGCAATGCGGCATACTGTTTATTATCTGCCGTTGTGAATGCGATGCTCCGAACGATTGTTTTTCCGGTTGAAAAACTTTAACCAATCGTATTTTTGAGCGGAAACATATGTTCGGAGTTTTTGAACCGGCATCGGGAATTCGCAAAACATGCAGGAATTTTCGAAATACTTCCGATTTACGAGAACAAGATTTTAGGGAACAGGATTTGAGGGAATGAGATGAAACTTGTTGTGAACGCTTATGCCTGCAGCGGGGCAAGGAGCGCGGACCGAATTGAAAAAACGGCGGGGAAGCTCCGTTCCGCCGCATCAATTGTGCTTGTTGCCGGCAGCGGCTTTTTTCGCTCCGGCGTTTGCGGAGAAGTTTTTGATATTCCGACCGTTGATGCGGGCGGAGGGGCGGTGCCGTCTTTCATCGCAGCCGTGCTTCCCGCCGAAACCGATTCGGAAATTGCGGTATTAAAAATCGACAGAGACGGCAGGCTCACCGACGACGCGGCTCAGTGCATACACTGGGATGCGGGCTGTTTTGAGCTGTGCGTATTGCTGAACGAAAAAAAACGCTCGGAGCCCGAACCCGCACGGCTCGGGAGCGTTGATTTTCCGACAGGGAGCGGCAGGCAGCGGAGGGTTGCGCTTTTTCGTGACGGCGGCCTCAGAATCTCCGTTGAAGAAAGCGGGCAGGAACGAAGCTGGTATGTTTGCGGCGGCACGGACGGGAAAGCGCATGTTTTGGACGTCGGAAGGGAAAGGCTGCTCGTTATTCATGCCTCGGGCTGCCGCCGATGCGAAAATTCGGAAGCCGAAACGCCCGTGCTCGGTTTTAAATGCGGCTGTCGATGTGAAAAACTTGTTGCTCTGAACGACAAAATCGAGGTTGCCGCCGCTCTTGCCGGGGAAATCTGCCGCATTGAAAACGGATACCTCACCGCAATTGAGCCGCTCGGAACCGTTTTGGGACATGAAAAGCGAACAAGGTATGAGTTTTTCGGCGGTTCACTGCGCGAATTGCCGCCGGAAACGGGCTTTTTCACAAATCGGGCGCATATGCCGAACTCCCCGCAGGAAACTGCACTTGCATTGATGCAGGCCGTTCGGCTCGGCAGGGAGGATGAGGCCGATGCTCTGCTGTCGCGCGAGCTTGCCGAAACGCTCTCGTTTGCGGAGCTTTGCGATTTTTTCGGGAGCTTTGCGGACGAAAGAATTGCCCCGTCGGGGTTATGCGAACCCACTGCATATGATAATTCAACCGCCGAAAAAATCATCGTCGGTGCGATAAAAACCGATGCAAACGGGCTTGTCCGTGCGGAAAAATTCGTTTTCACGATTGAAAACGGCGTTGTGACGGATGTTGAAGGGGAGGATTAAGTCCAAGCGAACCTGTGTTTTTGCCGACTTGTCACCGCATTTCTTTCGTTCCGCAGTCAGGCGCGAAATTCCTCCTCCGCGATTTTCCACAGAAGCCGAACGACTTTCTCCGCGCACTGTTCCTGCGCCAAAAACTCCGAAAAAGCGGATGTGTTCCAGTAGGCGGAGTACATAGCGATTTTTGAATACAGTCGATAGGCGCGAAACTCCTGCGGCGTAAAATTATAATATTTACGGATAAGCTCCGTGCTTTCGGCGTATGCTTTTGTAAGCATCCGATAGATCTCGTCCGCACTGCGGCTCTGCATTATCTCATCGGTATAGAAAAAGTTCAGGGCCGCATTTGCAAGGTAATTCGCGATAACTTCCGTTCCGGACATATTGAAATCAAACAGTCCCGAAATTCGGCGGTTTTCGTCCACGCACAGGTTGGAGAAATTCTCGTCTCCCTGGAAAACGCAGCGCGGAAGCTCTTTGTAAAACGATTTTAATTCGCGGCGGATTCTTTCGTTTTCCTGCACCAATCTTTCGGCAAGGGCATATTCTCCCGCTTTTTGAAGATCCGCCGTCAGGTGATTGAAATTATCCTGCTTTTCGTCAATTTCAAGTCCGTCAAGTTTATCATAGGGTGAAAGGTCGAATATCGAATACATCGATACCGTTTCCGTCAAATCCACGTTTCTGTATTTCTCGGCAAAGCGGGCAATGAAAATTCTTCTTTGAGTCCGCAGCTCCTCAAGGCATCCGTCCTTCACGTCGTCGGCAACGGTTTCGTCCAGATATTCGGAAAGATAGCAGATGTTTCCGTCCCGCTCAACAATGAACCTGCCGTCTTTCGCTTTCAGGAATTTCGGCGCATGCATTCCGAATTCGCGATAGCGTTCTATCAGCCTGTTCAACTCCTCCAGTCGCTCGTCCGTCATAACGGGTGCCGAATTGATGCGCAGAACGTACTTCCTGTCAATCAGGTAATTGTGGCGGATATCCGAATCTCCGTGCGATGAATCCGTAAATTCCACTGTTTGAACGGAATCCGCACCGAACAGACGCAGCAGCTCCCTGACCGTGTCGTAAATTTCGCTTCCGTTTTTTATCTCCGTTTTTTCCATATCCGCCTCCGAATCAATCATTTGCTGCCGAAGCACTGCAAGTATAGCACAGAAAGCCTGCAAATTAAAGGGACATGAAGCATTCGGGAAAGAATCGCAAATTGCGGCATCCGCCGCCCGCCTTTAAAAACTGCTTGCATATTCCCGCACGGGGCATTATAATAAGAATGCCGATTCAGTGCATTTTCATTTTATGAAAAAGGTTCGGTTATGCCCTGCCGTTCCCGATGCCCGCATACAGCAATCGGCGGCTTACCCCGACGAAAACGGGAATCTGACGCACGGAGGAAACGAATGCGAGTTTTTAAAACTATGTTTGCCGCACTGCTTGCGGCTTTGATGCTTGTGAGCCTTCCCGGCTGCAAAAAAGAAAAGGAATTTGTTGTGCCGAGCAATATGACGCGCGAGGAAGCTGCTCTGTTCACGGCGATTGCAAATGTTTGCCCCAAGGATGACAACCATTCAAAAGTCGAATATTTAACTTTTTTCATCGAGGGCTGGAGCTTTGACAAGCTCCCTTCCGAAATCACCTCCTATCTCACAGAGTACTGCGCAAACAGCGGAGCGAACCTTGTTCAGCTCAGCTATAAGGATCTTGTTGCCCAGGGCTATATCACAAAGGGCGACGGCGATTTTTACAAGACCTATGACGACACCTACAAGATGGGGTTGGGAAAGATTTTCACATTCACCCTTAAGGACGGCGAAAGCACCGATGCGGACACATGCACGGTTGCCGTCAAAGGCTTTATTTCCGAAAGCGACACAAGCGGGTTTGACGTTGAGCTTCAATACGTTGACGGCGCATGGAAATTCGTAAAATATTCCAATGCATGGAATCAACACCAGTTCTTCACTCCCGAACCGGAAAATTCGGACGGACCCGAAAAAGGCTGATATCACCGTTATCCGAAACACCGAACCCAAATGAAAAGCCGAATTTGCATCTGATTCTGCGGGGCTGCCGTGAGCGGCTCCGCTTTTTTTCATATTTCTCGCGTAATTTTCGCCAAAAAGCTTGAAAATCGCACCGTTCTGCGCTATAATCCGCTTGAGGTGAGAAAAGAATGAATGGTAACAAAAAACTTTACAATCTTTTTTTAATTCTTGTTGCTGTTTCGATGCTTTTTGTGTCGGTTTTCGGCAGTTTTTCCGTTGCAGACACAAACACCGAAAAAAGCGAAAAGTCTGACGATAATTATTTATTGTCCGATATTCCCGACGAGCTTTCGGACGAACCGCCCTTTGACGCCGAAGCCGTTTCCGAAAAGGATGCGGAGGATTACCGCAAATGGGCGCAGCGCGATCCGCGCTGGGGGCAGCTCCCGATGGGCGCAAGCGGAAAAACAGTGGCGCAGATCGGCTGCCTTGTAACATCCGTAACAAAGATAATTATTCAAAGCGGATACAGAACATCCGACACGTTCAACGTTGCAACGCTCGTTAACTGGCTGAACGCCAACGGCGGCCTGAGCGACGACGGCAATCTGTATTGGTACAAGCCCGCACAGATGATAGACGGACTTGAATTTGAAGGTATGGAGTATTACGAGGGGGATTCTTCCTCCGCCGCAATGCAGGAAAAGATAATGAGCTATGTGCGGCAGGATAAGCATGTTATTCTGACTGTAAAAAACTATGGGCATTATGTTGCCGTTGATAATGCAAAAAGCATTGCGGAAGGCCGCGTTTTTATCATGGACTCGCTGAACAATGTTGCAGGGAATGCGGATGTTGCGCTGGATTCCCGTTATCCGTACGTCAGCAGGCTGTGCATCTATGCGGGCAACAATCCCAACGACTCGGACTACATCTCCCGGTGCAGCTTTGAAATGACGCAGCTTGAGGCGCAGGTCAAATCAAGTGCAACGCTGTTCACCCTGCCCTGCGACGCAAGCGCGGGGTTCGGCTCGGTTGCCGTTTCAACCGCCTCTGCCGGCGAAAAGCTCGTTGTAACAGGCGACCTTGTAAACACCCTCGGGCAAAGCTGGCACCAAGTGTTTGTTAACGGTTCGCATCTTTATGTAAAACAAAGCGAAATCGGGTTTGTGCGGTTTTTGGATGATATCGAAATTCAGTCCGAAACAATCCCACAGGGAACGCTCCCTCTCGGAAGGTCATTCGCGCTTACGCAGACCGTTGTTTCACGGCACAGTATAACGCGCATTGAGGGCAGGTTTGCGGACGGCGACGGGGATACGCTCATGTCCGCCGCGGTGCTGCCGGGCGTTCACGGCGGGTTTGACATATCCGGCACGGCTGTTGACGCCGCACTCCGCTTCGGAAACCTTGCCGCAGGGCATTATGCCTACGAACTTAAAGCGATTGTTACGGCAAGCTCCTCTCTCACAAGCCGAACCAAAACGTTTACGGAGATCCTCGTCTGCCCGTTTTCGATTGAGCTTGAGCCGCTGCGCACGTACACAGTCACATTTAAGGACGGAATGACGCGCGAAGTCCTTTCACAGCAAAACATATACTACGGTTTTTCCGCCGTTGAGCCTCCTCTGCCCGTGCACAACGGTTATGTTTTTTACGGTTGGTCGGAAGACTTTGATAATGTTCGGAGTAACCTTCATGTCTATGCCAATTTCGGCCTGCCTTACCTTATCGGCGATGCGGACGGCAACGGCGCGGTTGAACTTACGGACGCACTGAGCATTCTGCGTCGCTCCATGGGTATCAATGTTCCCGGAATCCTGCTCGCCGCCTGTGACGTGAACGGGGACGGCACCGTTGATTCCGTCGATGCACTGATGTTGATGCGGCGGCTGCTTGCGGCACGCGCATTTTGAGCATACGTCGGTTAAATTAAATTAATTAACAAGCTGCATTTGTGCAAAATGCGGGCATTTCGGCCTGCATCTGCTGCGCAAATGCAGTTTTTCATTTTCAAAGGCGATTACGTCATTTTTTGTACTTCAAATTGAATTCCTTCCATTTTTCGATAGATTATAGATTTTCCTTGACTTCAGTCCCCGTTTCTGATAATATTATACGGACAGATTTGCTTCGGCGTTTTAAACACGATACACACCGCAGCGAATCAACAAACATAACACGGAGGAAAACCGAATGAATCTCAGGAAAACTGCTGCACTGCTGCTCTCGCTCATCATGTGCTTCAGCCTCATCGTTCCCGTCGGCAGCTTTGCCGAAGGGACCGTCACCGCTGCCGATAACGCAAAGCGCAGCGAAGATCTGCTTGCTTTTGCCGGCAGACTACACAACATGACCGAAAAGTATTCCGCTGAATATACCAAAAAAGCAGCGGATACCGACCCCTATGCAAACGGACGAATCATCGTCAAGAGCGCCGAAGAGCTGGACTACACCGGCTCCGTTGCGCATGTAAACGGCTACAATGACTGGCACATTATTCAGTACAGAACTTCCGAAGAAGCGCGCAAAGCGGCCGAAGCTTTTGAGCTTGTAAAGGGCGTTCAGTATGCCGAACCCGATATCGTCATGCAGGCGGATCAGGAACCCGGTGTGAACGAATTCCTCAGCTGGGGTTACGGTGCGGACTATGTTGATGCTTTCAACTACAATGAGTGGATGCTCGACTATGCCGGCGGCGTTGAAAACCTTCCCGAAGTCGTTGTTGCCGTTATCGACACCGGTTACGACAGCGATCACCCCTATCTTGTCGGCAGATCCGTTCCGGGTTATGACTTTGTAAACAACGACAGCAACCCCGAGGATGACCACGGCCACGGTTCCCACTGCGCAGGCACCATCATTGACGGCAACCTTCCCAACGTCAAAATCATGCCTCTGAAAGTTCTCGATGCCGAGGGTTACGGTAATTCCGCAGAGATCATTCTTGCAATGGAATACGCTTCCCTCAACGGCGCGGCTGCGGCAAACCTCAGCCTCAGCGGCCCCTGTGACACCGACCACAATGCATACGTTGAAGTTGTTGCCGAGGGCATGGCACACAACGACATCGTTTACTGCGTTGCGGCAGGCAACAACTACGGTTCCGACGCTTCCACCCGCTGCCCCGCAAACGTTCCCGACTGCGTTACCGTTGCGGCACACGACAGGAACAAGCTTATGGCCGATTTCTCCAACGTGGGCGAAATCGTTGACATTACCGCTCCCGGTGTCGGCATCCGCAGCGTCCGCATGGGCGGCGGCTACACCGAAATGGACGGCACCAGCATGGCGACTCCGCACGTTGCGGCAGCATGCGCACTTCTTAAAACCTTCAACCCCGACATGGGCGCATTCGAAGTTATCAACACTCTCAAGGGTGCTGCCATCGATGTCGGCATCGAAGGCGGCGGCACCGGTATTCTGAACGTTACCGACCTGCTTAAGTTCGACAACATCATCAACGGCGAAGGCAGCTTCCTGCACTTCACTTCCGCAAGCGAATATCCTTGGAATGCGGATGCAAACTGCGCATTCAGCGGCAATGCGGGCGTGAACAACAGCACTTCCGTCCTCAGCGCAAAAGCAACCCTCGGTTCATATCAGCGCATCAGCTTTGAATACAAAGTCAGCAGCGAACAGAACCACGACTATCTCCGTTTCCTTGCAAACGGCGAAGAACTGTTCTCCGCAAGCGGAAGCCAAAACTGGCAGACCTACACCTGCTACATTCCCACCCACGGCGATGTGCTTCTCACTTGGGAATTCAGCAAGGATGCAAGCGGCGCGGCAGGCGACGACAAGGCCTACATCCGCAACGTTGTGCTTGAGGAAACTCTCAGCTCCGTTATCAACACCGGCAACGGCAACTTCCTGTTCGAGGGCAACAACCATCCCTGGACAGTTGACGGCAATGCTGCAAAGAGCGGCAATGCGGGCGTGAACAACAGCACCTCCGAAATCAGCACCTCCGCAAACATCAATTCCGGACTTACCTTCCGCTTCAACTACAAGTTCGACGGCGGCGCAGGTGATAAGTTCCAGTTTGTTGTTGACGGAAATGTTGTTCTTGAAGTTTCAACCGCATCGGATTGGACTCAGTACGATTACCTCATCGAAGAAAGCGGCGACCACACCTTTGCTTTCCGCTATGTTAAGGACGGCAGCGGTGCAGCGGGCAGCGACTGCGCATGGGTCAAGGAAGTTAACCTGCTCTACACCCTCGAATCCGCACTCAACGTTCCCGGCGGCGAGCTGAACTTCACCAGCACGGGCAGCTATCCCTGGGCGGTTCTCGATGATTATGCAAAGAGCAGCAACGAGGGCGTGAACAGCAGCACCTCCGCAATCTCTCTCAGTCTTACCATGAGCGCGGGCGAAACCCTCACCTTCCGCTACAAGGTCAGCAGCGAACAGAACTACGACAAGTTCATCTTCACCGCAAACAACACCCAGGTATTCTCAAAGTCCGGCAGCCTTGCATGGGAGGAATACACCTACACCGCAGCCACCTCCGGCACCTACAACTTTGAGTGGAAATACACCAAGGACAGCAGCGTCAACCGCAACGATGACTGTGCATATCTTGACGATGTTGAATATCATTCCAATGCGATCCCCGGCGATTCCGACGGCGACGGCACCGTTACCGTAAGCGATGCACTGCTTGCAATGCGCTATGCAATGGGCACCGTTACAAACATCAATGTGAATGCAGCCGATGTTGACGGCGACGGCAATGTTACCATCACCGATGCCGTAACGATCCTCCGCATGGCAATGACCGCATAACCTTGACTCGACCGAATCGGCTCGGTTGAATCGAACTTAACCTACCGACAGGGACTGCCCGCAGACATGCGGGCGGCCCCTGTTTTTTGATTATGGTTCCACGAATAAGTTTTATTTCCCGGGAAATACAGCTTCGTTTCCCGAGCCCGGCTCAGACTTTTCTCAATCACGGCTTTTTTAAGAAAACGGCTCTTTAATTCGGCGGCGAAATGCGTTATAATAGAATACCGGTTCAAACCGCAGGCATTCAAATGCACATATCACTCTGAAAGGGTTCAAATAAATGGCAGCAACAGGTTCAAACGGCGCAAAGAGACGCTCCGGACGGGGCTCCGCAGGGCGCAGCGAACAGCGGCCCGCTTCCGCTTCACGAAACGGAAAAAAGCAAAGCGGCAAATCCGCCGATTCGGCCGATACCAAACGCGAGATAATCGGAGTCGTGCTTATACTTGTCGGCATCATACTCGGCATATTCTGCTATGCCCCCCGTTCGTCCCAAGGGGTTATTGCGGCAATTGTGCCTCTGCTTTTCGGCATTTTCGGCATCGGAATGTATGCAGTGCCCGTGCTTTGTGCGGCACTCGGAGTTTGTGTTATCGCAATTCGAAAGGACAATTCCCGCACGGGCACGATCGTTTGCGCAGCCGCTGCCGCATTCGCGCTGCTTTCGTTCATTCACCTTGCCGAATATGCAAAATTGATTCCCGCCAAGAACTTCGGAGAGGCTGTTTCCCATGCATGGTCCGAAGGCAGCCGTCTGCGCAGCGGCGGAGGTTTTTTCGGCGGAAGCCTTGCATACCTTTTTGCAAAGTTGTTCGGCGTCACGGGCGGATGTGTTGCACTGGCGGGCATTGATATTATCATGCTGCTTGTTATCACAGGGCTTTCCCTCCGAAAAACGGGCAAAAAGCTTGCCGAAAGCGTTGCGGAGGCTCATGCCGTTTCGCGTGCCCGCCGACAAACCGAGCTTTACAACGAAAAACTTGACGATACAAAACCCGAGAGAGGGCGCAAAAAACAAAGCTCATCCAACGAGCCGCAGTTTGACGAGGACGGATTCCTTGTTCATTCCGGAAAACCGCTCACGGCGGGGGACAGCGATTACGGGACGGAAAGCGGCGAACAGGTTTCCTCCCTTGCAAAACGCAGCAAAGCCCGCAAAAAACAGGAAGCGGAGATGTCCGCACGTTCCGAAAACGGGAATGCGGCGGACATTGCCGATGAATCCGCCGGCACATCCGATTTCACCGCACGGCGCACCCCGCAGAAGCGCAGGCCTTTCGGCACCGCAAAAACCAATGATGCACTTGAGTTTTTCCCCGTTTCGGGGCCGCTCAAAACAACAAAACCTCAGAAGCACAGGCGCAGCGGAAAACGTGAACTGAAAACAAGCGATTTTGTTCCCTCCGATGTTGATGTTGACAACGGGTCTCGGGAGGATTTTCCTTCCTACGGCGATGAACACATTGACATTCCGATGAACCTTTCCTATGCCGATGTCGAACGCGACGAAGAGGGCTTTGCTCCTCCGACAGCGGATGACGACATGCCTTTCGAGCCGGATTATTCCAACGAGTCTTCCGATTCGGCTGTTTCCGCGTCGGAAGAGCCGTTTGACAGCCCCGCCGCCGGAGATTCAACCGAAGCCGATGATGACTTCCTGCGCGGCATTCCGGTGACACGCCTGGAAGACATTCCGCCGCAAAACACCACGGAACAGTCCGAAACGGCGCAAAGCGGCTTTCCCGCAGAACGCAAATCAACACCCGTCGGCGGCAATGATTCTTCGCAAGGCGGCAGTCCCTCGGGAAACACCGTCTCCTCCGTTGTTCCCGCCGCCGTGATCGAATACCAACGGCCGCCGTACAGCCTTCTGCGCCTGCCCGACCCTGCCGCAGCGGTTGCATCCGAATCGCCGACGGAGAAGGCAAAGGTGCTTATCGAAACGCTCAACAGCTTTAATATTTCCGCACGAATTGTAAATATCAGTGTCGGTCCGGTGATAACAAGGTTCGAGCTCCAGCCCGCACAGGGGATCCGCGTGAACCGCATCACGACCCTGAGCAACGATATTGCACTTGCGCTTGCGGCTCCGCGTGTCCGCATCGAAGCGCCGATACCCGGAAAATCAGCAATCGGCATTGAAATTCCGAACAAGGATACCGCACCCGTGTACCTCCGCGATGTGCTTGAAACGCGTGAATTCAACTCTGCAAAATCCCCGCTTACAATGGGCTTGGGCAAGGATATTGCGGGCAAAGTCGTGCTTGCGGATCTTGAAAAAATGCCGCATATGCTGATTGCGGGTCAAACGGGCTCCGGTAAATCCGTGTGCATCAACTGCATCATATTGAGCTTGATCTTCAAATCCGCACCTAAGGATGTTCGAATGATCCTCATCGACCCGAAAGTCGTTGAGCTGTCCATCTTCTCCGCGCTTCCGCACCTGTTCTGTCCCGTTGTTACCGAGCCGAAAAAAGCGGCGGGCGCACTGCGCTGGGCGGTTACGGAAATGGAGCAGCGTTACGGCAAGATGGGAAAAGTCAACGCCCGCGACATCTACCGCTATAATGCCATGCAGGAGCGTGAGGAGGATAAGTGGCCGCGCCTTGTTATCATAATCGATGAGCTTGCCGACCTTATGATGGTTGCTTCAAAGGATGTTGAAGAATCCATCTGCCGCATTGCGCAGCTCGGCAGGGCATGCGGCATTCACCTTATCGTTGCAACTCAGCGGCCGTCCGTTGATGTTATAACAGGCCTTATAAAAGCCAACATTCCCTCGCGAATTGCGTTTGCCGTTTCAAACGGCACGGATTCCCGCGTTATTATGGACGCAAGCGGCGCTGAAAAGCTGCTCGGCAAGGGCGATATGCTTTTCCATGCGAACGGCGCAAGCAAGCCCACACGCGCACAGGGTGCGTTTGTGTCGGATGAAGAAGTTGAAGCGATCCGCGACTTTTTCCTTCAGAATCAGGTGACTGCTCCGTCATATGACGAAAGCGTGTTAAGCGAAATCACCGGCGGCGGGGGAGGGCTCGGTCAAGGCAACGGCAAGCAGGACGACGATCTGCTTCCCGATGCGGTGCGGCTCGTTGTTGAAAGCGGCACGGCCTCCATTTCAATGATTCAGCGCCGACTGCGCGTCGGCTATGCGCGTGCGGCAAGGCTTGTTGACATCATGGAACAGAACAAATTCGTGAGCGAGCCGGACGGTGCAAAGCCCCGAAAGGTGCTCATTGATGCAGCCGAATACAACCGCATATTCGGCGGAAATCTGCAAAGCGGCTCCCCCGGGAGCGGAAAGGATACTGATTAAGTGAACAGCGATAAATTATATTCAAAATGCCCCCGTGTCGGTCTCGTCTCCCTCGGATGCAGCAAAAATGCCGTGGATTCCGAAATTCTGTTGGGCGAACTTAAGTCACGCGGGTTCGATATCGTGAACGATGCCGCGCAGGCGGAAATCATTATCGTTAACACCTGCGGCTTTATCGAAAGCGCAAAGACGGATTCCATAGATACGATTCTCGATATGGCGCAGTATAAAACCGCAGGCAGCTGCAAACTGCTTGTTGTCACGGGTTGTTTGAGCCAGCGTTACGGTGATGAGCTTGCGCGGGAACTGCCCGAGGTTGACGTTTTCAACGGCGTAAAAAACTATCCCGCTCTTGCGGAGCGGCTTGCAGGAATCTGCGGAGTTGAACCCGCGCCCGAAAGTGCGAATGCTGCGGCGTGCTGCGGCATCCCGAAGCGACTGCTCACGACCCCGTCATATCGCGCATATCTGCGCATTGCGGACGGCTGCGACAATCGCTGTACTTATTGCGCGATCCCGCTGATTCGCGGCGGCAGAGTCAGCACCCCCATGGAGACCCTTCTTGCCGAGGCTGAACAGCTTGCAGAAAGCGGGGTCACGGAGCTGACCGTTATTGCGCAGGACACTTCGGCATACGGCATTGACCTTTACGGAAAACCCATGCTGCGTGAGCTGCTTGAAAAACTGACCGAAATTGAGGGGCTGCATTGGGTTCGCGTGCTTTATGCCTATCCCAACACCGTCACGGAAGAGCTTGTTGACGCAATGTACCGCAACCCGAAAATCTGCAATTATATCGACATTCCGATTCAGCATATCTCGGCACATATGCTGCGCGACATGAACCGCCACGGCAGCGCGGAACACATCCGCGAAATCACGGACTATATCCGCCGCAGTGCTCCCGGGTTCATTCTCCGCACAACCGTCATGCTCGGCTTCCCCGGCGAAACCGAGGCGGCTTTTGACGAGCTTATGCATTTCATGGCGGAACATCCTTTCGACAGGGTGGGCGCATTCACCTATTCCGCCGAGGACGGCACACCTGCCGCCTCCATGCCGAACGCAGTCGATGCGGAAACCGCCGAGCAGCGGCTTGACAGGCTCATGCGTCAGCAGATGAAGATTTCCCTTGAGCTGAACCGCGCAAGAATCGGCACCGTTGTTGAAGCCCTTGTTGACGGCGCGGACGAGGAATTCCTTTTCTGCCGTTCCTACGCCGAAGCAGCCGATGTTGACGGAATCATCAAGGTTCCGCATTGCGGAAACCCCGTTCCCGCCGGAAGTTATGTCAGCATCAAAATCACCGGCGCGGATTATTATGACCTCTGCGGTGAATTGGTGCCGCCCCTTAAAACGGTTATACGGTGAGCCGGCACCGCCCCTTAAATACTGTTATGCAGGGAGTCGGCATCGCCCTTTAAAACGGTTGCGGTAAGTCGGCACCACCCCTTAAATACTGTTACGGAGAAACAAAAATGAACCTTCCAAACAAGCTTACAATGCTTCGCATGCTTATGATACCGCTCTTTATCGCATGCTTCTATCTGCCCGAAAGCTGGCTTATCGGCACACTGAACGGCGTTCCGCTGCTGCTCAAATACGTTCTTGCAGCAGTGGTTTTCCTGCTTGCCTATGTTACGGACACGCTGGACGGGCGCATTGCGCGCGCACGCGGCCTTGTTACCGACTTCGGCAAACTGATGGATCCGACGGCGGACAAACTGCTCACCTCCGCCGCACTCATCATGCTCTGCCGATTTGAAGTCATGAGCTTCGGCAATTTCCTGATGCCGGTGTTCACATTCATCATCATTGCGCGGGAAATCTTCGTCAGCGGCATCCGCCAGCTCGCCGCAGGCAAGGGCATTGTTATTGCCGCAAAAGCCATCGGCAAGGCGAAAACAACGCTGCAATTTGCCGCAATCCTTATTACCCTGCTTTGCGGACCCGTGTTCACGGCAATAGGCATTCCGGTGGATTTCGTGCTTATCTGCGCCGCCGCTGCGCTGACGGTCTGGTCCGGAATCGACTACACCGCCGGAGCCAAGGATCTTTTCAAAAACAGGTGAGCGTTCGCCGCATCTCAACATGATTAATGCTTTTAAATCAGCCCCGATTTTTTCGCGGGCTGATTTTGTTCGAAAATATTCCGAATACTTTCTTTCATGAAAAAAGCTTCAATTAATTGTCTCTTTATCCATGACCGACTCTAAATCGGCTTTTCTTTTAAGAACGTTTTTTAATCCCGTTTTCCGTGTTCAAACCTCAGTCGGTTCAATTTCGCAGTGCTTTTTAATTATATTATTTTTTGATGTTGACACGCAGTGTAAATCATGGTAAAATTATTTTTGTATGACAAGCAATCCCAAAAATGAGTGCGATCTTAACTTTCGTCAAAAGGTCTTGATTTGCGTTCCGTAGAAGTTGCGCTTGTTATATGGTATATCAGTGAAGGAGAGCTCCTCGGAAAGGAGAGCTCATTGTTTTATTTAATTCGGTAATTAATTCAACCTATCCCGATGTTCCCAAAATGTAAATTACGAAAGAGGTCTAAGATGAAAAAAAGTACAAAAATCACAATTATCGCGATGTCGCTCGTTATTGCACTGCTTATTGCGGCAGTGGGCGTGCTTTGGTATTCGCTGAACACCGCCGAAACGTTTGCGACCCGCAGCCGAACCGATATAGCTCTCGGCAAGTATGAGATTCTGCGCGACCGCAGTGCTTCTCCCGAAAAGTTCCTTGAAGCCGCAAAAGCCAAAGATTATGACATCATAATCTTTTCAAAGGAACAGACACTTGCTCTCGGGGAAAAAATCAAAGAGCTGTTCCCCGACGGCAATGCCGACAGCAGGCGTTTCACCATTGGAATTGAAGATGTTATGCCGAATGACCTTGCAAAGCTCTTCAACGATGAAATGTTCTCAAACCTTGAAATTTCCGGTTTGTATTGCGGCGTGATCATTGATTTTGGCAGTGCCCCCGGTGCATCCATGACGGTAAGTCCCTGCGCGCCCTCCTACTCCGGCAGCATCATTGTTGAACAGGCTGCAAAGAAGTTTTCGGATGAGCTGCTGTCCCAAATTCTGCATAACAGAAATTTCGAAGGCAGTCCCGAGGCAGCTTCCGACGGTTTGAACTGACCGAACCCGCCTTCTCCGCTTCAACCATCCTTTGTGTGAAGGATATGTTCAAAGCCCGAAGCAAGTTATCATTTTAACAATGAACAAAAATCCGAAAAGCCGTGCCGCATTGGCAGCATTGTTTTTCGGATTTTTTTGTTTTCGCTTTTATCGGCTTCTGTGCGCTCACCGTTCAAACGCCTGCACGGTTCTTTTCGGCTTTTTTTCGGTTTTTTTACCCACGCTCTTAAGCGCACGGATATTCCGCATCATATACAGCAGGAACGAAAAGCACATCATCGCCGTGCAGATGATTATCAGCGTGTCCGACAGCGCAGGAGCAATATTATAGAACACAACATGTGCAATCATCAGCGTGTATAAAAGAAAAGTCGTCAGCTTGCCGTGCCATTCCGCCGCAAGAACCTTTCCCGTGCGGCGAATTACGGCAATGCCCATGCAGCCGGTGACGATTTCCTTCACGATTAGCAGAACGCAGGGGAACAGCAGGTTGCCGAAGCGCGTCAACAGGCATGCAAGCATCACAATTTGTGTCAGCTTATCCGCAATCGGATCGAGCGCCTTGCCGAGGTCACTCCCCATTCCGAATCGCCGCGCAATAAAGCCGTCCGCAATATCCGTTGCGCCCGAAAGCAGCAGCACCCATGCCGTTGCGGAATAATCCTTCCGAACAAGATACAGCCACGCAAGTGCAGGAACAAGCAAAAGCCGGAATGCGGAAAGCACATTCGGCACGGTCAGAATCTTGTTTTTGTAAATTTCGTTTTTGCGGGCATCATCCGCCTCGTTGTTTTTCATACTCTCCTCCCGCCGGTTCATCCTTTTCGGTTTTTTTCATCGAGCATACGCTGCCCGGGCTTTTTCTCTGCATTTCCTTTTTCGCATTGATTATATGCCGCCTGCCGCAACGTTGTATCAATTCAACATCAACGCCCGTTAAAAAAAGCAGATATCATCTTTTTAAGGAAATTATCCCTTTTTCAGTCTTTCTCGACGGGGAAGGATTCATTCTTTATTTTTAATTTTTTTGCTCAAACGCAGCGGATTCCGCAGCCTTCGGCCGAACTTTATTTAAGTTTCGGATTCGCTGTTCGACATTTGCTCCGCATACCTTTCATCGCCCCACCATTTCGGCATCAGCTCATTCAAAGTAATCGTCTCACGCGTTTCGTAGTCAACAAGAATTTCCGTATCTTTGTTGCGCGGGGACAGCTGCATGAAAAACTCGCGGCACGCACCGCAGGGCATTCCGCTTCCGCCGCCGCAGGGCGGTGCATCACGGAACGCGATCATGCGTTTCACAACAGTCTGCCCGCTGTTCACAAACATATTCAATGCGGCAACACGCTCCGCACAAAGGTTCATCACACCGCTGCAGCTTTCAATGCAGAATCCCGTGAAGATCTCCCCGTTTTCGCTTTCAAGTGCGCAAACAACATGATGCGCATACACAAACGGCGTAACATCCTCCGGATGATATTGTTCCTTTGCTTTAAGGTACAGTTTTTCCCAAATATCCATATCAATAATACCTCTTAACTCTCCCAACGATTATCAGCTGCGGTTGTCCGCTGCATAAACTATACAGCCTATGCCCGCAATCATTGAAAAAAGTATTGCGCCGCCCATTCCGTCCGTAACAGCCGAACCTGCAAAAAAGCCTGCAATTCCGGCAAGTATCATGATAATTACCGAAACTGTTGTTCTGAATTTTTTCATATGCTTCTCCTTATTTTTGAATTGCGTTTTCCGTCACGGCTCATTTTCGGGTCTGAAAGCACAAAAAAACAACTTTTATCGTGGTAGACAAAAGTTGTTTTCCTGATGGTGCGAGTGGTGATACAGCATTTTTCAAAAAACACAGTAATATCAATGGTTTTAGGACACCCGAACAGCGAAATTACTTGTATTCCGCCCTCTTGAAACCGTCAATTTCAGCAGCTATTGCTCGGTTCATCTCCCGGTAAGGAGACGACACCCTTGCAATAATCAGTACATAGCGCGTCTGTTACCCAAAGTGGCGCTTGGGTCGGCAGGCGCGCTGTTTTTATGCCCAGATGCGGGCGAAGGAGGTGTTATTGTGAAAGCATATGGGAAGT
>OHGW01000008.1_pt1 | contig 125051 bp, 129 predicted proteins | sample 1567821 | NCBI WGS metagenome assembly OHGW01 (sample SAMEA3879572, study PRJEB24766) | human gut metagenome | biome: human-associated habitat; feature: feces | place: USA | collected 1985/1987 | reverse complement strand
TAATTTCTGAAAAGAGCATTATCTTGTTCTATTGAACCCCTTATAGGGGGATTGATACATTCTCTGAGGCTTCAACATAATCTCGTACTAACTATTGAACCCCTTATAGGGGGATTGATACGACCCTGCGGGAATGAGGAATTAGAAATGAGAAATGAGCAATTATCTTTCTCGGCTGAACAGGGGAAGCAGGTCTGCATTTAATTACTCATTGCTCATTACTAATTGCTCATTTCCGATTGACAGCACTCTCTTCCGGTGATAGAATCGTTTCGGCGAAATCGGGCGGCCGAAGAACAGCCGAAAGGGGAAGTAAAAAATGAAAAAAAGGTATTTGAAACAATTGCTTGCGTTCGTGCTTTGCGCATTTGCGGTGCTGAATTCTGCGGCGGCATTTGCGGCGGGCTCGAACGAAACCGCTGCATCGGGCATTGCGGTTGAATCTGCGAACGGAGCGGAGCGGGTGATTCCGTCGATCGTTTCGGCGGACGAGTGGGAAGTTTTGCGCCTTGTGAACAGCGAACGTTCTGCAAGAGGACTGTCGCCGCTGACGACTTTTTCAACGCTTCAGAGTGGTGCGGAGATTCGTGCGCGGGAGATCGTGACGCTTTTTTCGCACACAAGGCCGAACGGCGAAAGCTGCTTCACCGTGCTTGACGAAGTCGGCATCGGCAATTATCAGTCGGCGGGAGAAAACATTGCAGCGGGGCAGAATTCACCGGCTGCCGTTATGAACTCGTGGATGAACAGTGAAGGTCACCGAAATAACATCCTTTCCGCAAGCTATAAGCATATCGGTGTCGGCATGAAGCATGAGCCGAACAGCGTATACGGAAAGCATTGGGTTCAGCTCTTTTGTGCGGGCTTCAGTGAAAGATATACGGAATGCAGCCTGATGCTTCCGAGTTCGATGCAGTTCCCGCTCGGAACATCGATAAGCTCCATGGGCATAGCCGTGCGGCTGCGGTCGAATGTTTGGGGCGATTGCTATATGCCGCTTTCCGATGAATTCTGCACCGGGTTCAACAGCGGCAGTGCGGGCGAACAGACGGTAACGGTGAACATTGAAGGCTGCACGGCAGTTTTTTCCGTTGTTCTCGCAGCGCAGTCGGGCATTCCGGGGGATGTTGACGGCGACGGCAGGGTCACTTCAAGCGATGCACTCATGATCATGCGTCACGCGCTCGGTGTTGTTCACCTCAGCGGCGCGGCACTCGCGGCGGCGGATGCTGACGGCGACGGAAACGTTACTGCGGCGGATTCATTGCTTGCAATGCGAACGGCAATGGGCTTTTGAACCGACGGCAAACGAAACGGCGGCACTGCCGACGGACGGAGGCCGCAGAAAACGGATTTGAATATGCAACCGGCGCAAACCGCGGAAGCATCGGCAGATTCGGTTTGCGTTTTTCATTTTTCACATTGATTTTGCATTTCAACTCAATCTGCATTGCAAAGTGTGCTTATTAATGGTATAATGAACCAACCGATATATCGAAAAAGCAAATATCGGAAATAACCTATACGGAAGGATACACATGATGAAAAGAAAGACATGGCTCACAATTGGCATTGCGGCATTGCTTTTATTCTGCACTGCCGTGCTTGCGGAGGGTGTGAATAGGAATGTTCCGCTTGACAGCGCGCTTGATGCTGCGCTGAATGCACCGGGCAGCGGCATTGCGTTTGCAAACGGCTCGGCGTATCCGTGGCAGGTTGTTGAAATTGACGGGCGGACGGCGGCAAAGAGCGGCAACGCGGGCGCAGCCAATTCAAGCAGCGCGGTTTCGGCACAGGTCACGATTGCGGAAGGGCAGAGCCTTTCCTTTGATTGGAATGTTGACGGTGAACCTACGACCGGTGCGCTTGCAATGTGGGATTATCTTGTATTCATCGTTGACGGCGAATATATCGATTATATTCACAGCGTTGAGGAAAACACTCCGCTCGGCTGGGAAACCTTCACATGGACTCCGGATGAGGCGGGAACTTATACCGTGGAGTGGGCATATAACAAGGATGCATCGAACAATTCCGGTGCGGACTGCGGTTATCTTGACAACGTTGCTGTAATCGGCGAACCCGTGCAGACGGCGGCACCGACGGCCGAACCGCAGCCGGGAGAGGAATTCACGATTTTTGAAGAGGATTTTTCACAGCTTCCGAGTGACGAATGGTGGAACGACGACATGGACGGTGACGGCAACTATTGGCATTGGGACACGTCCTGCGGTCACAATGCGCCCGGCGCACTTTATTCGCTTTCATACAGCTCTTCCGGTCCGCTCACGCCCGATAACTGGGTCTGCATACCGTATTTCGATATTCCCGCCGATGCGGAAAACGTTCAGCTCAGCTTCTGGCTCAGCGCATTCGATGAGGATTTTTATGCGGAACATATCGACGTCTGCGTGATTTCGATTTACGAAAACTATTACGGGTACTACGATTATGAAATTCTCGGCACGCTCGATTCAATCACTCTCGACAGCTGCAATTGGCGCAAATACACCTGCGACCTGAGCGACTACGCCGGTGAAGAGGAGTTGAGCATTGCGTTCATGCATTGCAATTGCACCGATCAGAGCGGTGTTATTCTTGATGATATTGCCATCACGGCAACCGTGGGCGGTGAGCTGCCCTGCACGCCCGGCGATGTTGATTTTGACGGAAGGGTTACTGTCGGCGACGCATTGACGGTCATGCGCCATGCGCTGAATGTTTATATGCTGCCGGAAGCTGCGCTGCCCGCTGCGGATGTTGATGCGGACGGCAATGTTACCGTTGCGGATGCATTGCAGATAATGCGCATTGCGCTTTTTAATCAATAATTTCGTAATGCGGGCGGCACCCGAAAACCGTTTGAATAAATGATGGGCTGAAAGTTCAATAAGGCTGCTGCGGGATGCATGATGTTCCGCGGCGGCTTTTGCTTTTTTGAGGCACGGAAGAAAAAATGCAATAAAATTAATCAGTGAAATATTAAAAACAATAAGCCGCAATGTGTTGAAAAATGGGCGAAATTGTGATAAAATAGATAATATTTATAAGACTTTGAAAACACTCGGTTCAAAAAGTCGAAGGGGGTACAGCGGATTGACAGAACAAAGCGGCGCGGGACTGCCTGCGGAGAAAAAAATGCACGCTGAAGGAACAAATGCTTGCGAATATGCCGTTGAAATGATCGGCATCACAAAGCGGTTTCCGGGAATCGTTGCAAACGACAATATCACATTGCAGCTCAAAAAGGGCGAGATTCATGCTCTTTTGGGTGAAAACGGTGCGGGCAAAAGCACTCTTATGAGTGTGCTTTTCGGACTGTATCATCCGGAAGAGGGCGAAATTCGCAAGAACGGAAAAACTGTTGAAATCAACGATCCGAATGATGCAAACGCACTCGGAATCGGCATGGTGCACCAGCATTTCAAGCTTGTTGAAATTTTCAGCGTGCTGGATAACATCATCCTCGGCGTTGAGCCCACAAACTCTGCCGGTTTCCTGAAAAAAACGGAGGCGCGCAGGCGCGTTGTTGAGCTGAGCGAAAAATACGGGCTGCGAATCGAACCGGATGCACTCATTTCGGATATCACTGTCGGAATGCAGCAGCGCACGGAAATACTCAAGATGCTGTATCGGAACAACGAAATACTTATTTTTGATGAACCGACAGCGGTTTTGACTCCGCAGGAGATCGATGAGCTGATGGAAATCATGCGAAGCCTTGCGGCGGAAGGCAAGAGCATTCTGTTTATTTCACACAAGCTGAACGAAATCATGGCGGTTGCGGACAGGTGTACAGTGCTGCGAAAGGGCAGATGCATCGGCACCGTTGATGTTAAGAATACAACAAAAGAGGAACTCTCACGCATGATGGTCGGGCGCGATGTGGACTTTGTGGTTCACAAAGATGAGGCAAAACCGAAAGAAATTGTCCTTTCCGCCGAAGGCGTCTGCGTTGAATCCAAGCTGCATAAACATCTTGCGGTCAAAAACGTCAGCTTCAATGTTCGTGCCGGCGAGATCGTCTGCATTGCGGGCATAGACGGCAACGGTCAGACGGAGCTTGTTTACGGGATTACGGGTCTTGAACCGCTGAGCGCAGGCAATGTGCGAATGTGCGGAAACGATATAACCGCCGCACCGATCCGCAAGCGTTCCCGATTGGGCATGAGCCATATTCCGGAGGATCGGCATAAACACGGGCTTGTGTTGGATTATTCGCTTGAATACAACATGATTTTGCAGAGGTATTTTGAGCCGCAGTTTGTTTCACCCGCAGGTTTTTTAAAGCGCGGCGCGATTCGCGAATACTCCGATGAGCTGATTCGGCAATACGACGTCCGCTCGGGTCAGGGGTCGGTGACTGTTGTGCGCAGCATGTCCGGCGGCAACCAGCAGAAGGCTATCGTTGCCCGTGAGCTTGACAAAAAGCCCAAGCTGCTTGTTGCGGTTCAGCCGACGCGCGGGCTTGATGTCGGCGCAATTGAATTCATTCACAAACGCCTTGTTGAACAGCGGGACAACGGCGCGGCGGTGCTGCTGATTTCGCTTGAACTTGACGAGGTTATGAACCTTTCCGACAGGATACTTGTGATGTACGAGGGCGAAATTGTCGGTGAACTCGATCCGAAGAAAACCACCGTGGAAGAACTCGGACTTTATATGGCAGGCGCAAAAAGGGGGGCAGAGTATGGAACAAAACACGAATAAAGTCGGAAAGCATTCCGCACCGCAGCGGGTGCAGGGCGAAAGCTTTTTCCGCCGGCTGCTTAAAAAGCCGGGGGTTCAATCCTTCCTTGCCGCATTGCTGTGCATCGTTATCGGTCTTGTTGTGGGCTATATCGTTCTGCTTGCAATTGAGCCTTCCGGTGCGTCAAAGGCGATCGGCGCGGTGCTGAAAAACTTCCTTGCAAGGCGAAGCAGTGCATTGCGGATGAAGCAGTTTGCAAACACGCTCGTTAAAACGGCGCCGCTGATTATGTGCAGTCTCTCCATTCTTTTTGCATACAAAACGGGGCTTTTCAACATCGGCGCGGCGGGACAGTATGTTCTCGGCGCGGGTGCCGCACTGTATTGCGCGCTCGGGCTTGAATTGCCGTGGTATGTATGCCTGCTTGCGGCGGCTGCCGCAGGTGCGCTGCTTGGCTGCATTTCGGGTGCGCTTAAGGCGTACTGCAACGTTAACGAGGTCATTTCCTGCATAATGCTGAATTGGATAAGCCTTTATGCGGTGAATTCGGTGCTTAAGGATTTTTGCCCTGTCGGATACAAGGACACCTTCACGCTTGTGAGCCGCAACAGTTCCGCTCTGCTTCCGAGTCTCGGACTGAACAAGGTCTTCGGCAGCGAAAGTGCGACGATCGCGATACCGATGGCGGTAATAATTGCAGTCATCATTTGGGTCGTTCTTGAAAAAACAAAATTCGGTTATGAGATAAAGGCAACGGGACTGAACCGCAATGCGGCAAAGTACTGCGGAATGCGTGAAAAACGCAATATCATCCTGACGATGTTCATTGCGGGTGCGCTTGCGGGCATTGCGGCGGCAATGATGTTTCTTTCGGGTTTTATGGAGTGGGACATCAACCAAAGCTCCGTTCCCGCAATGGGCTTCAACGGCATTGCGGCGGCGTTCCTCGGCGGACTGAATCCGATAGGTGCGATTTTTTCTTCCTATTTTATTCAGCATATCACGGACGGAGGCAGTTCTCTCGATACGCGCCTCTATCCGACACAGATTTCCGACCTGATTTCATCGCTGATAATCTATCTCTGCGGCTTTGTGCTGTTCTTTAAGCTTCGCATGAATGCGCGCATTGACGGAAAAAACAAAAAACAAACGGCCAAGGCCGAACCGGCAGCGTTGGGAACAGAAACAAAGGAGGAACAAAACTGATGATGCTTTTGATTCAATACACGCTCGTTTTTTCGTCCGTTTTGCTGCTTGTCGCACTCGGCGGCTGCTTTTCGGAACGCTCGGGCATTATCAACATCGGGCTTGAGGGCATAATGGTGATCGGCGCATTGGGCGGCGTGATGGTGCTTCACAACCTTTCACCGCAATTGCCCGGGATTGTGATACTGCTGCTGACGGTTGCGGCTTCAATTGCGGCAGGCATGATATACTCGCTGCTTCTTGCCGTGGCAAGCATCAATTTCAAGGCGGATCAGACTCTTGTCGGCACTGCAATGAACATGCTCGGTCTTGCGCTTGCAACCGTTATTGCAAAGGCATACAACATTGCGACAACATCCGGTGCGGACAACTCGGCGCGAATCGCTTTTGTTGAAAACAAAAAAGCTCTTGCACTTGTTGAAGGAACGGAATTCAACTGGTTTATGATACTTGCATTTGCTGCGCTTGCCGTCGGCTGGGTCGTGCTTTACAAAACACGCTTCGGACTCAGATTGATGGCATGCGGCGAACATCCGCAGGCGGCAGATTCCGTCGGCATAAACGTTAAAAAAATGCGTTACAGCGGCGTTCTCATTTCCGGAGCTGTGGGAGGATTGGGCGGCATTGCCTATGTTACGGCGGGCGTCAGCATGTGCAATTTTGAAGTCGGTGTTGCAGGTTTCGGCTTCCTCGCACTTGCGGTCATGATTTTCGGTCAGTGGAAACCTTTGCGCATTGCAATTGCGGCACTGCTGTTCGGATTCTTCCGCGCACTTGCAAACGTATACAGCGGGTTCGATTTCCTGACTGCGCTCAATATTCCGAAGCCTGTTTACAACATGCTTCCGTACATAATTTCCCTCATCGTGCTTGCGTTCACTTCTAAAAAATCGCTTGCACCGAAAGCGGAAGGCATTCCGTACGACAAAGGCTCAAGGTAAATATCGCGGCGGAATCTGTACGTGCATTCCGCTGAAAGCTTAAACTCTTAAACTGAAAAAAACCGCTCGCAATGAGCGGTTTTTTTATTGGAAGCATTGATTGAATTTTTATTTTTCGGGATACATATCGATCGTGCGGAAGGTGTATCCGCGGGCGATGAGATCCTCAATCATTTCCGGAAGAACATCCACGGTGTCGCCGCAGGTGTCATGGCAAAGGAACACAACATGCGGGCTGTTTTCCTTTTCGTGCCAATCCATGCTCTTGCGGTAGGATTCAAGAAGGTACTGCTTTGTGGGCAGGTGATTGACATTGCCCTGCGGCCAACGGTCGTTGTTGCCGGCATTCCAATCGAACCATGCGTAACCTTTTTCTGCAAGACGGGCTTTGATTTCCGCCTTAATGTCCTTGGGACAGAGCCCCGTTGTGCTTCCGCCCGGGAAGCGAACGCGGATGTTCGTTTGCGGTGAACCGACTGCTTTTTCATATGCCGCTGCCCATTTGTCGATTTCCTTCATGAACGCATCGGCAGAGGCGTAACAGGTCGGAAAATCATGCGTATAGGAATGGCATGCAACAAAATGCCCGCGGCTGACGGTTTCGCGCACGATTTCGGGACGACGGTCAACAAAATATCCGACGGTGAAGAATGTTGCCTTGACGTTGTATCTGTCCAAAATATCCAGAACACGGTAGGTGTTCTCGCATGGACCGTCGTCGAATGTCAGATAAATATATTTCGCACCGCCGGTGTTGGGCTGCGAAGAAGGCTGCGCCGTTACAGCATCTGTGGGAGAAGGTGCTGCCGTTGAACTCGGTTCCGAAGTTAAGACCGGGGTTGCGGTCGGAGCCTGCGAGGCTGCATCCGTTGCAGGAACGTCTGTTGCGGGCATACTCGGAGCGGGCGTCTCCGCCGAACCGGGTGTGCCTGAAACATTCGGCCTCGGAGCGGAAGAGCCGCCGATGTCAACGATGCTCCCGCTGCCGCTTCCGGACGGGCCGCACGCAGTGAGGAAAACTGTTGCTGCAAACAGCAGAGTGCCGATAATTTTCTTTAAATATTTCATAATCATAAATGCCGAAGCAAAAATTCCTTTATCATTATTAGCAGAGAACGGGCGGCATGATTCAGGCAATAAAAGGCCGGACAAAATGCTGCACGATTTCCGTTATCGGCATAATATCATGCTTCTGAGACGGATTCAATATCTATTTGTTAACATTTTGTGACAAATTTCACCGAATTTGAACAGTACGGATTAGTGTACATGCAGAATTGCTGAAAAGTTGAATTCACTGCGAAAAAAACGTGCGCCGATTTCGGCCGCGCAATGCATTTGCCCGAAAGGTCGGTATTGCGCAGCAAAAAAACTGCCGCAAAAGCAGGTGCTCGCTGCGGCAGTTATTAAAACAAGGGTGATAAGTCAGTGCTTTTTGTTTTTTATGAAATCGGTTTGATTCTGCGGACCGCGTTAATCAATTTTGAGCGGAATTCCGTTCACGGCAAAATGCACTTCGTTGATGCTGCCGTAGGGCAGAGCAGTCAACAGCACGGACTGGGTCGCAAGATTGAGCAGCCCCTCATCATTTGCAACTGTTTCAAAATCGGATGAAAGATTCACGGTCAAAATGCCGTTTTCGATAACAGCTCCGAGAACAAGCGTGTTCTCCGGAAAACAGCTGCGAAGCCCGCGCAGCTCCGTTCCCGCTGCAAGCTGCTGTATACAGGAGTATAAGTCCGTGCTGCCCTCCGCGTAACGTGTTATGGGAATCATCAGGCTTCCGGATTCATTCGGGAAATACAGCGTCAGCGGTTTAGCCGAACCGGAGGTTGCAATTTCGGCGTTTTCAACGTTTAGGGCATATTTACCGTGCTTTTGCGGCGGAAGACTGCCGTTTGCGGTGATGTCATTGCAGCCGTTCAGAAAGATTGAAACGGTTTCAACCGAATCGAACTCAGTGAGCGTGTTTACAACGGCGGCAAAAAGCTGCTGTTCACTGTCGTAATCGGGCATGACGGGCAGATTCACAAGGTTCACGCGCGCTTCGCCGTTCTGAATGCTTATCTGAATCTCCGTCCCCTGCGGTATCACGGCTTTAAGGCCGTTTTTGGAAAGTGCGGCGCGGTTTTCGTCCGAAGCAGTCATTTTTGCAAGGCAGGCTTTTGCAATGCCCGCTTGCTGCGGCACGGATGCAACAACCGGAAGGAGATAGCCTTCATCTGTCAGATAATAAAGAGTTTTATTGACTTTTTTGCCATCAGGTGCGGTGTCGGCGGTTGCGGGTGCGGAACAGACGGGAGTCGGCACGGCAGTCGGCACGGGGCTGCATGAGACCGGCGGCGGAGTCGTGACGCAGTCCGGTGCATCGGAACAGCCGCAGAACAAGGCTGCAATCGTCAGCAGAACGAGTATAAGCGCAGAAAATCGTGCGGTATGACGGCATGTTGATTTCATTGTTGTTTCAATTCCTCCGAGAAAATTTTGCGGGCGGCGTTTCGTCTGTGCGGAAGCAATTCCGCTCGGCTGATTAATTATATTTGCTTTTTGAAACAAAAATACTTGAACGAATGCAAATTTGCTCTGCTCGAAATTATTCGATAGTCGGATTATCGATAGTATAACGATCGAAATAATGAAATTATTGGACAAAAAACGAATAAAAAACTTGACATGCGTCAAAAAAATGATATAATGAGCCTGAGCGAAAGCTGTATTCCGCCTCCGCACCTGTGCGGCGGAATGCTGCCGTCGCAGCTGCAACTGAATAGAACAGGCTTTCTTCCTGCGTTCCGCAAAGGGGGAATCGGGTGCAAATCCCGGCGAGTCGGTCACTGTGAAGTTCGGATTGTTTTTGTTTTTTATTAAACAGAGTATATCGATATTTAGATATCGATAACGCACGGAATATAGAGATAAAAACATTCGAAATAAGTCAGATTACCCAAAGAAGGCCTGAGCTTCTGCCGTCACCGGAGGCTGAATGGATTATGCACAGTCGCGTTTTGTTTTGGGAACAACCGGGTGTGAGCTGAACGGTTTGATTTTTGCAAAAATTCGGGATGAACGAGTTCTGCAAAAGGATTTTGATTCAGCATTCACAAAAAAGGGTGTTACCTTTGCACTGCGTCTCGATTCCGTCTTCCCGATTACGACCGGCTGAAGCGGAATCATTTTGTTTATACGGCTGTTTTCGGAAACTTTTCAGCTCATTTCAACCGCCGAACAAATTCGGCATACAACATTCAAAATCCGACAGAATCGGAAACAGGAGGTTTTTCAGTGATCGAACTTATTCAGCACGGCATGTACCTTGTGAACGGCGTTCCCTGTGAGAGCGTTCCGGTGCCTCCGGCAGAGGCACGCCGCGAGACCATGGCATACAAAATCTTGCAGGCACACAACACTTCGGGCGACCCCGAGAAGCTCAAAATCACATTTGACGCGCTTGTGTCGCATGATATCACATATGTCGGCATTATCCAGCAGGCGCGTGCTTCCGGAATGAAGCAATTCCCGATGCCCTATGCGCTTACCAATTGCCACAACAGCCTGTGCGCCGTCGGCGGCACGATAAACGAGGACGACCATGTGTTCGGACTTTCCGCTGCAAAAAAATACGGCGGAATCTACGTTCCCGCAAACCAGTCCGTAATTCACTCTTACGCACGCGAGCAGATGGCGGCCTGCGGAAACATGATTCTCGGTTCCGATTCGCACACACGCTACGGTGCATTGGGAACCATGGCCGTCGGCGAGGGCGGACCGGAGCTTGCAAAGCAGCTTCTCAAAAACACTTGGGACGCGCCCATGCCCGAGGTTGTGCTTGTGTACCTGACGGGAAAACCCCGCCGCGGCATCGGACCGCATGATGTTGCGCTCTCTCTTGTTAAAGCAACGTTTGAAAGCGGTTTCGTAAACAACCGTGTGCTTGAATTCGTCGGCCCCGGCATTGCCAACCTTCCCATCGATTTCAGAAACGGCATCGATGTTATGACAACGGAAACAACCTGCCTTTCCTCAATTTGGGAAACGGATGAAGAAACTCAAAAATTCTATACAGCTCATAAACGTCCCGAGGCTTACAAAAAGCTGCATCCGGGTGCGATCGCTTATTACGATAGAATGATTACGATTGACCTCGGCAAGCAGGAGGCGATGATCGCCCTGCCGTTCCATCCTTCCAATGCATACACAATTCATGAATTCCTGCAGAATGCGGAAGAACTCCTTAAAAAAGTCGAACAGGATGCGCAAAAACGCTTCCCGAAGGCGAATGTGAAGCTTGTTGACAAGATTCACGACGGCGGCGTTTGGGCCGATCAGGGCGTTATTGCCGGCTGTTCCGGCGGTTTGTTTGACAATATCGCAGAAGCTGCGGATATAATGCGCGGCGGAAGCACGGGGAACGGCGAATTTGCATTGGATGTTTACCCGACAAGCATTCCCGTTTCGCTTGCACTCACAAAACACGGTGCGACAGGCGACTTGCTTTCCGCCGGTGCAATAATCAAGCCCAGCTTCTGCGGCCCGTGTTTCGGTGCGGGTGATGTTCCCGCCAACAACGGCCTTTCACTGCGCCACACAACGCGCAACTTCCCCAACAGGGAAGGTTCAAAACCCGGCGAGGGTCAGTTTGCGGGCGTTTGCCTGATGGATGCACGTTCCATTGCCGCAACCGCGCTGAACGGAGGAAAGATTACCGCGGCGACGGATATTGAATACGAATGCACCGCACCGGAATATGAATTTGATTCCTCGGCATACGACAGAAGGATTTATTACGGCTTCGGCAAAGCGGATCCGTCGGTTGAGCTTGTGATGGGTCCCAACATTACGGACTGGCCCAAAATGTATGCACTGACCGAGAACCTGCTTGTAAAGCTTGCTGCCGTTATTCATGATCCGGTAACAACAACGGATGAGCTGATTCCCTCCGGCGAAACGTCCTCCTATCGCAGCAACCCTCTGCGCCTTGCGGAATTTACCCTGTCAAGACGTGAACCGGCATATGTCGGCAGAGCGAAAGAAATTGCAAAACTTGAAGGCGAACGCCGCAGCGGTGCAGTGCCGGCGGAAATTGTCGAAACGCTGAACCGTGTCGGCAACGGTGCGGAGCTTGCGAACAATACTCAGTTCGGCTCATGCGTGTTTGCGAACAAACCCGGTGACGGTTCCGCACGCGAACAGGCGGCTTCTTGTCAAAAGGTTTTGGGAGGTTTCGCAAATATCTGCTATGAATATGCAACGAAACGCTACCGCAGCAACTGCATCAACTGGGGCATTTTGCCGTTTACCATTGACAACGGAACTGAATTCAACTATGAACCCGGCGACTGCGTTTTCGTGCCCGGTATCCGTGCGGCGGTTGAAAACGGCACAGAAAACATTCCCGCAAAAGTCATAAGGCAGAACGGTGATGTGTGCGATATCATGCTTCACCTCAGGGGGCTTACTCCGGATGAAAAGGAGATTATCCTTGACGGATGTCTGATGAACTATTATGCGGCAAGAGCGGAATAAGCAAAGAGCGGGATAAGAACCGAAAGCAACCGGCGGGCGTTTCCGTGAACGATTCCGGAAACGCACCGCTTCCGAACAATATTAATACAAATTTGAAACATGGAAGGAAATACCGATGGAAAAGATTAAGATGACAACCCCGATAGTCGAAATGGACGGGGACGAAATGACGCGTGTGCTTTGGGGCATGATAAAAGACGAGCTGATTCTGCCTTTTATTGACCTTAAAACGGAGTATTACGATCTTGGCCTGCTGCACCGCAACGAAACTCAGGACAAAGTGACCGTTGACGCTGCGAACGCAACCCGCAAATACGGCGTTGCAGTCAAATGCGCAACAATAACCCCGAACGCACAGCGCATGAAGGAGTATCCGCAGCTTACCGAAATGTGGAAAAGCCCGAACGGAACAATTCGTTCAATTCTTGACGGAACGGTTTTCCGCGCACCGATACTCATCGATTCCATTCATCCCGTTGTTAAAAACTGGAAAAAACCCATTACCATTGCCCGTCATGCCTACGGTGATGTTTATAAAAGCGTTGACATGTATACGACCGAACCCGGCACCTGCACAATGACTTTTGTCGGCGAAAGCGGAGACACCAAAACGCTCACCGTGCAAAAGGTTGACGGTCCGGCGGTGTGGCAGGGTGCGCACAACAAGGAAAAGAGCATCCGCTCGTTTGCAAAGGCTTGCTTTAAATATGCAATTGACACAAAACAGGATTTGTGGTTCTCAACAAAGGACACGATCGCAAAGATTTACGACGGCGAGTTCAAACGCGTGTTTGAAGAAGAATTCGAGAACAATTATCGTGCCGAATTTGAAAAACTCGGATTGACATATTTCTACACGCTGATTGATGATGCCGTTGCCCGCGTTATCCGCAGCGAAGGCGGATTCATCTGGGCGTGCAAAAACTATGACGGCGATGTTATGAGCGACATGGTATCGACCGCATTCGGTTCGCTTGCAATGATGACTTCCGTTCTTGTTTCTCCGGACGGCACAACCGAATACGAAGCAGCGCACGGAACAGTCACAAAGCACTATTACCGTCACCTTAAGGGCGAAGAAACTTCAACAAACCCGATGGCAACCATTTATGCATGGACGGGTGCGCTCAGAAAACGCGGACAGCTTGACGGCATTACGGAGCTGCAAACTTTCGCGGACAAGCTTGAAGCAGCCTGCGTTGAAACGCTTAACAGCGGAATCATGACAAAGGACCTTGTCGGGCTCGTGGATGACCCCGCTTCCGTGAAGGCCGTCACGAGCGCGAAGTTTATTGCTGCCATCCGAGAAAACCTTGAAAGGACTCTTGCCTGAGCAGCCTGAGAAAGTTTTTACGAATAAAATTCGGATATTAATCGGGGCAGGCCGAAAATATCAGCCCGCCCCGCGATGAAAAAAGATTTGAAAACTGTCGAAAATGAATTCGCAGGGAGGCAATCACAAACAATGGAACTTAAAACTAACAGCACCGCCGGAACGATGGAATCCAGTGACATAATGATAATGCTTGAGCCGCGCACAGAGGGCGGAATCGAGCTTGAGCTCACGAGCAGCGTTATGCAGCAATTCGGCAAACAGATACGCAAAGTTATTCTTGACACGCTTCAGGAATACGATGTTCAAAATGCAAAAGTGGAGGCAGTGGATAAAGGTGCGTTGGATTGCACCGTTCGCGCCCGCACCGTTGCCGCAATTTACCGTGCGGCTCAGCGCAGCGATTACCGCTGGGAAGTTTAAACGGATTTATCCTTGGGAGGAAGGATGCTTTTGCGGAACAGAGTATCGAAACATTTAATATTTTGATGCGGAATAAAGCCGCCGCAAAAGCGGATATAAGAAAATGTACATTAAAGATCGTTTAAGAAGAAGCATGATGTTCATTCCGGGCAACAACCCCGGCATGATACGTGATGCGAATATTTACGGTGCGGACAGCATCATGTTTGACCTTGAGGATTCCGTTGCCTACACCGAAAAGGATGCGGCAAGACTGCTTGTTTACAATGCACTGAAAACGTTGGACTTCGGAAGCAAGGAAACGGTTGTCCGCATCAATGACCTTTCAAGCGGACTCGGGGTTGCGGACCTTGAGGCCGTCGTCCGCGCCGGCGTGCAGGTCGTTCGCCTGCCGAAGACGGACAGCGCACAGGATGTTATCGACTGTGAACGCGAGATTGAGCGCATTGAAAAGGAAGCGGGCATTCCCGTCGGCACAACGGGCATGATGGCGGCTATTGAGTCTGCAAACGGCGTGCTGAATGCGGCGTCGATTGCAAAAGCGAGCGATCGCCTTATCGGAATTGCTCTCGGTGCGGAGGATTATGTCACCGACCTTAAAACCACCCGTTCGGACGGCATTGAGCTGCTTTTTGCCCGCAGCATGATACTCAATGCGGCAAGGGCAGCGGGCATTGCCGCACTGGACACGGTTTATTCCGATGTGAACAACGAAGAAGGCTTCGTTGCGGAAGCAACGATAATCAAAAAACTGGGATTTGACGGCAAATCCATTATCAACCCGCGCCAGATTGAGCCGCTGCACAAGGTCTTTATGCCGAGTGAAAAGGATCTTAACAAGGCGCGCGCAATAATGGATGCGATTGCGGAGGCGAACGCACGCGGCAGCGGCGTTGCAAGCCTTAAGGGTAAGATGATAGACAAACCCGTTGTCATTCGCGCTCAGCGGCTGCTTGACCTGTATGAGGCGGGACGCAGAATCGATGAAGTGGAGGATTGACAGAAATGAACTTTGATATCAACAAAATTCCGCATATAAACGAAATTGCGAACAACGGAAGTTTCAACGGCGCACGCAGCAAAAATACCGAAACTTTTCAGCAGCGCTGCAGTGATTGCAACAAGATAGTTCCTTCCCTTGAGGAGGCAATAAAAAAATCCGGACTTCGCGACGGGATGACGATAAGTTTTCATCACCATTTCCGCAACGGTGACCATATCATTAACAATGTTCTTGATAAACTTGCGGAGATGGGGTTCAAAAACCTGACGCTTGCGGCGTCGTCGCTTTCGGCTGTTCATGCGCCGCTGATTGAACACATCCGCTCCGGACTTATCACCCACATTGAAACTTCCGGTCTGCGCGGAGAACTTGCGGAGCAGATTTCACGCGGGTTGATGGATTTTCCGGTTGTTTTCCGTTCCCATGGCGGAAGGGCATCCGCAATCCGTTCGGGTGAGCTGCACATTGATGTTGCTTTTTTGGGTGCGCCCTCGTGCGATCCCTACGGCAACGCAAACGGGTACAGCAGGGATGATGACGACGGCATTTCATGCGGGTCGTTGGGTTATGCAAGAACGGATGCGGAGTTTGCGGATAAGGTTATTATCATAACTAACAACATCGTTTCCTATCCCAATGCACCGTGGGCAATTCCGGAACACGATGTTGATTACGTTGTTCGTGTTGACGATATCGGCGATCCCAAGGGCATCATGAGCGGCGCAACGCGGTACACAAAGGATCCCAAGGAGCTGCTGATCGCAAAAACGGCTGCAAATGTTGTTGAAGCGGCGGGTTATCTTTACGACGGCTTTTCAATGCAGATGGGTTCCGGCGGTGCATCGCTTGCAACGGCGCGATTCATCCGCCAAAAAATGCTGGACAAGGGCATTCGCTGCCGCTTCGCTCTCGGCGGAATCACGGGGCAGATCACTGCAATGCATGAAGAAGGGCTGATAGATCGCATTCTTGATGTTCAGTCGTTTGACCTTGACGCGGCAAAATCGCTGAAGAACAACCATTTTCATCATCAGATAAGCGCAACGTATTATGCAAGCCATCTTGTTGCAACGGCAGCGGAACAGCTGGATTTTGTTATTCTTTCCGCGCTTGAAATTGACACTGATTTCAACGTGAATGTTCTCACAGGTTCCGACGGCGTGATTCGCGGGGCGATCGGAGGGCATCCCGACACGGCGGAGAGCGCGAGCCTTGCTGTTATTGTTGCGCCCCTTGTGCGCGGCAGAATTCCGACGGTTGTTGAACATGTCGGCACGGTCGTCACTCCGGGCAGCGTTATTGATGTCCTCGTTACGGACAGGGGCATTGCAGTGAACCCGAATCGCCCGGATTTGAAGGAGAAACTTGAAAAATTCGGCCTTCATGTGTTTGATATTCATGCCCTGCAAAAAAAGGCGGAGGAGCTTGTCGGTGTTCCGGAACCGATTCGCTACAAGGAACGAATCGTCGGCGTTGCAATGTATCGCGACAACACGGTCATTGACGTGATCCGTCAGATAGACGAATAAAAACGGGGAATATGCGGCGGCTTAACTGCCGAATAACCGTATTGACCTGATAATCAAAAACAACCGGCGGTATCCAAACTGCGGAGCCGCCGGTTGTTTGTTTTTTATAATTGAATCCCGAACAATTTTAAACCCGTGGTGTTTTATGCGTCCTGAGCCAATCGGAACATCATGTCAACGGCGGGCTCGATTATTTCATCGTTAAAATCATATTCGCGGGTATGGAGCTTTGCATGACGGGTGCCGCATCCGATATAGAACAATGCGCCGCTTGTGAGCTTTGTGTAGCAGCCGAAATCTTCGGAACTTCTGAACGGTTCATCCCAGCGTGCTTCCGGCAGTCCGCATTCAAGCCGCGCTTTGCGGACGGCGGCAACGGCATCGGGCGTGTTGCGCGTTTCCGGAAAGGAGTCGCGATATTGAACTTCAACATTTGTTATGCCATCCTGCCGTGCATATGCGCGGGCCCGCGCGCAGATTTCGGCATCCAGCGCATCCAGCTCGGATTCAAATTCGGCGCGTATTGTCAGCATGAGCTGTCCGAAGCCCGCATTCGTGCCGAAAGCTTCCTCGCCTATGCGCACGCAAACGACCGTTGCCATAACAATGCCGCGATGATCCTCCCCTGCTGTCAGTTCGGGAATATCAATTATCAGCTTTGATATTGCACGGGCGGGATTATGCCCGTTTTCGGGTTGAGAAGCGTGTGAGCTTTTTCCGAAAAAGCTCAGCACAAGCCCGCGTGAGGCAAATGCCGCCGTGCCGTCGTGCACCGCGACCGAACCTGCGGGAAATCCCGGCATATTGTGCCAGCCGAAAATAATGTCCGGTTTTTCATCCGTTATCATCTTTTGGCAGACGGGAGCACCGCAGCCTGTCTCCTCCGCATGTTGGAAAAGAAAAAGAATATCGCTGCGGCAGCCATGGCGGTCAATTTCCGCCGCAAGTGCGCAAAGCGCGGCACTGTGGCCGTCATGTCCGCATTTATGCGCAACGCCGCGGTTTTCGGAAGCATAGGGGAGCGCGGGGTCATCCTCGATCGGAAGCGCGTCAAAATCCGCACGGAATGCAACTCGGCGTGTCGGGGCGGACTCCGTTCGGACATTCAAAGGAGCCTTGTACACGGCATAGAACCATGCACCCATATCATGCAGCTCAAGCGAAGTGTGCGTGCGGAGAAAATCAATGAGCGTTGCTTTTGTTTGTTTTTCCTGCCCGGAAAGCTCCGCGCAGCGGTGAAGCCGATGACGAAGTACGACGGCAGTTTTAAGAATATCTTTATCCATTGCGGAAACACCTCAATGTTGAATAATATCTGTCGGAAACAGAAAATCCGTTTCGGAAACGGGACATAAACCCCATGCCTGTTTCGGCAGAAATAATTATACTCCCGAAAGAACGGGAAGTAAACAGCGGATTTGTTTCACCCGTGCGTATTTCCGCACATGCGGGTATTGTGGTTTTTGCGGAAAAGTGGTATTATTATAATGGAAAGGCAGTACTGTGCGGAAAGAGGGCTTATATAAACGGTTTCCTCGGGAACAACAGATATTTCGGGTGACGGTTAATGATTATTTTGGGCATTGATCCCGGGTATGCGATACTCGGTTACGGTGCGGTTGAAGCCGAACGCGGCAAGATTCGCGTTATCGATTACGGGGTTGTTGAAACAACTCCGAAAATGACCTTTCCCGAGAGGTTGGAGCGGCTCTATGCGGGCACAAAACTCCTGCTTGAACGTTATCGCCCCGATCATGTTGCGTTTGAGGAGCTTTTTTTCTATCGCAACACAACAACGGCATTGCAGGTTGCGGCGGCAAGGGGCGTTGCAATAACGGCCGCCCAGCAGGCGGGACTCCCGCTCTATGAATATACCCCGATGCAGATTAAGCAAAGCGTCACCGGGGACGGCCATGCGGACAAGCTGCAAATGCAGACAATGGTCAAGCTTCTTTTAAAACTGCAAAAGATACCGAAGCCCGATGATGCCGCCGATGCGCTCGGCGCGGCACTCTGCCATGCGAACGCACTCGGACCGATGGTTGAACAATTCCGCATCAAATAACTGACGTTTTTTTGCAGGGAGCAAAAATATGTACGCACATATAAAGGGAAACGTAGAAGAAATTTATGCCGACAGAGTCGTTATCGAGGCGGCGGGTGTCGGGTATGAGCTTGTTTGCAGCAAAATGACGCTGAAAAGACTGTGCGAGGGCAAAACCGCAAAGCTGTTTGTGCATTTTCATCTTTCTCAGGACAGCGTCGCGCTGTACGGTTTTTTTGATGCAGAGGAACGGGCAATGTTCCGAAAGCTCATAAGCGTTTCGCGAATCGGTCCGAAGGTTGCACTTGCGGTGCTGTCGGTGCTGACTCCGTCGGATGTTGCGCTTGCGGTGCTGACCGATAACACGGCTGCTTTTGACGGAGTTGTCGGCATGGGCAAAAAAACGGCGGCGCGTGTGATTCTTGAACTGAAAGAAAAGGTCGATGCGGCGGAAACGGCGGCTGCTTCCGCAGGGGGTGCCGCAAACACGGCGCAGGATAACGGAATGCGTGCCGAAGCGGTTGCAGCGTTGGTTGCGCTCGGTTATGACGGTGCAAGTGCGGGCAGGGCGGTGGCATCCGTCCCGGATTGCGATCGCGTTGAGGATATGATAATGCAGGCATTGCGTGCAACGACTAAATAAATTTTTCACGCCGAAGCGGAAGATTCACCGAAAAAGCGGGTCCGCTGCGGAACACAAAAAGATTTGACGGATGCTTTTGCGGAAGTCGGATTTAACGGAGTGACGGGATTTAAATGGATGACGACAGGCTCATAACTTCATCAATGCTTGCGGAGGATGAAAACTGCGAATTCAGTCTGCGCCCGCGTTTTCTTGCGGAATACATCGGGCAGGGCAACGTTAAGGAACATATCGGAGTTTATATCCATGCCGCAAAACTGCGCGGAGAGGCGTTGGATCACACCCTGCTTTACGGCCCGCCGGGTCTTGGAAAAACGACGCTTGCGGCAATAATCGCAAACGAGATGGGCGGCAATCTGCGCATCACGAGCGGCCCCGCAATAACTCATGCGGGGGATCTTGCGGCATTGCTTTCAAACCTTGCCGAAGGCGATGTGCTTTTTATTGACGAGATTCACCGATTGAATGCAAACGTTGAGGAGATTCTTTACCCCGCAATGGAGGATTTTGCATACGACATAATTATCGGCAAGGGACCGTCCGCCAGGTCGCTGCGGCTTGAACTGCCGAAATTCACTCTTGTGGGTGCAACAACGCGAATGGGGCTTTTGACCGCGCCGCTTCGCGACAGATTCGGAATAAAGGAACAGCTTGAGCTTTACACGCCTGAGGATTTGAAAGAAATCGTTGTTCGCAGCGCGGGCATACTCGATATTGAAATAACGGAGGACGGCGCACTTGAAATTGCATCGCGTTCAAGAGGAACTCCGCGAATCGCAAACAGGCTTTTGCGGCGTGTCCGCGACTTTGCACAGGTTCGCGCAAACGGTATTATTGACCTTGAAACGGCAAAAAATGGGCTTGATATGCTTGCGATAGACGAACTCGGGCTTGACGCCGTTGACAGGAACATGCTGACGGCAATGATTGTGAAATTCGGCGGAAGACCTGTCGGATTGGATACAATTGCGGCGGCAACCGGTGAAGATGCTTCCACGATTGAGGATGTTTACGAACCGTATCTGCTGAGGCTTGGTTTCATTGCGCGTACGCCGCGCGGGCGGGTATTGCTTCCGGCGGGGTATTCGCACATGGGCTATGCTCCGCCGCAGGATTCAAACGGGCAGACTTCATTCATTTGAAAGGATTCTAAGGACTTTTCAGCTGAGTTGTGCCGGTTTTTTCCGTTCGGAAGCGAACGGAGACAGAAATAATAACGGAGGGCTACACAATGATGAGCAAAAAAACAAAGGCGATGGAGCAGCAGCTCACCCAACTTGCGCAGGAAAACGATGCGCTGCGCGCACAGCTTGCGGCGGCGGGTGTTGAAATTGAAAACGTTAAAAGCGAGCTTGCAAAAACCGTCGGCGAACGCGACAGGTTCAGAAACGAATTGAACGGCGCACAGCTCGATTTGAGCAACGCAAAACGCCGCTTGGACGATTTCAGGCTGCGTCAGGAAGCAATTGTGAACGCTCTTACCGAAGCGCATAACACGCGTGAACGCATATTAAAAGAAGCAAATGCAAATGCGGACAGAATCGATGCCGAAGCGAAGCAGCGCAGAACGGATATTCTGAACAAAGCGCAGGCGGCACTTGAAAGCGCAAAAAAAGAAGCGGCTCAGCTGATTGCGGATGCAAAACGTGATGCCGCCGGCATTCGCGATGCCGCACAGAAGGATGCACAGCAGGTTACGGACACCGCCCTTGACGAGGCAACGGAGTTGATCGCAGGCGCAAAAGCCGATGCCGAAGCGATGATGGACGAAGCACAGGCTGCGGTTGATGAAAAACAGGCGCAGGTGGACGAGCTGAACTTTTCGCTGAGCGAAAAGGCAAGGCTTGCGCTTGAACAGGCACGGAAATATGCTCAGATAATGGAATCCCTTGCCGAATTGAATTTCGAAACGGCGGTTGAAGCACGATATGCGGAAAAATACGCACCCGCCGCGGCAGAGCCCGAGAACAGCGGTGAATGCGCGGGTGATGCCGATGAAACTTCACTGAGCGAAACAAATCCGGACGCAGCGGATTCGAACGAAATGGATTTGAACGAAGCGAAGCAAGGCACAGAGAGCATAAGGGGCACCGGCGGTGCGGAAGCAATGCCTCCGTGCGGCCGCGAAAAAACATGCTGCTCCTGCGATAATGCGGACGCGGTGTCGGATCCGGAAGCGCCGGATGCGGATGTTTGCGGACAGGAAAACACGGAACTGCCTAAAGAAACGGAAGATTCAAATCCCGAAACAACGGATGAACCGAAAGAGCAGGCCGTCTGCTCCGTAACGGAAAACGGAGAGCCGGAGAGTCACACAGGTGCGGAAGGTGAAGCAGAAGACAAACCCGAAACGGCAGATCCTGCGGATGACTGTGATGAGCAAATCAAAACATCGGAAGAATCCGAAAAATCGATGAAGAACGAGAACGGCAAACACACAAAATCGGTCGAGTCGGAATTTCCGGAAGAATACAGCAGCGCGGCATCGCTGATGCGAAGCATTTATTCTATTGAAGGCAGGGATATCCCCGAGGAGGCGGATGATGAAGGCGAGCTGTACGATATCGGCGAAGGGACGCCGCTCACGATTCATCAGGATGAGGAGAGCGGCGAGGAAACATTCTCTTTGCCCGTTGATCCGGATTTGCGCGATATCTTAAGAGATATAATGAAGAAATAATGCGTCTTCGGCTGAAAACATGTGTGAAAGATAAAAAGTATGAATATTCTTGTTGTTAATGATGACGGATATACCGCGCCCGGCATTGCCGCGCTGGTTCGGGAATTGCGCAAAGAGCATGATGTGTTCGTTTGCGCACCGAAGGAAAATCAGAGTGCGGTCGGGCACGGGTTGACTTTGAGAAGACTGCTGCATGCGGAAAAGGTTACGGTATTTGACGATGATGCAAAAAACTCCGAACGGGAATTGAAACCCGTAACCGCATTTTGGGTTGACGGCACACCCGCGGATTGTGTGCGCGTTGCACTCGGCAACCTTTCCGCTGAGCCGGATATTGTGATTTCCGGAATCAATCAGGCTCCGAACCTTGGCACGGATGTGCTGTATTCCGGCACCGTTTCCGCTGCGGAGGAGGCGGCAATGCTCGGTTACCGCGCCGTTGCGGTTTCAAGAGATACGCTCGGAACGGACTATTTTGATGATGCGGCGGTTCACTTTTGCAGCAATATTGACCTGTTCATTGGCTGCTTAACGGAAAGCCACAGGCTTTTGAATGTGAACTATCCCTATCTGCCTGCGAATGAATATCGCGGAATACGGGTCGGGTATCTTGCAGAGCAGATATATCCGATTGCCTATATCGAAATAAAGGACGAAAACGGAAGCATCGGTTACAAAACTCCGAGCAACAAGCTGACAAGCTGCGCCGAGCATGACACGACGGACGAAAAATTCGTTCGTGACGGATTCATCGCCGTGACCCCGCTAAAGTACGATATAACGGATTACGAACGGCTTGAGCAGATCGCGGCATTTGCGGAAAGAACTTATTAAACGGCAATTTTTTGCAGGTTTAAAAGTGAACCCATGGTTTAATATGCGGGATAAAGAGGGCGGATTATGAAAATCGGAGTTATCGGAGCGGGCGCGGCAGGGCTTATTGCGGGCACATTTGCGGCAAAAGGCGGCGCAAGTGTCGATATTATCGACAGAAACGAAAAAACGGGCAAAAAACTCTTTCTTACGGGAAAGGGCAGGTGCAACATCACCAATTCTGCCGATATCGATGCATTTCTGAAAAACGTGCCGCATAACGGCAGGTTCCTTTACAGCGCGTTTGACGGATTTTTTAACGACGACATAATTGAACTGATAAACTCCTGCGGCGTTCGCACGAAACTTGAACGCGGCGGAAGGTATTTTCCCGAAAGCGATAAGTCAAGCGATGTTATTCGCGCATTGCAGACCAATGCGGTGAGATGCGGAGCGAACATTGTGCTTAATTCACGGGTATCAAGCGTTTCAAAGACGGAGGACGGAGGGTTTCGGCTCTGCTTCGAAAACGGACAACAAAAATATTACGATAAAGTAATTATTGCAACGGGCGGTGCAAGCTATCCTTCAACGGGTTCAACCGGGGACGGCTACAGCTTTGCAGAGAGTCTCGGTCACACCGTTGCCGCACCGAAGCCGTCGCTCATACCGCTTGTTGCGAACGAGGCATGGGCGGGCGATTTGATGGGGCTTTCGCTCAAAAATGTTGTTCTGCGCGCATATGCACCCGAAAAGAGTAAAAAAACAAAATCCGGCGAGCCATTTCCCGGGAAATATTCCGCAAATGAATCCGGAAATGCCGAGAAAGGCGGATATGCCTGCTCTGCGGCGGAGAATACGGCAAAAATCGAGAAGAAACAAAAAAAGCGCAAGCCCGTTTACGAAGAACTCGGGGAGATGCTGTTCACTCATTTCGGTGTTTCGGGCCCGCTTGTGCTCAGCGCAAGCAGCTATCTTGCGGATTCGCCCAACGGTGCATTGCTTGAAATTGACCTTAAGCCCGGATTGACAGCAGAGCAGCTTGATCTCCGCATTCTGCGGGATTTTGAAAAATATAAGCATAAACAGGTGCAGAATGCAATGTGCGATCTGCTTCCGCAAAGGCTTATCGATGCGGTTTTGCATGTTGCGGGTGTTGATGCCGAAATCACTGTGGATAACCTGACTCGTGAACAGCGGGGGGCAATTGTTCGAACCCTCAAATGCCTGCCGCTGACGGTGCGCGCGGCACGTCCCGTTGAAGAAGCGATAATCACGCGCGGCGGTGTGCTGATTAAAGAGATTAATCCGTCAACAATGGAGTCGCGAATTGTGCCCGGGTTGTATTTTGCAGGGGAAGTCATCGATGTTGATGCCTGTACGGGCGGATTCAATCTTCAGATCGCATGGTCAACCGGCTGTGCGGCGGGCAGAGCGGCGGCGGAAGCTCTTTAAACATATCCAACGCAAAACATTGCTTTAAAAACACTGAAAACGGAGAAAAATATATGACTGCGGAACGAAGTGAATTTGCAAATTCGGGAAATACGGGAAACATCAGCATTGCGATAGACGGGCCCGCGGGCGCGGGAAAGAGCACAATTGCAAAAGAAATTTCGAAAAGACTTTCAATAACTTATGTTGACACGGGCGCAATGTACAGAGCTATCGGACTCAAGGCAATGCGCATGGGGATTGACCCTGCCAACGCGCGCCGCGTGGTTCCGATGCTCGACGGCACAAATGTTTCCATTGAATATGTTGACGGCGTTCAGCATGTTCTTCTGGATGGGGAAGATGTTTCAGGGCTCATCCGCACGGAGGAAGTTTCACATTATGCCTCGGTTATAAGCACGATTCCGGAGGTTCGCAAAAAGCTTGTGGAATTGCAGCGTGCGCTTGCAAGGGTTCGCAATGTCGTTATGGACGGGCGCGATATATGTTCCTATGTTCTGCCCGATGCAACGCATAAGTTTTTTGTTACTGCCGAGCCGGAAGTTCGCGCAGCGCGCCGCTATACGGAATACGCGGCGGCGGGAAAGCTGAACGGCAGGAACTTTGACGACATTCTTTGTGAAATAAAACGCAGGGATGAGAGGGATTCAACGCGGGAGGCTGCGCCGCTCCGCCCGGCGGATGATGCAGTCGTTATCGACACAAGCGAAATGAATGTTGAAAGTGCGGTTGCGGCAGTGCTGGCGCATATCGGATAATGCTGAGCAGCTTTTTTTCGGAGGTTGAAAATGCTTTATATAATCGCATACATATTCTTTAAATGGCTGCTCTGGCTGATTTACAGACCGAAAGTATTCGGCAATAAGAAAAACCTGAGGATTAAGGGCGGCGTTATTTTTATTGCGAATCACAGAGCGTTGTACGATCCGCTGCTTTTGGTAGTCAGTTCACCGCGAATCATTCATTTCATGGCAAAAAAAGAGCTTTTCGACAACCCTGTGGGGCGAGTCTTTTTTAAGTCACTCTTCGTTTTTCCGGTAAATCGAAAAACAGCGGACATGAAATCCATTCGGCAGTCGCTGAAGCTCCTGCGTGACGGCAAAGCATTCGGAATATTTCCGGAGGGCAGGCGTTCGGCAACGGACGGCATGGATGAATTTGAAAAGGGCACGGCGTTTATTGCCGCAAAATCCGGCGCACCGATCGTTCCTATATATATCAATCCGAAAAAAAGCAGGTCGGGACGGTCGCTTCTGTATGTCGGAGACGTCATTCTTCCGGGAGAGATCGCCGAGCATTGCGACAGGCGAATGCTGAATGATGCAATAACAAACAGGATGCAGAACGAAATGGAAAAACTGAGTCTGCTCATGCGGAGCGAAACAGAGGGCAAAAAACGCACCGCAAGGGACTGAAAGCCGAAATAATAAAGAAATCGGAGATTACCGAAATTGAAAATCATTCTTGCAAAAAGTGCAGGGTTTTGCTTTGGAGTGCGCCGTGCGGTGGAACTGACGGAGCAGACTGCGGCCAAGGTTGCCGAATCCGGCGGTGCGGCAAAGGTTTTTACCTTTGGCGAACTGATACACAATCGGGATGTTGTGAACCGGCTGCGCGAGGCCGGCATTGCGCCGATAGAGTCGCTTGATGAAGCGCAGCGCGGAGATTACGTTATCATTCGCTCCCACGGAGTGCCGAAAAAGATTTATGAAGAGCTTGAAACAAGAGGCATTAATTTCATAGATGCAACATGCCCCTTTGTTTCGAATATTCACAGAATTGTTTCGGCTGCGTACGAGCGCGGTGAGCAGGTTTTTATTGTAGGCAATCCGGAACACCCGGAAACCATAGGTATAAACGGGCATTGCGGTAATTCGGCGATTTTTATCCGCGGTGAGGAGGAGCTTCGAAAGCTTGAAGGCAGGAGCGGCTGCCTTGTGGTTCAAACAACGTTTGATTCCGAAACATTTGCTGCAATGCAGCGCGTTATCGAACGAGAATATCCCCACATTCGCGTGTTCAACAGCATATGCAGCACAACATTCGAACGGCAGCGGGAGGCAGAGGAATTAAGCAAGAAATGCGATGTTATGCTTGTTTTGGGTGACAAACACAGCTCCAATACCCAAAAACTCAGAAAAATTTGTGAAAAAAATTGCAGAAATACCCTCAATGCCGCAAAAGAATGCGAAATTTCTCTTGATATATTTAAAAATAATGATATAATGGTAGGCGTAGTTGCCGGTGCATCGACACCGGATTCGATTATCAGGGAGGTTATCAACACAATGAGCGAACAGGATAAGGCTAATGTAAATTGCGAAGCCGCAACCGAAAACGCAGCTGCAAACGCAGCAAACATCGAGGAAAATGCCGTATTTGACGAAGAGGCGATCAACAAGACCATCGTCCGAATTCACGGCGGTCAGGTTCTGACGGGCACCGTCATTCAAATTGTTGACGGCGAAATCAGCGTCAGCATCGGATACAAGTCCGACGGATATATTCCTCGCTCCGAGTTCTCCAACGATCCCGATCTGGACCCCGCATCCCAGTACAAAGTGGGCGATCCCATCGAAGTTGAAGTTCTCAAAGTAAATGACGGCGAAGGCAATGTACTGCTCTCCCGTAAAAACGTCGAGAGCCAGAAGGCGTGGGAAGAATTCACCGCCAGCGCCGAATCCGAAGGAAAGGTTCTTGAAGGTACCTGCAAAGAAGCAATCAAGGGCGGCGTCATCGTTTCCCTCACCAACGGTGCAAGCGCATTCGTTCCCGCTTCTCAGGTTTCCACCAAATACGTTGCCGACCTTAAAGAATTTGTCGGCAAACCCATGAAGATTAAAGTGCTTGAGGTTGACGCAAAGCGCAGGCGCATCATCGGCTCCGCAAAGGCAGTTCTCCTTGCCGAAGCAGAAGCCGCAAAGGAAGCAGTTTGGGACAGCCTCACTCCCGGCATGAAGGTCATGGGCACGGTCCGCAGGATTGTTGATTTCGGTGTGTTTGTTGACATCGGCGGCGTTGACGGTCTGCTGCATGTTACGCAGTGCGCTTGGGGCAGAATCAAGTCCCCCGCTGAGCTCTTCACCGTAAATCAGAAGATCGAAGTTGTCATCCGCGAAGTTGACAAGGAAAACAAAAAGATTTCCCTCGGCTACAAAGAGCTTCAGCCCAAGCCCTGGGCAACCGCAGACGAAAGATACCCCGTCGGTTCATTCGTCGAGGGCAAGGTCGTTCGCATTGTTCCGTTCGGCGCATTCGTATCGCTTGAACCCACGATCGACGGTCTCATCCACATTTCCCAGGTTGGCATCAAGCGCGTTGCAAAGGTCGAGGATGAACTCGCGGTCGGTGACCGTGTGCGCTGCAAGGTAGTCGAAGTTGACACTTCAAAGCGCCGCATCAGCCTCAGCCGCAGGGAAGCTCTCATCGAAGAGAATCCCGAGGAAGCAGAGCGCATCATGGCCGAAGAGCGCGAACAGCGTGAGCGTGAGCGCGCAGAGCGCAATGCAGAACGCAACGAAAAGCGTCAGCAGGAAGAGCAGACCCGCCGCGAGCAGGCAGCAGCACGCGAAGAGCGTCGCCGTGAGCGCGATGAGCGTCGTGCAGAACGCCGCCGCCGTGAGGAACCCGATTACGAGCTTCCTCCCGTTGAGTCCGCAACGACTTCTCTTGCATCTCTTCTCGGCAAGTTCGTTGCTTCTGACGACAACGAGTAATTAAAATACTTCGAACGTATTTACCTTTCCGTGGCTCAACCGCATTCTGTCAACAGATTTTGCGGTTGAAGCCTGATGTTTGCCGAATGTGACAAACATAAAGCTGTGTTCACAGATTTATCTTTGAAACAAGCGTTAAAGCTGCCGCAGGGGTTTCCCGCGGCAGCTTTGTTTTGGCTTGCATACGAATTAATTTCAAAGTCAGAAAAATAAGTTCATATTTTGTCGAAAAATCAGCCGCACTCACGGCATATTCACGGTGTTGAACCCGATTTCGCCCTCCAAGAAGCTTTTTCCGCATGTTTTGCGGTTGAAGTTTTTTTAATTGAGTGTTATAATTTGAAACGGAATAACACATAATCGGTCAGTGCGGGGCTTTTGTTCCGCACGAAGAAACAACAATAATCACTCAGGAGGCTGAAAATGGCTAAACTGTCCGTCACCGATGTTCCCGTAAAGGGCAAGCGCGTACTCGTTCGCGTTGATTTCAACGTTCCCCTTGATGAAAACCTTAATATCAGCGATGAAAGCAGGATTCTCGGCGCACTGCCGACGATTAAATATCTTGTTGAAAACGGTGCAAAAACTATCCTTTGCTCGCATCTGGGCAGGCCGAAGGGAAAAGTTGTTCCCGAAATGTCACTTGCACCTGTTGCAAAGCGTCTTGCGGAGCTTCTTCCGAATGTTAAAGTTGCATTCGCATCCGATTCAGTGGGCGAGGATGCGAAAACAAAGGCTGAGCAACTCGGCGAGGGCGAAGTTCTCCTGCTTGAAAACCTTCGCTTCAGCAAAGAGGAAGAGAAGAATGATCCGGAGTTTGCAAAGGAACTTGCATCCCTTGCGGATGTTTTTGTGTCCGATGCTTTCGGAACGGTTCACAGAGCACATGCTTCAACCGAGGGCGTTGCGCATTATCTGCCCGCCGTTTGCGGTTTCCTGATTGAAAAGGAGCTTTCCGTAATGGGCGGTGCGCTTGCAAATCCGGCGCGTCCCTTTGTTTCGATTCTCGGCGGCAAAAAGGTCGGCGACAAGATCGGCGTTATCAGAAATCTGCTCGACAAATGCGACACTCTGCTTATCGGCGGCGCAATGAGTTATACATTCTTCAAGGCTATGGGACTTAATATCGGCACATCCTATCTTGATGAGGAAAGCGTTGAAACGGCGCGCGAACTGCTTGGGGAAGCAAAGGCCAAGGGCGTGCGTATGCAGCTCCCCGTTGACTGCGTTGTTGCAAAGGATTTTGCACCCGATGCAGAGCATATGACGGTTGCTTTTGATGCAATTCCCGATGGCTGGATGGGCATGGATATCGGCGAAAAGACCGCAAAACTTTACGGCGAAATCATTCGTGAAGCAAAGACTGTTGTTTGGAACGGCCCCATGGGTGTGTTTGAAATGGATGCATTCTCAAAGGGAACCGAAGCGGTTGCAAGAGCATGCGCCGAGTGCGAAGGCACAACGATAATCGGCGGCGGCGACTCCGCTTCCGCAATTAACAAATTCGGTCTCGGCGACAAGATGACACATATGTCCACGGGCGGCGGTGCAAGCCTTGAATTCCTTGAGGGCAAAACGCTTCCCGGCGTTGCCGCACTTCTTGATCGTCCCTGCCGCAAAAAACTAATCGCCGGCAATTGGAAAATGAACAAGAACCGCGACGAGGCGAAGCAGCTTGTTTCCGACCTGCTTCCCCTTGTTGAAAATGCCGAATGCGATATCGTCGTTTGTCCGCCTTTTGTCGATCTTTGCTGTGCGGCAAAAGTTCTTGAAGGCAGCAACGTTAAACTGGGCTCTCAGAACATTCACTGGGCGGCAAAAGGCGCGTTTACGGGCGAAATAAGTGCAGACATGCTGAAATGTATAGGTGTCGAATACGCAATTATCGGTCACAGTGAGCGCAGACAGTATTTCGGTGAGACGGATGAAACCGTTAACATGCGCACAAAAGCCGCACTTGAAAACGGTATTCTGCCCATAGTTTGCGTGGGTGAAACCCTTGAACAGCGCGAAGCCGGAATTACCGACACATTCCTTGCAGGTCAGGTCAAGGCACTTTACAACGGTATTCCCGCCGAAGAGGCAGCGCGCATCACCGTTGCATACGAACCCATTTGGGCTATCGGCACGGGCAAAACCGCAACAAACGAGGAAGCGAACCGAACTATCGGCGCAATTCGCAGAGTTATTGCAGAGCTTTACGGGCTTGAATTTGCGCAGCACACCCGCATTTTGTACGGCGGAAGCATGAACGCAAAGAACGCCGCAGGGCTTAAGGCAATGCCGCAGATCGACGGCGGTCTTATCGGCGGTGCAAGCCTTGTTGCGGAAGATTTTGCAAAGGTCGTTTTGAACTGATAAAGTACGCAATGCAAAAGGAACCGGACTTTAAACACAACAGCCGACTGCATTGCGAACGGTAAAGATATTACACCGCATGAAGCGGAATAACAATATTTCAGCCCCGCTCCCGAATGAACATGCTTTCGGGAGCGGGCAAGAGGTACGGATTGAAAAAACTCACTGCACTCATCATTATGGACGGCTTTGGCTGCAACCCTGATTCCTACGGAAATGCAATCATGCCGCAAAACACAAAACACCTCCGCACGATTTGGGATGCATATCCGCACACCGAAATAGGTGCATCCGGACGCGATGTCGGTTTGCCGTCGGGACAGATGGGCAATTCCGAAGTCGGGCACACCAATATCGGTGCGGGCAGAGTTGTTTTTCAGGATTTGACAAGGATTTTTGACCTTGCGGAAAGCGGCAGGCTCGGAAGCTGTACCGCTGTTCGCGAGGCGTTTGAAAATTGTCGTGAGCATTCCTCCGCGCTGCATCTTATGGGACTTCTTTCGGATGGAGGGGTTCACAGCCATATCGATCATCTTTTTGCGCTTCTGGATGCCGCAAAGGCGGCAGGAATGCAAAAGGTTTTTGTACATTGCTTCACCGACGGACGGGATACAGCGGTTGACAGCGGACTCGGTTTTGTTCGTGCGTTGAAGAACAAGCTTGCCGAATGCGGCTGCGGGAAAATCGCAACTGTTGAAGGCAGGTATTATGCAATGGACAGAAACAATAACTACGACCGTACGGAAAAAGCATACTCCGCGCTTGTTTACGGCGAGGGAGACATGTTTTCGGATGCGGAGGAGGCCGTTAAGACATCATACCAAAACGGCGTTACGGACGAATTCATTAAACCGTGCGTAATAACCGAGAACGGTGAACCTGTTGCGAAAATTAATGCGAACGACAGCATTATCTTCTTTAATTTCCGCCCGGACAGGGCGCGCCAGCTAACACGCTGCTTCATCGACAGGGATTTTCCGCAGTTCGAGCGCAGACGCGGGTACTTTCCGGTCAAATTCGTTTGCATGAGTCAGTATTCCGCAGAATTCAACGGCAGAGTCAGCCTCATCGTTCCTCCCGAACAGCTTTCCAACACCATGGGCGAGTACCTTTCCTCTCTCGGAAAAACTCAGCTTCGCATTGCGGAAACGGAGAAATACGCTCATGTTACTTTCTTTTTCAACGGAGGGATCGAACGCGTTTTCGATGGCGAGGACAGGATTCTTGTTCCGTCACCGAATGTTGCAACATATGATCTGAAGCCTGAAATGAGTGCGTACGAGGTCACGCGCCGTGCGTGTGAATGCATCGATTCGGGCAAATATGATTTTATGGTTCTGAACTTTGCCAACACCGATATGGTCGGACATACGGGCGTTTTCGAGGCTGCCGTCAAAGCTGTTGAAACAGTCGATGTTTGTGTCGGGACGCTTGTTGACCATATTACCAAAAACGGCGGAGCTTGTCTCATCACTGCCGATCACGGCAATTGTGAGCAGATGCTCGATGAAAAAGGTGAACCGTTCACCCCGCACACAACCAATCCCGTTCCGCTCATCTGGGTTTCGGACGATGCAAAGGGCAAAAAACTCCGTGACGGCGGAAGATTATGCGATCTTGCGCCGACGCTTCTCGATATCATGCATCTGCCCGTTCCGAAAGAAATGACGGGTCACAGCCTGATTGAACGATGAACGAATTATATAATCGACAGCATTCGAAAATTATGCTTGCATATTTGGCTTTTTAATGCTATAATGCCAAATGCAGTTGAAATTGAAAGGGTTATTAGTTATGCAGACTGTTGAAATTATTGTAAACATCCTCATGGTCATTGTCGCCGTGCTTCTTGTCATCGTTGTGCTTGCGCAGAACGCAAAGAGTACCGGTCTCGGCAGTGCATTCGGCAACGATACGACCGCTCTCGGTCAGGCACGCAACGCAAAAGCGGGCAGGGAAGCAAAGCTCCAGAGGCTTACCGTTATCTTCGCTTCCGTTCTCGGCGTGCTTGCTCTTGTTCTGCTCGTTATCGGCTGATGTTCATGCGCTCGGGTTTCGGGCGCAACGATCCGAATTTTGATTTTGCTGCGCAGCATTTAATTTTTTGAGTGCTGCGTTTTTGGCAATATAAGAGGTTAAGCAGCAATATGCCCGTAAAACGCGGAGAAAAACAACTTGCCGAAAACCGCAAGGCTCGGCATGAATACTTCATTGAAGATACCTATGAATGCGGAATGGCTCTTGTCGGAACAGAAGTCAAGAGCATTCGTTTGGGCAAGGTCAACATCAAGGACTCCTACGTCAAAATCAAAAACGGCGAGGCGTTCGTTGTCGGTATGCACATAAGTCCGTACGAAAAGGGCAATATCTTCAATCGTGATCCCTTCCGCGAGCGCAAACTGCTGCTGCATAAGCGTGAGATTTTAAAGCTTCTCACGCTTTCGCAAGCCGACGGATACAGCCTGATTCCGCTCCGTCTTTACCTTAAGGACGGAAAAGTGAAATTGGAACTTGCGGTCGCAAAAGGCAAAAAACTTTATGATAAACGACATGATATCGCCGAACGCGATGCAAAGCGCGCAATGGACAGGCGAAATGCCGATGCTTATTGACGGAGTTTTACGCCGATTTTGCGGATTGTCCGTTCGGCAGCCGCACTGTTTAAAACCAAACCCACCTTCTGCACATAATCAGAGTTGCAGCATGGTTTTGTTTGTGGTATAATATCAACGCTTGGGGGCGTACATGGTTTCGACGGGGATCATGGGTGCCGGATAAGCGAGCCGAAGCCCCGAGCTTCGCTAAAATCGGGAAAACTTAAAAAATAAACGACGAATCCAATTTCGTACCCGTCGCTGCTTAACCGGCGACTGTCCGCCCGCCGTTGCCCACGACGGCGGTAACGGGCATCATTAATGTGGGGAACCAACCCGGGCTTGACTTGACCCGGGCGGGATTAAAAGTCTACTGAAACCGTAATCCTGTCGGTAGGAGTGCGGCAGAGGGAATGTCAAAATATCGACTACGCTCGTAGAAAGTCTTGTAAACAGGTTTTCGGACAGGGGTTCGACTCCCCTCGCCTCCACCAAAACACACAGGTACGAACTCTTTTGGTTTAGGAATGTGTTCGGCCTGACAAGAAAACTGCCGCAGAGGTAATTGTCCTCTGCGGCAGTTTTCTATTTGCCGGTGTAGCTCTCTGTCGACAGGAGCTTGTAGGTTTTCAGCGTCTTTCCGCACCTGCGGCACTTATACCGGTAGATCGTGTCAATGTCGCCTGCGCTGGAACCGACAGTGAAATCGGAATCAACCACCACCCAACTATGCGATTCACAGGGGCACAGGCGCTCCTCCAACTCCGCTACCCGATACGACAGCCGCACAATCTCGGCTTTCAATCTTCTTCGCACAAACATTATGCCTCCTTGTAGTTGTCCTTGAGACACTGATTTCTTCGACAACAGGAACACTTCTGGTGCCGTGTATTCAGCCAGACGCAACCTTCGCAGTCACCAATCTGCACAACGCTGGCAGCAGGCAGCGCCCGAATGGCCGAGAAAGCCGATGCATAATCACCTGAAGTTCTGCGGACGATTTCCATTGCTGCCGTTTTCAAAACATATTCATCCATCATTGTTTTTACCGTCCCCGATCGTCACGCGCAGTTCGACAACGCGCCCGTCTTTAAGCGTCCACTCATAGCCGCCCGACGTGGCTTTCTCGCAGTTTAACCCTCCGAGACATTCTTGCACAATGTAGTCCCGGACAGCGCAAATCGCTTCATCCGTACATTCGGTTTTGTTTTGCCACAGGTTTTTGTTGCGGCTATTCAGCACCCCCGCGTATATGGCGAATGCTCCGCAGCTAACATGATACTCAGCCATTGTCAACCTCCTGCTCTCCGTCTGCGAACGGGTACACGTCCACTTGGTCGCCGGAAGCCACGACAACGATGTCATGCTCAGCGGGAATGCCGAACAGCCCGTATGCCGCCCAGTTACAGCCGCTGCTATCGCCCTTCATCGGCGTGCCCTTGCCGGTGTACCGGCCAAGGCATTCCTGATAGGCGCAGTTTGGAGATTTAGCCCCCGCGTCCTTGAAGTCCTGCACGGACGCAACGTGTCCGCACATGGGGCAACGGAACTTCCACTTGAGCATATCCGGACCAAATCGACGTGTCGCCTCCGCCTTCCATTCCTCAACACTGTTGTACTTCATTCTTGTTTTCCTCCTTCGTGTAACTCTGTCTCCCAGCAGGTTTTCCAGTCGCCGGGTTTGTACAGCTCGCGGCGCTCCATATCCGGCCTGCGAACTTTAGATGATTGGGTCTTGCTCCGGACCACCATGCAGCAGTAGCCGTTCCCGTCCTTCTTGTAACGGTCGAGCCATTTACATCCGTGACAGTTCATTCAATCTCCCTTCCCGTCATAGCCGTACAGCCGTCCGACCGCGATAACCTCTTTCGCCAGCGCCCGCAGCGCACCTTCCGGCGCGGAGGACAGCTTCGCCCTGCTTGCCGCCGATGCCAGCATAATCAATTCGGATTTGAGGGATGCGGCGACCTGCCGGGTGTCGGCTTTTTGAACGTCACGGTCGAGAGCGTCCGCCAAAGCCTCGTATTTGTGATAGGCACTGTCATACCGCTTCATGCCGGTGTTCTGGTAGGCGTCGTATGCATCCTGTGCCTTGCGTCGGAAATCCACAGCGCAGGCCGCGACGATTTCCCGGTCGGTCATATTGTCAACTCGCATTAGATTTTCACCTCCTCACCATTCCGAAATGCCGCGACTGTGTGCCAGCCGTCAAGCACCCTCTCATGGTAAACCTTCGGGTGCGAACAGATGACGGCGTGTTGGTGCGGTTTATCCATCACCCGGATCAGAATACCCGACGCGGCTTCGCTGTTTTCCAATGCCCGTTGCCGGGCTTCAATCACACTCTTTTTCATGGTGGAGTGCCTCCTCTGGTGTAGGTTTGATCCGGATAATTCTTTCAAACATTGTGATACGTCTATGGATGATTTCCATGCCGTCATAACAGCCGCCCACTTTGCCCGCTGCGTGTTGCAGCCAGTTGCGGTGAACTTCCCAGCCCAATTCGTGCTTCTCTTCTGCCGCTTCCAAAGCTGCGGCCTCTGCTCTGGCTTCATGACCGAGGGTTTCGCACAAAATCCTCTGCTCCTCAAGGGCCTGACAGAGACACGGCAACGCGGCACGCGCGATTTGCTGGCACCTCGAAAGCACCGCGTCGCTGTCAGCTTCGATCCAGACGTCAGGGTCGTACCCTTTGGCGGTGCAATACTCCTTCGCCTCATAGATCGAGCCGAACACGATGCCGCGCACCAGCGCATACCCGCAGTTCGTATTTTTGAATTTCCCGGACCTCACATATTTGTGCATTATTCCGCCTCCTTTGGTGTCAGCGCGTCGAGGCTTCCGCTCATATAGAGGACCATTGCCCCGATTACGATGTTATTTGTAATTGCGTCAAGCTCGTGAAAATCGATGTCCTCTCGCTTATCGTGCCGCTGTCCTGCCGTTTTCTGCGTCAACAGGTGCCGAAGCTGCTCGCAGTTGTCCTTCAGAGAAGAAATATCCGCTTGATGAAGTTGATAGCCGCCCATACGCACGAACGCCCCCATGACGTCAAGCGCACCGTATTTGACCTTTTTGTCACCCATTCACGTCTCAGCCTCCCGTGTGTAGCTCTCGCACCGTTCATCCGGCACCCAGTCGCGCCAGTGCTGTTCCAGCCACTTCTGGGCAGCTGCCAGACTGTGGCACGTCTTGACGGCCACGACCTCGATGTCGCCGTACTGGACCTCAAGGCAGGTTTCCACGGTGAAGGAAAACTCCGCAGTGCGAGTAATCCACCAGCGCTGCCCGCCAAGGGCCGTTTCCCAGCAGGCCGGTACGTCGTATGTCTCGCGAATGATCTCATAGGTCGTCATACATAACACCTCCTATTCTTCGGTCGTCAGTCGGATGAAGGGGCCGGCATAATCGCAAATGGCGGTAGGATGCAGACCATCTTCGATATGGGCGCGTTCAAAGTTACGCAGTGTTATACTCTGGGGCAGAGCCGACAGGACCTCATATGCCCAGACCCAGTTCCAGCAGTCCAGACGGGCCGTGCGTTCAGCCTCAGACAGCTCAGCCATGCAGGCTTCCACGCGGTAGTCCTCACGGGTCCGGCTGCTGGGTACGTTGACGTACAGAGCGCCGCCGTGTTTCTTCTGAAAGTCCTGAGCGGCCTTCTCAGTCTTGAAAAACTTATGTGCATACAGCATTGTCATTTCCTCCTGTTCACAATGATAGTGCAGCTCTCTTTGTAGAGCTGGACGGCCTGCTTCTTCGTATAGCCGTAATACTGCTTGACGCCTGCGGCTCCGTAAACTACCCATGCGCCACGGTGATTGCGTTCCACGAAGAACACTACTGGTCCCATTCTTCGCCACCTCCAAGATCCACCTGAAGGATACGCTCTAAGAATTTGAGCAAGTGCGGGCAGCGCGGCAGCACGTGGTCTGCAAGATAGCCGCACAAGAGCAAGAGCAGCAGAAACGGACAGATATAAATTGCCATGACGGCGGCTTCAGCTACCATATCTTCCATGCCTCACACCTCCATATCCCAACGTCTGCCGCAAACCGGGCAACTTTCGCCGCTCAGGTCCACTTCCTTCCCGCATACCGGGCAGTGGTCTCCGTATTCAATCAGCTCAACTGTTTTCACTTCCTCAGCCGGAATATAGGTATCCGTGATACGTACCGCCGTCACATACACGCCTTCAATATAAATGCGCTTTTCGTGGCAGTAGTTTGAAATCTCGACTGCTGTAGGCTGCCGAAGGCTGCCGGTGAACAAGTACCCGTTGTCGGTTCGCTCAATAGTAATTGTGTTTTTTGCCATGCGCCACGCCTCCTTATCTGTCTGCGGCGCAAGGTGCGCCGGGTTGATATTCGGGGCAATGGCCCCTGTCCGAACACTCATCACAGACCACCTTTTCAGGCTGCCTGTTCTGGGCCTTCAAGGCCTCAATCTCTTCCGGCTCAAGGCCGGTATTCTCACGGGCGGCAAGGCGCTCAGCGATTTCACGCCACACACCCGGCCCCTTTGACGTAGAAGGCAGAACATACTTCTTGCCATTCCAGTGGGTCAGACGATCCATAATCACACCTCCTTCCTGGCTCTGTAGGTCGTGACGACGTGCCAGCCGTCAAGGATACGCTCACGGTACGCCCACTCAGAGGCGCACACGACGGCGTGTTTCCGGGGCTTGTCCAGCACCCGGACGGTGTTGTGAGGGTGTTCAGCGCTCAGCTTTTGGGCCTGCGCCTTTGCATCTTCGACGCTCTTTTTCATGGTAAATCCTCCCTGTTTTGAATAATCTCTTTTGCTTCAGATAGGCAGTCCACGTACTTCATGTGCCAGCGCGTGAGTTGCTTATCATCCACGGGCCGTGTAACTACTTCCCGCGTCCTTCGTGTTATCCGGTACATGGTGTTTCCATAAACAACGCCCAAGTATTCCCGGTCATTCACAACAATGCCATTGCTGCCCATTTTAATATCCCAGCGGCTGTATCCCGTCAGACGGCTCACGTACTCATAGGCTTGCTTCCGTGTGCGAAAACGCCGGACCACTTGAAAAGGCTGCTTGAGGAAAAGAGCGTATTCATAGGTTTCATTCCCGTGTACGTCCCGGCCGCTGGACCTGTCCTGAATGTAGTAGCTCTTATAGGACGGGCAATGCCACGGCGCAGCCCTTGAAAACCGAATCTCTTGCACTTTGCACCTCCTTTGACCTGCCATCATCAGACCGGGTAGGTCGGCTCCCGGTGACGCCCTTCCGGGCGTTTCGGCTTAGCGCTTATAGATGCTGTGCGTGGTGTACGGCTCACCGTCCCACTCATCGTGAATCTCTCGCGCTTCAAACTCAGGGAACAACTCCCACGGGCTATCAGGATCATTCAGTACAGAATCCGCTACCTCATACATATAGGCCATCATACTATGGCTGGAAGGCTTGCCCGCGTTCTTGCCGTCGTCATAGTCACCAATCGGCATACCGAAGTACCGAGCGCCGAATTCGTCAGAAACGATGGTCCCGTCCATGTGGGTGTAGGTGCCGCCGATGTGGCCCTCAACGCGGTTGTTGTACTTCGGGTTGTCGTGCTTCAGAATACGGAAGTCGTAAACAATGACGAGGTACCTTCCTGCTTTCACAAGAACGTCCTCATACCACGCCGCACACTCAAATGTGTTGCGGAATACCTTATCTTCCTTGAGGGTGTACCACCCGATCTGCGTTGCCTTACTCATAAATGCTACCTCCTATCATGAGACCGGGCTTGTGGCCGGTCTGCCGCATTACTGGGGCAAAGCCCCGTCACTCTGCGATATACAGTTTGTAAGTGGGCTGCTTATTCCAATCACCGTTGTTGTGTTCCACGCACACCGCAAAGAAATTGTCGCCGTGGAAGAACTCAGGCACTCTGCAATCCTGCTGGACCGGAACATGGCCACCCACGCTGTAATACCAACCGAGCTGGTCGTGAAGCAGCTCGCGCTTTTTCATCTCCATCTGATAGATGCTGTTGTAGGCTTCCTTACTTTTCGTGATGTAGACAATGTAACTGCTGGACTCGTTGACCCTCATGTTGAAATCGGTATTTGTGAGTTTCATTTTCTTGTCCTCCTGTTTCAAGTTCAAATATTTGCTCTTACGTGGGTTATTATAGAGCAATCATTTGAACTTGTCAAGGGGTTTGGAGCAAATATTTGAATTTTCTTGAGAAGAAAAAGCCGGTGCCGCAAAAACCGTATGTGGCCTTGCAGCACCGGCGCTGTGGTTTAGTCTAGCTGTGAGAGAGCATCTTGCAGGCGCTTCAGGATAAACGCTGCCCGCTGAGGTTTCGGACGGGTAACGCCAGAATAGTACCGGCTCACTTGAACCTTATCAAGCCCTATGATCTTTCCAATCTGTTCATAGGCCATTCCCCGGTCATTCTTTGCCTCCCGAAGCAAACAAAGGGCATCGTCTACGTCAGTTGGCTGACAATCGGGCGACATGATTTCGGGAATTGGGAAACCGCCCTGCTCTAAAAAACCCAGCACATATGGAAGTCGTTCATTCCGGCATCCGGCCACAATGGAAGCGGCCTTCAGGTAATCATCTGCTGTCAGTTCACGGTGTTCTACCGGCTGCGGTGCAGTCATAACCGCATAGCTGCCGGTTTTACGGATAGCCGGAAGCACCTCAGATGTTACCCAGCGTTTGAATTGCCGTGCAGTGGGAAGTTTGCTGGAAAAGATCAAGGCGTAAACGCCGGATTCGTTGACAACAATCATGCGCTGTTGCCCTCTAGAAGGGGTGGTGATTCGCCACCCCTTTTTATCCTCATCGTCAACGTGAGCTTTCAAGGCGTTCACAGTATCCTTAAAGCCCAAGGCCACGGCCACGTCTCTGCCCACAAACCACGGTTCGCTGTCAATCAGCATGGAGCGGATTTCTCCAAAGTCCGGGTTGTTGAACACGGTTAAATCGTTCACACCGTCACCTTCTTCCGAAGGTACAGGGCATCAAGCCCAGCGTCCAGTCTATCACTCAGAATATCAACCTGTTCGACCAAAACCGCAATGGCGTTAAGGTGATCCATCGTGACAGCCTCCGGGCAATTCGCGGTATTCAGGATCAGCGCCATAGCGCAAACGTAGCTGTGTAGCTTTCCTACTTCGTCGCTCAGTTCAAAAAGTTGCTCTTTTTCTTGAGTATTCATAGCAATCCTCCTTGATTTTCACCACGGAGGCTGATATAATAGATTTACCAAGCCCTTGTGGTGTTGGGTGGCTACGGTATCGCTTTCGTCTCGCCAAAGTCTGAAGCGGTGCCGTAGTTTTTTTTACCTTTTTGCTGCCAACAGCAAGTGAATCCCTCTGCGAACCGCCTCTGCACGGGTTATACTATGCTCTGTGCAATAGAGATCGAGTTTCGTCATCGTTTCGTCGTCAAGCCGAACCTTGAGATCATTCTTTTTAGGATTCTCCGCCTTTGGCCTGCCTGTTCGTGGAGACATTTTATCACCTCACTTTTTGAGTTCCACAAATTAATTATAATTGCTGGAACTCAAAAAGTCAAGCCCTTTTCGGAAAAAGTTTCAAACTTTTATTATAGAGCAATCATTTGAACTTGTCAAGGGGTTTGGAGCAAATATTTGAATTTGTTTTTTCTGTTGTCACAGAAGGCAAAAAAATAAGGCCCTCGGATGCTTTTGTAACATCCGAGGGCCATTTTCCCTATACGCGTGTGCATATAGGCGCGCAAAGGCGCTATGACGTATATGTACGCCTTGCGCCCTTTATTTCAATAGGTATATTAGAAAATTATGTTACAATGTTACAAAGGCTGAAAAACGCCTGTTTTCAAGGCTTTTTGCCGTAACATTCGCCTGTAACACCAGCGTTACAATGTTACAGGATTTTGTAACACTTTCAGCCGGTGTAACACCGCTTTTCAGCAGAATGTTACACCGGTGCAGCGGGTTATTTCATCCGCGCAATGAGGGCTTCGCCCGCGCCGCGAATGATAGCGGAAATGTCCACACCAGCAGCGTTGAGCAGGTTTTTAGAGGTGTCGGACATCTTAGCCATAGCGCCATCAATCAGCAGTTTGCCCAGCTCAGTAATTTCGTCTTTGGTCAGCTTGCCGTCCGCATGGGCTTTCTTCATACCTTCCACGGTGGTCTGCTGAAGCTCAAGGACGGTCTGCTGGGCGGCGTGAATGACCTCGTTGGTAGCCTTAGAGATGTTTTTCAGCTCCTCGCGCTTGGCAAGCTTGGTAGACAGCCACGCGCCCAAAACACCGATCAGGGTAATGAGCAGGGTTGCCGCGATCTGCACAAGGTTTTCGATGATAACGTTAGTCATGGTGATATTCTCCTTTTCGATATGTATTTACACCTTTTTGGTGTAATCCAGACTGATCCAGCCCGCGCCGGATTTGAGCTTGCCCCACTTGGCCGCGCCGGAAACGGCAATCAGATGATACGGGTGCTTGCTCTGACCGAGCCGGTAGATCTGGGTGATTTTTGCCTTACCGGGCTTGCAGGTGGGGCAGGTGATAGCGTTTGCGTTGGAGTAGTGCTCAGTGCCGTGATGATGCATAGTAAATATTGTTACATTGACTACATTTCTGCGGTTTCCCGCATCACACTAAAGGCAGCTCCATGGCGGACGTAAAAAGGGCGTCCGCCCAGCCGTCGCCTTTCAAGGCCTTGTACACATCGTGCTGTATGATGATCTGTTGCGTATCCGTCTGCGTGCGACTGCCCGTAGCTATGATTGCGCGACACCGTGCCTGCAGGCTGTCAAGAGTCAGCATCATCAAAGCCTGCCGCTCAGCCGACGCTACTCGAGCTTCGGCAGCGGATACTTGCGCTGCTGCCTTTTTACGCTCACTGTGTGCAGTCAGTGCCGCCGTCACCACGGCGGTTAGTGCTCCGCTGCCAAGCACGGCACTAATCAATGTTATCCACAGACTTGCAGTCACTGGTTGGCACCGTCCTTCGTGATGGTAATGCGGATACCGTGCATCAGCACAGTCGCTGCATCATCTGTCGTAATCGGGTTAGTTTCAGCCGGTGCAGGTGTGCTGTAGTCAGCAATCATGCTGTTGTATGCCGTTTGGGACTTCGCGCCCCATTTACCGTCTTCGGTCAGAGCCTTGCCGTCACCATCTGTATAGCCTGCTGCATTAAGTGCTGTCTGCATTGCTTTGTATGCCGCGCCGGTGTGCATAGGGCTTGTTATTTCGAATTTTGCTTTTACCATCGTTTGTTCCTCGCTTTCTTCGTAATTGAATTTTACTGTCATGCGTCCGGTATGCGTCCACGGACGCTCAGTCAGCCGTGTAATTACCACACCGTACGCTAAACCGCGTGCTTCGACAACAAGCGGTTCGCCCGTGTGCGTAAATCCGCACACCCACCCCACATGTGTCATCTTCCCCTTGCTGTTTGCCATAAACAGTGCATCGCCGATTGTATAACTGCCGTAGTCTTTGGTTGCTGTACGTTTTTCTGTACACCAGTAGCGATAGTTCATGTCGGCATTGATATCAGTCTTCTCCCCGCATTCGTATGTAAGATATGCGTCAAGAAGCCCTTGGCAGTCTGTCGCACACTCCGTTGATTTCCAGTTTTTTGTGTAGTAATCGTACGTTTCGGGTTTCCAACCCCGTTTTATGTATTCGTTGCGGTACCGGGCAATGGTACTATCTGTCGTTTGCACCTTTACGCTGCCAAACAGATAGTGCCATGGTTCCGTGCAGCAATTACCAACGGGGATAGGCAGCTGTGCATCCGCAGGCACGGATGCTGCATGGGTCAGTGCCCAGCAAATAAAATCTTTTGCTTTTAGCATTGTTACTCCTTAATAATCGCTTTCGTACATCTCAACTTCGTAGACATTGAGATAATAGGGCTGTCCGGTCTGATTCGTTTTGCGCATGTGCCGGTGTAGTGGTGCGGATGTCTCCGGCTTCAATTCCGATATCAACTGTGCTGACACCACGCAGCACGGGAATTGAGCACGTTGATCCTTCAAATAATACACGTTCATGGCGGATATTGCCGCGTGTATTGTTACAAATACGGCAACTTTATTGGGCATATCGTTCCATTCAGCATCTAAATCGAAATCAACGATATAGTCGCTGTTGCCGCATATAATGCACTACCACCGCTGTGCTGTTGCGATACGGTTGCGTACGGTAACGCTAATTGTTGGCATAGGTTATTCCTCCGTTCTTTGTTTATGCTCTTTATGTTCTTGAACCTGATCCCGAGATCACGGACCGCACGATTTTTTCTATTTCTGCCCGGAGCTGCGGTGATGAATTATTTTTCAGGCTGCGAACAATATTTTGAGCCGCGCCGGATTTAGACAGATAATCATCTGTCAGCTGAGCTATATGCTGCCGCATAGTCAGGTTCTGTTCAAGCATGGATTGACTTTCGGCACCGAGTGATATGCGCACGGCATACGGACTGCAGAGCCGATAGGTTATCTTATTTATCAGCATTGTGACATTCAGGTTGTGCGCAGAGCTTATCAGCTGCACCTTGTCGCCCAGTGCCGGACGGCTGCCCAAAAGCGCCGCATCGATTGTGATTGTGTCGCGCAGAGTTGCAGCTTTATTCTCCAGGTATTGTTTCCCGCGGTCATACAGGTTTTTTGCTACTGTAACGTTTTCCCATGTGGTTTCCGTCACCGGTGCATAAATCACACCGTATGATGCTGCAAGTCCGTTGTCAATCAGGTAATCGTATCCATCGTTTTCGGTTTCAATAGTTAATCGCCGTTCCTGCGTAGTGCCGTCAGACAGTGTTTGCTCGATCTTTGCACCCAGTGGTATACATGCCGTGTACGTATTTTCTGCGCTGCGAGACTGAGTTAGATTAATTAGATTTTCGTCTGCTGCGACAGTGTGTGTCACACCTGTAAAATTTTCTGCATAGTCCAATACTGCATTTTCTTTAACATCGTACCTTACACGTATGTATCCGCCATGCGTTTCCAGTATACGTGTTTGGATTACATCCCACGCAGACAGGTAATCCGTGCTGCTGTAATGTACATAATCATCTGTTATACTTATTGTTCCCAATACGATGTGCTGCCACGGTTTCGTATCCTTGTTGTGTACTGTGATGACGTATGTCAAAAACTCTTTGAGTGATCCGCTGAAATCAAACGGACGTATTATGCTGTCATTCAAAAATGCCAGCGGACCTTCGCAGGTCACAGATCGTGTTTTCAAAAAATCGCTTGATTCGGTCAGCATACGCCCTTTGAATACAAGGGTTGAATCGTCATAAACACGAAGAATAGTGGCAGGTGCTGAGAACAGTGAGCTGCTGTTGTGCAGTGCAGGAAGCTTGAATGTCAGTGTTCCGGCCTTGGAAAGTTCCAGCGTAAGTGTTGGATCGCCCAGCTGCATCCCCGGGATATCATTGTTGAATACATCAACATCACCTATTTTAATTCGATAGCTCATAGCGATCCCTGCCTATAGCTTATAGCGCACATGCTTATGATGCCTGCGGACGTCTGATTAGGGGTAACTGTTACGGATATTCCGCCATCAGGAATACGCAGTGCAGTCAGCTGTGTTTTCCCGATGGCAAGCTTTTGTGATTGTCCGCTGCCCCAGCTTATCGTGCAGGGCACGTTAGTTGTTACAGTTGGATAGCACGGCATCCGTCCGTTTCGCAGCGTTGCCGTTGCAGCACCGTCAGATATGTTCAGCGATACAGTCGTTAGTGCGGCTGCCATTTTATATGGAGCAGCATTGAGTTCGATTGTGACGGTGCCGAGTGCCGCCGCCTGTGTGGACAGCGATAGCACCTTGCAGCGTGCATCATAGTAGTAGCTGCTGTCCCGGCTGAATACCACGTTAAGCCGCTTGCCATGTATAGCATTTGCTATGGTGCTTGCGGTCCTCGTCCATGATCGAGTGTGATCGATTGCTTGCAGTGTAAGTGTAAATGTACGATTACTGTAGCGAATATCACCTGCCGCTTCGGTCAGATCTATCTGTCCATCGCCACCGGCAAGGGATAGATACTCCGTTTTTGGTTCAGGAAGCGGAATTTGGTAGGGCTGTAGTTGCAGCCCCCAGTCTTCATATGCATCCCATTGTCCGAATTTCACGTTCAGACGGATTTTTCGGGCTGTTATGCCCATTAACACAGCCCCCTTTGTTTTTTAATTTGGAGATTTCCGAGTGCAGCATCCATCGGTTCGGCCAGTTCGCCAACCAGTGTGCCGGTGTCAAGCATGATCTTTGATTGCTGCTGTTTTGCAAGCAGGGCAGGAAGATACGTCCGGCATAACTGTGTCAGTTCGGTTTCCCGGCCAGATATACCCAAGGATGATGCAGCGATTTTGAATTCCGGATATCGCCTGGATGTTGCAGACACGGCAGCACGCAGCCGCCGTGCGGTTTGATTCACAGCTTTCATACTTTCTGTATCAGATGCCAGCTGCATTGATGCTCCGATGCGCTGCATAGCCCTGACAGTGGTTCCTAACCGTGATTTCATGTTTTGTTCTACGTTTTTCATTTCGCGACCGAAACCAATGCCCATACCTGCCGCCATGTTATCACCGATATCTGCAAAAACGGTGGACGGTGAGTGTATGCCGAAAAATCCTTTGATTTTACCCAGCAGATCACTGCACCACCCTTTGACTTTATCCCATATCCATGCCGCAGCATCCTTTATGCCGTTCCAAAGTCCCTTTATCAGGTTTAACCCGGCATCGGCAAGCATGTATACAAGTGATCCGATTGCGTCTACAATACCGATGATGATTTGCGGAATGGCTTTTACAATTTCAACGATAATTTGCGGCAAGTTTGCGATAAGTGCAACGAATAGTTCAATGCCTGCCTGAATCAGCAGCGGAACGGCATCTATAACAGCGGTTATAATACTGTCGATTATTTTGGGTATTGCAGCAACAATTCCGTTTATGATTGCGGGGAGGTTCTGAACAAGTGCAATCAAAAGATCAATGCCTGCCTGTACCAACAATGGTATAGATTCGACAATTGCGGTAATAATGCCGTCAATTATCTGCGGGATAGCTTCAACAATTGCCGCTATGATATCCGGCAGAGCACCGATAAGCGCGGTTAAAAGGTCAATGCCTGCCTGTATTAATAATGGCACGGCTCCGATTATTGCGGTAATAATGCCGTCAATTATCTGCGGAATAGCTTCAACGATTGCTGTTATGATATCCGGCAGCGCACCTATAAGCGCAGTAAACAATTGTATACCAGCGTCAACAATCTGGGGAATCGCTGAAATTATGAATGTTGTTACAGCTGCAATAATCTGTGGCAAGGCTTCGATTAAAACGGGCAGTGCAGCAATCAGTCCCTGCGCAAGTCCTGAAATCAGTTGCAAAGCGGCGTCCAATAGCAGTGGCAGACTTTCAATTAGCCCTTGTATGATTGTGACTATAGCCTGTACAGCGGCGGGTATCAGTGTTGGCAGTGCATCTGCAATGCCGGTTATCAGTGATTGAACAATCAGCATCGCTGCCGCAATGATTTGCGGAAGATTGTCTATCAGTGCACTCGTGATTGTAATCACGGCCTGTACGGCGGCGGGAATCAATGCGGGAAGCATTTGCACCAGTGCGGACAGGATTTCTGCAAAAAGCTGTGATGCAGTTTCCAACAGCGTCGGCAGCAGGCGCATGAGCTGTGATGTCAACGCGCCGACAGCCTGCGGAAGTGCGGCTGCAACGGATTCGAGCACCGGAGCTATGTTATCGACCACGGCACCGAATGCATCTGCAACATTGGCCGACAGTAGGGCAATGTCCGCGCCCGAATTACCGAGACCTGCGGTCAGCGATGATACCGATGCCTTCAGCAAACCAAGTGCCCCGGATATCGTGCTTACGGATTCTTTTGCAAAATTTCCGGCATACTGTTCGGTTGTTTCAAAAAACATCCGCATTGCCATTTCTTCACGTTCCGCACCGCTGGCCGATGCCCAAACAAAATCCAATCCTTTACCGGCAGCATATGCTTCGATTGTTGTTGCGTTCATAGCAACACCCAGGTTGTCCATCATCGTGAAGTTGCCCTTTGCTGCGCCTGCAACGGCATTCATCGCATCCTCCATGTTAATACCCATAACGGATGCCATATCTGCGGCACGCTGCATCGCTTGAGTCGTGAGCTCCAAACTTCGTTGCTGCGTCAGTCCGCTTCCCTGAAAAAGGGCTCCCATCTTGTTCGCTGTCGCAAGGTATTCGCTTTGTGACAGCCCAAGATTTTTGTAGGCTTTCTCTCCCGATGCGGCGATAGAATCGGCATACTCTCCGAAAACAGCTTCGGCACCGCCAAGATTTTGTTCAAGTTCACTGAACTGTGTTACAACATCTTTTCCAAGCTTTATTGCAGCGGCAACGGCGGCGGCTGCAACTGCAGCAAGTGCCGTTCCGATGCCTCTAAGCACACCGCCGAGCTTTTCAAACTTACCGCTGCTTTTTTCCGATGCATCGCCTGTTTCTTCGATCTCCTGTGCAGCGCCGCTTGCTTCTTCGGAGAGTTCATTCAGCGCATCCGCATTTTTGCTTATCGCGCGTTCCGTATCCAGCATAGCCGCCTTGTTGTTGTTCAGATTGGCCTGCATTTTTTGATACGCGGGATCTGTCGGCTCAAGGCCTTCGGATACCATGCGTTTAAGCGCGGCTTCGGCGGCTGCAACCTTGTTCTGTTCTTCAACAAGCTGCTTGTTCAGCACGGCAGCCTTTGCCGTCAGTGCTTCGGTGCTGTCGGCATTATCCGCATACTGAGCGGTAACAAGCTTCATTTCCGATGCGACTTCACGTAATCCGGCATTGATGCTTTTGCACGCATCTCGGTACTCTTTTTCGCCGCTGATTTCGATTTTTGTTTTCATCGTGTCGGTTCTGTCAGCCATATGTTCACCTTCCTTACGCAGATAATATACGCAGATAATAAAGGCAGGCTCCGAACAATCAGAAGCCTGCCAATGCCGCATCAATGGGATCCATGTGCGGATTATTCTTTGTTTCGAACCTGTCGGGATTGAATTCCCTGTGGATTTCGAATAGTTTTGTAATTTTATACGGTGTCATGTGCCACACTTCACGCTCCGGGAAGTGCAACAGTGTAACACCGATATAGATCATGCGGGCAAGGTCAATGCCCTGCCCGCAGTTTATTCCCCCTCGTCATCGGGTTCAGCGTGCGCGGTTTCCGCTCCGCCGTTGCCGACCGTGAAGGATGCGAAAATTGCATCTTTTACTGCCGCCATGTTGCCAACGTGGATCATGTGGCCGACCTGCTGTTCGGTGAGCTCCGGCTCTGCTTCGTCCCTGCCTTCATTAAGCAGCAGCGTCAGCAGCCAGCGCAGGGTTTTGATGCCGTCTTTACCTTGCAGCTTAGCGGGCAGAGCTTCAATGTCCTGAAATCGGTCCTGTACCTCATCTATAACGTTCAGACTGAACAGCAGATGTCTCTGCTTATCCAGCATGATAGTTGTGCGTCCGTCTTTAATTGCGCTCATTTCTCCCTCCATCAACATCAGGTGCCGGTGCTGTCAGCAGGTTCTTTCACTGCCGTGAACCATGCTTTTGCAATATCTTCGGTTTCGGCACCAACATAGTCTGCTTTCCAATTGCCGTCTTCACGCGCGGTTATTGTTCCGGTGATTTCGGGTGTTTTGTACTCGATGCCGTCCCCTTTGGTCTGAAATGCATCGGCAGGCGGTGCGAATTTCACGCGATACAGCCATATGTACCTGTACTTTCCTCCCGTTTTGCGTGCACGGAATCCAACCGCTACATACGGTGCTGCATCCGCAATGTTTGCATAGCTTATGTCGTCTTCGCCAAGTGTCTGCCCGAATAGATCCGTCTGCACCTGCGGCGACAGGTCATTGATGTTCAGCTTAATTTCTCCGCTTGAAAACTCCTTTGCTTCATCGTCAAGCGCATCATCGGCGTACAGTGCCGCTGTTGCATAGTTGATTGACAGTTCCGCGCTGATCGCTTTCGCCATTCGCACCGGTGTTGCATAGGTCCACTTGTTGGTTTGCTGATTTCGGGTAATTTTAGAGTAGTATATGTCTCTAAGTCCTATCGTTGCCATTAGGTTACCTCCTCGATTAGGTATTTTGTTTCCATCGGCACATGGTAATATGCCGTATCAGGTTCATAGATTTCTGCGCCAACGGATGTACCGAAAAAATCCGCTGATTCCAGTTGTGTTATCATGCGCTGCATCAGCGCGATATAGTTTGAACGCGAATAGATATCTATTCCAAACAGAATTTCATATGAGCTTGCTTCATCATCCGCATTGTTGCGCGGGTTGATTGATATGATCTGATGAGTGATGTATGTATCATGGTTGCCCGAATTAAACAACCGCGATACCGGAGCCCCTGCCGAAGCGGCGGTCAGCGTATCAATCAGCTTTTTGTCCGCGACTGCAATTGCATCATCCATCGGCACCGCCTTTCTGAGCAGCGTGCATCACTTCGTACATAGCAGCATTGACGCTGTCACCGCAGTTTTCGTTTGCTTCCTGCACCCAGCGCGATCCGGGGATGCTGCTGCATCCGTAGTTCAATATAAATGCTTTATCAGCATTGCGGATGCCTTTACGATCCTTGCCTTGCGGGTAAATGTCGATACTGCTGCTGTAGTCTTTGCGTTTGGGGCGCGTAGCCTTTATACTTTTGAGCATATCGCCCGTGTCAATGTGTCGATGACGTACAGCACTGTCCTTTTGCGCTGCTATAACCACGTTGGCACCGGCTTTCAGCATGGATTCTACAGTATCCCCGATTTCGTCAGCACGTTTGTTCATGCTCACGGCAATTTCGTGTATGCCTATACTCTCAAACCTGGCTATCGGTTTCACCCCCTTTATCGCTCTTCATATCAGATAGCGTTAGTTCGGTTTCTTCACCGTTCGATGCTGTGTAAGCGCGGGTAACGATGTAGCGGTTCCCGGCAAATTCGGCGTACTTTTCATCATGATACTCATCAGACGATAGTACAAATTTTAGTACAGTTGTGTATCCCGCCATGGCCGCTTTGTAGAACTCATTCGTTCCTACTGATTTTCGCTCACCAAAAACCTGCGTGCGCTGCTCTTTGGGCGGCAGCAGGAATCCGTTTGCATCGCGCTGTGATTCAGATCGCGCTATCAGTACCAGTTCATCACTATACAGCATCGTTATCACCTACCAATGCTAATGTGCTTTTTATGTGTTCGAACGCCTTGATATAGCGTTCATTATCATCATTGAACCCGAAATGCGCCTTACAATAAAGCATCACCGCACGATTCACAAGCGGTGATGCTTCGGTTTCATGTGATATTCGTACGGGAATATCCGCGCCTGCTGCCCTTAACTCATCGAGTGCCGCTTCGATAAGATTGATTATTTCGGCGTCAAAGCTCTTTGATGTGCGGCGCAAGGCTAAACGTGCATCGTCAAGCAGCACTTTGCACCGCCTTATGCCGTTGCCTTTACAAGCTTGACGAACGCCTCTCCGAATGCAGGCGCACCATCGAAAATAGCGATTCCGGCATACTTATAGTTGTTGTTATCGATGTTGTACATCGACTTTACGTTGACGGCTTCGCCAAGGTTGCCTACATACTTCTTCATATCACCCAGGAATGCTTCGTGCAGTGTTACATCATCGCTCAGTACAACGGGATACCCGTAAACAAAATATTCTTTTCCCTGTACAGTAACGATATTGTTCTTGGCGTTATCCTGCAACGGCATGAAATCGGTGTACAGAGTGCGTTTACTCATAACGATCTTGGCATTGGCATCATACCCGGAGGGAAGCAGCCCGATCAAACTCAACACATTTGCAGTGGTCAATGATGCGTCCTTAGCGACAGTTACGCTGTTGGTGTTGCCCCACGTGTTAGCGGCATTTATGCCTTTCGGCTGACTTGATCCTGTGCCGTTTATTATCAGTGCATTGATTTTGTTGGCAATGTTTGAAGACAGCATTTCTGTAAGCCACGATTCGAATGCGGCTATAGACATTGTACGGACGCTGTCGGATATAACCACAAGCTTTACAATTTCATAGCCCGTCAGCGACACTTCAGCCGGTGTGTCGGTTGCAGCCGTAATGGCGGCATTTTCGGTGTGCAGTGCTGCTGCATTGGTAGTGCCTTCCACCACGAACTTAACATTCCCAGATACTTGCAGCAGTGTGATTTCGGCCAGCAGCGGAGCTTTCTCGCGAATTTTACTGATGATTTCATTCGCGGTTTGTGTGGGAATCAACTCAGCGCCTGCGCCGGTGGCGTTAGAGTATGCGCGTTCCTCCGCATCTGTCAGCCGTACACCACGCAACCTATTCAGCCATGCGCTGCGATACTCAGGGCTGTCGGCAGGATTGATGTTTTCAGGCTCGGTGTTGGGCAGTCCCATGCCGGGCATAGGGTTTGTGTTTGCTCTGCGATTAGCTATGCCGTTCAGAAGTGCTCTTCTGCGCTGTTCGGCCTGCATAAGGCCGTTTCGCTCCGTCTGAAGATTTTTCACTTCCTCTTCGAATGCGGCAATTTCAGCATCCGTGAGCTCTGCGGCGCGGGTTGTAATGTCGTTCTGAATCGCAGCCAGTCGTTCATCAATTTCAGCTATTCGGTTCATTTTGGTTATTTTACCTCCAGTTTGTTAAGCAGTCTGTTAATTCTGATTTTGCGCTTTAACGTCTCCCGTTTGCTTTTTGTGATCACTCCGTTACAAAAGGCACGCGCAGCTATTTCAGTATCCGGGTTAGCAGGGCAGCTTACCGCAGATACATCATAAACCTTTTTTATGCGTTTAATTATTCGTGTGTTGGTGCTTTCGTCAAAATCTTCATCGGCTATCGTGAATGCCCATGACATCTTTGTTACCAGGCCTGCACCGATTTCTTCGTACAGTTCTTTTGCGGCGGTTGATTTCGATAGATCTGCATACATCAAAAGCCCGTGTGAATCAGTTATCAAGCCAAGCGTGTTATTGCCGGTACGCGCCAGCACTTTGCCGTGATGATCGTACTGCATGATAACGTCTGACAGGTCCGCATTGTCAAGCGCAGTAGGTTCAATGCGTTCGTAGATTTTTGTATTATTAAAATCATACAGCAGATACGGCTTTCCGAACGTTGTTGCGTACCCTTCCACGTAGTGGGATGATTCAATTCGTTTCGTCTGTGTTGTTGACTGCTGTGTCAGCGGACCCAGCATTGCCCTGTATTCCCGTGTTGCGACTATCGGCATTGTCAGTCTCCTTTCCGAGTTGTGATACCTCTGCATATTCCTTGCGAATGTAGTACTTATCGCCGCCTTCTACGTGCGGCATATTGAAGATATCCATCACGCTGTTGCGATTTATAAGGCCACGGTCAAAAAGTTGTGTTGATACAGCGATTTTTGTTTCAGTCTTTGCATACTGTAGCCGATTGGCCGAAAACAAAATGCTGTTTCCGTGTGATATCTCTCGCGGGCTGAATGTCATGTTTGACATTACCAGTGAAAGCTGCACTGCAAACGGCTCAATTTTGCCCTCATAGTAGGCGCCCCATTCTTCATCAGTATAAGAGTTTGTCAGGATCTTTGCGTTTGTTCCGAAATACCTGTAAACCGATTCATTAATCAACTGCATTTGTGCCGGTGATACCGTCACGGGTTTCGAATCGACTTGCTTGATGTCAGAAAACTTGTTATCATAGATGATCATACCGCTTTCATTGTCTGCTGACAGATTATCCTTCGTAAATCGTTTGCGCTCCGCCTCTATGTCTTCGGGCTTAATGATGTTGGCGATTTTAGCCAGAAATCGGATGGATGCGGAATTTTTTACGCTGTTAATTATGCCCTGATTCTGTGTATGGATCAGCTGCATTGTCGGGCGCAGTGCGCTGTTACTGCTGCCGAAAAAATCATTTTCATACTGGAATTGCGTCAGCACACCGACACGTTCATATTCTATCGCTGCAACCTGTCCTGTTCCGAACGTGTACCGCAAATACGGTTTACCTTTGTGTTCGACCACTTCGCACCGCTGCGGAAGAACGGGATAGTAGTACATAATCACACCGCGTTCATCCTCGATAGGAACGATAAATGCAGTATTGTTTACAGATAGGATCGTTGCTATCCTGTAAATAAATTTGGTTGTATCCATGAAGGGGTTGGGTTTCATTTGCAGTGTCTTTTCCAGGTGCCGCATCGCCTTGCCGGTCATTTCCGGTTTTAGTTTGCTGCAAAAAGTGGCGAACTGGTGTATAGCTGCTCGGGTAAGCTCCATCTCATAGATGCTTTCCGGCGCGTTCGTAAAAACAGGTGTGTAGCCGTTCAGCAGCTTAAAATAACTGTTTGCTTGCAGTGCCTTAGGCTTGCCGAATATTGCATCAAACAACCCGCGCCGTTCACCCTTGGTAGTTTTATTCATTTTTCAGCAGTTCTCCTATTTCTTGATTGTACTTTTGCCGAACGGTCAGCGCATCAAGTACGGACACAAACCCGTCTATGCGATCCCGTTGATTTATTTTTATCGGCCTTATCTTGCGTGTTTCGAGATTTTGCTTCATTGCAACGTTAAGAAAATGCGCTTTGAGCAAGTCGTTTTCACCGCAAATTTTAAATTTGCCGTCCAGCATGATACCTTCGAATTCGCGTATAACCGGAGTTAGGTTCTCACCCTGGAAAACATCGTCCATATGAAATCCGTATTCACGCATTTGATCTACAAGGTACTGAGCTGAATAGCGGTCATATCCAACCTTAAGTATGTAAATCTTGTGCGCTTCCACCAGTGTGCGAAACCAGGCGAATACATCGTTGTAGTCAACGTGATTATCGCCTGACAGCGTCAGAATGCCTCGCTGCACGAATGCGCTGTACGGAACTCCGTCTTCCGCACACGCACGTTCCAGGCGCGAATGCGGCATGAAGAACTGCGTGAAATTGTACAGAGATCCGCCGCGTTCGATGATGCAGCTTGCTGCCGTAAGGTCCGTTGTCTGAGACAGATCCAGCCCGCCGACAGCATAGCAGCCTGCGAAATCGTCGATCGCACAGGCACATACCGACTTGGAAACGGTGTTATAGTCTATCCAGGCTACGCTCGAACTTTGTTTGATGTTGCAGTATTTGGTCAGGAACTCTGTTTTTTTGCTCGCGGATGTTTCAGCTACGGCAGCTTCATCTCGGAAAAAATCCGCCGATACAGACACTCCAATATTGGGGTTTGCTTTGCGGATTTCAGTTGCATCATTCCACCGATTGGGATCATCGATTTTATAAATAATGGGCAACAGCCTTGTTTCTTTGCTGCTGCCTTTCAGCACTGCTGATGCGCGTTTCATCAGCTCATCGAATATGCCGTTGTTTTCATATCCTGCCGTTGATATGGACAATATCAGCGGCTGTTTACGTGCACCCAGTGCGGATTTCATTACCTCGTACTGCTTAAGTCCTGCATCGCCCCGCCATGCTGCCATTTCATCATTCACAACTAAGTGCGGGTTGAATCCATCGGATTTTTTTGCGTTGAATGCTATCGGTTTCACGGTTGTGTTTGTATCGGCAATGTAAATATCACTGCGCCGTTTTTTTGATAATTCTTCAAGCTCCGGCTCTTTTTGAATCATTTGGTAGAATGCATTGAATACCAGACTTGCCTGATCCAGCTTCGGCGCAAGGCAGTAAATTTCAGCTCCGTATTCGCCGTCAATGTATGCCATATATGCGATGATTGCGGATGCCAACAAACTTTTACCGTTCTTCCGGCCAACAACCAGAAATACCTCACGATAAACACGATTGCCATTTTCATCTACAATTCCGAATATTGCTGACAGTGCAGCCTTCTGCCAAAGTTCCAGCTTAAGCAGATCCGATCGGCCCGCACTGTGGTGGCAAAAATTCTCGATGAAGTTTATTGGCTTCATTGCTTTTTTGTGGTTGTAAATCAGGCTTCCGTCCGATATGCCCTGCACCAATTTCTTGTACAGCGTTTTAACCTCAATGCTTGCCGCCATGGTTCCAGTGCGTATGCAGCGTTCATAGTCGATGATGTAGTTATTCATCACGTCTCAGTGCAGCCAGGCGGCTCTCTTTCTTGCGTTCCGGAGGCACAAGATCACAGAGCTGCTTAACGATTGCAGTTAGATTTTTGGTCATTGCGATATGCGTTTTCACATTCTCGCTTTGCTTAACCCCGAATTGGTTTGCGCCGTTTTGATACTCTTCAGTGTAGCCGTTTTCGTTTATGCTTTCCTGCAATTCTGCAAGCGACACGGATAAAAAAGCCGCTGTTGACAACAGCGGTTCCACAACTTTGCGTTGATTTCCGTCTAAATCTGCAAAAACTTTACCAAGTCGCTTTAATTCCTTCTTAATCAGTTCATCTTTCGATATGATCGCCTTTGCAGCCAAAGATCTGCCCTCCTTTCCGTCAGTTGCCCGAGACACCACCCCCCATCGACACGCGCTACACCGCACACGCGCACACCTGCGGAGTAATTCGTTCCTCCCCTCCTCGGTTGACTGAACCCCTACTCGGTGTGAGAATAGGGGGGGATTACGCGCCCGTTCGCATCGAACGTATATCGCTTCTTGCGATGCTGGTGATGCTCAGAGTTGTGGCAGTCCTGGCACAACGCTTCGAGATTATCCCACGACAGTGTAACGGTTGCCGTTCCGATATTTTTCGGTGTCAAATATTTTTTGTGGTGAACCACTTTAGCCGGTGTTACTATGCCGCGGCGCAGGCAGCGTTCGCACAGCCCATTGACGCTAAGCAGATATGCTGCGCGTGTGGCTTCCCACGCGGCTGAGTTATAAAACTTTTTCGCCCACTCTTGCATACGCACCTCGGTTTGCGTTTTGATACAGTTCAACAATGGTATTATAACACATGTTTTACTCTAATTTACTCTAATGTTTGCAACGACAGCAAGGCTTTACCGTGTATCTGATGCACGCGCTGACTGCTGTATGACATGCGTTCACACACCTCAGCCCAAGTATAGCCCTCGATGTACCGCATCCGCATCAGTCTCCGCTCGACTGACGGAAGCATTGCAATTGCGGTTTCTATGCGCTGCATAGCCGCCGCAAGGTGTTCGACCTTTCGGCTGTATACGGCGGCGATATTCTCTTGCATGATGATAGCGGCAAGCATGGGATTGCTTGCTTTCCCGCCGTGCGCGGATAGTTTCGCAAGCCGTGTTGCTTTCATGGTTGTGCTGCTGTCCAGGTATTCCTGTATCAGCTTTTCAAGTTCTTCTTTCTCGCTTTTGATATTCTTGTAATTCCGCAGCTCGGCTTTCGTCATGGTTACTCCTTTCGCATTCGCGTATAGATATAAGCACCCGCCACAAACTTTGAATATCTGATTTCGCAGTCCGTAAACGTGTAGCCCTTGTACAGTTTTTCGAAAATCGCTTTTGGTTGGGTTGTAAAATCAACAATCATCCGTTCAACCTTTCGGCGGCTGATGCGTGTATCCGATGTGGTGACAATCGGTTCTTTCAAGTTCTTTGAGCTGCACCACCGTTTGCCGCCCTTGCTTTGCTTTGTCATATAGCGGGACAGTGCTTCGTATCCGTACTCATTCGGCTGAAGCCTGCGGCAGTTTGCGTACCCCTTGCCCCACAGCCGCTCTATCTCATCTCGCGGCATTCCGCTCATAACAACATGGTGGTGTACATGTTTTGGTACACCGTCAGCATCGGCATACTCTATGACGTATATATACTTCATTTCGCTCAGTCCGTGCTTTCGGCGGTATGTACGTATCCGGCGGATATAGTTCTGCATATCCCTACGGGCTTGATCTGCATCCGGAACAAAATCTCCCGCATATGTCAGGGTTACACAGCAATCATCTTCGGTGAAGTTTGTATTCAGCCTTCGTTCCAGGCGCTTGCGGGCATTGCGCTCATTCAGTGCGATCTGCTCGGCGCGGGTTATGTGGTGTTTCGCTTTTCGTACCTCGTTTGCAGTGTTCCATATCGGGAAGATTTCGCACTCAAGCATCTTACCTGCCTTGATGGTTTTGCATCTGTATCTGCCTACGGCAGTGTGATTGGTGGCGATTGCGCCGGATGCAGTGTCCGTGAACAGCTGCATGTATCGTTCGGAACTGTGCATGTGTGAACCTCCTGCCGATATGATGCGTGATGTACGCAGGGGGTTAAGACCCCCTGCATCCCCCCCGAGTAATACCCCGGAAGGGGATAGCGCACACGCATACTCAAACGTTGACTTGTTAATACTTCATACAAGCCCGAAAAAGACTTGTGGCTTTTTTATTATAGGTAGAAACGTCTACTTCTCAGCACCGGCATGTGCCTTAGCCGCTGCCATGCCCTTGCTCTTTTTGCAGTCGCACTTTTCGTTCGGATCAAGCCGTGCTCCGCAATACGGACAGGTTTTATAGTAGGTGCTTGTCCGCTTCGATCGGCATATAGCCCTTGCGTATGTGGTATTCATGTTGGTTAAGCTCCTTATTATCGGTTATCAGTTTGCCCCGCCATGCCGGAAGGATACGTTTGCTGCCGTCAGCAAACACCGCATACATAACAATGTTGTTATTGCTCATGCTGTAGTATCCTCGGCTCGGTGATACCGGATCACATTGCAGTTCGCAGATTTGCCATGCATTCGGGTAGTCGATGCTGACACGCAGGCACGGCACATGCAGCCTGTCCCCGTTTCGATTCTGCGTGAACTCGCGTTCCAGTATGATTTCCCGTGCGGAAAGTTCGTAGTGTGCACAGGCTTGCTGCACAAGCCTTCGCATTTGCGGCAGCAGGTTCATATCATATCGGCATCGGCGGCAGGGCATTTTTCTATTTCCGCCATGATGAATTTATATATGATGTCTGCCATTATCTTGTAAGGCTCATGCATCGAAATGTTTTCCGCCCCTTTTCATCTACCGCTTTGCGCAGGTCCTTTTCTATCTGCGCCAGCAGGGTTACAGCGTTGATACACTTGGCAGCGCGTTCTTGCGTCTCTGTGTAAACGGAATGTACCGCTTGCGCAAGCTCAAACATGATTCCGGGAATGCCCATCTCTTGATCATAGGTATCCGGATCGCTGTAACGCATAACATCAACCGCCATCTGACGCAGATCTTCAAGCGTAACATGCGTTTCTTCAAGCCTTTGCACATAATCAAGGAACTGCGCATATTCTTTATCGGTTGCCAACGCAAACCAATCATTTCTAATGAGGATTTGCTGCACCTCTTCAGCGTCTATTATTTGAATTTCTTTTATAGGTATGGGCTTATTCATAGGCTATTCCTTTCTATGCTTATACGCTGCGTTCTGTCAATTTCGCATCGCCCCGCAGTCTGTGCAGGGCTTGTTTTTGTTAAGCACCTGCACTTAAACGGGGAGTAGGGAGGAAATCCATGAATGCGAACCTTGACAGAACGCAGCGCAGTTATCCACATGTTCCTGTTGAATTGTGGATTATTTTTATTCCTTTGGAGCAGCATTCAGCAATTGTGCTATCTTCTCGGCTTCGGCTATGTCCTGCTGGTTGAGTTTTCGCCCGAGCAGGTTTTCAATCGCAGTCATGAATTGCTTATCCGGGGTTTCACGGTTGCCGCTGTGGTCAACCTCTTTACGGTCCCGCAGCCTGTATACACCATAAAACCATTTTCCGCCAATGCGGTTACAGGTCACTTTCCATTCACTTTTCATTTTAATCTTCCTTCTTTCTTTAAATAGTCATAGCAAATGTTTTTTCCGTACACGGCGATCCAATCCAGCGTTGACACGGTTTCATGATCGAATCCGTCAAAAACGTCTTCAATAACCGGTTCATGCGCTTCATCGATGATGATGCCCGGGGCTTCATCTCCATAGATTTCGCTTTCCATAAGATAGAATGTTTTTCCATAGAGTGTGCGGCGGTCAATTTCGTACCATGTGCCGGTATGTCCCTTAATCTTGATGTTTTCAAGTTCTTTTTTCGCCACTTCAAGCCTTCCTTTCAGCATACATCTCAGCATATATCCTTAATAATCGATTCAACCGCTGCCCAGTACAGCGGCATACCAAGGAACATAACCTCGCCGCCGTACAGTAGGGTGCCGCGAAACTCCACGGCATACGGGCGGAACAGCTTGAACAGCAGCCAGCCGAACAGCGTGATAAGTGCCCACTTTATCACTTTGGCAATTGCTTTTCGCAGTGCCGTATTGCGTTTGGAACGCCTTCGCCTTATCATTCTACCCTCCAAACCATGAGTACTTCTTCCATGTCAATATACATCAGACTTGGGATATCACATTTTTCAGCATTCCAACCGATAATTTTTCCGCGCCCATCTTTTTGGATTCTAAATTCAGCGCACTCCAAATCCGGCGATACAGTTCCGTTTTTCATAAAAAAGCGTATTTTCATTCACACCTCCGTGAGCTTTGCCTTGCGGCCTTTTCAACCATATCGCGGAACGGCTTGCTGCCGCAAAGCGCAGCTGCAATGTCGGCAGCGGCTGCATCGCCGATATCGGCTTCAACATACAGCGGAACGGCGGTGCCGAATTCGCCTGTTGCCCTGTCGCGCGGTGCAATGATTCCAACCTGAATGTATTGTTTCTGCTTCGTTTGCGTTTCTGTTGTCATTGGTGGTTTCCTCCTTAATCAAAACTAACGCCCATGGCGGCTTCGTAGCGGTGAAGGATCTTCGTGCTTGCGTCAATCACTTCGTCCGCTGTTGCACCGCGAATCGATCCGCTCAGCATCTTGTTAAGACGCGGCGCGTCAACGATGATGCCCGCCGCTTCCAGCTGTGCAATCAGCCAAGTTTTAGGCAGTGCGTTACGGCAAAGCATTATTCTGACTTCATGCCTTTCATTTCGTGTAGTCTCCATTTAGTAGTCTCCTCTATCGTTTTTTGTGTGCAACAATCATTGACATTATATGTTAACAATGGTATACTGTGGTTGCTGAATCCAATGAACCATTGTCGCAGTCCGTTTTTGCGGGCTTGTGTTCAATGTTTGTTGCTTTCAATAGTATTGTACCATACGAATGTATGAATGTAAATACATAGGCAGACATTTGCATGATATATTTTGTTGAAGGGGGTTTTTTATGGATATAAGTCGCATCGTTGAATTGGCAAAGAAACAGGGAAAAACAATGGCTCATCTTTGCCGTCTTTTAGGTAAAACGCGTAGTTATTTAAATGATGTGAGACGTGGTGCATGTGTGTTACCATACAATTCCATTGAGATTATTGCTGCTGATTTAGGAACAACGCCTGAATATCTGCTGTTCGAGACGGATGATCCGTCCGTACCGGTAAGCAATCAGAGCATGAAATCTGATGCTGAGCCTGCGCTTACTGAGCAGGAAAAGATGTTGGTGGAAATGTTTCGCGGAACAACTGAACAGGGACGAATGCGCATTATCCAGGCGGTTATGAACGTCTGCGATGACATTGAAAAAAAGCCTGCAAGAACGGATCAGATTTTTGTTGGCTGAATGCCGGGGAAAAAAGATCATTCCTTTTGAGCTGCTGCAATGCTGCCGCCGCTTGAAAGAGATAGATAACAATTCTTAATCAATCGGGAGGAACTTTTCGTTGAAGAACATGAAAAAGAGTGTGTATGTGTTTTGGGGAATCGCTGCATTCTGCGTTTTGGGTGCAATTCTTTCAATTCCGAATCTGCAAAATATGCTGATTTACTTTGCGTTGATTGTTGTGTTCGGTGCTCTCGGATATTGGCAGTTCCGGAAGGGACAGACGGAGCAGCCCGCCGAATCGCCGAAAGAGAAACCTGAAGAAAAAGGACCCGAGGGGAAAGAAAAGAAACAGGATAAGCCGACAGCGAAAACAGCTGAACGTGCAGCGGCTGAAACTAAGACAGCACAGCCGTCCGCCATGGAACGCAGTGCTCCGAGGGAAGAATCCAAGATAAAAGCGGAAGAACATGATAAGCCGACAGCAAAGGCGGTTGAATATGCAATGCCCAAAATCAAGACTGCACAACCGCCCGCCATGGAACGCAGTGTTCCGAGGGAAGAACCCAAGATAAAAGCGGAAGAGCATGATAAGCCGACAGCAAAGGCAGTTGAATATGCAATGCCCGAAACCAAGGCAGCGCAGCCGTCTTCCGTGAATGAAATTGATTACGGTTTTCATTCAGATGATGATTACGACTATTGGAAGGTTAAGATTGCGGGAGTAACATTTAAAAACGGCAGAAAATCACGTCAAACAATTCTGAAAAAGATTTTTTTTCGAGATGAACCCTTCAATAAGGATGAATGCCATTCATGCACACTGAGACGCGGAGAATATGAGGGCGAACCTTCATTCGCCGTTTGCGTACATGATGATATTATTGGATTCATACCCAGGGAAAAGGTGCAGTACTTTTATGATAACTTTTATCGTTGCGATGGTATTACCGCTATACGGGTATTCAGCGAACACGATATTATTGGAGCAAGAGTGGTTGTGCGCTTCCGCAGGAATGCGGATGAAACGTCCAAAGATGCACCGCAGGAAGTAACAACTAAGGCTGTACTTGAAACTTCAAACAGCAAGGCACAGTTTTGGAGCGATGATGAGGATGAATGTGATGAGGTTGAAAGTGAAGATAATGCGGCAGCCGATGAAACGGCAGCGCAGCCCGCTAAGACTGAAGCGGCTGATAAACCTGCATCCGTTTTCTTTGGGCAGGTGGTTGTTACTGAAGGGGAATTCCGGTCATTTACGCGCCGAAAATTGAATGAGATCCTTCGGGAAAAGGGTGCAATCATAGAATCAACCATTACAGTCAATACAGATTTTTACATTGTTGGTGATATACCTTTAGAAAAACTCGACAGCAATTGCTTGAGCAGCAACGGACGAAAGCTTGAACGCCTGCTTGATAAGGGTGAGTGCTATGCAACGGAGCTGGATGAAGATAAACTGTTAGCCCTGCTCGCGGAAGAATAACCGAGGTATCGCATGAAATTTAAGTATCCCGCCATGGGAACAACAAAAAACGCGGTTATCTATGCCCGATACAGCTCACACAGTCAGCGGGAAGAAAGTATCGAAGGGCAGCTGCGCATATGCCATGAGTATGCAAAAGCTGAAGGTTTGGCAATAGTCGGCGAATACATAGATCGCGCGATCAGCGGCACTACCGATGCCCGCCCCGACTTTCAGCGCATGATTGATGATGCAAAGAAAAAACAGTTTTCGTATGTAATCGTTTACAGGCTGGATCGGTTCGCGCGTAATCGATATGATAGCGTGCTGTACAAGCATGAGCTGAAGCAATGCGGCGTCAAAGTCGTGTCTGCAACCGAGGGCATCGGCACCGGGGATGAATCAATTCTGCTTGAAGCTTTGATTGAAGCCAGTGCCGAGTACTACTCTATGGAACTGTCGCGCAAAATTAAGCGCGGACGGCAGGACAGCGCAATGAAGGGCAACTTCCTTGGCGGTGCCGTGCCTCTTGGGTACAAGGTGGTGGATTCTAAGTTTATTATTGATGATGAAACCGCGCCGATAGTCAGGTATATTTTCGAACGCTATGCGGCGGGGATAGGGAAAAAACAAATTATTGATGAACTGACGGCAAAAGGATACATGCGGCGCACTGGTAAGCCGTTTACATACAGGGCTTTCGATTCAGTTTTGCGGAACCGTAAGTACACCGGCGAATTCACTCAAACGGGGATCACGGTTGAAGGCGGATGCCCGGCGATTGTAGACACGGAGATGTTCGAAAAGGTTCAGGCTCGACTTGAGATTAACCGCCGAGCACCGGCAAAAGCAAAGGCAAAAACGGAGTACCTGCTGTCCGGAAAGATGTTCTGCGGCTATTGCGGCGAACCTATGATCGGCATATCCGGCACTGGTAGACATGAAAAAACGTTCTATTACTACTCTTGCGTTGGACGGCGTGGAAAGAGCGGCTGCAAAAAACAACATGAGAAAAAGGACTTCATCGAGTGGTATGTTTGTGAGCAGACCGTGCAGTATATGCAGGATCCGGAGCGGTTGTCGCATGTTGCAAAGCGAATCATCGAGATTAACGATGCTGAGTTTGACGGCGGAAAGGTGAAAGAGCTGGAACGCGCCGTTGAAAACTGTGATAATGATATTCGAAAGCTGGTTGATGCACTTACAACAATTCCCGATGCGGGACGTGCCGCACTGTATGATAAGATTGAACGTATAGGTGCAGCCAAGGCCGATATGGAGATTGATCTTGCAAAGGTTCGCGTGCTTTCCGAGGTGAGATATAAGCAGGAAGACGTTGAAGCATGGATAAGATCCATGTGTCGCGGGGATCTGATGGACTTTGAGTTCAGACGGCAGCTGATTGATGTTTTCATCAACTCCGTGTATCTGTTTGACGATCGGGTTGTTATCGTTTATAATATTAAGAACGGCAAGCAGGTGTCTGCCATAGATGTGCTTAACGCCGTTGAAGAACTGGACGGTGTGGAGCTGTTTCCAGACAGCGCGGAAGACAGCAGTGCAGGGGGGAGCGGTTCGTTTTTAGTCACGGATGCTCCACCATACATGAAAAATCCGAACTTATTCCCAATCGGGAACGGGTTCGGATTTCTTATTTTCATCAAAGATATTATCGATTGAGCGTGGTTCCCCGGTTTTGCCTTGCGCAAAACCGGGAGCTTTGTACATTCGACGAAGCATTCCTCCTTCTGTACAATAGCAGTATCAACCAAAAGGGGGATTGCATATGGAAGTTCAGTACATCAGCGGGGCGGCGTCCAGAATGTCTGTTTCTGCGAATTTGACGGCCCCGCTTCCGGAAATGTCCTTGTCATTGTTGAAGGACAATAACCGATTATGACAATGACCTCCGTAATGCAGGTCTTGTTGTGATAACCCTGCCGGGAAGGGCAGGAAAACACCGAGCGGTCTGATTCAGATCCCCGCCGACTTCTGCTGCGCAGAACTGGCTTCCGCCTGCCTTGAGGACGGCGGTCAGTACGTCTATTTCCGGGAAGCCGGCCCGCTCATGTTACTATATGTGGGAGAAGCAGAACCGGAAGGCAGCCTGATTCCGGCTTGACAGCGATGCGAGTCCCAATGTATAATTTCTCTGAGGGCTGTACGGTCCGCAAAAGCAGAAAGGAGATAGGATTTATGGAACAAAAGCAGCGTGTCCGCCATCGTGATGAGGCTGTTGAACTGATTGAGTGCTGTCTCCGGACAAACGATATTCCGCCCCACGGGAAGCTTCCCGCAGAACGGGAAATGTATGAAATGTGGGGGCTGAACCGCACAACGCTCCGCGCTGCCATCCGCCGTCTGACGGAAACGGGCAGCCTGTAACAGCCTGAAGGGATCAGGAACATATGCTGTGCCGCCCAAGCGGTAGCGCAATCTTCAGGATGCAAAGTCCACCACGGAATCCGTCAGCGAGGAGGAAAGCATCGGAATTACCTATGCCGCAGGATCGGAAGCAAGGCAGCTTCGCATAGAGGAAGGTGGCAGCCTGTTCTTCCTGACCGGCATTGCCCGGGATTACAATAACGTTCCGGCGGAATTCTTCAAGTCGGCGGCGCGGCCGGATATGGTTCGCTTTTCAAGCATTCTGCGCAAGCATCGGACGGAGCCTGAAAGGAGACAACCTCTATGAAACTGGCAGCAGTCGGAAGTAACTGCATTGACTTCTACAACAATATTGAAAACGGAAAGGCCTATCCCGGCGGCAGCCCCGTCAACATGGCGGTCTATACCGTTCGCCTGGGGGGCGAGGCCTCCTATACCGGCCCGGTGGGCGATGACGTCTACGGAAAAATCATGCAGGAGGCCATTGCGGCCAAGGGTGTGGATACCTCCCATCTGCACGTCAAACACGGCAAGACCGCCGTCTCTCAGGTGGAGCTGCTGGAGGGTGAACGGGTATTCGGCGATTACGAAGAGGGCGTTCTGAAGGACTATACCCTCTCCGAGGAGGATATGGACTTCATTCAGACCCATGACATGGTGGTCTGTGACCTGTGGGGCAAGGTTGAGGGGCAGTTCCGGGCGCTGAAGGCCCGGGGCATCCCCACTGCCTTTGACTGCGCCACCCGTCCCGAGGACGAGGCCAGCCGGATCGCCATGCCCTATACAGACTACCTCTTCTTCTCCAGTGATGACGGCGACACACCTGCCCTCCGGGATCAGATGAAGGGCTACCACTCCCGAGGTCCCAAGCTGGTCATTGCCCTGCTGGGCGAGCATGGCAGTCTGTGCTACGACGGAAGCGAGTTCCATAAATTCGGCATCGTTCCCTGTGAACACCTTGTGGACAGCATGGGCGCGGGCGACAGCTATATCGCCGGCTTCCTGTACGGCATTGTGGAGGGGCTGCCCATCGATGAGGCCATGCAGAAGGGAGCGGCCAACGCCACCGAGACGCTGAAGTATTTCGGCGCCTGGTAAGAAAAAAACAATACCGGGACAAAGCGATTCAGCACGCTTTCCAATTCTTCCGCAATATGGATATAAAAACCACACCAATTTATTAGCAAGTCGCGTCTTTTGACAGGAAAGGATCGAATATAGTATGAATTACGAATCGAAAGCTTGGGCCGAGGCCAAGGGTGCCTGCCTGAGAAACTTCAACGAACAGGGCGATATCGACAGTGTCAACGGTGCGCTGGCTCTGCGTCCCAAGATTGAGAAGATCGTGGATCAGATCTGGGAGGAAGGCTTTGACAACATCTATTTCATCGGTATCGGCGGCACCTACGCTTCCGCGATGCAGGTTGAGGTCTATATGCGGGGCAAGTCTTCTCTGCCTGTATATGTGGAGAATGCTGCGGAGTACCTGACAACCGGCAACAAGCGGCTGACTGACCGCTCTGTGGTCATTTACTCCACCGTCTCCGGCAACACCAAGGAAATGGTGCAGCTCATTGACACTGTGAAGGCTCGGGGCGTGCGGGTGTTCGCCTTCATCGATACCCCCGGCTCCACCCTGACCCTGGAGGGCAAGTGGGATTATCTGGTGCTCTACCCCAAGAACGAACAGCTGAAATTCTTTATGGTCGCCAACTACCTGATGTACAAGAACGGCGAATTCCCCGACTATGACCGCTACAATCAGGAGATGGAAGCCCACCTGGCGCTGGATCTGGTGAATATTGAAAAAATTTCCGACGCATGGGCCTATGACTACGCGGAAAAGAAGGTTGCCTTCCTGAAGGAGCATCCCGATCTTCCGCACTACTTTGTGGGCGCCGGCAACCAGTGGGGCGCTACCTACTCCTATGCCATGTGCTACTGGGAAGAGCAGATGTGGATTCGCACCAAGTCCATTACCTGCCCCGAGTTCTTCCACGGTATGCAGGAAATCCTGGTGGCAGATACCCCTGTGACCCTGTTCATGGGTGAAGACGAGCAGCGTCCTCTGGCAGAGCGGGTAGCCCGGTTCCTGCCTAAGGTCTGCGGCAACTATACCATTATCGACACAAAGGAGCTGCCCATGGAGGGCATCAGTCCCGAATTCCGGGGCTCACTGTCCCATCTGATGATGCACGCCGTGAACAACCGCGTGGATGCTTACATGGAACTGTTCCTGCGCCATCCGCTGTCCATCCGCCGTTACTACCGGCAGTTTGATTATTGATAGCCTTCCTCTCCGTACTCCCTGCTGCGGGGGCTTCGGTCACCAAAGCGGGCTGAGCGAGGGGATTGTCAGCTCCCGGCTGTGCCCGGGAGTTTTTTTGCATTTTTGCAAAGGAGAATGTGTATGCTTGAGACCGAGCAACTGTTTCATATCAAAAAGCCCATCATTGCCATGCTGCATCCGGATGCACTGAAAATGCTCTGTTTTATCAATCCGGAGTCAGACGGGAATCCGGACACACGCCCTCTGCATCAGTGCCAACGCCGCCGGTCAGGATGTGGATGATGCGCTGATCGCCGGCGTAAAGCAGGCAGCGCCGGAAGCGGCGGTGCTCTGCAATACCGGCTGCCGGCCGGATACCATCGCCCGGAAGCTGCCCTAAGTTCGGATTTAACCGGTATGTGTCCACAACACAATTAAAAACACCGAGTTTTCGGTGTTTTTAATTTATCATTTTGCTGACTTTTTTGCAGCCTGCGCCGCAATAATTTTATTTTAATATTCCGAATTGAATTTTACATGAAGTTTAAAAGCACTTCATTTTGAAAATCCAGTCCGCGTTGTGTAAGCCGCATTGAATCATCCGTAACTTCCATATTCCCCGCAAGGACAGCATCGCTCACGGCGGAGGCATAGTGCTCAACGGGGTCAATGCCGAAACGTTGTGTGAACTCCGCGCGGTTAATACCCTTTATCTTTCTGAGACCGACCATGATGCACTCGAACATCTCATCCCCGCGGGAAATCTCTTCGGTCATTTCAACGGGCAGCTTTCCGTCGTTAAGTGCGGCATTGTAACCGCTGAGCTCCGCTTTGTTTGCAAAACGAACCCATTTGCCGTTGACATGAAGTGCGGAGTGCGCATTCAGCCCAAGGCCGAGATAGTCGCCGTTTGCCCAATAGTTCAAATTATGGCGGCATTCGCGGCCCGGAAGGGCAAAGTTGGATATTTCATAGCGTTCGTAGCCAAAGTCACGGAGCAGGTCGAAGCCGGCATCTTCCATATCAGCAACGGCATCTTCGTCGGGAAGCTCGATTGAACCGTTCCGCACTGCTTCGAACAGGGGCGTTCCCTCGGCAAGAATGAGAGCATAGGATGAAATGTGTTCCGCACCGAGTTCCGCCGTGCGCCGTATCGTGTCAAGATAAGATTCGGAACTTTGCCCGGGCAGACCGTGCATGATATCAACATTGATGTTGTCGAAACCTGCCTGCCGTGCAAGCTTAAATGCACGGAAAAAATCTGCGGCGGTGTGAATGCGTCCGACTGCCTTAAGCACAGCGTCATCGGCACTCTGAAGTCCGAACGAAATACGGTTGATTCCGCAGTCGCGATATTGAACGAGTTTTTCGTATGAAACGGATTCCGGATTGCATTCGATTGAAATTTCCGCATCGGCGGGGAAAACAAAGTTTTCGCGGAGTTTCGCCGCAAGGCGCGGAATCATTCCGGCGGGCAAAAGACTCGGCGTTCCGCCGCCGATGAATACGGTTTCAAACTCCTTTTTCGGGAGCATCGGCGAAATAAGGTCGATTTCCCTGAAAAGAGCTTTGAAATATTGCTCAAATGCGTCTTGCTCGCATCCGGCGAAACTTACAAAGTCGCAGTATGCGCATTTCTTCCTGCAAAACGGAATGTGAATATAAAGTCCGCTCATGGTTTTCTCCGTCAATTAATGCGCAGAACGCTCATGAATGCTTCACTGGGCAGCTCCACGGAACCTATCTGTCTCATGCGCTTTTTACCTTCTTTTTGCTTTTCAAGCAGCTTCTTTTTACGCGTGATGTCGCCGCCGTAGCATTTTGCAAGAACATCTTTGCGAAGAGCACGCACGGTCTCTCTGGCAATGATTTTGCCGCCGATCGCAGCCTGAATCGGAATTTCAAACTGCTGCCGGGGAATGACTTCCTGAAGCTTTTCGGCGACGGCACGTCCTTTTGCGTACGCCTTGTCACGGTGAACAATGGTCGAAAGCGCGTCGCACATATCGCCGTTAAGCAGAAAATCGAGCTTAACGAGATCGGAGGGGACGTATTCGCTGATTTCGTAATCAAACGATGCATAGCCCCTGCTGCGGCTCTTCAGACTGTCGAAAAAGTCAAAGATGATTTCATTCAGCGGGATGGAGTAGGAAAGTTTTACGCGGGTCGGGTCAAGATAGACCATATCGATGAAGATACCGCGCTTTTCGATGCAAAGCTCCATAATCGTGCCGACATACTCCGGCGGGGTCATGATGTGTGCGGAACACATGGGTTCTTCCATGCGTTCGATTTCCGTAGGTGCGGGCAGGTTCGCGGGGTTGTCGATCCAAACTTCGCTGCCGTCCGTCATGATAACGCGGTAAATTACGCTGGGCGCAGTGGTAACAAGATCAAGATCAAATTCGCGTTCGAGTCGCTCCTGTGCAATTTCCATATGCAAAAGCCCGAGAAAACCGCAGCGGAAGCCGTAGCCGAGTGCCTGACTGGTTTCGGGTTCAAAACTGATGGAAGCATCGTTCAGAATGAGTTTCTCAAGCGCATCGCGCAGGTTTTCGTAATCCGCACCGTCGGCGGGATAAATTCCGCAGAATACCATGGGGTTCGCGTGCTTATAGCCGTGCAGCGGCTCCTTGGCGGGGTTTGCCGCAAGGGTTATCGTGTCGCCGACTTTGGTTTCGGCAACGGATTTAATGGATGCGGAAATGTATCCGACTTCGCCGGCGGAAAGCTCGTCCGTGGGTTTAAGGCTCGGAAAGAACACTCCGACTTCCGTAACGTCGAATTCATTGCCTGTGTGCATGAAGCGGATTCTGTCGCCTGCACGCACAACGCCGTCCATGATGCGCACATAGCTCAGCGCACCCTTGTAATTATCGTAAAAACTGTCAAAAATCAATGCACGCAGCGGCTTTTCGGTATCGCCCTTCGGCGCGGGAAAATCCGTCACGATGCGCGCAAGCACCTGTTCAACGTTCAGACCCGTTTTCGCGGAAACCCGCGGAGCATCCTCGGCAGGAATGCCGATAATATCTTCGATTTCCTGAATTGCATTGTCCGCATCGGCGGACGGAAGGTCGATTTTGTTGATTACAGGCAGAATTTCAAGCCCGTTATCGACCGCAAGATAGACGTTTGCAAGAGTTTGCGCTTCAATTCCCTGCGTTGCGTCAACGATAAGCACCGCTCCTTCACAGGCAGCAAGTGCGCGGCTGACTTCGTAAGTAAAGTCAACATGCCCCGGAGTGTCGATAAGGTTGAACATGTAACGTTTTCCGTCGGTATGGGTATAAAACATGCGTACGGCGGTGGATTTTATCGTGATGCCGCGCTCGCGCTCAATGTCCATGGAGTCCAAAAGCTGCTCTTCCATGTCGCGGCTCGAAACGGTGTCCGTAAGCTCCATCAGCCTGTCCGCAAGGGTGGATTTGCCGTGATCAATATGCGCAATGATGCAAAAATTCCTGATTAGTTCCTTTGGGTATGCCATTTATCCTCCGAAAAAGCGTGTTCCGCGTATCACACACGGAGAACTCCGCCGTCAGTCAATATTTTATCAGTATGAATTATACACCAATTGCGGCAGTTTCGCAATACGGAACAATTTGAACGGCATAAAAACACCGCACACGGCGATGTTTGGCAGTTGTGCGGCGGGGAATGCGTTTCTTGGGTTGATTAGGGACTGTGCCCGTGAGCTGTTTTTATGTATCCGTTTTTGAAGCGCAGGCGTCAATCCTTTTCAACATGAGTTCCGAACAAAAGGCATATTGCCCGGCAAAGCTTATCACACTTGCCGTTGCTGAAATCAAAAAGTGTGATATGAGAGGGAGCCATGCCGGTGAGCATACTCAGCACGCCTTCGTTGCTGTTCGGTGCGCAGTCGATTCGGAGTTTATCTCCGTCAGTTACGGTGCAGCTGCCGTCCGGCTGAAGTATCACGAGAACATCCGTTCCGTCCGTCGGGCGAACATCGGAAAACAAGCCGAGGATTTGGAGCAGCTCGTTGTATTCCTCAATCAGCAGGAATTCCTCGGCGGCAATATCAACGGAAACCTGCCAGCTTTCGATAACATCCTGAAGCCTGAACCGCAAAAATCCGTTAAGGTTAAGAAGCGAATTATCGCAAAGGTAATCAAAGACCCTTTCGGAGATTTTGTTCGTGTCCGACTCGGGTGCGGAACCGAGGGCGCAGGGAAGTATCTTCTTCTTTTCATCAACGGAAAACGGAAGCATATCAACCATTCTTGCAAATTCAAAATAACGGAGATCAACAAGCATAAGCTCGCTCAGTGCTCTTGCAAAAAGGCGCAGCTCGTCATCGTCCGCAATGTTCAGCATCAGACGTGATTCCGAACGGCAGCTGATTTCAACATGTCCAAGCCCGCAAAGCCGCATCCGCCGCGCAAGCAGTGCGCGTATACTCAGCGGCTCGGATTCCTTAACAGCTTTGTTTCCATCATCATTTTCTGCTTCTGTCGGCATCTTATCGGCTGAATTGAAAACGGAGGGGGTAATAAATGCATCCGTTTTTGCGGCGGTGAAGGCATATTCGTCGGTAAGCACGGAATAGGTTTGCATATTGGCTCCTTTTTCGGTTGCCTGCGCGCGCACGGCGGGAAAAGCGGACGCCGGCAATAAAATCCACATTGTATTATGTGCAAACCGTGTAAAATGGTGCTTGACAATTTCTTGAAACTGCGTTAAAATTTCTGCTGTAATTGATGAACGAAGGTTTTTTGTGTGCGATGAACGGCATTCATGTTTTTCGAAAAACCGATTCGTTTCGAATCTTTATCGGCAGGTTGTCGGGAAGAGTAGGCTTGCACAATGCAGATTAAGAGAGGATTGACCCCGGGCTGAAAGTCAATCCCTGCCGCAGACCGAAAACCGCCCCGATGTTCGCTTGCGGCAGCAGTGCCTTACAACTGTTTTGAGCGGCGGAGTGCAGGCGCATTTCCGCAATCAAGGTGGAACCGCGGTATTCTGTTTGCCGTCCTTGAACTTTTGTTCAGGGCGGTTTTTTCGTTTTCGGCAGCAGAGCTTAAAAACGGCCTGCACGGCAGCAGTGAACATAACGCCGCTGATTTTGCTTATAATATCAACGTATAAAGGAGATTTAAAATGATCAACATCACTTTCCCTGACGGTTCCGTCCGCCGGTTTGAAGACGGCGTGAATGCATATGCCGTTGCAGAGAGCATAAGCCCGCGCCTTCGCAAGGCAACGCTTGCGGCAGAGCTTAACGGCGAGCTTTATGATGCGGCACTGCCCATTCACGGCGACTGCACACTGAAACTGCTCACCTTTGCCGACGACGGCGGCAAATGGACCTATCGCCACACGGGTTCGCACATCCTTGCACAGGCCGTGAAACGCCTTTGGCCGGAAGTCAAGCTTGCGATCGGACCTGCGATCGATAACGGCTTCTACTACGACTTTGACACGGATATTCCTTTCAGCCCCGAAGATTTTCCGAAGATTGAAAAGGAAATTGCAAAGATAGTTTCCGAAAACCTGCCGCTTGAGCGTTTCGAACTCCCCCGCGAGGAGGCTATTCGCTTCATGCAGGAAGAGGATGAACCCTACAAGGTGGAACTCATTCGCGACCTGCCCGAAGACGCCGTGATAAGCTTCTATCGTCAGGGCGATTTTGTGGATCTCTGCGCAGGCCCGCACCTTGAATCCACGGGCAAGTGCAAAAATATCAAGCTCATGAGCGTTGCGGGCGCATACTGGCGCGGCAGCGAAAAAAACAAGATGCTCAAGCGCATCTATGCAACTGCTTTTGAAAAAAAGGCGGATTTGGATGAATATATCCACATGCTGGAGGAAGCCAAAAAGCGTGACCACCGCAAGCTCGGCAAGGAACTCGGCTTGTTTGCAATGATGGACGAAGGCCCCGGCTTCCCGTTCTTCCTGCCCAAGGGCATGGTGCTCAAAAACAAGCTCATTGACTATTGGCGCGAAGTACATAAGCGTTACGGCTATGTTGAAATTTCAACGCCCATAATGCTCAACCGCAGCCTTTGGGAGCGTTCCGGCCACTGGGATCATTACAAAAACAACATGTACACCACCGTTATTGATGATGTGGACTTTGCGGTAAAACCCATGAACTGCCCCGGCGGTATGCTCGTTTATCAAACGGAGATGCGTTCGTACCGCGATCTGCCCCTGCGCATGGGTGAACTCGGTCTTGTTCACCGCCATGAGCTTTCAGGTGCGCTGCACGGCCTCTTCCGCGTTCGCTGCTTCACTCAGGATGATGCCCATATCTTCATGACTTGGGATCAAATGAAGGACGAAATCAAAAACGTCGTCTGCCTGTTCGACGAGGTTTATTCCACTTTCGGCCTTAAATATTCCATCGAGCTTTCCACAATGCCCGAAGACCATATCGGCGACGTAAAGGATTGGGATTTCGCAACCGAAACCCTCAAGGCGGCAATCACCGAACTCGGCAAGGAATACGTCATTAACGAGGGCGACGGCGCGTTCTACGGCCCGAAACTCGACTTCCACCTTGCGGACTGTCTCGGCAGAACATGGCAGTGCGGCACGATTCAGCTCGACATGCAGCTTCCCGAAAGGTTTGAACTTGAATACACCGGCGCGGACGGCGCAAAGCATCGCCCCGTCATGATTCATCGCGTTGTTTTCGGCTCTATCGAAAGGTTCATCGGCGTTATCACCGAGCATTTCGCCGGCGCATTCCCCACATGGCTTGCACCCGTTCAGGTCAAAGTCATGGCAATGACCGACCGCACCCGCGATGCCGTGTGCGATATCGCCGCAAAGCTCGAAGCGCAGGGTCTCCGCGTTGAAACCGATCTGCGCAACGAAAAAATCGGCTTCAAAATCCGTGAAGCTCAAATGCAGAAAATCCCCTACATGCTCATCGTCGGCGACAAAGAGGTCGAAAACGGCGTTGTTGCCGTTCGCGCAAGAAAGGGCGGCGATCTCGGCACAATGACCCTCGACGCTTTCGAACAGAAAATCAATGAAGAGGTCGCTTCAAAAACCCTCGATTGATATTATTAACATCGATATCTGATATTAACATCAATATCGATGTATACCGATGTTCGTAACACGTTCGGCAAAACTCTGATAAAGGAAAGAGGTGTCTTCAATGATAACAGATTCATATGATGATCAATCCCCTGCAAAAATCAATGTAAAGAAAAACGAGAACGCTATTCATGTGGATGCGGTCATTTACACTTTCTCTCAAGCGATTGAAAAGTACGTAATCTCTCACTATGACTGTCAGAAAATCGGAGAATACGCTATGGCTTGCGGAGCAACTTCTGTATATATGCTCAGGTATCACGGAAAGAAATTCGGCTTTTTTAGAACTTGGGTAGGAGCTCCTGCTTGTATAGTCCCAATTGAAGAATTATCAACTGTCTTGGACACGGACAAGATCATCCATTATGGCGGTGCAGGATGTCTCAACAAAGAAATCGCCAGAGGCAAAGTCATGATTCCAACAGAAGCCTATCGTGACGAAGGGACTTCCTACCACTATGCACCGGCCTCAGACTATATCCGGATCAAAAACCATGACGTTATTAAGGCTTTCATGGAAGAAAACAAGATTCCCTACGTTATGGGCGGGACATGGACTACAGATGCTTTCTACAGAGAAACCGTCAATAACTTTGAAAAGCATAAGGCTGACGGTTGCATCTCGGTTGAAATGGAAGGAGCGGCTGTTCAGGCGGTCTGTGATTTCCGGGGTTTGGAAGTATACATGTTCTTTACAAGCGGAGATCTACTGGATGCACCGGAATGGACAAACAGAACAGTACAGGGGCAGGTCAAACACACGCAACATGATCCGGGACATTTTGACATTGCTCTTGCGCTCGCAGAGTATGTGGTAAATCTGTAACAACAAATTCCCGCCTAACGAGGTAACCGCCATGAAGCAAATCACAAATAAGGAATACGAAGAGTGGCAGAAATACAAAGCGGAGAAAGCAAAAGTCCGTCCGCTGCTGCCGGGTTTGTCGGCGGAACATCGTTGAACGGAAAGGTTAAATGGATAGATGATGCCGGAAGAGCACTCAAAGAAATTATGTGAGCATAAAGCAAACGACCTGTCCGTCGGCAAGCGGGCAGGTCGTTTTTGTTTGTTTAAGTCGGAATCAATGCAAATTCACACGATTCGTATGTCGGTTATCAGCGGGCAATGAAGAACATTGCGGCGAACAGTATGCCGATGATCCAGGTGCTGAGGCTGATATCTTTGATCTTGCCGGTGAAGAGCTTGATGAAGATGTAGGAGATAAGGCCGAACGCAATACCATAGGAGATATTGTAAGTGAACGGCATGATCGCCATGGTCATGAACGCGGGAACTGCCGCAGAAGCATCGCTCCAGTCGATTTCCTTGACGCCGCCGATCATAAGGATGCCCACGAAGATGAGCGAAGCGGCGGTTGCACAGCTCGGAATGAGCGCGGCAATGGGCGCAAGGAACATTGCGATGAAGAACATTGCAGCCGTGAAAACGGAGGAAAGGCCGGTCTTGCCGCCTTCTGCGATGCCGGCGGAGGATTCAACAAAGGTGGTAACTGTTGAAGTGCCGCAGACTGCACCGAAACATGTTGCTGCCGCATCGGCGAACATGGCCTTGTTCATGTTGGGAACATTGCCGTCCTTATCGAGCAGATTGCCGGCGGAACATGCACCGTACAGAGTTCCGAGAGTGTCGAACATGTCAACCATGCAGAATGCGAGCATGGAAGCGATGAACGTTGCCGCAAAGCTGCCGACGCCGTTGGCAGCGATGTATTCGGAGAAGTTGAAGCCTTCGGTGAAAACTTTGCCGAAAGAAATGTTGAAGAAATCACGGAAGGGCTGGATGATGTTGAGAGAGAGCTTGCTCTGAACATTGCTTGCATAGAATCCGTCGATCGTCAGAAGGCCGAGTGCATAATAAAGCACTGCGCCGCCGATGATACCCCAGAAGACTGCGCCCTTGATCTTTTTCTTTGACATTGCGCCGATTGCGATGAGAGCCGCAATGGTGATGAGCAGGGGCATTATCTCTGCCCATGTAGTGTGGCCGAAGATAATGTTGAACGAGTGCAGGTCAACGAGTGTGGAATCGCTGTTAACAACGATTCCGGAATTCTGAAGCCCGAGGAATGCAATGAAAAGACCGATGCCCGGTGCAATTGCAGCCTTGACAGCTTTCGGTATTGCGTCAAAGATAAGCCTGCGGAGGCCTGTGACCGTGAGCAGAAGAAACACGATGCCGTCCACAAGAACCATGACGAGCGCATTTGCATAGGTAAAGCCCATGCCGATGCAAACCGAGTAAACAAAGAATGCATTCAGACCCATGCCGGATGCCTGTGCAAGCGGCAGGTTGGAAAGCAGGCCGATGAGCAGCGTTCCGAACACTGCGGAGATTGCGGTTGCGATATAAACGGCGTTATAATAACTTGCGCCGAGTGCGTCGCCTCCGAGCGTGGAGAACATTCCTGCGTTGACCATCAGAATGTACGCCATCGCCATAAAGGTCGTGATGCCCGCAACCAATTCGGTGCGAACTGTGGTGTTGTTTTGTTTGAGCTTAAACATGTTTCCTCCTCGAACTCAAAACTTTGCAGCCTTTTCAACGCCGAAAGTCAGCCGCATACGATTGCGGACATTCAGCCATTGAATCGCCGCATTTTATTATATCAAAAGCTTTTGGGTTAATCAATATCGGTTTTGAAAAAGAAGGAAAAGTGATTTTCGCGGTTGTTCATGCCGAACACTTGTGGTATACTGTTGACAGAAGCTTTCAAAAGCCGGCGAATGCGGCGAAAGCAGCACAAAACCAAACATTCCGGAAGGATTGAATATTATGAAAAAAACAAAACGAATTACAGCGGCGGTTCTTGCGGCAATGCTGCTTGCATTAAGCCTTTTTTCCGCATATGCGGAACCGCAGACACAGACGGAGATCTATTCCGAAAATTCGGCGGGCGAAACGGTTGTGCGGATACAGATCCGCCTGCGCGAGCTGGGCTACCTTTGGTTTAAGCCGACCGGGGTTTACAGGGCAATGACAGTAAAAGCGGTTGAGGAATTCCAAACCCGCTGTGTTGCCTACGGTGAAAGGCTTGGCGTTGACGGAAGAATGGGGGAGCAGTCCATGCTTGAACTGTTTGCGCCGAGTGCGCCGAAATTCCGAATTCCGGATTCGGTTCATCTGCCGCGCGGACCGATTGCGGACACATTAAAGGTTAAAGGCGAGGTTCAAAGCTGGAACACCGTAAAACAGAAATTGAATGTCAACGAGGAGTATACGGTTATTGACTGCAACACGGGCAAGGAATTCAAGCTCGTGTTCACCGGCGGGGAGAACCATGCCGAGGCGGAGTTGGCTTCCGAGTCGGAACTTGAAGCTTTCAACTATATCTGCGGAAGCGAGTATAACTTTCTTAAACGTCCCGTTGTTGTGATGTTCGGAGAAACGGCAGTCGCTGCCTCAATTCAATGCTATCCGCACGGCAGCGATTCCGTGGCAGATAACGGCATGGAAGGGCATGTCTGCCTGTTCTTTGAAGGCAGTCTGTCCCATGTGGGCAGCTTGCCCGATGTTGAACACAATGCAAATGTTTTTGCGGCGGCGGGCAGAGGATAAGAGTAAACGCTCATTATTGTCGTTTTTTAAAACGGTATTTAACTCGGCATTCGGGCATTTCGGACGGGATGCTTTATGTGCCGAGTTTTTGATTTCGTGCATAGAAAAAGATGTATTGCTGAACGATTCCGGAAAGCTTGCCGATGCTGCGTGCGGCGGCCTGAATTTCTGATTTTGCAGGCGCATGGCGGGCGGCCGGGGTGTCGGCGGTCGATGAGTCGGAAAAATACAGTTCGGTCATTGCACGCTCAATCCATACATCAACGGGGAAAGCATCCGCGTGTCCGAGAGAAAACAAAAGAATGCAGTCCGCAACCTTCGGGCCGACACCCGGAAACGTCAAAAGTTCCTTTCGTGCTTCGGCTGTCGGAAGCGACCGCAGCTTTTCAAGATCATAACCGTCGGCAATGCGTTTGGCGGATTTGATTATATACGGAGCGCGGTAACCTGCACCGATTTGCTTCAATTCATCTTCGGAAAGTGCGGCAATGCGTTCCGGAGTCGGAAAAGCGAAAACTTCACTGTTTTTACCAAAATCGCAATCGGCGGCTGCGCAATCGGAAAAGTACCGCACCGGCAGCTTTTCTCCCGCAAGGGAACAGAGCCTGTCAATAATACCCGATATACGCTTGATATTGTTGTTTGCAGATATTATGAACGAGATCAGCGCTTCAAACGGTTCCTGGTTAAAAACGCGAATGCCCGACGAACCGGGAAGGCATACCCGAAGCCTTTCGTCGGCTGCAAGCGCGGTTTCAACGGCGGAATAATCGCGTTTAAGGTCAAAATAATCGATAAAAAGCTGTGCTTCTCCCTTTGCGCACGGAGTGACAATAAGCGAATCGCCGGATTGCATAACAAGCACGGCACGCCCGCGAATTACGCCGGCGAACGCAAGGGAAGCTTCGGCACCAGGCAGGCCGCATTCGTCAAACAAACCCGCCTGCATACGCATGTGGGTTTTGACCCAACGGAACGCCTGCCCGCAGGTGCAGCATTTTTCAAGATCAAACGGTTTCACGCCGCTGACAACAAGCATGTTTTTGAAATATTTGAACTCCATATGCCGATTATACGGCAGAACGCGCGGAAAGGGAAGTGTTTTGACGAAAATATACAGCTGTGGCGGCAAAAAATGCTTGACAATGCACGCTGAATATGGTAACATTACTCATTGAGCCGCTCCGAAACGGTTCAAAGTGATGCGAAGGCATTCACCGGAAGGGCGAGACTGGTAAGAGGAGGAACTATTATAATGTACGCAATCATCGTAACCGGCGGTAAGCAGTACAAGGTTGAGGTTGGCAGCGAGATCATGGTCGAAAAGCTCGATGAGCAGATCGGTGCAAACGTCAATTTCGACGTACTGATGATGGCTGACGGCGAAAACGTTCAGATCGGCACCCCCGTTGTTAAGGGCGTTTCTGCAAAGGCAGAGGTTCTCGAACACGGCAAGGGCAAAAAGGTCGTTGTTTTCAAGTATAAGCCCAAAAAGGATTATCGCAAGAAGCAGGGTCATCGTCAGCCCTACACCAAGGTCAAGATCCTTTCCATCGGCTGAGAGGTAATTGCATGACCGAGATAACCGTTTTTTTGAAGGACGGCAAACCGATAGGCTTTGATGCACACGGACATACGGGTTATGCCGAATGCGGAGAAGATATTGTTTGTGCAGCGGTTTCGGCAATCACGCAGACCGCCGCAATGGGCATTTCGGAACTTGTACGTTGCCCGGCCGCACTGGAGATTAAAGACGGAGGGCTCTATCTGATGCTTGAAAAAACCGTTAAAGGTTCAAAATTGCAGCAGGCAGAGCTTATACTTGGAACGATGCTTTTGGGGCTTCGTTCCGTTGAACAAGATTATAGTGATTATCTTAAACTGACAGAGAGGGAGGTTTAACTATGTTCAGGATCAATTTGCAGCTTTTCGCACATAAGAAGGGCGTCGGCAGCTCCCGTAACGGTCGTGAAAGTGAATCCAAGCGTTTGGGACCCAAGCGTGCGGACGGTCAGTTCGTTCTTGCGGGCAACATCCTCGTAAGGCAGCGCGGCACACATTTCCATCCCGGCAATAACGTCGGCATCGGTAAGGACGATACGCTGTTTGCAAAGGTTGACGGCATTCTTCGCTTTGAAACCAAGCACGGCGGCCGCAAGTGCGTCAGCGTTTATCCCGAGGAAATCGCAGGCTGAGCTTTTCACCGAGCGAATTCTTGACAGCTCCGCAGATTCGCGCGGAGTGTAAACAAAATAACATAAAACAAAAAGCCGCGGTTTAACGACTGCGGCTTTTGTGCATGAATATGCATGAAGAAATGCACCGCTTCAAAAGTGCTGATTTGTAACAGCTTGTGCGGGCGGGATCAATGCTTGCTCATCATGCTGCGCCAGATATGCTTCGTGTCGCGCTTTGCACGCTTGGGAATGTCGGGATAAACCGCTGAAACGGCAGCAACCGCCGCTGCCATGCCGAGCGCAATTCCGGAGACAAAACCGATAGCTTTCATTTTGCGTACCTCCTGCTTTTTTTGAACAGCCGAAAAGCCGAAGCTGTTGCCTTATTAGTTTGTTCACGGGATGCGAAGCTCATGCGCAGAAGAGGCTGCGGCAAATTTTTCAATTTATTCACTGCGAAAGGTTGCTATTTTTTTTTAATTGAATTATACTTGAAGTGCGGCAGTGCGCCGTGAGCGGTAAAACGATACTGAAATGATTACATTAAATCGGAGGCAGAAAATGAACGATAATTCAAAGGCACATGTAAACGATGTTATCAAAACGATGCTTGAACGCAGCAGCATTCGCGCCTACACGGACGAAAAACTCACCCAAGAGCAGATTTCTCTGCTTCGGAATGCCGCACTCAGTGCACCGACGGCAATGAACGCACAGGATCAGCGGTTTGTGTTCGTTACGAATGCGGAAATCATTGCAGAGCTTGAAGCGGGCGTTGTGGAGGCGGCGTGCGCCGGCGGCGATGCTGCTTTTGCCGAAAGAATCAAACAGCGCGGCGGCAAAATTATGTACGATGCACCTCTCTTTGTAGGTATTTTTGCTCATCCGGCAAAATTTTCCGGGGTTGATGCGGGTATAGCGGTTCAGAATATTGCGCTTGCCGCAAAAAGCATCGGCTTGGATTCCGTCATACTCGGGCTGCCGAGGCTCGCTTTTGAAGGCCCGAATGCGGCAAAATACAAAAAACTGCTCGGTATAGAAGTGGAACGCGAATTCATGATCGGAATTTCTGTCGGTCATGCTGCAACGAGCAAAACCCCGCATGAGTGGGATTGCAGTCATATTATTGATATCAGGTAAACACGTGCAGGCGGAACGGGAAAGTTTGAATATTTATCCTGTTTTGTCCTGCTTTATCCCTGCCGTGCGCACAATGCCGAAAACGGCAAACGGGGCAATAAAAAAGTTTGGAGGCAGCTTCGGACGGTTTACTCCGAAACGGAAGAAATAAACGGGCACGAAGCGGTTTGAATATGAGTAGAATACAGGTGAATGTCGGCGGAGTCCGCATTGGCGGCGGTGCACCGATTTCGATTCAGTCCATGACAAACACGGATACGCGCAATGCTGAAGCAACGGTGAAACAGATTCTGGAGCTTGAGAATGCGGGGTGCGAAATCGTCCGTTCTTCGGTCTATGATGAACGCTGCGTTGAAGTATTGCCGCAAATAATATCAAAAATACATATTCCGCTCGTTGCGGATATCCATTTTGATTACAGACTTGCCATAGGTGCAATCAAGGCGGGTGTTGCCAAAGTCCGCATCAATCCGGGAAACATCGGCTCGGAAGCGGGCGTGCGGAAGCTTGCGGAATGCGCCTCGGCATACGGAGTTCCGATACGTATCGGAGTGAACGGCGGTTCACTTGAAAAAGAACTTTTGCAAAAATACGGAGTATGCGCGGAAGCAATGGTTGAAAGCGCACAGCGTCACGCGGAACTGCTTGAAAACTGCGGCTTCAGCGATATTGTTGTTTCGCTTAAAGCGTCGGATCCGGTAACGACTGTACGCGCCTATCGCCTGGCATCGCAAATTATGCCGTATCCGCTCCATATCGGTGTTACGGAGGCGGGCATGGGCGAGACCGCATTGCTGAAATCCGCAATCGGAATCGGCAGCCTGCTTATTGACGGCATCGGTGATACGGTGCGCGTTTCGATGACCGGAGGAGTTTTGCAGGAGGTTGAGGCAGCAAAGAAGATCCTTCGCGCTGTCGGCCTGCGTAAGGATGGGGCGGATGTTGTGAGCTGCCCGACTTGCGGGCGCACCCGCGTTAACCTTGAAGAAATAGTCAAAAAGGTTCGCGCTGCGCTGCCCGAAGATACGGGCAATGCAATGAAAATCGCCGTTATGGGCTGCGCTGTCAACGGCCCGGGCGAAGCGCGTGAAGCTGATATAGGCATTGCGTTCGGTTCGGTGAACGCAGTTGTGTTTAAAAAGGGCGAAATAATCTATTCGGATAAGCTGCCGCAAGTGGTGGACAGGTTCATCGCAGATGCATCGGAAATGATGAAACGGAAATGAAATGACATGATATGATTCTTGATTCATGCCTTGAATCTTTGAGCCGATTAACAAACCGAATCAAAGCAAAATGACTCGATCGCGGCTTTGCAATTGATAATGATTTTGCTTAATTAAGCCAACCCGAAAAGCGGAAGGAAGCTTTCACTGTTGAGAAAGCCATGTTGAAAATGAACAAGAGCAGTATGGAAGAATTGAATATGTACGAAAACATAAATGAGTACGGCGGAACACCCGGCTCGGCTGCGCCGGCTGATGTTCCGTTGGACGATCTTCCGCCGGCTGACAATTTCTCCGAAATGACGGCTGATGTTCCGTGGAGGGATGATCCGCCGGACGGGGGGTATTATTCGTACTCGGAGTACGGGGAATCCGGCATCGATGAGTGCAGGCAGCCCGATTCCGTGCGTGCAAAAAATCAAAAAGAAAATTCAGCAAAGAAGCAAAAAAACGGCGGACACTCAAAAAAGAACCTTGCCGTTGAGTATCTTGCAAACGGGACGGTTTCAATAAAGTCTGCCGTGCGCAGCAAAAAAACGGGCGAAATCAGTGTTGATGTCGAGTGTGCGCGTCTGCTGCTGCCTGCCGAAACGGAGGAGCTGGAAAAAAACATACAGGCGGAGCTGCAATATCAAACGGTCAAATGCAGCTTTGACTATTCCGAGGTTGTTGCGCGGCTTGTCGGCGGAGAAGGCGAACCCGAACTGCTGCTTCTGGATCTTTGGTGTGAAACTGCACCGCAGCTTGAACCGATACTGCGCCGTTCCCGCGTTGAACGGCACGGAGGCGAATATGTATTCTTTGTTCCGGAACGGTACACGCGCGCAGTGTCTCAGGCGGCGGCAGGTGAGTTCCGCGCATTTGTTGCGCACAGTTACGGTTGGAATACGCCGCTGCGCATTGTTGCCGATGCAAATGCGGATGACGGAATCGATCTTGCCGAACCGGTCGTAAAGCGCGATTGGGGCAGTGCGGCAGCTTTGAAAAAAACCGTCAAAACGCAGCGCAAGAACATTAAAAAGCTTTCTCCCGGCGATATTGTTTACGGAAAAGAAATTCTCAAACCCGAAGTTCAGCGCATGGCGGATCTGGACGATAAATCCGGGCGCGTCACTGTAAAAGGAACAATACTGAGCATTGAAACATTTGTTTCACCAAAGCGCGGAACGGTTATAATCACGGTTTTTATAACCGACCTCACAAACTCCGTTGCGGTAAAGCTATTTCCCGATGAAGCAGCAAAGGCGCGAACTTCACAGCTGCTTGAAAAAGCAAAGGAGGAGGGCGCGGCGCTGATGGTGCGCGGCTGGTTCAGGTACGATAATTATGCCCGTGATTACTGTATTTTTGCGGACGATATAAACCGTTATCCCGTCGAACGCAGAACTGATGTATCGGCCGAAAAGCGTGTTGAGCTGCACCTTCACACAAGAATGTCCGCAATGGATGCAACGGCGGATCTGGACAAAGTTGTTGAGCTTGCCGCAAAATGGGGGCACACGGCAATTGCAATAACCGATCACGGCGTTGTGCACTCTTTCCCGGAGGCCAAAAAAGCCGCCAAAAAGAACAATATAAAGGTTATATTCGGCTGCGAAGGCTATCTGCTTCCCGATTGCGAACTTGTTCCGCTTGAAAGGGAGTATTGTGCCGTTGCGGTGACATATTTCGGAAGCGGCATTCACGGGCGCGTGTTTGATATCGGCGCAGTGAAGTTCGATTCGTTCGGGCGCGTTATTTCAACATTCAGAACTCCGGTGAACCCCGGCGTCCCTCAGCTTCCGCGCATTGCAAAGCTGACGGGTTACACGGATGATGATATTGACGGTGCACCTCTGCTTTCCGAAGCGGTGAATATGCTTTCGGATTTTGCGGGAGGGGCGGCGCTTGTTCTGCATTGCCCGGAACAGCTCGATCTGCTGCATGAACTGACTGCCGCGGCAGGGCACGGAAAGGAACTCAGGCTCAGCAAAAACTGCGTTTCGGGCTCAATGCTGATGCAGTATCTGCGCCGTGACTTAAAGGCGGAGGAAAGACAGCTTCCGGAGCTGAATGCGGGTGCGGCAGCGGAATGGACAGCAAAAAACACGGCTGATTTGCTGAGCAAATGCCGTGAGCTGAATGTTTCGACGGTTCCGCTGATTGACTGCACGATAAAAAATCTTCACAAGCAGAAAACGAACCACATAGTGCTGCTTGCGGCAACGCAGCCCGGACTTAAGAATCTGTATAAATTGGTTTCGTATTCAAACCTTGACCATTTTTATAAGACACCGCGTATTCCGTGCAGTCTTCTCAACCTGCACCGCGAGGGTATTATTATCGGCACGGCATGTGAGGCCGGTGAGCTTTTCCGTGCAATGGTGGACGGAAAAAGCGAGGAGGAATTGCTGAAGATAGCTTCATGGTACGATTACCTTGAAATTCAGCCGATCGGAAACAATGCCTTCCTTGTGCGCGAGGGGCTTGCAAAGGATGATGAAGAGCTTCGCGATTTCAACCGCCGTATTGTTGCACTCGGCGAAAAACTGAACAAACCCGTTGTTGCAACGGGAGACGTTCATTTTATCGAACCGGAGGATTCGATTTTCCGCGCAATACTGATGTGCTCTCAGAATTTCAAAGACGCAGCGGTTCAGCCGCCTCTTTATTTCAGAACAACGGAAGATATGCTTGCGGAGTTTCAATATCTCGGCAGTGATAAGGCGTTTGAAGTTGTTGTTAAGAATACAAATTTGATTGCCGATATGTGTTCTCAGCTCCGCCCGTTTTTGGACGAAAAACAAACTTACTCGCCGGAACTTCCGGGCGCAGCGGATGAACTTAAGGGCCTTGCCCTGAACACCGCACACGAGCTTTACGGGGATCCGCTGCCGGAAATCGTCCAAAAAAGACTCGATAAGGAATTGAACTCAATCATCGGCAACGGTTACTCATCGCTCTATATGGTTGCGCAGAAACTCGTTTCAAAATCCCTCAGCGACGGCTATCTTGTCGGTTCAAGGGGTTCGGTCGGTTCGTCCTTTGTTGCACACCTTGCAGGGATAACCGAGGTAAACGCGCTTCCCGCGCATTATCGCTGCCCGAATTGCAAATACAGCGAATTTCCCGATGTCGGCGATGACTCACGCTGCGGGATCGACCTTCCGCCGAAAGATTGCCCGAACTGCGGAACTCCGCTGCGACGGGAAGGGTATGAAATTCCGTTTGAAACTTTCCTTGGTTTCAAGGGTGATAAAACTCCGGATATCGATCTTAACTTTTCGGGCGAATATCAGCCCGTTGCGCACAAGTTTACGGAGGTCATGTTCGGTGAAGGTCATGCCTTCCGTGCGGGCACGATTTCGGGCGTTAAAGATAAAACCGCATACGGTTATGTGCTGCACTATTGCGAGGAATACGGGCTGAACCTTTCCGAAGCGGAAAAAAACCGTCTTGCAATGGGTTGCGTCGGCACGCGCCGAACAACGGGGCAGCATCCGGGCGGCATTGTGATCGTCCCGGAAGATTTGGAGATTTTTGACTTTTGTCCCGTGCAGCATCCGGCGGAAAAAATCGATGCGGAAAGCATAACAACACACTTTGACTTCCACGCATTGGACGACAAACTTGTCAAACTTGACATTCTCGGACATGATGACCCGACGACGCTGCGAATGCTTCAGGATATAACGGGCGTAGATCCGAAGAGTATTCCGCTGCACGATGAAGAAACAATGTCAATCTTTAAGTCGGATGAGGCACTCGGAATATCCCTTAAGGAGCTGAAATGCGATGTCGGCAGCCTCGGCATTCCCGAATTCGGAACGAACTTTGTTCGCGGAATGCTGATGGATACGCGTCCGACAACAATGGAAGAGCTTGTTCGTATCGCCGGACTTTCCCACGGCACGGATGTGTGGCTTAATAATGCGCAGGATCTTGTGCGGGACGGCACCGCAACGCTGATGGAGGTTATATGCACACGCGACGATATTATGAACTATCTCATTGCACACGGCGGAGAACCCTCGCTGTCATTTAAAACGATGGAGAGCGTCCGAAAAGGCAAGGGACTTAAGCCCGAGATGGAGGATGCAATGCACGAGAACAATATTCCGCAGTGGTATATCGACAGCTGCAAAAAAATCAAGTATATGTTCCCGCGCGCTCATGCAGCGGCGTATGTTATGATGTCTTTCCGCGTAGCATATTATAAGGTGCATTACCCGCTTGCGTTCTATGCGGTTTATTTCACGGTTCGTGCGGATAAATTTGATATTGAACAGTGCCTTGGCGGCGCGGAACGCGTACTCGGCAATCTTGAGGAGCTTAAGGCAAAGGATAAACTTGAAACAAAGGACGAGGAACAGATAGTTATCCTTGAAATGGTCTACGAGATGAATCTGCGCGGAATCGAGCTGCTCCCGATAGATATTTACAAATCGAAAGCAACGCGTTTCACTGTTGAGGACGGCAAGCTTCGCCCGCCGTTCAATGCTATTGCCGGCTTGGGCGATAACGCCGCTCTGCTGATCGAAAAAGGCGCGGAGGGAGGACAATTTATTTCCCGCGAGGAGTTTGTGAAGCGTACCCGCGCAAATTCCGCCGTGATGGAAAAGTTGGATGCCCTCGGATGCCTTAACGATTTACCGGACAGTGATCAGGTCTCAATGTTCTGACGGGACGCCGCACGGACAGCAGGAACATCCGAACCGAGCGATATTCGGAAAATTCCGCAATATATGCAATGTTTTTTCGGAAAGCTATTGCTTTTTGAGGCAAAGTATGGTATGCTTACCCCAGTAATGAGTTTTTTGATGCGTTTAAGCCTTGAAATTGTGTTCAAATGCATCATTTCGGATGAGCGGCATGAGTTATTCGTGCATTTAAGAGTGGGCAAAACCCGCTCTTTAATTTTGAAAAAACCTTGCGCACGCATTGCGTTTCGGAGGAATTGCGGTTGAAGCTGACAGACAGGATTTTTGAACTCACGGAATCAAAAGTTCGTGAATTGGGCTATGAGCTCTATGATGTTGAATATCAAAAGGAATACGACAACTGGGTTCTCACCCTCTATATCGACAGTAAAGACGGAATTTCGCTTGACGATTGCGAAATTGTGAGCAATGCTGTTGATCCGATTCTTGATGAAGCGGATCCGATTGAACAGGCATACTATCTTTCGGTCAGCTCCGTCGGCATAGATCGCCCGCTGAAAAAAGACAAAGATTTTCAGCGCAGCATCGGCAAAACGATCGACGTGAAGCTTTATGCGCCGCTGAAAGGCAAAAAGGAGTTCTGCGGAGAGCTTGTTTCGTTTGATGCGGAATCATTTACGCTTCGCACATTGCCACGAAAGCCCGGCGAAGCTTCGGAAACGGTCACCGTTGGGCGCAGGCAGGCGGCACTCGTGCGTCCGCACATAGATTTTTAAACATTCCCGGGTCTGCGGGTTCAAAAAATTAAAATTTTAAACCGAAAAATATTTGTGATTTCTAAGGAGTATAAATATAATGAAGAACAATGCCGAGCTTATCAGCGCGCTTAACGTAATCAGCAAACAGCGCGGGATTTCCGTTGATATCCTTGCGGATGCTATCGAATCCGCACTTGTAAGTGCCTATAAAAAGAACTACAATGTGAACTGCAACGTCCGTGCGAATCTGGATCGCGAAACAGGTGCAATCGAAATCTGGGCTTCCAAAACCGTTGTTGAACAGGTTGAAAACCCCTTTACGGAAATTTCAATTGAAAAAGCAAAGCAGATAAATCCGCTTTATGAAATCGGCGATGTTCTCGAGGAAGAAGCGGACACAAAGAATTTCGGCAGAATCGCGGCGCAGACTGCAAAGCAGGTCGTTATGCAGCGCATTCGCGAAGCGGAACAGGGCGCAATCTTTGAGGAATATTCCGACAAAGAATACGAAGTTCTGACGGCAATCGTTCAGCGCGTCGAAAAGAACGGTGTTTATGTTGAACTCGGCAAAACCGACGGCATAATTCCGTTCAATGAGGTTATCGTCGGCGAAAACTATGCGCCGAATGACCACATCAAGGTTTATGTTCTGAAAATACAGCGCGACACGAAAGGCCCGCAGATTATCGTTTCAAGGACGCATCCCGGCCTTGTAAAGCGGCTGTTTGAGCTTGAAGTACCCGAAATTCAGAGCGGGGTCGTGCAGATAAAGTCTGTTGCGCGTGAGGCCGGACAGCGCACCAAGATCGCGGTTGCAAGCTTTGACCCCCAGGTTGATGCCGTCGGTGCATGCGTCGGACAACGCGGCACAAGGGTCGAAAACATCGTCAACGAGCTCCATAACGAAAAAATGGACATCATCGAGTGGGATCCCGACATTGCGGTTTATATCGCAAAGGCACTCGGTCCCGCAAAGGTTTTGATGGTTTATATTAACGAAGCGGAAAAGGCTGCAAAGGTCATTGTTCCCGATAATCAGCTTTCGCTTGCAATCGGCAAGGAAGGACAGAACGCAAGGCTTGCCGCAAAGCTCACAGGCTGGAAGATAGATATCAAGAGTCATTCCCAGGCTGAAGCGGATATGGAACTTGAGATGGGTTCCGTTGACGGCGTTCCCGGCAGCGAAAGCGGAAACGATATGTTCAATGATGACGAGGCATTCGGAGAGCAGGGGTTCAACGGTGCTCCGATGAATTTTGATGATTTCGGCGGGCAGAACATCTGATTTTCACCGAAACAAAATTTCAAACATGATTTAAATTTTAACCGAGGTTCTTGGTGAATCGGAACGGACTTCGGTACGGAGGTTGCGAATTGCAAAAGAAAATCCCTCTGCGCATGTGCGTCGGCTGCCGTGAGATGCGGCCAAAAAGAGAACTTGTGCGCGTTGTGTGCAGCAAAGACGGGCAGATTTCCGTTGACTTAACAGGAAAAGCTGCGGGACGCGGTGCGTATGTATGCCCAACGGAAGAATGCCTTAAAAAAGCCGTTAAAACACGTGCGCTTGAAAGGGCATTCTCTCAAAAAATCGAACCCGAAGTCTTTGACAGGCTTGCGGCGCAGGTTGAGCACTCAAAACCCGAACCGCAAAATTCGGCGGAAGAAAAGCGCGAAGCGGTGCCCGATTCGCCGAACTCATCCGCGAACAACAAAGAGGGGTGAGCTGCTTTGACAACAACCGACGCAAAACTCAACAATTCAATCGGTTTGGCGATGAAAGCGGGCAAAATTGCTTCCGGAGATTTTTCGGTTGAGAAAGCCGTCAGATCCGGAACGGCAAAGCTTGTTATGCTCGATGAGAGCGCGTCCGAAAACACAAAAAAACAATGGCGGGATGCATGCAGCTTCAGAAACATTCCGCTGATAAGAATCCGTGCAATGGGCAGCGCGATCGGAAAACCTGCCAGAATGGTTGCCGCCGTGACGGACGAAGGTTTTTCGGCAATGATAATTAAAAATTCCAACAAAAACAATGAAGCAATGACTGAACTTACGGAGGCAATGACCGATGACAAAGGCTGAATTATTAAACAACGCAAAAAGGATCCAAGCCGCAGCACAGGAATTGCTGGATAAAACGAGCGTCCTCAAAACAGACATCGGCAATTCTCTCCAAGCGGCAAAACGCCATGAAAGCAAACTTATCAGCAAGGAGCGCGCCGCAGAGGCGGAACGCAGAGAAAAAGAAAAGGCTGAACGTTTGATTGAATACCTCAATTCGGACGAGCAGCGCGGCGTTTACGTCAGCGATCGCGATTCCGCAGCGGGAAATGCCGCAGCGGGAATTCCCACAGTGGGAAATGCCGCGGCGGGAATTCCCGCTGATGCAGGCACCGAAAAAGCACCAAAGGCGGAGGCGGAAAAGGTACAGGGTGAACCGAGACCCGAAAATGCGGACAGGAAGCCCGAGAAGGGCGCGCAAAAGCCCGAACCGCCCGAGCAAAAGCCGGTGCAGCCCGCGCCGAAGCCCGAAGAAAACAAACCCGAAAAGGCGGCGGAACGGGAACAGGAACAAAACGTGGATAAGCCCGCCGAACATAAGCCCGAAAAGGCAGAACCGGTTCGGAATAACGTTGCTGACAAGGTCGCAGACAGTGTCAATGACGCGCAAGAAACAAAGGATAAAAACAACAAAGAAATGCCCGGAGCAAACAAAGAAACAAAACACAACAGCGAACAGGCTGCAAAAGCTAAGAATACAGCGGAAAAAACCGAAATTTCCGCAAAGTCCGACTCTTCCGAACGTGTTGCGGAACGAACCGAAAATGCAGAGCAGCCCAAGAAGAACGAGTCTCCCGAAAACGGAAGGAATTCCGACAGAAGCCGCAGTCCGCAAAGAACGAACGACGGCCGCCGCGGCGACAGGCCTTCCTACGACAGAAATTCACGCAGCGACAGACCGCAGGGCGACAGGCCTTCCTACGACAGGAATTCACGCGGTGACAGACCGCAGGGCGACAGGCCTTCTTACGACAGAAATTCCCGCGGTGACAGACCGCAGGGCGACAGGCCTCCTTACGACAGAAACGCACGCGGTGACAGACCGCAGGGCGACAGGCCTTCCTACGACAGGAACGCACGCGGTGACAGACCGCAGGGCGACAGGCCTCCTTACGACAGGAACGCACGCGGCGACAGACCGCAGGGCGAGCGCAGGGGAGATAACCGCGGTTTCGGCCGTCCGGATGACAAAGATGCACAGCAGAACAGGCAGCAGCGTCCGCAGCAGCGCCCCGTCGGCAGAAAGCCCGGAGAAGCACCTGCAATTATTCAAAAGGAAAATCGTGCGCCTGAAAACAAGAGCAGCTATGTTCGCACCTTCGACACCGAAAAGAAGGCAAAGAACAAAAAGACGATCATGAAGGAAACCGCTCCCTCCGCGAAAAACTGGGAGGATGACGGCGGATCCTACGGCGGCAGAAAGAAGAAAGCCGCAAAACAAACTCAATATCGCAAACCCGAACCCGTTGTTATCGAAAAAGCGGTTATAACGACAGAAACGATAACGGTACGTGATTTCTCCGAAAAAATCGGAAAACCCGCAGCGGAAATTCTCAAAAAGCTGTTCATGATGGGCATTGTTGCAAACATCAATCAGGATATCGATTTTGAGACCTGTGAGCTTGTTGCAATGGAATACGATATCGAGCTTGAACACCAGGTTGCAAAGACTTATGAGGAGACGATGCAGGAGAATGCCGAAGAAGTGGATGCAGAGGAAGATCTTGTTCCCCGTCCTCCCGTTGTCACGATCATGGGCCATGTTGACCACGGCAAAACTTCTCTGCTTGATGCGATCCGCAAAACTCATGTTACTGAGGGTGAAGCGGGCGGCATAACTCAGCATATCGGTGCTTACACGGTTGAATGCAACGGCAGGATGATTACTTTCATCGACACTCCCGGCCACGAGGCATTTACTTCAATGCGCGCAAGAGGTGCACAGGTCACGGACGTTGTAATCCTTGTTGTTGCTGCGGATGACGGCATTATGCCGCAGACAGTTGAGGCTATCAATCACTCAAAGGCGGCGGGTGTTCCCATCATCGTTGCGGTGAACAAGATCGACAAGCCCGAGAGCAACCCGGAAAGAGTCAAACAGCAGTTGACGGAACACGGTCTCGTGTGCGAGGATTGGGGCGGCGATACGATATGCGTCCCCGTTTCCGCAAAGAAACAGCAGAATCTTGATGAGCTGCTTGAAATGGTTCTTTTGCAGGCGGATGTTCTTGACCTTAAGGCAAACCCGAACAAAGCGGCAAAGGGAACCATCATTGAAGCTCAGCTCGACAAGGGCAGAGGTCCTGTTGCAACCGTTCTTGTGCAGAACGGCACTTTGAAAATCGGCGATCCCATTGTTGCGGGTATTGCATACGGCAGGGTTCGTGCAATGATGAACGACAAGGGCGAAAACGTCAAAACCGCAGGCCCGAGCTGCCCGGTCGAAGTTCTCGGCTTCAACGAAGTGCCTTCAGCAGGCGATATCATGAACGTTGCGGAGGTTTCCAAAAAGGTTGCGGAGGAACGCCGCAACAGAATCAAAGCGGAGCAGCTTAAAAACCTGTCCAAGGTCAGCTTGGAGGATCTGTTCAGCCATATTGCCGAGGGCGAAGTCAAAACGCTCAACATCGTTGTCAAAGCGGATGTTCACGGTTCGGTTGAGGCTGTTAAACAGGCTCTTGAAAAGCTTTCCAACGAGGAAGTCCGCGTGAAGTGCATTCACGGCGGCGTAGGCGCAATTACGGAGTCGGATGTTATGTTCGCTTCCGCTTCAAACGCGATCGTAATCGGTTTCAATGTCCGCCCCGACAGCGGAGCACGCAATCTTGCGGAGCAGGAAAAGGTAGATGTCCGCACCTACCGCATCATTTATCAGGCGATTGAAGATGTTGAAAACGCTATGAAGGGTATGTTCAAGCCCGTATTCAAAGAAGTGCATTTGGGTACAATAAGCGTCAGAAACACGTTCAAGGTCAGCTCCGTCGGCACGATTGCGGGTGCATACGTTCAGGACGGCAAGGTTCAGCGCAATGCGCAGGTTCGCGTTGTTCGCGACGGCGTGGTTGTTCATGAAGGCCAAATTGCATCGCTGCGCAGGTTCAAGGACGATGTCCGCGAGGTTGCTGCCGGTTATGAATGCGGCATAGGCATTGAGAACTTCAACGATATTCACGAAGGCGATGTTATAGAAGCCTACACGATGGAAGAGGTTAAACGCTGACAACAGAATAATCCGTCCCCGGCTGTGCCGGAAACGCTTTTTGCGCCGTGGTACAGACCGGGGATTAAATCAACGCTGATCAGATAAATTTCTGTCGGAGCGCTTACACATTAAACGAGAACCGGCATGTGTCCGAAGAACAGTTATTCGGAACGCGGAGAAGGCCGTTTGCAAAGGTGGGCTTGAACGACAGAAATTTAAATGCAGCATTTCGGCGGCAGGGATTCAAAACCCGAAAGGAAGCTTATGGCATCAGTCAGATACGACAGAATAAATGAAGAAATCAAAAAAGCACTGAGCGAAATCGTCCGCGAGATGAAAGATCCGAGAATATCTCCAATGACGACAATAATGCTCGTTGAAGCAACAAACGACCTGAAGCTTGCAAAGGTTCGGGTCAGTGTGTACGATAAGGATGATTCGGTTCGAAAAGAAACCGTTGCTCAGCTCAACCGTGCGGAAGGATTTATTGCAAGAGAGCTTGGGCGCAGAATCGATATCCGCCGAATACCGACTCTGAAGTTCACCCTTGATGACTCAATCGAGTATTCCGTGCATATTTCCGAAATAATCAACAAACTGCAAACCGAGCGCGCTCAGCTTGACGCGAATCGGAACAATGCGGAAGAAGATAAGGAAAACACCCAAAATGAAGACTAAACATGGGGCGGAGTTCGCCGATGTCCGAAAGTTTATATCCGATGGGCAGAGTTTCACGCTGCTCACGCACATTTCCCCGGACGGAGACACCCTGGGTTCGGCACTCGCGCTGAAACTGCTGCTGAACGCTCTCGGAAAAACTGCAGAGGTCGTTTGCTCGAACCCCGTTCCGAAGATTTACGGATTCCTGCCGGAATCGGAAACCGTCAAAATGCCCGAGGATGCCGAGGGCTATTGCCGCGTCATTGCCGTTGATTGTGCGGACAAGCCGCGTTTCGGCCGTGCTGTGCGTTTGTTCGATGCCGCGCAGGCAGAGGCATGTGTTGATCATCATGTTACAAACCCGCATTATGCCGAAGTGAACCTTGTTGTTTCGGATGCGGCGGCAACGGCGGAGATTGTTTATGAGCTTTACGGCATGTTCGGTATTGCAATCGATAAGCGATCCGCGATTTGCCTTTATACCGGAATAGTCACCGACACGGGCAACCTTTCATACAGCAACACAACACCGAATGCTTTGCGGATAATTGCCGATTTCATTGAAAAGAAACTGGTTGATGTTTCGGAGGTCAACCGACTGATTTACCGAACGGTGCCGTACACGAAAACAAGGGTTCAGGGCTTTGTGACATCAAGGATCCGTCTTGAGGATGAAGGCAGAATCGGCATAGGCGTGCTTACAAGAGCTCAGATGCTGAGCTTTGATGCAACAAACGAGGATTGCGAAGGCATTGTTGACTGTGTTCGTGATATCGACAGCGTTAAAATCGCAATTTTTATCCGAGAAGGCGCGGACGGAAGTTTTAAAGTCAGCCTTCGCAGCAAGGATGTCGGGGACGTTTGCCGAATTGCAAACAAATTCGGCGGCGGCGGGCATGAAAGAGCGGCCGGATACACGGCATGGCTGCCCCTTTCAACCGTTGTTGCGAGCGCGACAGAGGCGGCAATTGCAGAGCTGAAAAGGGATGAGAAACACGATTCTTTTCCCGGTATGCACTAATGCCCGAATGAAAAGCAATGATGCGTTTCAACAGAACAACAAAGGAATTATTGAGTAACAATGCAATTTGAAGGAGTAGTCAGCGTGCTGAAACCGCCGGGAATGACATCGAGCGATGTCGTGGTGGATATACGCAGAATCTTCGGCGAACGGCGCGTCGGACATACGGGAACGCTTGACCCTGCTGCGGCGGGCGTTTTACCCATCTGCATAGGCAGGGCAACCCGCCTGTTTGACTATCTTGTTGATAAAGAAAAAGAATACATTGCGGAGATTCGGTTCGGAGCGGAAACCGACACGGAGGATGCCTGCGGCACGGTGATCGCCGAAAGCAGCCGCATGGTTTCAAAAGCGGAGCTTGAAAAAATTTTGCCTGATTTCATAGGTGAAATTGAGCAGGTGCCGCCGATTTATTCGTCTTTGAGTGTGAACGGCGTTAAAATGTACAAGCTGGCACGCAACGGGAGCGTTGCAGCTCCGGTTGAGGAACGCAGGCGGAGAATCAGAGTTTTTTTGCTTGAAACCATTTGTGAACTCGAACAAAACAGCTTCCTCATCCGCATTCGATGCTCAAAAGGCACATATGTCCGTTCGCTTTGCAGGGACATCGGACGGGCCCTCGGCTGCTGTGCATACATGCCGTTTCTGCTGCGAACCGCTTCCGGAACCTTCGACATCAGCGAAGCGCATACGATCGCGGAACTGAAGGAACTGAAGGAAGCGGGGGAACTTCAATCGGTTGTTGTTCCCGTTGACGAGGCTGCGCGGCATCTGCCGGAACTTCGCCTTTTTAACCTTTCCGAAAAGCAAAGGACGCTTATTTCAAACGGAGCTTCGGTTGAATGCGGGCAGGCTGAGCCGGGAACGGTCTACAGACTGTATCTTGAAAATGAATTCATGGGCCTTGCGCTGCGGGATGATTCCGGATTGCATATCACCGTATGGTTCGGGAAGGAGAAATGAGCGTTTGATGCAGAACAAGGACAAAATTAACACGCCGGGCACAGAGTATACGAACGAAATCAAACCGGGTACGGTGGTTGCTCTCGGCATGTTTGACGGAATGCATGTCGGTCACAAGAAGATAATTGACGCAACCGTTCTGATAGCGCGGCAATCCGGACTTGTTCCTGCTGTGTTTACGTTTAAGAATCATCCGCAGGAGCTTTTCGGCAAAAAAATTCTTCGGCTTTGCAGCAATGAAACCCGCGCCGCTCTTATGCGCAGGCAGGGCATTGAGCTGGTTGATGAGGTTGAGTTTACAAGTGCGATTCGTGACCTTTCCGCAGAGAGTTTTATCCGAATGCTTGCCGAAAGATTGAACCCAAAGATTATTGTTGCCGGGTTTAATTACACTTTCGGAAAGAAAAAGCAGGGGAACAGCGAGACGCTTCAAAGGCTTTGCCAAAAATACGGAATCAAAACGGCGATTATTCAACCCGTGCTTTTGGGGCGCGAGCCTGTTTCAAGCACGAGAGTTCGAAACATGATAACATGCGGGAACGTTCAGGATGCACAGCTCCTTTTGGGAAGAGCTTATGCCCTTGACGGCATAATCGTTCAAAACAAGCGTATAGGAAGGACGATCGGCTATCCGACGGCGAATATTGAACCCGATTCCGCCCGCGTGATTCCCGCAGACGGAGTGTATGTGAGCATGGCGCGCGTCAACGGCGACATAATGCCTGCCTGCACAAACATCGGAACGAACCCGACTGTCGGCGGAACAAAACGCACGATAGAAACGCATATTTTTGACTATGACGAGGATATTTACGGACTTCCGATGACGGTATGTTTCGTTAAAAAAATCCGCGATGTCAAAAAGTTTGAATCGCTGGACGCTCTTAAGGAGCAGATTCGGATTGATGCAGGAATTGCAAGGACATATTTCGGCTGCTGATGCACGGTATGCGGTTCTTAAAAATGCATTCCTGCGGTCGATTTAAGTTCTGAGCCTGATTAAAATGCGGTAACTGAAAGGGAAAACTATGATAACTGTGCTTCTGTCCGTTTTTTGCCTCATTGCGGGTTATCTTCTCGGCAGCATAATGAGTGCGGTGAAGATTGCACGAAGCAAAAGCACGGATATCCATGCCTGCGGAAGCGGCAATGCAGGTTCAACAAATGTATTGAGAACCTTCGGCTGGAAATGGGGGCTTATCTGTTTGGCGAGCGACAGTGCGAAGGGTGCGGCAAGCGTCGGCGTGGGTTACGCCGCTGCGGCAATTGCTCCGGCACTGTTTTCGAATTATGTCATGCCCGAAAATCTGAGCGGAATACTCGGCTGCATAGGGCTGTTGGGTGCGATACTCGGGCATTTGCTGCCTGTTTTTTATGAGTTCCGCGGAGGGAAATGCGTTGCGGTCGCGCTTGGCGGTCTGCTTGTGCTGTCCCCGGTTCAGCTGCTCATTGCTGTCGGTTGTGCGGTTATTCTTATTGCAATAACAAAAATGGTTTCCGTAGGCTCTGTTGTCGGCACGATAATCGCGACTGCCCTTGTGATTTACCGCAACCGGGGCAATATTCCGCTGATGCTCATTGCTGTTGTGATTGCCGCTGTTGTCATCACTGCTCACCTTCCGAATATCAGGCGAATTATGGAGGGCCGCGAGAGACGGCTCGAAAAAATCGAGTGGGAGAAACAGCGGACTGAAAAAGAAGAAACATGCGGCAGCCGTCAAAATGACCAAAACTCCGCAAACGAGTCCTGATAAGCTGCGCTTAATTGTGAACCCGAACGCCGCACTGATTAAACTTTATATGTTAAACCGATATTGAAATGCCGTTCCGAAAACGTAAGTCGGGCGGCTTTTTATTTTGAATACGATGCGAATGCATTGCGACGGCCTGCAAAACCATATTGAACTTGCAAAAAAACGAACTTTTTTATTCCAAGGCGCGGCGGCACGTTTGAGTTGTGTTCACACCGCAAATAATGTATCAGGGAGGCCGATTCATGCAAATTATTGCACTCACGGGAAAAACATATTGAATATATTGCACGAACGTGATATAATTGTCATTCCGAAAAGGGCGATGAATCGGTACGGAGGAGAATCATTATGATAGATTACCATGTACACACGAATTATTCGGCAGATGCATCCGCAACAGTGACGGAGCAGCTTGAAGCCGCCGCCGAGCGCGGATTGAGTGAGATTTGCTTCACGGATCATGTTGATTTCGATAACGGCGATAAGTCAATGCAGCCATCGGATCTCGGTGCATTGCGGGAACAGCTTTTGCCTTACAACGGACTATATAAAGGAGTGCGCATACGCCGCGGAGCGGAAGTTGCTCTGAACGACGGGAACTGCGCCGAAAAAGCACGGCAGTACATCGCGCCGCATGACCTCGATTTTGTTATCGGTTCAATACATGTTGTGGACGGATTTGATGTTTACTATCCGGAATACTACATCGGAAAAACAAAACAGGATGCATACCTTTCCTACCTTCAGACGATTCTCACAGGTATTAAAACCTGCGATTACATGAACATACTCGGTCATTATGACTTCATTGCAAAGTATTCGCCGTATGAGGACAGGCGAATGACGCTTGATGTTTCAAAGGAGCTTTTTGCGGAGATTTTTTCATATCTTGCAAAAAACGGAAAGGGAATTGAAATCAACACTTCGGCATGGTGGGATGATCCCTGCTGGGGTGAGGATGTATTAAAGCTTTACCGCGATCTCGGCGGTCAATATATAACAACAGGTTCCGATGCACACAGAAGCGACAGGGTCGCAAAGCGCATAAAGGAGGCGGAGAAACTTGCAGCGGCGGCAGGCATTCCGCTGATTGCGACGTTCCAAAGAATGAAACCGATATTCCACCCGCTCGGAAGCATTTGATGCGAATGCACTTAATCGCGCGGATGCCGGTTTGGGCAGCTTTCGTAAACAGCAGGGACTGATCCTTTGCTGCAGCGAATGACTCGGCTGATTTTTGAGTTCGGCTGAAAACAAAAACATATTGTTAAACCTGAAAGGATGCAAGTTGACAGAAAACGGTTCGCAACTGAATGAAAACCCGCCTGAAACACTGACGGTGCATTCCGCTCTTGAACGCTGCGTGGATTATATCGGCAGGGTTGATATTGATTTTATCTGCGCGCTGGCGCGGGTCGATAAAGCGGAAGCATTTCAATCTCTCAAGGGTGCGATTTACTATGATCCCGAAAAGAGCTGTTTTGTTACGGCGGAGGAATACCTTTCCGGAAATATTATGAAAAAGCTTGCTGCCGCAAAATCGGCACTTGAGCAGCAGGCTGAAACCGCAAAAACGGCAGGGGATGAATCTAATACCCGAAAGCAAATGCCGGATGATTGGGATTTTTCGGAAAATATCTCTGCGCTTGAGGTTGTGATGCCGCCCGTTGTGCAGCCGGGGCAGATAAAGGCGTCAATGGGCAGTCCGTGGATTCCCGCTTGGGTCTACCGTGATTTTATAATTGCTTTAATCGGTATCCGTTCCGCTTCCGGAAAGCCGAAAATCAGCGTTGAATACATTCGCGCCGCAAATCATTATATAATTCACGGAAAAAAGCATTTCACGGACTTTACGCGTGCAAAACTTACTTATGGCACGGAACGCATGAACGCTTTTGAGATTATAGAGCGAATGCTCAATTCGCGCGAAATTGCCGTTTACGATACATATATTCCTTACGGCAAGGAACAGCAGGTTCGCCGTGTCAACAAAGCCGAAACTCTGCTTGCGCAGGAGAGAGCGCGGCAGATTGCGGAAAGATTCTCATTCTGGCTCTTCAGGGATGAGCCGAGAAGAAGTCAATTGCTTAACTACTACAACGAAAACTTCTGTGCGATCCGTCCGCGGCATTTTGACGGCAGCAGAATGCTCCTTCCGGGCAAAGATCCGAACATTAAGCTGCAAAAGCATCAGCTGGATGCCGTGAAAAGAATCGTGCATTCAAAAAATATCCTGTTGGCGCATCAGGTCGGCGCGGGCAAAACCTATGTCATGGCGGCAGCGGCAATGGAAATGCGCCGGCTTGGCATTTCAAAACGCAATCTGTTTGTTGTTCCGAATAATATTCTCGAACAATGGCATTATGAGTTCACCCGGCTTTATCCTGCGGCGGAGGTCATTGTAATTGAACCGAAAAGTTTCACTCCCGCAAACAGGAACCGCGTTTTGAAACAGATTATTGAAAGCGACTGTGACGCGATAATCATGGGTTACGGCAGTTTTTCGCTTATCCCGCTTTCGCGCGGGGAGCGTGAACGCGAATTGAACGCACACCTTGCGCAAATTGCGGAGTCCATGCGCAGTGCAGTGTACAGCGATGCATATATCGTGCTGAACAGATTTGCGTCGCGCATTGAACACAGGCTGCAAAAGCTCTGGGAAGAGGAACAAACTCTTCCGAAGGGTGCCGTTTTTTTCGATGACCTCGGGATCGACACGATATTTGTTGACGAAGCGCATAATTTTAAAAACATCAGTATTGAAACCAAACACGGCAGTCTGCCGGGGCTGAACCCGAAGGGCTCGAAAAAGTGCGATGATTTGATGGCAAAACTCCGCTATATACAGCGCACGCATGACGGACGGGGTGCTGTTTTTGCAACAGGAACCCCGATCACGAACTCCGTTTCGGACATGTACACGATGCAGCGGTACCTCGGCTATGAACATATGGACGAGCTGAATCTGCTTGAGTTTGACAATTGGGTCAAAATGTTTTCCGAGGTTACGGAAGAATTCGAAGTTGAGGCGAACGGTATAGGCTATCGGCTGCGCCGCAGGCTCAGCAGGTACTATAACCTGCCCGAACTGTCGCTGCTGTTTTCGGATATTGCGGATTTGTATTTTACTCCGGAAGACGATAAAAGGATTCCGCATAAGGTGAATTATATCAACTGTACCGTTCCGGCAAGCGAGTCCCTCAGAAAGTATATTGAGGAGCTTGCGGTGCGCGCAGAGGCGGTAAAGAGCGGCAGCGTTGCCCGAACGGAGGACAACATGCTGAAAATCACGACGGACGGCAGAAAAGCCGCTCTCGACATGCGTCTTGTTAACCCCGAGGAGCCTGATAATCCGAATTCAAAACTTAATACATGCGTTGAAAATGTGTTCAGAATCTGGAGTGAACGCGATAAACTGACCCAGCTTGTGTTCCTTGACCAAAGCACGCCGAAGGACGGTTTCAATCTTTACGACGATATAAAACAAAAGCTTATCCTGCGCGGCGTGCCCGCGGATGAAATTGCGTTCGTTCATGATGCTGTAAACGACGCAATGCGAACAACGCTTTTTAACAAAGTCCGCAAGGGACGCATACGTGTGCTTATCGGTTCAACTTTCAAACTCGGCATCGGTGCGAACGTTCAAAACAATCTGCTTGCGGTGCATCACCTTGATATTCCGTGGCGTCCGTCGGATGTTACCCAGCGTGAAGGCCGAATGCTGCGTCAGGGCAATCGGAATGACGAAGTAATGATATATCGCTACATCACAAACGGGAGCTTTGATGCTTATTCGTGGCAGCTTCTTGAAAACAAACAACGGTTCATATCTCAAATTGTAAACGGTGATTGCCCGAGCAGAAGCGGTGACGAGGTTGATGAAGTTGTGCTCACATACAGCGAAGTCAAGTCACTCGCCGTCGGAAACCCGCTCATAAAGCGGAAGATTGAGCTTGAAACGGAGCTTCAGCGCAAACTTGTTTTGAAATCAAAGCATGAGCGCGCAAGGACAGAAGCGGCGGAGCAGCTTTTGCAGTTGCCGGCAAAGAACAGCGAATTGCTGAAACTGCGCGACATTCTTCAAAAAGATATGCTTCTTGCGGAACAAAACACCGGCGAGGGGTTTTCGATGATGCTTGCGGGCGAGAATTATACACGGCGGCGCGATGCGGGCGAAAGGCTGATAGAGCTGCTTGCGGAACATGCATTTATACGTGAGGAAAAGCGAATCGGCACATATCGGGGGTTCAAACTCTTTCTTGCGAACGATATTTCGGGGGCAAGGCGAATCTTTCTGCTCAAGGGCAGTGGGACCTATCGTTCCGATTTAAGCGAAAGCGCGATGGGCATCATTGCAAGGCTTGATAACGTTGTTAACGGCCTTAAAACACGGCTTGAAGCTGCACTCGGCAGCATAGAGCGTATGGAGCAGGACGAGGCGGAGCTGCGTTCGGAGTCTGAAAAACCGTTCCCGTTTGAAACGGAACTTACGGAACTGCGCCGTGAGCTGAAAAGGGTCAACGGCGAACTCGGAATGCTGTAAATTTGGATGATATATAAAATAACAGTCGGCTGATTGTTGATTACGGAGGAAAAAATGCAAAATCAGCACAATTATTCCGTTGATGATATAAAAGTAATGGAAGGCCTGGAGGCGGTTCGTGTCCGTCCGGGCATGTATATCGGCAGCACCGGAAGCAGGGGTCTGCACCATATGCTTTGGGAAATCGTTGATAATGCCGTTGATGAAGCGGCAAACGGGTTTGCAACGACCGTCAGCGTTACAATTAACAGGGATAATTCCGTGGTTGTTGAGGATAACGGCAGGGGAATCCCCGTAGGCATTCATGAAAAGCTGCATGTGTCCGGCGTTGAAGTTGTTTATACTCAACTCCATGCGGGCGGAAAATTCAACAACGATTCATACGGGTTCTCGGGCGGATTGCACGGTGTCGGTGCATCGGTTGTTAATGCGCTTTCCGAATATGTTGAGGTTGAGGTTGCAACGGGCGGAAAGCTGTATTCAATCAAATTCCACAGCTATGAAGATTCGGACGGCAACATGCATTCCGGAATTCCTGTCGCGCCGCTTGCCGAGGTCGGAAGAACGCGGCGGCAGGGCACAAGGGTAACATTTTTGCCGGACAAACGCGTTTTTGAAACGATTGAAATGAATTCCGAAGTCGTTGCAAAACGCCTGCGCGAGCTTGCGTACCTGAACAAAGGGGTAACGTTCAAATTCACCGACAACAGGCTGAAGGACGAAAATAAGAGCCGCGAGTACAAATACGACGGCGGCATTGTGGATTTTGTGTGCTATCTTAACAGTGAAAAAACCCCGCTGTATAAAGAACCGATATACTTCCGCGGAATGCGCGGCACGGGCAAAGATGCAATCATCGTTGAAATTGCAATGCAGCATAACGATGGCTATACCGAAAGCATCTTTTCATATGTCAACAATATTCCGACGACCGAGGGAGGTACGCATGAAACCGGATTTAAGTCCGCTCTGACCAAGGTCATGAACGATTATTGCCGTCGAACCGGAATCCTGAAGGAGAAGGATGCGCCGCTGCCGGGTGAGGATTTCCGCGAGGGACTCACGGCGGTCGTGTCGCTTAAAATGAGTTCGATTCAGTTTGAAGGGCAGACGAAAACAAAACTCGGCAATACCGAAGCGCGTACGGCGGTTGAAGCTATTGTTATGGACGAGTTGACACCGATACTTGAAAACCTTAAGAATTCGGATCTTGCCGCCGCAATTGCGGACAAAGCGGTGAAGGCGGCAAAAGCGCGTGAAGCTGCAAGAAAAGCAAAAACCATGGCGCGTGAAAAGTCCAAGCTTGAAAACGCACCTCTCGTCGGCAAGCTTTCAAGCTGCACGGGCAGAACACCGGAGCAAAACGAACTTTTCATAGTTGAAGGCGATTCGGCAGGCGGCAGCGCAAAGCAGGGCCGTGACAGACGGTTCCAGGCAATACTGCCGCTGCGCGGCAAACCGTTGAATGTTGAAAAAAGGCGCATTGAGCAGGTGCTTGAAAATGACGAATGCCGCTCCATCATAACCGCCCTCGGAACCGGCATAGGCGAGGATTTTGAGCTTAAAAACCTTAAGTATCATAAAATCATCATTCTCTCCGATGCCGATCAGGACGGTGCGCATATACGCGCTCTGCTTCTTACGTTCTTCTATCGCTACACAAAGGAACTGATAACGGGAGGGCATGTTTACATGGGTATGCCGCCTCTTTACAAGGTTCAAAAGGGAAACAATGTTACGTATGCCTATGACGATGAAGAACTTGCCCGAATTACGAAAGGCATGAAGGGGTACACCTTGCAGCGGTATAAAGGCTTGGGTGAAATGAATCCGGAGCAGCTTTGGGAAACGACGCTTAACCCTGAGAACCGTTCCCTTGTTCAGGTGACGATTGAAGATGCGGCGTATGTAGAACACCTTGTAACGCTTTTGATGGGAGACAAGGTTGCTCCCCGCAAGGAGTACATCACCGAACATGCGAATTTCAACCGTGTGGATTCTTTTGAGGACAAAATCGGTTGATGTTGAAGTTTAACACCGCTTCGGAGTACAACGCGATACACAATTCAGATTGATTAGTGCAGCTTGCGGTCAATCAAAACCGAACAACAAACAAAAAGCATCCGAAAGCAGCGGAACTGCACGGATGCTTTTGGATATTTATCCGAAACAAAAAACTAAACGATTTGAAAAATATAAAACTTCAGATAATCCGTCTCGGGTACATTCCAAAGAATCGGGTGATCAGGAGCCTGCTGACGCGCTTCGATTTGACGCAGCTGAACCCCTGCATCCTCTGCGGCATTGTGAAGCATCTTACGGAAAAGCTCATCGGTCATGAAATGCGAACATGAGCAGGTTGCAAGATAGCCGCCGCGCGGAAGGAGTTTCATTGCTTTTGCATTGATGGCTTTATAGCCCTTTACCGCACTGCCGATCGTATCCCGACTTTTGGTGAAGGCGGGCGGGTCGAGTATTATGTAATCATAACCGTGTTTGCGATTGGATTCCATATCGGTCAGAAGATCAAAGACATCGGCGCAAACGAAATCCATTCTGCCCGAAAGCCCGTTCAGCTCCGCATTTCTGCGCGTTTTTTGGATTGCATCCGCAGAAATATCAACGGCAGTGACATGCTTTGCACATGCAGCGGCGGCGTTCAGTGCGAATGCGCCCGTATGCGTGAAACAATCGAGAACCGTTTTGCCGGCGGCAATCTTTGCAGCGGCACGACGGTTATATTTCTGGTCAAGGAAAAAGCCCGTTTTTTGTCCGTTGATAACGTCGATTTCGTATTTGATGCCGTTTTCTTCAATCATTACCAATCCGCTGTCCGGTGCGGGAGGCAGGAGATCACAGCTGATAAAGCCCTTGTGCTGAGTCAGACCTTCCTTTTCGCGTATGGCGACATCGTTTCTTTCGCAAACGGCCCGAATATTAATACCGAGCTCTTTGAATACTTCAATAAACAGCGGAAACAGGCGGGACTTAAGCATTTCGGTGCCGAGGGAGAGAATTTGAAAAACAAGAACATCTCCGAATCGGTCCACCGTCAGCCCGGGAAAACTGTCGGCCTCACCGAAAATAATTCGACAGCAGTCAAAATCGTTTCCCATGACCGTTTGGCGGTACTCAAGTGCGTAACGAATTCGCCTGCGGAAAAAGGCATCGTCAAACCTGTCGTTTGCATTGCGCGAAAAGATGCGAATGCGAATTTTGGAATTGTCATTTATGAACCCGGTTCCGATGAACCGATCCTTTTTTGTATAAACATCAACAAGCCCGCCGTTCGTATAATCACCGTCAACGGAAAGCACCTCCTCCGCATAAACCCACGGGTGCCCGCCTTTGAGTGCGCGTTCCGCCTTTTCGGATACTTTTGCTTTCGGATACATTCGCATTATTAACAAACCAACCTCTCTGCCGCATTCGGCAAAACTGTTTGTTGAATATAACACAATCGGGCGTGGATTTCAAGTGCGGTTTCAACTTGCCGTGCCTGCACAGCGAAAAAACGGTCGAAAGTGTTTGTTCTGCCTTGATTTGCGGCAGATGCGCCGTATCAGTCAGACAGTGTCGGTTCGAAAGGTTCAACGGCGGAGCAGCTTATCTCATATGCAGTGCGCATTTCCTCCGTTCCGTCTTCAAAAACTTTTTTATATTCGCGGCTTTGCAGCCTTCCGATAACGTGCATTCCGATGCCGACCTTCATATCCTGCAAATACCTTGCGTTTCGTCCCCATGCGATACAGGGCAGATAGTCGGATTTGCCGTACCGCCTGTTGACTGCAAGCAGAACGTCCGCAATTTCACGCAAAAAAGGGGTCGTTCTGTATATTACGGACTTACAGATGTATCCGAACAGTTCAACTTCGTTTTTGTATGCAAAAGCATCGGTTTCATCCGCCGAAGCAGGAATGAATTCACGTGCAAACACGGTGATGATAAGTCTGCTGCCTTTTTCAGTCTGTTGATTATAGGAACGTATCTGTCCGTGAACATGAAAATACATACCGTGTTCAACAGGGATGCCGCCGAGCAGTCGTTCGCTGACGGTGACAGGTATTTTATCCTCGGTTCCGCTCAATCTTTGAACGGTGAGCACAAGCTTGAAAAAAGCCTCTCCGTAAATTGTATGACTGTATTCCGGGCCGTCCGTAACCCTGCCTGAAAGACTGATGCTGTTGTTTGTATCCGGCATATTGCCCTCCGTAAGTTCGAGTATCACTGAATAAGCGCGTTTTTTAAAAAACAAGGTAAAGTTCCTTTGCTTTTTCTGAAAACGATGCCGTACAGTGGCCTGTTTAAATTCTATTCAACGATATTCAAAATAGACTTGTTGATTTGGCCTTATGCATATGATAGAATAGCGCGAGAAAAGAACAGGACGGGAGAAATATGAAAAATACGAAGCAGGATGAAACCTTTTTGCGGGAAACGAGGCATGTTATCGAGCGGCATATCGAGCTGTATCCGAAATGTGAGCCGGACGACATAGTAAAGCTGCTTTATCAAAGCGAATTCGGCTGCGGGCATTTTGTACGCAGCAAGGAGATCGCGGAGGAATATCTGAAGAGGGAGTATGAAGCGTGTATGCTGACAACGAAAGCCGCCGCTGCCGGGGAACACCCATTGACGGATGAAACAGGCGGGATGTTCGTTCGGGTGCACCTTGAACCTTTGGCACGGTACGGTATACCGCTTTCAAGGCTTGCGGAGCTTTTTGTGCGTTCATCGGAGGTTCGAACGGGTTCAACGGACGGAATTCTGAAAAAGCTCGGCTTGCTGAAAGAGATCTGCCGGCAGGGGAAAACTCCGTTTGACGAAGAAACGCTGTCGGCTTTTCTTAAGAAATACGTTGCGGCGGGCTGCCCGGCAATACATCACAGCGAGACTTACCGTCGGCTTTACCATCCCGCGTATCGCGTGATTTGCAGAGAATTCCTTCCCGAACTGATCGGCGGAGAATGCGCAGGCTCGGAACCTGAAATTCATATTTAAGATTCAAACAAAAACTGAATTTAAGGAGAAGTTTAAACAAAAGGCACAGCCGAAACGCAGTTGCGGGCGGCTGTGCATTTTTGATTACAGCGATTGAGGCGGCAAAAGAAAGCTCGTTAAAAATCGATCAGATTTCAACATTGCCGTTGCCGGGGCGTGCGCAGGTGATTTCAAGATTGCCGTTGCGCTCACGAAGCTTGTCGATAAACTCTTTTTCTTTCCGCGCATCACGCAAAGTGATCTGGTAGGTGAGCTTGAACAGGCTGCCCATGTTGGTGGTCTTAACACGGATGAGCTCATGGCGGGAAGTGTATGTGCTGAAAATATCATTGAAAACCTCATCATAGCTGAGACTTTCGGGAATGACAATCTTGAGGTCACGCTCTGCGGAACCCGCTTTGCCGAAATTGATGCTTGCAAGCGCAATGTCAACCAAAATAACGAACACGGCAAGGATGACCGCAATTGCAATATAACCCATGCCCGTTGCAAGGCCGACAGCCATTGCGAGGAAGATGCTTGTTATTTCACGCGCTGAAGCGGGGGCGGAACGGAAGCGGACAAGGCTGAAAGCACCTGCAACAGCAATGCCTGCGCCGAGCTGTCCGTTAACAAGGGCGATAATCGTTTGAACTATCATCGGCAGAAGCACAAGGGAGACCGAAAGGCTCTTGGAGGGACGATTTCTGTATCGACTGCAAATGGCGATGAGAACGCCCAATGCAAGAGAAACAAGCAGGCAAACAATAAACCCGCCTGCGGTCAAGGTGCTTGTGGTGGAGAAAATACTGTCGATAACGTTGTTAAGCATAGTGAAAAATCCTTTCGTTTATGGATGAAAACATTGGGCACGGAACGATACCGGATCGTTCAGCCGCAATATGCAGCACCGCGTTTTTGAGAAAGAATGCGGTTAAGTTCGATGTTATACGCGGTTGCGTATTTTGAGAAGCTTGTCGGAAAGATCCTGTGTTCATCAAGGAGTGCGGCAAGCCAAAGCGGCAGAGTGTGCGGAGTTTTAAGCTCCATTATGCATTTGCCTGCGGGCAGAATGGGGTCGCCGTACGTGCCGCTTAACAGGTCGAGGTTGCGCGTTCTGTAGCGCAGATTTTCGTCGATTGTCAGTCTCAAATCCCCGACGCCGTTTTCCGCATAGGCAGTGCGTTCGCAAAATATTCCGAAAGACGGCCGAAGCTCCGGATAAAAGCGGAGCGCATAATCAATTTCACGCGCAATTTGCTTGTCGGGGCAGGGCGCATCACCGCAGAGAAACTCCATTGCATCGGCATAGGGCATTTCGATTCGGCGCTTGTACACAACACCTTTGTATTTCTTCTTAAGTTCAATAAAAGCGTTCGATTCTACCGACGGAGTGCCGTAGCACCGCAAACGGAGCTTTTCCTTATAAATCGGATGCTCTATAGAGGCACGAATCAACCGCATGTCGGCAGTGTCAAAATAAATGCTGCTGACAGTGCTTTTTCCGTAAGAATCAACATGCATATGCTGCAAAAGCACGGGCAGCATTGCGGCGAACTGCTTGTCCGAAATAATATACTTTTTCTCAATACGGGTAAAAATGTTATCAATTTTAACCGTTTGCAATGTCACAACCTCCGTTTCTGCCGAAATGCACCGGATGCGGAGCACTTCAGAATAATCCCGCTCGGCACAACGGCGGAGCGGGCGGTGAGACCATTCTCGCATTACCAATATTATACCACTGAAACAGGGAGACCGAAAGACAAAAAGGGCTCTTTTAACGGCAAATATTGTATATAGTACTTTGAAAACGGTCAAACAATGCTTAGTCGGGAAGATTGTCAACAAAAATTCATAATATATCGAGCCAGATTCCCATAGGCAATTTTGCGAATGTCCGCATCGCTCAAGCCCATGCGGCTCAGCTTGTTCGCAATCAACGGCAGTCCGCTGCTGTTTTCAAGCCCGTCGATATAGCGGTTCATGCCGTCAAAATCCGACCCGAGCGCAACGCAGTCGATTCCGCCGATTTCGATGAAATGCGCGATATGCCGTATCACATCGTCGAGTTCGGCAGTGCGTTCATCGGTCAATTGTCTGTAATAAAAATTGACGCCGATTACACCGCCTTGTTTTGAAATCGCGCGAATATGCTCATCTTTCATGCAGCGCGGGTGACTGCATAATGCACGCGCATTTGTGTGCGACGCAAACACGGGGCGTGCTGCAATGCCCAACACATCGTCAATGCCTGCATCCCCGAGGTGTGCAAGGTCAACAGCCATTCCGATTCGGCACATCTCTTCAACAACACGCTTTCCGAGGGCGGTCAAGCCCTTTTTGCTGCCGCGTTTTCCGGCCGGATAGGCAAGACTGTTAACGTCATTCCAAGTCAGCGTCATTGCGCGCACTCCGAGACGATACAGCATTCGAAGGTTTTCAACGCTGCCTTCGACAGCCTCACCGCCTTCAACGGTCAACACTGTTGCAATTTTGTCCTGAGTTACGTCAAAATCACGGGAGAACGGCACAAAACACGGATTTGATTCAAGCATTCGATAATAGGAATCTATCATGTTAAGGCATTGACTCAGCGGGTTCTGCTTCAGCAGCATGTCGATCCATGCGGCAAAGAACTGAAGCTTCACTCCGCCCGCTGCCATGTTCCGAAGGCTCATGCTCTGATGCCCGGAGACGGTTTGAATATCATAATCATAGTATGTCATCCCGTATAAAAAATCACAATGCGCATCTGCAAACGGCAGCTTGTTTGAAGCACTGTTCTCTTGCGGCAGAATTTGTTCGACCATGTTAATCCCTCCAATCTGCAGCTCCGCATGCCGCGGAGGCCGACCGTATCACAATATTATAACACAAAACGAATAAAAATGCATTCGATAAAAAAGCGCGGCGGGTTGTTGAGAACAGATAATTTCTTCTGCGGAAGACAATCACCGGACGGAGATGCGGAGTATGATATAAAATACCGAAAAAAGTCACAATTTATTTTCAAATGGAGTCGAAAACCTATTGTAAAGAGCAAACCGCAATTGGTATAATAAGGTGCGGAGTTCGGAGGAGCTCTGCAAGGTGCTTTTGTATATTAACCGGAGGTGACGCAAATGAAATGCAGAAATTGTGGCCACGATAATCCCGAGTATTCCGAAGTATGCGAGAATTGTGCAGTTTCACTGCGCTCGGAGCCGCAGCGCGATGATGATACCCCGTCTTGGGGTTTCGTTGACGAGAACAAGGATATCAGGTTTTCTTTCGGAGGGCGAAATGCCGCGCAAAACAATAATCCCGCAGGCATGAACCAAAACACTGACAGCGACCTTGATGAGCTTGAAAGACAGTTCACATGCGACGTCGGTGATTGGAACGAAGTTCAGAGACGTCCGAACGCAAGCCGACAGAATAATAACCGCCAAAACGCTGCCGCTGCGCAGAAGAATGACAGAACAAGCAGCCCGAACGGAGCGGAACGGGCGAACCGCAGCAGTGCGCAGAATACACAGGGCGCATTCGCCGGTGACAGACTTCCGTGGGATAACGATTCTGCAAACGCACGCAGGCAGCAGCCCCGCACGGAAAGACAGTCAAACCCGGATGACGAATATGATTCCGATGATTTCGATGATGCGGATGCATACGACGGCCGCGAGCGCGGGAACAAGCGCGCGAAGAAGCAGCGCGGAAAGGGCAGAGATTCGACTGATATTCAAGATGATTTCGACACTGCCCGCACGAGTGCCGATTACGGAGCAAAGCGGGGCAGACGCGATGATTCATATGATGAATTTGAAGACGTGAACCGCAGAAGCGATCGCAAACGCGGAAAAGGCGGTGCGTCCGGTCTGCGTATTGCAATAATTGTGCTTGCTGTTGTGGCCGTAATTGCGGCCGGCGTGCTTGCATACACCCTTTTGAACGGCAGCAGCATCGGCGGCGAAAAAACAAACAGCGTTATCGTCAACCCCAACAATCCGGACAGCTACTATATCACTGTTTATGCAAAAGCCGGTTCTGTCCTTGTTTATGAGGACAGCACAGGTGCACAGACCGAACAGCAGGTTCCCGAAAAAGGATATGTAACTTTCAATGTTGCATCCAACCGCCTGCGCCCGATAACACCCATTGAGGGCGAAAGCTGCGACATTTACCCCTCGGTAAGTCTCAAAAATGCGGACGGAACGCTGACAAAGCTGGAGATTCCGCGCATAACGCTCAGAGTTCCGACGCTTAATGCATCCTTCGAAACGGCTGAAGACATAACGAGCGACAACGGCGTTATAGAAATCAAAGGGCATGTTGACTTGACTCAGACAGATCTTCAGAACAATATGCCTGTTGTCACAATCAACAACGAAACCGTGCAGCCCGCGCCCGACGGCAGCTTTGCTTACACAACAAAGCTCGACAAGGGCGAATACGAGATCGTCGGTGAAATCAAGCTCGGCGGATACATGATCATGCGCCGAACCTTCAAGGCAACCGTCAACAAGCAGCTGACCGCAGCCGACATAATTTCAATACCCGAGGAAGTTGATACCCGAGTTCTGAATGTTGAAACTTCAATTGAACTCACCGGTACCGTTCCCGCAGGAGCTGTGCTTCAGGTTGTTCCCAAGGATGCGGAATGCACCGTTAAGGATCAGCCCACAGTTGACGAAAACGGGAACTTCAGGTTTTCCGTAAACCTTCCCACCGCCGCAAAGTGCTATGAGCTCCAGCTCACCGCAACCCTTGCGGACGGAACGGTTTACACGCGTCCGTTCTTTGTGGAACGTCCGCCGGTGTTTAACGAATATGTTCCCACCGTTTGGAGAGGTGATTACAGCGAGATGTCAAAACCCGTCCATATCACCGACCTTCGCGGGTTTGTAATTGAGGGAACTGTTGCAGAGATTACCTATGATGACGATTATCTCGTTGCAACGTTTACCCTTAACGATGGACATACGATCAGCATTGAGTATCACGATCACTATTCTGCCGCACGCCAGCATCCCATTGAAGCGGGCAAGCAGTACAAACTCTACGGATTCTCAAAGGGCGTGGACGAAAGCGGTATGCTCCGGATGTATATTTGGTTCGTGAGTGACTGATCAGATGTTCGGATAAGTTTGGAAACAAAATAACCTGCGCGGCGGCTGCTTAACGGCAGCCGCTGCGTCGATACTGCAACACATCGCCAAACGGTGCAGCTTTCAAGAAAACACATGGAGAAATAAGATGAAAATCTGGGCAAGAGTTCGAAAAAACAACAAAACAACGGAACAGGATGTCGTTGAAATCCCGCAGAAGGACGCTTCCGAAGTGGAGGACTGGCACGAAGCTCTTTGCGAGTTGTGCTCGAAATTAAACCTTTCACGCCCTGTGATTCTTGATAAGCATGTCAATGAGCTGCTCCGCTTTTCACACACCGTGTTCCGCCCGGATGATTTTATGGAACAGGTAACGTTTGACAGGCTGGAGGTTGAATTGTTTTAGCGGCGGTTCATTGCACCCCGAAACGTTGAGAACAGGAAGTGTTTTTCAATCGAAAAAACGAAAATAAACGAATGCTCGGTGATTACTCCGAAAAGGGCAAACGACCCGTGATGTGCGCAAAGCATGCATCGCGGGTTGTTTTGTTTTCGGCAGCAGTGTTCAAAACCTGTAACTGTTTATCGGTAATATTCATATTTTATAGCAAGCCGTGTACAAGCCCGACATTGGAGCCGGCGGCGAAGCAAAACAATAAGAAAGGAGCATCTCGGCAGTGCGGGAGCGAACGGTACTGCGCTGCAATGATGTGGTGAATGATATGAGAAATGATAACGGAAGCAGGGGAAACGGCTTTCAGCCTTTTAATCCGCCGAACAGAGGAAGACAGCAGGGAGGCATGAGGCAAAGCAATTTCGGCAGCGAGCAAAACATGGGCTATGATAACAGCATGCAGTTTGCAGGTAATGCGTGCGGTTTCCCGCCTTGCAGCGGCTGCCGCTGTGAATGTACATATTACGGTGCAACGGGCCCGACGGGAGCAACAGGTCCGACGGGCGCAATCGGAACAACGGGCGCGACCGGTGCAGTGGGTGCAACGGGAGCGACAGGCGCTACGGGAGCAACAGGAGCGACAGGCGCAACAGGTCCGCAGGGAATCAGAGGCATTGACGGTGCAACGGGTCCTACAGGTCCGCAGGGTATCAGAGGCGTAGACGGAGCAACAGGCGCAACGGGAGCAACAGGCGCAACGGGAGCAACAGGAGCAACGGGTCCGACAGGCGCAACAGGCCCGACCGGAGCAACGGGAGCAACAGGGGCAATAGGCCCGACCGGAGCAACCGGTGCAACAGGAGCAACGGGTCCGACAGGCGCAGCAGGAGAAACAGGCGCAACGGGAGCAACAGGGGCAACAGGCCCGACTGGTGCAGCGGGAGCAACAGGGGCAACAGGCCCGACAGGCGCAGCAGGAGCAACGGGAGAAACAGGTGCGATAGGCGCAACGGGAGCAACGGGTCCGACAGGCGCAACAGGCGCAACCGGAGCAACCGGAGCAACAGGCCCGACAGGCGCAGCAGGTGCAACGGGAGAAACAGGCGCAGCAGGAGCAGCGGGAGCAACGGGAGCAACAGGGGCAACAGGCCCGACCGGTGCAGCGGGAGCAACAGGGGCAACAGGCCCGACAGGCGCAGCAGGAGCAGCGGGAGAAACAGGTGCAACGGGAGCAACAGGTCCGACAGGCCCGACCGGCGCAGCAGGAGCAGCGGGAGAAACAGGTGCAACGGGAGCAACAGGCCCGACAGGCCCGACAGGTCCGACAGGCCCTGCCGCCGAACCTGCCCGGTCGGCAGCGTTGATGTCTGCAGTTCAACCGACAGGAGAAGGAACGACTGTACCGAATGGGGGAGTGCTGCCTTTGACAAACATTCGCAGCAGCGGTGAAGAACTCAGTGCGGATGCGGCAAATAATGCGGTGCGTTCCAATGACGAAAAACTGTATCATATTGTATGGAACGTAAATGCGGCGGAAGAGCAGGGCTCCGGAACTTCGGGTGATATTGTGATTGCGCTTGAATCGCTTACCGGGGATGTGTATGGTTATTCTTCGGCAAGCACGACCGCAGCCGGCGGAAATCCTGTGTCCGTTTCAGGCTCGGCCTATGGGTGGATTCCCGCAGGAACGGAGCTTGTGCTTCGAAACAGAAGCGGAAGAACCATAGCGCTGCATGCGGCTGCAACTCCCAACGGCGACTATGCAGGCGGGATCACGGTGATTAAAGCATAGATAATGCGGCAGTGAACGAGCCGGAAATGTGCCTTCGAAAAAGAGACGGTGCAGGTAAACTCCGCCTGCCGCGTGCGGGCGGAGCAGGCTTTCTGCAAAACAAAATCCGGGAAACGGGGGAGCGATATGGAAGGTTATAAAGTGTGTGTTTATGCAATTGCAAAGGATGAAGCGAAATTTGCCGCGCGCTGGGCTGAGTCGATGAGTGAGGCGGATGCTGTATATGTTCTTGACACAGGGTCAAGCGATGATACTGTAAAAATACTTCAGGCGCACGGGGTAAACGTTCGGAGTGAAATAATAACTCCATGGCGGTTCGATACGGCGCGGAACAGGTCGCTTGAACTTGTGCCGGAGGATGCCGACATCTGTGTTTGTACAGATATTGATGAGGTTCTGCATCCCGGATGGCGTGCAGCGGCGGAAAAAGCGTGGTCAAGCGGCGCGGATATGCTGCGCTATCGTTATACGTGGAATTTCAACGAGGACGGAAACGAAGGTACGGTGTTCTATATAGATAAGATACATGCACGGCATGGTTTTAAATGGGTAAACCCTGTACACGAGGTTCTTGAATATGAGGGAGAAGGCAGTTTCAGACATATCATTGCAGAAGACATTCAGCTTGATCATCTTGCCGATGCATCAAAATCACGCGCACAATACCTGCCGCTGCTGGAAATGAGTGTGCGGGAAAATCCGGAAAACGACAGAAATATGCATTATCTCGGCAGAGAATACATGTTTTACGGCAGATGGAACGATTGTATTGCGACCTTAAAGAGGCACCTTGAAATGAAATCCGCTGTCTGGCGGGATGAGCGGAGCGCATCGATGCGCTTTATTGCACGTGCCTGCACGGCACTGAATGATATTGCGGAAGCGGAAAGCTGGCTCTATCGCGCAGCGGCGGAAGCACCGTACCTACGTGAACCGTGGATCGAACTCGCGGGCAATGCATATGCACGGCAGGATTTTGAAGGTACACTGTATTTTGCACTTAAAGCACTTGCAATTGAAACCCGCCCGAAAACATACATAACGGAACCCGCAGCATGGGGTGCCGCTCCGTATGATTATGCTTCTCTGGGGTATTTTTATACGGGCAGAAAAAAAGAAGCACTGATAATGGCTGAAAAAGCCGTTGAAAAAGAACCGCAGAACGAAAGATTAAGAGCAAACAGAGATATTATTGCACAGCTTTCGGAAACGCTTTGATTCGTTATTTTTGTCGGAGAGGCTCGATTCGAACCTTTCCGACAAAAAATGAATCGGCAAGCATTTTGATAACAACTTATCATACAGCAGGAGCAGGATTATAACAGCTGACAATATATAATGCAGTTAACCGATCAATTCAGGTTGCATGTTCGGCGGATTTGCGCTATAATAATACTGTTGTGCGAAATGATTCGCCTAAATACGGAGACGTATCGAAGTGGTCATAACGGGACTGACTCGAAATCGTGGTCGCTACTCGGTAGCTCCCTGACCGGAATCCCTTGATTTTATGGGTTTTTTCGGGTATTCTTAACTTAATATTTTTGCTTGTTCTCCCCATCAGTTCTCCCCGTTTTCCGAGGTGCTGATGTTGAGATAAATACGGAGCGGTATCGAAGTGGTCATAACGGGACTGACTCGAAATCTCCCTCGGCAAACGGAAGTAAAACTTCCGAAAAGCCTTTAACCGTGCGGGTTTCGGGCATTCGCCCGCCGCAGGCACACCGTGAGTTCTAACAGGAATTCTAATACAACCGAATATTTGCGTTAATCTCGGTTTCCCGAGTTAACATACATGGAGAGGTATCGAAGTGGTCATAACGGGGCTGACTCGAAATCAGTTTGCGAGCAATCGCACATGGGTTCGAATCCCATCCTCTCCGCCAACGGAACCCGCATAAACCCAGTGTTTATGCGGGTTTTCCATTCCTATATTGCAAAAGTAAGCAGTATCTATATTGGGGAGCAAATCTCGATGTGAATTGCGCAGTTTGTTCCCCAATGGTATATCTGTGGTAAGAGTCGAGAAATCGGCTCTTTTCTTATCCCCTTTTTGAGGAATAGTAATGTATATGGGTAACGAACTATTAAGTCCCCATAGTCAGCCGCCCCTATCCGTGGGCGGCATTTTTAATACCGCCAAAAGTTTTCCCTTATTTCGATTTCGTTTCCCCTAAAATACGGTGCAAAATAAGGGAATCTTATTTTGCTGTTCTCATAGTTCGACCCGTCAGAAACAAAAGATGCTGCCCCACCGTTTCCGGTGAGGCATGGATTATGTACTCTCTTTCATCATTCTTCTTTTACATCGCCACTGTTCGTTCTCACGCTCACGGCGCTGTATGTACTTGAATTCCCGAATGAGTTCCTTATATTTTTCCGTGCGCGGGTGCGCCAGCCTTTGCGGTGACGCCATAAAGCTTACGAATTCTGCTTTGGCGCAGTACTGTATAGAGCCGAGTTTAATGCCGGTTAAGGTTTCTTCCCGTATCCATTCGTGAATGCGCTGCGGGCTGTGGCCGACCAACTCCGACGCCGTCTGCGTAGGCAGAGCCTCCGGCAGCTCTGCCCACTGTGAACTCAGCCACCGCCGAAAGGCTTCGCAGTTTTCCGGCGTGGCTTCAAACATCGGGAGCGGATGCCATTCGGTGCGGTTGGAGAACATGCCGCTCAGCTCCGAGAGGAAACCGGGTTCGGTATCCATACGGGCTTTGAACCGCACCGCATCCTCTGTCCGCACCCGATATTTATGGGTTGTGTGTCCCGTGTTTTCGTGCGGGATATAGTTGTTGTCCATCAGATATTTCATTTTCCGCGTGGAGATGTGCAGGTACTGGCGAAGCTCGCTCCCGCTCATAAATTCTTTTTCAGTCATATATAAAATCATCCTTTCCGTCAGCAAAAATGCGCCCGCCGTGGACGCATTATTCTTTTGCTTTATTAAAGATACTGCTGATTACATCTGCGCTTTCCTGTTTCTTGGACTTATCCAGATGGGCATAGATGTTTGCCGTTGTGGACAGGTCGGAGTGCCCGAGGAAGGTCGATACATTCAGCAGCGGCACATCCTGATTGATGAGGATGCTGGCGAAGGTGTGGCGCAGATCGTGGAACCGAATTTTGCGCAGACCGTATTGCCTGATCAGGTCGGCGAACCGCTGTGTGACCCGATTCGGGCGTATCAGCCCGCCGAGCTGATCGACGCAGATATAATCGTCGTATTTGCGGTTGTAGCTGCCCTTGAACATTCGGCGGTACAGGTCCTGCTTTTCCCGTTCCTCGCACAGCATTTCATACACCGGGTCCGGCAGCGGCAGTGTGCGGCGGCTGGATTTGTTTTTCATTTCCTCCACGGGTTCGACAATGACCTTGCCGTTTTCTTTATACTCAATGATTTTGGTGTCGAGCAGTATGGTTTTCTTTTCCCAATCTACCCTCGACCATCGTGCGCCCAACGCCTCGCTGCGGCGCAGCCCCAAGCCGCCCGCCAGCATAACCGCCGGATAGATAATATCCCCGCGGATAAGCCCCAGCATGGCGATCAGTTCTTCTTCGGAATAGTTCTCACCCGTGAACTTATTTTTCTTCGGGCGGTCGATGCGGTCAAAGGGGTTGGAGTCAATCAGTCCGTCCTTGAAAGCCCGCTTGAAGGCACTGTGCAGGACGGTGTGGTAGTGGATAACGGTGTTGGCGACAACGCCTGAGGCGAACATCCAGTCATAAAAATCCTCAATGTCCTTTGCGGTGATGCTGCCGACCGTCAGTTCCTTGCGGGCAGTAAAATACCGCCGAATTCTACCGTTTATCATTCCGCGGTAGCTTTCGGCGGTACTCTTTTGAATGTTTTTCTCGATCTTTTTATAGTAGGCGCACATATAATCGTAGATCGGAATATCCGAGGCAGGCTTTTTGTTTTGCGCGATCTGCTCGGCGTAGGTCTGTTCAAAGGCTTGCACCACCTCTCGGTAGGCTTTGTTCACCTTTGATTTGTTGGCGCTTTCGGGCAGTCCCAGCGCACGCCATACAGGCTTTGTCCTGCCGTTCTCTCTTACCTGTATCACGGCATAGAGACGACCTTTCTTAGCCTGTACGCTGGCTGCAAGTGTTGTCGTGGCATTCATTTGCTTTCACTCCTTTTTTGTTTTTGCCGACACGAACAATATCACAACTCACCGCACAAGTCCAGACTTTTTCGGAAGTTTTCTCAAGAAAACAGACCTTTGGGTTCGAACTTGAGACTTCTCTTTGCCGCAGATAGTCAATGAGCTGCGATTTGGCAATGCGGTTTTCTCTGCCGACCTTCACCGCTGGAAGAGACTTTTCTTTTATCAGCTTGTACACGGTCTTGGTGCTGACCCGCAGGATCTCGGCAACCTCGGTGACGGTAAGCGCCGCCGGATAGCAGCGCAATTCTTTTTCGTGTTCTTTTTTCGTCATAGGCAATTCCTTTCTCCTACATCGTTATGGTAGGTCCGTTGTTTTCCTCGGCGGTCACATCTTCCTCGCTGTCGGCTGCGGCGGTGAGGATGCCGACTACAAGCCCGATAACGGCACCGAGGTTGGAGGCATTTTCCTGCGCCTCAATGCGCTTTCGGCGTTCCTCCGGGTCCTCGGCAGTGCCGTCAATTATACTGCCAGCCTCCAGAATACCGCGCAGGCCAGCAGCGACAGCGCCACTGCCGATACCGCCGTGGCTATCATAATTTTCAGTATTTTTCGGTGCAGTTTCTCTATCGTGCTGTCCAGCGTCTCGGTACTCTTTGAAAGGGTTTCGGAGCAATTCAAAATAAACTGCTCTTGATTCTTCCCAGCCTGTTCGACGAGGCTTTCCATCTGCGCCGCCGTCTTGCGGTTCTCCGTTACCACTTCCCGCACCGTCTTTTCCATATACTCCGCCTCGATATTCTGTATCTGGATGCAGTGGTCGTTCAGTTCCTCCGCCGTTGCCAGCCGTTCGATCATCTGATACAGCTTCGGCTGAAACTCCACCGCGTCTGCCAGCAGCTTGCTCTCCCGTTTGCGCTGCTCTATCGGAATCGCATACACCTGCGGCTGATACGGAATCTGTTCCAGCTCGGACAGCGTCCGTACGTTTTTCTTCCTCAGTATATCCATTGCCGAGTTCTGCTGTGTGCTGTTTTCTGATTGTGAATTCATATTCCAATACCTCTTTCAAATATTTTTCATCGTGCAGGCGGATATCTCTGCACTTCATTCCGTTCAGGCAAGTGAAGGTGATATATTTTTGCTCGTCCGTCCATGTTACGCCGTAGCCGAGCCGCTGCATCTCCCGTATAAAATCTGCACGGCTGCCGCTGCGGTTCATCACAAAATCAATATCTGACATCAGCTTGAACTTCCAACTGTCACCCTTTGCCGCGGCGCGGTACTCGCGGCTTGAAATTTTTGCACCGTCTTTTTTATACGGTTCGAGAACGCTCAGTCCGTGCTGCTGACAGATGCCGTCGCTGAGTGCGCGCAGCTTTGTCAGCGTTCCGGGGTTTTGGCGGAGCTTGCTTCCGTTTTCGTAATGCACGGAGTTGATGACAAAGTGGTTGTGCAGATGCGCAGCATCGGTGTGCGTGGTCACCAGCACCTCATGTCCCGGCCATGCTTTTTGCGCAAACGCCAAACCGATTTCGTGCACCTGCTCGGCGGTCACGCTTTCGCTCGGCGAAAAAGACTGCACATAATGATAAAAATTCATTCCGCCTTTTTTGTGATGCGCAGTCTTGGTCGCCATAAATTCCGTGAAGGCATTTTCGCCGTTGCAGTTTACGCCGCTCACCAATCGGCGACCGCTGTCCTCGTCCGCAACCTTTTTCTGCTGCAAACAGTATTCGATCACCGCTTTCATTGCGCTGATGCTTTGATGGGATTCGGGAATAAAACTTACCGTTGCCATTATCCTTTCCTCGCAATCTCCAGCAGCTGCTCGTAAATCATCTTCTGCCCGTCGATCATATCTTCGAAGTTATACGAACGGAACGCACCCACATTGATCTTTGCCGTGATTTGATTTAAGTTGTTGCCGATGCGCTTGAGCTCGATCAGCAAGGGCTTCACATCTTCCGCAACATGGATGGGCGTTTCCAGCGACAGCAAAACGAGATAGTCGGTGATGCTGCGCTCGGCGCGCTTGGCGTTGCGCTCGATGCGTTCTTTTTCGGCTTTGGTCAGCCGAATCGTCAGCGTAGTGTCACGCCGTCTGGGTTTACTCATTTTATCACTCTCCGTTTTCAAATTCAGTGGGTTCGGGCTGCCGCCCGAGAATAAGGGGCGAGTTGCGACGAGCGGCGACCGGACAGCCGGACGCTCTGCTTGCCCCGGACGAAGTCCGGGAAATCGGTAAAACCGACGCTCCCGCAAACGCCCCGAATTTGCTTTATTTTCGGTGCATCGGCGGTTTATCCCAACTCCCCGCCGAAAGCGGCACAAACCGCCTGTAAACCGCCGACAGGGACGAAAGGAACGCTTGGGACGAACCGATTGGGGGTACACCGATTTAACCGTCACCAACGGCACTTTCGTCACCGGCAGAAAAGGAATATTCGATTTCCAGCAGTCGGGCGCCGTTGCTGCGATGACTGCGAAAGCGCACGCCGAAATCGGCAAGGCGATATTCCCAAAGATTCATCAGCCGTTTGAATCCTCTTGCCGATACCGCCTGTCCTGCGTATTCGTTATACCGTTCGCAAAACTCCGTGTTGCTGCCGCTGTAATTTTTCTGCACCTTCATAAATTCGACCAGCAGCTCCATCTCCTTCGGCAGCAGCATTTCCCGATTCTCCATGCTGTCGCCGAGCATTTTCCAAACAAATTCCTCTTTGGAAAACCGCAATTCAAGCTGGCGATCCTCCACATCACGACCGGTGCAGTAGAGGGTGGCGCTGTCGGCATTGCGGCGGCTCTTGTCCAGCACAAAGGCGGTATCCACTGCGCCGACGATTCCGGTGGTGCCGGTCAGCTTGTTGAACGGATCGCTGTCGCCCTGTTTGCGCAGGTGATGCACCAGCAGAAGACAGATATCAAGCTCGTCCGCCAGCTGTTTTAATATCCGTATTTCCTCATAGTCGTTTGCGTAAGAGGTGTCGATGCTGTTGTTGCGCACGATCTGAAAGGTATCCACCGCAACAAAAACCGTGTCGGGATGCTCTTTCACAAAATACCGTATCTGTTCGCACAGACCGTCGGACAGCGTTCCGGCAGAGGTAGCAAAAAACGCATTGGGCGGCACTTCGTCGGTGATGCAAAGCAGACGGTTCTGCACGCGGCGCAGGGTGTCCTCCAAGCAAAGGTACAGCGTTGTTCCTCCGGTCGTTTTCAGATCCCACATCGGCTCGCCCTTTGCAATACGCACACACAGATCCAGCACCCACCACGATTTACCGATCTTTGATGCGCCGCCGAGGATACATAACCCCTGCGGCAGCAGCGTGTCGACACAAAACTTTGTCGGCGGAAGTTTCATGTCCATTAATGTTTCACCGTCGATAACGGCGAGTTTTGTTTTTTCGTCAGCCATACTGAAATCTCCTTGTAAAAAAGTAAGAGCAAAAGCAGCGGCGGCGGAACCGATGCTTTCGCTCTCCTATCTATCTAATGGCTGAAAACAGAAAAATCACATAAAATGCTGTGAGCGCAAAAATTCGTTTCTAAAATTTTTGTAATTTCCGATGACAGCGAAATGATTTTATGATATACTGATTACGGAAACGAGGTGGCGCGCATGAATCTGATTGAAACAAAACCTGTGGGCGAAACACATTTGAGCCATTTTGCCGTTGATTTCGGCGACGCTGATATTCGGCTTAACGGAAAGCAATATCCCACCGGCAAGGTCACACACGATATTCTTTGCCTTTCTCCCGAATGGGTAAAAGCACTTTTTTACAAGGGTGATGCCTTATATGCGCTTTGCTGCCGCTGGACCGACGAGGGGTATTCCACGGAGTTGTTTTCCGAAATAAAAAACAGACTTTTTGACATCTTGGACTATATCAAAGCTGTTCCTCCGTTTTGCTATTTTGACATAGACGGAGAGTATACGGCGCTGAACAATTTTTTCTATCAAGATGCGTTGCAACACTACGAAGAGAATTTCCGAAAACACGGCACGTTCTTTTATGAGCAGCTGCCGTATGAAAATAAGCTGCGCGCCCACATGACGGCGTTTTCCTGGATCGTTTCGTCTTATATCTATCTCACCGGAGACACACTCAATTTTTTAAGCGTGGCAAATATGTTCTTTGTCAATCTCACGGAAAACGATAAACGAACCAAACCGGAACTGGCGGAGTTTGCGCGGACAGTGTTCGGTGATCCCGAAATCACCGAAAAAATAATGCAAAGCAACCATACAGGCGCTTTCAACAATTTCACCCTGCACCCGACCGCAGAAGTCGCCCCCGTGATTATAGAAACTGAAAGCGGCAGCGTCCTCGGCAGGCGCATGGTGTTTAACCGTATGCTCAATTTTTATGTCACCGATCTGTTTGAGGGGCTTGCCGCCGGACATTACTCCTGGCAGTGCGGAATCTGTCACCGATTTTTCTTTATGGAAACCGCGCATAAGCAGCTGTATTGCAGCACTGTCAATCCGGAGTACGGTGTCCCCTGCGCATACGTTGCAAAAAACAAACTGAATATGCCGAAGCAAAAGAAAAAGGACGGTTTCGGCTATGCGATTTGGAAAAAGAGATACGATTCTCTGCGCAACGAAAAGCACAAAACCAATAAAAATCTGCCGTCCGCCAAATATGATGTGGATGTGTGCGATAAGGCGATCGAGCTTGCCAAACGGCATTATGAGGAGGCGCAGATTGATTTTGATTATGCGCAAAATCAGTATGAGCAAGATATGGTTTTGCGGAACCTGATCAAAGAGGCAAAAGCGGCACTGGGTAAAAAATAATTTTATTTTTCTTTGGAAAGGGGGTGCGCGTATGAACGCCGAATACAAAAAGGCAACCGAAAAACTGCTTTGCGGCATTACGGATAAGCGGCTGCACGAGCCGGCGATATGGAACGATATTCTTTCTTCTGTCCGTTCGGGTAAGCTGCGGCTTTGGGAAATCAACGATGAAATTCTGCGTATCAAATATTTCTGCAAAGAAAAAATCAACCGCGCATCTGCCTTTACCGAAAGCGATAAAAACGGCGTGCGGTTCGATGATCTGAACGCATATTTTGTTGAGGCAATCAAGTGCCGTGATAAAGGATATTTTGAATCGTTTATCCGTTCTTATGAGCCGGTGCTGCAAAGCCGCGCCGAGCGTTTTGTTTCGCATTATAATCTGTCTGCGGACGATACCGAAGATATTAAGCAGATCTTTTTGGAGACTCTGTGGTTTGCCTTCCTCGGCTATGACGCAGCCGACCCCATTCCGCTGTTGCAGTATGCGAAAAAAGCGGCGGTCATGCGGCAGTTAGATTATATCCGCACAACAAAAAACGCCTGCACCGTGCCGACGCAAAACGGATATGCCGAGCTGCGTAAGGTGATGCACATTTATAACAGCGCTCCCGAACTTTCCGCCGATGCGCGTATTGCGCTTGCCGTAAAAGAGACGGGTTTTGCCGAGAAAAAAGTTACCGAGTTTGTCGCTGTCGGCAAGGCTTGCGAATATCCCGTCGGCATTGTCCCGGCAGAAGAAAACGAAAGCGCGGCGGACGGCACCGTTGCGGACGAGCTTATTGAAGATCTGTCCGTATCTCTGTTCGCGGAAGTGCTGCGAAGTATTTACCGTGACAATTTCCGCACCGCCGCCGATAAAATCACACCTAAGAATAAGCAGATTTTATCTCTTTCTCTCGGTGTATGTTTTGACTGTTTCGGCGTTTTTAAGCCCAATACCTATGCGGAAATTGCATTAAAACAAGGCGCATCGGGCGAAAAAAGCATTGAGAAAAAACGCAAGGCGGCAATCGAAAAGTTTGCCAAAGAACTGTGCGACATGGGCTTTTGCGACGGCGTTTTCTTAAAGCAAACGGCTATAACGGTTATAAAAGAAAAAGACAAGAAAACAGTGCAGTCAGCCAGATACGCTTATACGCCTTACGGTGACGGAAAAGCCGGTGAGATTCTGTATACCGCCGCCGGAAAGCATCGCTTTCAGATCGTCCGCCTTGCGGAATTTGATGTGACCGGCGCTTATGCTGAACAGGCCGCAAAAATCATCGACGGCATGAACGGAAATTTCATCAAGGAGCGGTTCTATGCCATTCCGCTCGAAAAACTGCCCCGCATCAATAGCCATAACGCAAACCCAAGAATGCCGTTTTATCACCCGCCGCACACAGACGGACAGAAATAGTTTCAAAGCCTTCTCTCGATTTTTCGAAAGAAGGCTTTTTTCTGCCGTTTAATTTATGACTTGTTCTTGTAAACCCCGAATAAACCCCTGTTAATCATTGAAAAATCCAAAGTATTGTGTTATAATATACTGTGTGGAATTATAACAACACGGAGAGGGGTGCTGAAAAAATATGGCCAGGACAAACAGAGATGATTTTTCACTGTCTATAAAAGATAAAGCAGCAAAAAGATCTGCTTACAGATGTGCTTTTTGTGGTAAACCCACTATTGGCCCTTCGTTCGAAAATAATGAGGCTGTATCAAATACAGGTGTGGCAGCTCATATTTGTGCAGCAGCTCCCGGTGGTAAAAGATACGATCCTAATATGACTCCTAAACAACGAAAATCAATTGATAACTGTGTTTGGATGTGTCAAACACACGCTCATTTAATTGATACTGATGAAGTAAAATATTCAGTTACAGTATTGAAAGATATGAAACAAAAAGCCGAACTTGCCGCAGCTGAGTCAAACGCAGACATTGAATTTTTCAAGAAATATTATGAGTCAAAAAATGATGACTCAGTTGGTCTTGAGTCGTTATTAAATCAAATGATTGCGGACGGAAGTTTTGATTTATTGCGTAATACATTAGAGTGTTATTCGTCTACAATCTCGCCTGTGTTCGATGAAATCGTTTGTAGATATCATATTATTTACGATATGTTTTGTTCCAATGACATGATATATTCACACATTGAACAGTATAAATCTTTGCCGATTAAGAGCGGTGCAGATAAACTCATAGAATTATTTATAGCTTTCAATTATAGCGATGGCATAAAAACATTGTTAGAGTATTGTTCTGATGATGATTTGAAAATGCTTGCTGAATTATTAATTAATAACGAGTTAGAAAAGAAAGTTATTTGTTCATCTGCAAATGATCTTCATTTTGAATTTCCTAAGAGTAAAGAAGGGTTGCTCTATAAATACATCCTATGTGTTGCAAAGCAAAAAGAAATCTATAATTTAATGGACGAAAAGGGAGAAAAAGTGTCTTTTCGTTTTAATGAGATTTATTATCAATTGATATATAGCGCTTTTTCTCTTGTAGGGAAAACCAAAACTGACATCTGCCTCGTTCTA